>OLWB01000879.1_pt1 | contig 30220 bp, 30 predicted proteins | sample 1673331 | NCBI WGS metagenome assembly OLWB01 (sample SAMEA3178943, study PRJEB25190) | human gut metagenome | biome: human gut; feature: human-associated habitat; material: faeces | place: Austria | collected 2013
CTTGATACGTTCCATCTCAAGACGCGCCGACGCCGCTCGCTCTGGTCTCATTGATGCTGCTGGTTCCCCCGTGGCAGGGTGCCGATGACCCGGGCCAGCCTGTTATTGACCTCAGCACGCCCCCGCTGAAGGCCAGACAAAAGCCCTGCGCCTGCCCCTGCCTCGTCCGGTCTGTGCCCTGCGTCTGTAAAGGAGGGGCCTTTCATCCGAAGCAACAGGAAAGCCGGAATGAACAAGCACCTTGCGGGGTCATTTTTTAAAAGCGAAACTGTGTTTGTTCAAAAAGAAAGTTCATCCTTTGCTGTCGAGAAGCCTGAAAAAGGAGTATCCTTTGCTTTGAGTTTGTTCCAATACCGCATTGACACGTAAGCATTTGTTGTGTATACTAAAGATATGCTTAGTAATCGAGGTGCCACATGACCAGACGCGAACAGGAAATCCTGGCATGGATTCGTGATAATCCTCTGATCTCCCAGCAGGAACTGGCGCAGCGGGCGGGCATTACGCGCTCCTCGGTGGCGGTGCATATCTCCAACCTGATGCGCAAGGGGCTGATCCGCGGGCGCGGTTACCTGCTGGGCGAGGGCGCCTATGTGGCAGTGGTAGGCGCGGTGAACGTGGATATCGGCGGCACGCCGGACAGCACGCTCGTCCCGGCGGACAGCAATCCCGGCCGCGTGACCGTCACACTGGGCGGCGTGGGCCGCAACATCGCGGAAAACCTGTCCCGCCTTGGCAAACGGGTGCTGATGGTGACCGCGATGGGCGAGGATGCCCATGCCCAGCAGATTCAGCACAGCTGCCGCGAGCTGGGCATCGATCTGAGCCACAGCCTGACCGTACCCAACGCGCGTACTTCCACCTATCTGTGCCTCAACGACGCCGATGGCGAGATCGTGGGCGCGGTGAGCGACATGGCCATCTACGACGCGCTGACCCCTGCCTATCTGTCCACGCAGCTGGAGGCGCTCAACCGGGCGGCGCTGGTGGTGCTGGATGCCAATCTGCCGCCCGAAAGCCTGTCCTTTCTGGCTGAAAACCTGAAACCGCCCCTGTTTGCCGACCCGGTCTCGGTGAAAAAGGCGGGCCGCCTGCGTCCCATTCTCGCACGCCTGACGGCCATGAAGCCCAACCGGCCCGAAGCCAGCCTGCTGACCGGCGTGGCCATCCATAGCAACGACGACCTTCCCCGCGCCGCAAAGGCTTTCTTTGACCTGGGGCTGGAGAATGTGTTCATCTCGCTGGGTGCCGGGGGCGTCTATTTCGACGATGGGCGCGAGCGCGGTATTCTGCCGTGCTTCCCCAGTCCGGTCATCAACACCACCGGCTGCGGTGACGCATTTCTTGCCGCCGCCGCCTGCGCGTGGCAGGAGGGCTGTTCGCTGCGCGAAATGGCGCTGCATGGACTGGCCGCCTCTGCGATCTGCGCCCGCTCGGACAGCGCCGTAAGTCCCCTCATCACCCCTGATGCCATTGCAGGCATTGTGCAGAACGCATAAGGAGGAACCAAGCATGAACCTTGAAAAGTATCTCAACGTATCGCCAGAAGTGAAGGCCGCCATCGACGCGGGCAAGCCGGTCGTCGCGCTGGAATCCACCATCATTTCACATGGCATGCCCTACCCGCAGAATGTGGAAACTGCCCTGAACGTGGAGAGGATCGTGCGTGAAAACGGCGCGGTACCCGCGACGATTGCCATCATTCAAGGCAAGATCACCGTGGGCTGCACCCATGAACAAATCGAGCATCTGGGCAAAAAGGGCCTGGCGGTGGCCAAGGCCAGCCGCCGTGACCTGCCGGTCCTGCTCTCCCGCGGCGAGGATGGCGCCACCACCGTGACCACCACCATGATCGGCGCCGCACTGGCGGGCATCCGCGTCTTTGCCACGGGCGGCGTAGGCGGCGTTCATCGCGGCGCGGAAACCACCATGGACATCTCCGCCGACCTGGAGGAGCTGGCCCAGACGCCTGTGATGGTGGTCTGCGCCGGCGCCAAGTCCATCCTGGACCTGGGCCTGACCCTGGAGTACCTGGAGACCAAGGGTGTGCCCGTCATCGGCTACGGCACCAAGGAGCTGCCCGCCTTCTATACCCGCAAGTCCGGCTTCGCCGTGGACTACGAGATCGACACCCCCGAGGATCTGGCCAAGGCCTTCCATGTGGCCCGTCAGCTGGAGATGAAGGGCGGCATGCTGGTCACCAACCCCATTCCTGAGGAGTATTCCATGGACCACAAGGTCATCGACGCCGCCATCGAGCAGGCCCTGGCCGATGCCAAGGCCCAGGGCATCCACGGCAAGGAGACCACGCCCTTCCTGCTGGCCCGGGTCAAGGACCTCACCGGCGGCGACAGCCTGGACAGCAACATCCAGCTGGTGTATAACAACGCCCGCCTGGCCGCCAAGACCGCCTGCGCCCTCCAGACCCTGGAGCAGGCGTAACAAATGCCGCAGCTGCTGACCCGTCCGGCCTTCTGGCTGGCGGCGTACCTGATGCTGATGAACCTGGTCACCTTCTGGGTATACGGCGCGGATAAGCGCAGGGCCCGGCGGGGCAGGTGGCGCGTGCCGGAAAGGACGCTGTTTTTGCTGCCCCTGCTGGGCGGCAGCATCGGGGCACTGGCCGGTATGCGGGTGTTTCACCACAAAACCCGGCACTGGTACTTCCGCTGGGGCATTCCCGCCATTTTCCTTCTCCAACTGGCTGCCTGCGGCGCCGTATGGTACCTGAGCAGGTGATTTACCCTCCCTTTTCTCCCGCAGGGCGCTGCGTCCTCCCATTCGCAGCGCCCTGCAAATTTTTCCCTATTGACAAAGCGTATCACTTCTGCTAATATTAGATATTGCAGAGTGACCCCCTACAAGTTCATACCTTATCGAGAGTGGTTGAGGGATCGGCCCGATGAAACCACGGCAACCTGCAAGGCAAGGTGCCAAATCCGACGTATGCTGAGCGCGGAAGTGATAGTCCCGCGCTCGTCCTTCGACAGATGAGGAGCAATTTTCCAGCACGATCCGTCGAAAGTCGGAGCGTGCATTTTTCATGCTCCGGGTCGGTAGGGGGGACTCTGACAACACAAAATTTTTTCACAAAGGAGCACGAAAAATCATGGCAAGAAGACTGTTTACCTCCGAATCCGTCACCGAGGGGCATCCCGACAAAATCTGCGACCAGATCAGCGACGCCGTTCTGGACGCCATCCTGGAGCAGGACCCCAACGGCCGCGTGGCCTGCGAGACCTGCGCCTCCACGGGCCTGATCCACATCATGGGCGAGATCACCACCCACTGCTATGTGGATATCCCCAAGATCGCCCGCCAGGTGGTGCTGGACATCGGCTATGACCGGGCCAAGTACGGCTTCGACGGCCACACCTGCGCCGTCATCACCAACATCGACGAGCAGTCCGGCGACATCGCCATGGGCGTGGACAAGAGCCTGGAGGCCAAGGAGACCGCCGATGAGCAGCTGGACAACGGCGCCGGCGACCAGGGCATGATGTTCGGCTATGCCTGCGACGAGACCCCGGAGCTGATGCCCCTGGCCATCTCCCTGGCCCAGAAGATGGCCATGCGCCTGACCCAGGTCCGCAAGCAGGGCCTGGTGGACTATCTGCGCCCCGACGGCAAGACCCAGGTCACCGTGGAGTATGACGAGAACGGCAAGCCCGTCCGTGTGGACACCGTGGTAGTTTCCACCCAGCATGCCGCCGAGGCCACCCTGGACCAGATCCGCCGGGACATGATCGAGCTGGTCATCAAGCCCACCGTTCCCGCCCACCTGATGGACGAGAACACCAAGTTCTATGTCAACCCCACCGGCCGCTTCGTCATCGGCGGTCCCCAGGCCGACAGCGGCCTCACCGGCCGGAAGATCATCGTGGATACCTACGGCGGCAGCGCCCCCCACGGCGGCGGCGCCTTCTCCGGCAAGGACCCCACCAAGGTGGACCGCTCCGCCGCCTATGCCGCCCGCTGGGTGGCCAAGAACGTGGTGGCCGCAGGGCTTGCCCGCCGCTGCCAGGTGCAGCTGGCCTATGCCATCGGCGTGGCCCGCCCCGTCAGCGTCCTGGTGGAGACCTTCGGCACCGGCGTGGTGTCCGACGAGGCTCTGGAGCAGGCCGTGGAGCAGGTGTTTGACCTGCGGCCCACCGCCATCATCCGGGATCTGGACCTGCGCCGTCCCATCTATCGCCAGCTGGCGGCCTACGGCCACATGGGCCGGGAGGACCTGGGCGTCACCTGGGAGCGCACCGACCGGGTGGACCAGCTGAAGGCCGCCCTGAATCTCCGGTAAAAAAGTCGGAAATCCAGTGGAAAGCCCTTGACTTTCCCGGAAAAACCAGTATAATATATGAGTCTGCTTATGCGGACATATCCTTGCTCTCACAGGAAGTGAGGGCCATAAGTCCAAAAGGAGGTGCAAAAGTATGGCTAAGATTTCCGCCAACTACGAGGTCGTTTACATCATTGACCCGGCACAGAGTGAGGAGGCTATTGCCGCTACCGTGGCAAAGTTCCAGACCCTGGCCGAGCAGAACGGCTCCGACGTGGTCGTGGACGAGTGGGGCAAGCGCCGTCTTGCTTACGCCATCGACTACAAGACCGAAGGCTACTATGTGCTGATGAGCTTCACCAGCGGCCCGGAATTCCCCAAGGAACTGGATCGTATCCTGGGCATTACCGAGGGCATCATGCGTTCCATGATCGTCTGCAAGGGCGAGTAAGGGAGGCAGTTTTATGCTCAACAAGATTTTCATCATGGGTCGTCTGACCCGGGACCCTGAGCTGCGCCGTACCCAGAGCGGTACCGCCGTCACCAGCTTCTCCCTGGCCGTGGACCGGGACTTCAAGTCCCAGAGCGGCGAGAAGGAGACCGATTTCATCGACGTGGTGGCCTGGCGCAGCACAGCCGAGTTCGTGGCCAAGTACTTCACCAAGGGCCGCATGGCCGTGGTGGAGGGCCGGCTCCAGATCCGTGACTGGAAAGACCGCGAAGGCAACAACCGCAGAAGTGCGGAAGTGGTTGCCGACAACGTCTATTTCGGCGACTCCAAGCGGGACGGTGCTCCCGCCGGCGGCAGCTTCTCCGCTCCTCCGGCTTATGGCGCACCCACCGGCGGCTACACCGCCCCTGTGGGCGGCAGTTCCGAATTTGCCGAGATCGACGAAGAGGACGGCGACCTGCCGTTCTGATCACCCCCAGGTTACACCTAATTCTATAAAGGAGGAATTCTTCCATGGCTATGGAACGCGAAAATAGAGCCCCCCGGGGCGCCGGCCGCAAGCGCAAGAAGGTCTGCCAGTTCTGCGTGGACAAGTGCGAGCACATCGACTACAAGGATGCCGCCAAGCTGCGCCGCTTCATTTCTGAGCGGTCCAAGATCCTGCCCCGCAGGACCACCGGCACCTGCGCCATGCATCAGCGTCAGCTGACCGAGGCCATCAAGCGGGCCCGTCAGATCGCTCTGCTGCCCTTCGTCACCGAGTAAAATATTGCTCCTGCAAGGGCCTCGCAAGTTGAATCAAAAATCCCTCCGCCGTAACGGCGGAGGGATTTTTCGTCATAATGCCTTTGCTCTTTTGGTCGGATTCAAAGACCCGCTGCCGGTTCAGCCGGCAGCGGGTCTCAGCTTGTCAAAAAAGCCTTTTTTGACAAGCTGAGTGCGGTTTTTCAGAACTAAAAAGTTCTGAAAAACCTGTGATTGCAAACGAAAGACACCCCTGATGGGTTTCTTTCGCAACTATCTTCCTTTCCGATGGCGGAAGATTTCTGAGTTTTTCGACAGTCTCAGACCCGCTGCCGGTTCAGCCGGCAGCGGGTCTTTTCCAATATAGGAGGATAAAAGCATTAACTCACAGCAAATAATGCTCCAACTCGCGAAGAAAGCGCCGGATGTTGTCCGTGTCCAGCTCGTAATAGAAGTTGGAGCTCCGGCGGGTGGGTCAGGCTGAAATTGCTGAACAGCTGCACCGGGTCGTCGCCGATCATGGCCTGGGCTGGCTGATTTTTTCCGGTGGTTGCATTTTGGATCAAGTTATGCTACAATGCACCTAATCATACACACCGGGCTTTACCTATTAAATATAGAAGCCCGGGAAAGAGCTGGAAAGGAGCCGGAAGCATGGAGACCATTACCAGCCGCCAGAATCCGCTGATGACCCATATCCGCAAGCTGGCCGGGTCCGCCGCCTATCGCCGCCAGACGGGGCAGTGCCTGTGCGACAGCCCCAAGCTGCTGCGGGAGGCCGCCCAGTGGGGGGCGGAGGTGCAGACCGTGGTGTCGGTGGAGCCGTGGCCGGAGCCGCTGCCGGAAAAGGTCCGGCAGGTGCTGGTGCCGCCGGAGGTCATGGCCTCCATCAGCCCCGCCAAGACCCCCCAGGGGGTGCTGTTCACCTGCCGCGTGCCGGTTTTGCCGGTGCCGGAAACGCTTCCGGGCCGGCGCTATGTGGTGCTGGACGGGGTTCAGGACCCCGGCAACGTGGGAACGGTGCTGCGGACCCTGGACGCTTTTGACGCCGATGGGCTGCTGCTGACCGGCGGGTGCGCGGACCCCTTCGGGCCGAAAACCGTCCGGGCCTCCATGGGGGCGGTGTTCCGCCGCCCGGTGTGGAGCGTGACGCCGGAGGAACTGGGGGACCTGCTGCGCCGCAGCGGCATCCCCCTGTACGGCGCGGCCCTGCGGCCGGACGCCATGGACGCCCGGCAGGCGGACTATTCCCGCTGCGCCTTGGCCATCGGCTCCGAGGGGCGGGGCCTGAGCCGGGAGGTGCTGGACCTGTGCGACAAAACCGTGCTGATTCCCATGTCCCCCCGCTGCGAGTCGCTGAACGCGGCCATTGCGGCGGCGGTGCTGCTGTGGGAAAGCTGGCGGTAAACGGAAGGAGGGGACTGCCGTGGCGGCGCTGAAATACTGGGTATGGCTGACGGCCCTGCCGGGGCTCAGCAACCGCAGCAGGCTTCTGCTGCTGGAGCGCTATGGCTCCCCGGAGGACGTATACTATGCCGACGCCGAGGAGCTGGCCCTGACCGAGGGGCTGACGCCGGGACAGGCCCAGCTGCTTTCGGACAAGAGCCTCACCCGGGCGGACCGCATCCTGGCGGACTGCGCCCGGGGCGATATTTTCCTGCTGACCATGCAGGATGCTGCCTATCCCGCCCGGCTGCGGGACATTTTCGACCCGCCGGTGCTGCTGTACGGCAAGGGGTCGCTGCCGCTGTTTGACGAGGAGGCGGCCATCGCCGTGGTGGGCACCCGGTCCTGCACCCCCTATGGCCTGCGGTGCGCCCACCGGATGGGCTATGAGCTGGCCCGGCAGGGTGCGGTGGTGGTGTCCGGCATGGCCAAGGGCATCGACGGCGACGCCATGCGGGGCGCTTTGCAGGCCGGGGGCTTCACCGCCGCCGTGCTGGGCGGCGGGGTGGACGTGGTATATCCCGCGGAAAACCGCAGATTATATGAAGATATCGCCGCCACCGGCGTGCTGCTGTCGGAGTATCCGCCGGGAACGGAGCCCCTGCCGGGGCATTTTCCCGTGCGCAACCGCATCATCAGCGGACTGAGCCTGGCGTCCTTGGTGGTGGAGGCCCCGGTGCGCTCCGGGGCGCTGATCACCGCCCACGCCGCCCTGGACCAGGGGCGGGACGTGTTCGCCGTGCCGGGACCCATCGACGCGGCGGCCAGCGTGGGCTGCAACCGGCTGATCCGGGACGGCGCGGGACTGGCCGCGTCGGGCTGGGACATTCTGTCGGTGTATCACAGCCGGTTCCCTCACCGGCTGCATCCGGCCCAGATGACCGTTCTCGAGCCGGGGGAGACCCCCAGGCAGGAGGAAAGCCCCCCACCGGCCCAGAAACCGGAGCCGGAAGCCCCTGCCGCGCCGGAGCTGCCGGTGCTGGACCTGGACCGCAACCGGGAGGGGCTCACCGACGATCAGCTGGCGCTGATCCGGGTGCTGGATACAGAGACGCCTCTGCTGACGGATGAGGCGGCGGAGCAGACGGGCCTGCCGGTGCGGCGGGTGCTGTCGGCGCTGACGGTGCTGGAGATCGACGGCTATGCCCAACGGTCCGGCCCCCGCAGCTATGTGCGCACAGTCAGGTTACATTCGGAAAAGGAAGGATCATAAATATGGCAAAAAAGGCTGAAAAATACCTGGTGATCGTGGAGTCCCCGGCCAAGGCCAAGACCATCGGCAAGTACCTGGGCCCGGCGTATCAGGTGAAGGCCTGTATGGGACATCTGCGGGACTTGCCCAAAAGCAAGCTGGGCGTGGACGTGGAAAACGATTTTGAGCCCAATTACCGGCCCATCAAGGGCAAGGAGGACATCATCCGGGACCTGAAGCAGGCGGCCAAGGAAAGCGACGCCGTGTATCTGGCCACCGACCCGGACCGGGAGGGAGAGGCCATCAGCTGGCACCTGAAGCAGCTTTTGGACCTGCCGGAGGATAAAACCTTCCGGGTCACCTTCAACGAGATCACCCGCAAGGTGGTCACCGAGAGCATCCGGCAGCCCCGGGACATTGACCAGGACCTGGTGGACGCTCAGCAGGCCCGGCGCATCCTGGACCGCATCGTGGGCTATGAGCTGTCCCCGCTGCTGTGGAAAAAGATCCGCAGGGGTCTCTCCGCCGGACGGGTCCAGTCCGTGGCCATGCGCCTGGTGGCGGACCGGGAGAAGGAGATCGCCGATTTTGTGCCCCAGGAATACTGGACCCTGGACGCCCTGCTGAAAAACGACCAGGGGGCCCGGTTCAAGGCCCATTACTATGGCCGCGGCGGCAAGAAATATGAGCCGGCCTCCCGGCGGGAGGTGGACGACATCCGCGCCCGGTTGCAGGACACGCCCTTTGCCGTGTCCAACGTGAAGCGCACGGACAAGCGCCGCTCCCCATCGCCTCCCTTCACCACCTCCACCATGCAGCAGGAGGCCTCCCGGAAGCTGAACATGACCCCCCGGCGGACCATGGCCATCGCCCAGCAGCTGTATGAGGGCGTGGACATCAGCGGCGAGGGCACCGTGGGTCTGATCACCTATATGCGTACCGACTCCCTGCGGATCTCCGACGAGGCCCAGGCGGCGGCCCGCAGCTTCATTGAAAGCCGCTACGGCGCGGCCTATCGCCCGGAGACCCCCAAGCAGTACAAGGCCAAGGCCGGGGCCCAGGACGCCCACGAGGCCATCCGCCCCAGCAGCGTCACCCTGACCCCGGAGCAGGTGAAGGGCGACCTGACCGGCGAGCAGTATCGCCTGTACCGGCTGATCTGGAGCCGGTTTCTGGCCAGCCAGATGGCAAACGCCGTGTACGACAGCGTCAGCGTGGACATTGCCGCCGGAGAGCACACCTTCCGCGCCAGCGCCAGCAGCCTGAAATTCGCCGGCTACACCGCCGTGTATGAGGAGAGCCGGGACGATGACAAGGAGGATAAGGAGCCTGCCCTGCCGGAGCTGCAGCCCGGCGAGGTGGTGACCCTGGAGGGCTTCGAGCCCGGCCAGCACTTCACCCAGCCCCCCGCCCGGTATACCGACGCCACCCTGATCCGCACCATGGAGGAAAACGGCATCGGCCGCCCCTCTACCTACGCTCCCACCGTGTCCACTATTCTGGACCGGGAATATGTGGTGAAGGAGGGCAAGGCCCTGCGGATCACGCCTTTGGGCCAGGTGGTGACGGACCTGATGTGCCAGCGGTTCCCGGACATTGTGGACGTGAAGTTCACCGCCCGGATGGAGGACGAGCTGGACGAGGTGGAAAGCGGCAAGATCTCCTGGAAGCAGCTGCTGCGGCAGTTTTACGGCGGCTTTGAAGGCAACCTCCGCCAGGTGGAGAAGGACATGGAGGGCGTATACCTGAAGGTCCCCGACGAGGTCACCGAGGAGAAGTGCGACGTGTGCGGCCGGAACATGGTGGTCAAATCCGGCCGGTTCGGCCGGTTCCTGGCCTGCCCCGGGTACCCGGAGTGCACCTTCACCAAGCCCCTGGTGGTGGAGATGCCGGGCCGCTGCCCCAAGTGCGGCGGGCGGCTGATGAAGCGCACCGGCGTCAGCAAGAAAACCGGCAAGCAGTATACCTATTACTGCTGTGAGCGGCTCAACGCCGCCGACGAAAGCGCCCGCTGCGATTTCATGACCTGGGACGTGCCGGTGAAGGACGACTGTCCCGTGTGCGGCCACACCATGTTCAAAAAGGCGGGCAAGGGCTTCCGCAAGCCCTTCTGCATCAATCCCGAGTGCGCCAACTTCCTGCCGGAGGACAAGCGCGGCTATGTGAAAAAGGCCAGGACGGAGGAGCCCGCGGAGGGCGCTGCCGAGACCCCGGCGGAGCCTGTCCAGGAGGAGAAAAAGCCCGCCAAAAAGACTGCCAAGACCACAAAAACCACCAAAACTACCAAGACTGCGAAAACTACCAAGACAACCAAGACTACGAAAACCACCCGGAAAAAGGCGGAGGAAGCATGAACCATGTTACAGTGATCGGCGCAGGGCTGGCCGGCAGCGAGTGCGCCTGGCAGCTGGCCCAGCGGGGCATTCCCGTGACCCTGCGGGAGATGAAGCCGGAAAAAATGACCCCCGCCCACCAGACCGCCGATTTTGCGGAGCTGTGCTGCTCCAATTCCCTGCGGGCGGCGGGGCTGGAGAACGCCGTGGGCCTTCTGAAGGAGGAGCTGCGGCAGCTGGGCAGCCTCATCGTCCGCTGCGCGGACGAAACCGCCGTTCCCGCCGGAGGCGCTCTGGCGGTGGACCGCCACGGCTTTTCCTGGCTGGTGACGGAGCGGGTGAAAAGTCACCCCCTGATCACCGTGGCCCCCGGCGAGGTGACGGACCTGCCGGAGGGGGAGGTGGTGGTGGCCTCCGGGCCGCTGACCTCCGACGCTCTGGCGGACAGGCTCCTCTCCATGCTGGGGGGCGAGGATTCCGCCCTGCACTTTTTCGACGCGGCGGCCCCGCTGGTGAGCTTCGACAGCGTGGACATGGACAGCGGCTTTTTCGCGTCCCGGTACGACAAGGGGACGCCGGACTATATCAACTGCCCCATGGAGAAGGAGGAGTATCTGGCCTTCTGGCGCGAGCTGACCCACGCCCAGGAGGCGGAGGTCCACGGCTTCGAGGACAGGAACGTCTTTGAGGGCTGCATGCCCGTGGAGGTCATGGCCCGGCGGGGGGAGGACACCCTGCGCTATGGGCCTCTGAAGCCCCGGGGGCTGAAGGACCCCCGCACCGGGCGGGAGCCCTATGCCGTGGTGCAACTGCGCAAGGACAACGCCGACGGCACCATCTATAACCTGGTGGGGTTCCAGACCCACCTGCGCTTCCCGGAGCAGAAGCGGGTGTTCTCCATGATCCCCGCCCTGCATGATGCGAAATTCCTGCGCTATGGTGTGATGCACCGGAACACCTATCTGGATTCCCCCCGGCTGCTGGACCGGTATTACCGGCTGAAGGCCCAGCCCCGCATCTCCTTTGCCGGGCAGATGACCGGCGTGGAGGGGTATGTGGAGTCCTGCGCCTCGGGCTTTCTGGTGGGGGTGGAGACCGCCCGGCGGCTGCTGGGCCAGGCCCCCATGGACTTCCCCCGGGAGACGGCCATCGGCGCTCTGGGGCTGTATGTCAGCAACGAGTCCGTGACCCAGTTCCAGCCCATGAACATCAATTTCGGCATCATGCCGCCTCTGGACCACCGGGTCAAGGGCAAGCGCAACAAAAACGCCGAGCTGTCCCAGCGGTCGCTGGCCATTATCGAGCAGCTGAAGCAGGAGGTTCTGAACTATGAAGATCATCATTGACGCCATGGGCGGCGACAACGCCCCGCTGGAAATCGTGAAGGGCGCCCTGCTGGGCATGGAGCACTGGGGCGTGGAGGTGCTGCTGACCGGCGACACCGAGGCCATTCTCCGGGCCCTGCGGGACTGCGGCCATGATACCATCCCCCGGGGGATGGAGATCGTCCACACCACGGAGACCGTGGAGATGTGCGACGACCCCTCCAAGGTGTTCCGGCACAAGAAGGACACCTCCATGGGCGTGGGCCTGACCCTGCTGCGGGACGGCAAGGCCGACGCCCTGGTTTCCGCCGGGTCCACCGGGGCTTTGCTGGCCGGGGCCACCCTGATCACCAAGCGCATCCGGGGCATCCGCCGGGCGGCGATGGCTCCGGTGATTCCCACCACCGGCGGCAAGGCCGTGCTCATCGACTGCGGGGCCAACGCCGAGTGCACGCCGGAGTATCTGCTGCAATTCGCGTACCTGGGCAGCTTCTATGCCGGACGGGTCCTGGGGCTGGAGCGCCCCCGGGTGGGCCTGCTGAACATCGGCACGGAGGACAGCAAGGGCACAGACCTGCAAAAGGCGGCCTTGGCCCTGCTGCGGCAGGCAGGCGCCGACGGGCACCTGAACTTCATCGGCAACATCGAGGCCAAGGAGGCCATCAAGGGCGGCTGCGACGTTATCGTCACAGACGGCTTCTCCGGAAACATCCTGCTCAAGACCATGGAGGGCGTTGGCTCCTTCGCAGGCCATGCCCTGGGCGATATTTTCAAAAAGAATCTGCTGACCAAGCTGGCCGCCGCCATGGTCATGCCGGGGCTGCGGGCCTTCAAGGCCCAGCTGGACCCCAATAAGGTGGGCGGCACCGCCTTCATCGGCATCTCCAAGCCCGTCATCAAGGCCCACGGCTCCTCCAACGCCGAGGCCATCGACAACGCCATCGGCCAGGCCAGGCAGGTGGCCGAAAGCGGCATCATTGGACAGATTCAGGAAAATGTGCATCTGATGCAGGTGCAGCCGGAATAATTCACAAAAAGGGTATTGACAGACCTGACCAATTGCCGTATTATTTTCCAAGACAAAGCCCGAAAGGAGGGATCATCTCATGACGATGGACGAGATCTTCAAGACCATGCAGGATCTGATCGCTGAGCAGTTTGCCATTGATACCGACGAGGTCGGCATGGATAGTTCTTTTGTGGACGATCTGGGCGCCGACTCCGTGGACCTGGTGGAGCTGGTTATGGCCATGGAGGAGGAATTCGACGTCGGCGAGATCGACGAGGAGGACCTCACCGGTCTGAAGACCGTGGGCGACTGCGTGCGCTATCTGTATAATAAGCTGAACTGAATCAATCAGGCAGCTGAAAAAGAAGGCCCCGTTGGTTGCAACGGGGTTTCCTTTTTCCGCTGCGGAAGGGAGAAAAACATCATGCATACCCTGCAAGTACTGGAAAAAAAACTGGGCTATACCTTCCGCTGCAAGGAGCAGCTTCAGGCGGCCCTGTACCACAGCTCCTACGCCAACGAGCACCGGTGCTGCGGCGTCAGCAGCAACGAGCGGCTGGAGTTTCTGGGGGACGCCGTGCTGGGCCTGGTCACGGCGGACTATCTGTACCACAAGCACCCGGATTTGCCGGAGGGGGACCTGACCCGGATGCGGGCGGCCCTGGTGTGCGAGGAGAGCCTGTACGAGGTGGCCCAGAGCCTGGGACTGGGCAACGAGCTGCGGCTGGGCAAGGGCGAGGAGGCCGGAGGCGGTCGGTGCCGCCCCTCCATCCTGGCCGACGCCACGGAGTCCGTGTTCGCGGCGGTGTATCTGGACGGCGGCATGGAGGCCGCCCGGGCGCTGATCCACCGGGTCCTGCTGGACAAGGAGCAGGAGGAGGCCGTGGAGGAGCGCCGCCGGGACTATAAAACGGAGCTGCAGGAGCTGGTCCAGCGCCGCAGCAACCAGACCCTGCACTATGAGATGATCGGGGCCACCGGCCCGGATCACGCCAAGCTGTTCACCTGCGCGGTGCTGCTCAACGGCCAGACGGCCGGAACCGGCACCGGCAAGAGCAAGAAGGAGGCCGAGCAGGCCGCCGCCCGGGCGGCGCTGCAGGCCCTGCAATAAGGCAAAGCGCAAGCCCCGCAGTCTGCCGGTTCCGGCGGGCTGCGGGGCTGTTTCGTTGGAGGGGGGCTATCTTTTCTTCGCCCGGGCCAGCCGGAAGCCGAACACGATGCCGCTCACGCCGCCCACAATGTGGGTCAGGTGGGACACGTTGTCCGTCTTGGTAAGGCCGTCGGCGATCTCGCTGCCTAAGTACAGGGCCACCACCAGCAGCATGGTCAGAGGAATGCCGCCCTTCTTCATCTCCGTGAACGAGGACAGGACGATCATCATGAACACCACGCCGCTGGCCCCCAGCAGGGCCGAGTGGGGGAACAGCAGGAACTGTACCAGCCCCGTGGCAAAGGCGGTGATTGCGATGGTCAGCAGCAGATTCCGGCTGCCGTACTTCTCCTCCAGCCCCGGCCCTACCAGCAGCAGAAGCAGCATATTGCCCATATAGTGGCTGTAGCCCGAGTGGCCCAGAACGTGGGTGAAAAACCGCACATAGGTCAAAGGGTCCGTCAGGGGGGCCCGGTATACGCAGAACAGCCGGGCCGTGGAGGCTCCGCCGGTGGCGGAGTCCAGCACCAGCACCAGCAGGCTGAGGATGGCAAAGCTCAGCACCACCGGTGCGTTGAATCGGATGGCAAATCGTTTCACGAAAAAACCTCTTTCCAAATGTTCTGACTTCGATTATAATGGATACATGGACTTTTGTAAACAAGGAGGCGCGTTTCGTGAAAAAACCGCTGAAGATCGTGCTGCTGGTGCTGGCGGCTGTGCTGCTGGTGGTCATCAGCTATCTGGCGTATGTGCTCATTGACTATCACCGGCTGGGGGACATGGACCTGGAGGTAGACCGCCAGGTGTCCCAGCCTGCTCAGACCGGATGTGAATACCATCTGCTGTCCTACAACATTGGCTTCGGCGCGTATGAGCCGGACTATGGCTTTTTCATGGACGGCGGAACGGAATCCTGGGCCTGGTCCCAGGAGCGCCTGACGGCCAACGTAGGGAACATCGGAGCCTTCCTGGCCCAGCAGGACGCAGACTTCTATCTCATCCAGGAGGTGGACCGGAACTCCACCCGCAGCTATCATGTGGACGAGGCCGCCATGCTGCGGTCCGTGCTGCCGGAGTATGACGAGACCTGGGCCCAGAACTACGACTCCCCCTTCCTGATGTACCCCCTGCGCCACCCTCACGGGGCGTCGGTGTCGGGGCTGATGACCCTGTCCTCTCTGACGGTGGACAGCGCCCGGCGGGTGGAGCTGCCCATCGAAAACAGCCTGATGAAGCTGGTGGATCTGGACCGGTGCTACAGCGTGCACCGGATCCCGGTGGCCGGCGGCGGCGAGCTGGTGCTGTATAACCTGCACCTGTCGGCCTACACCTCCGACGGCACCATTGCCATGGAGCAGCTGAAGCTGCTGCTGGAGGATATGCAGCGGGAGTATGACGCAGGCAACTGGTGCGTGGCCGGCGGCGACTTCAACAAGGACCTGCTGGGGGATTCCGCCGTCTATTTCGGCGAGGCGGACCAGGAGTACACCTGGGCCCAGCCCATTCCGGAGGATACCTTCGACGGGTTCAACGTGTCCCTGATCGCGCCGCTGGATGAGGGGAACCCTGTGCCCAGCTGCCGCAACGCCGACGGACCCTATCACCAGGGGCAGTATGTGCTGACGGTGGACGGATTCCTGGTGTCCGACAACGTGACGGTGACCTCCAGCGACGTGGTGGACCTGGGCTTTGCCTATTCCGACCACAACCCCGTGGAAATGCGCTTCGTGCTGGAGAAATAAGATGGGCAAGTATGAAGGCTCATGGAGCGGCATGCGCCGATATCTGGAGCATGATATGCTGGCACCCTGTCTCTATGGCCGGGTGCGTTACGGCTGCACTGCCTATGTGGGGATGGACGGCTCCCGGATATTTGAAATATGCATCGACGGAAGGCCAGTAAAGCACTTTTCTCTGGAGACCGTCAACACCTGGTTCCTGGATAACGGCTATCGGCCCGGTCCCCGGCCTGTGGGCCTGGGGGAATACTGGGACGGCCTGTGGATGCTGCTGGACGAGGTGCCCCGTTCCCGCCGGACGGCGTACACCGATGATGAATTCTGCGATGCGTTAGCCGCCTACCGAACACAGGACATTGCGGCCAGCCTTCACTCAGAAGACCCCCTGGTCCGGATGCTGGCGATTCTGGATCGCCGGGTGGGCAAGCGAACCCTGTCCGCTCTGCGGGACACTGTTTCCCAACAGCCGGAGTGGCTCCAGAACTTTTACCGGCTGCGGATGGATGCCGAGGATTTCCAGCACAAATTGTAAAAAAAGTGTCGCCCTTTTTTGACAAGCCAAAAAAGCAGTGCTGCGGCGCAGTGCCGCGGCACTGCTTTTCTTCATATCACGCCTTTCGGCCCCAGCGGGCCATATAGCGGAAGGCGGCGGGCCAGACGGCTCCGGCGAACAGCACCATGATGCCGTATCGCACGGCCCCGGCCACCCCGGCGCTGCCGAACAGGGCCAGCAGAGGACCCTTCAACCCTGCCCGGATGCCCATCAGCAGCGCAAGGCCCAGCACCACCTTCAGAAGCTGCACCCACCACACGGCCCGGGTGTCGAAGTGGATATACCGCCGGTCCAGCCACCAGGCGATGCCGAAGCCCACGGTGGCCCCCAGCAGCTTCCAGCCGTTTTCCTGCCCGTGGGCCAGGTTTTCCAGGTCCACGTCCGCCGGGAAGGGATAGACATACGCAAACACCAGATACGCGATGCCCACCAGCAGCATCCCGGCGATGAGGCCCGCCATCAGGCTGGGCTTGCGGTCGGCCTGGCGGATCAGGGGATACAGGGTCAGCACCATCACCCCGGCCACCGCAAAGGACACCCCCACGTCCAGGGGCGTGTGGACCCCCAGGTACAGCCGGGAGAAGGACACCAGCAGCAGCACTGCCACGCAGGCCCACCGGACCCAGGGCCGCCGGGTGGACCGGGCAATGCCGCCGAAGGTGGCCACGGCGTTCTGGGTGTGGCCGCTGGGGAAGGAGTAGCCCGTGGCCTGGGCCCGGGCGCTTTCCACAATGGTGAAGTCGGGGTCCCGGACCCAGGGCCGGGGAATCCGGAACAGCAGCTTCAGAAACTGGTTGACCACCGTGCCGAAAAAGCCCATCAGCAGCAGATAGTACCCCTCCTGCTTGCTGACGCACCAGAAGATCAGAATGGCCGCCACCATGAAAACGGTCTCCTCGCCCAGGTGGGTTACGGCGGAGAACACCGCGTCCCAGAACGGAGTGCGCACGCTCTCCAGCGCATATAACAGGTTCATATCCGTCCCTCCTTTTGGGGATTATTGTACCGTACTTTTCCTCCCGGCGCAAGAGGGAGCTTTCCGGCATATACTGAGGCAGAGGAGGGAGAGAGCCATGAGACGGGGAAATTGCGGCGCGGTCATCGGCGTGTGCGCCCTGGGCCTGGGGCTGGGGATCCTGATCGCCGCCATCTTCCCGGTGGGCGCGCTGATGTTCCTGGTGGCGTTTCTGCTGATCGCCTGCGGGATCATATGCTTGAAGGACGGGAGGTAATGTGCATGAAGATCGTGATCTGGAAGGCGCCCCGGTGTCTGCGGGGCCTGCTGCGGCGGATGTTCGGCATCCAGGAATAACCCGGCGTGTTCCCGCATAGCCTTGGGACAGTGAAAACAAGGAGAGGACGGGAAACGCATGGAACTGGAGCTGAAATTTGCGGAGCTGGCCTGCTGCGAGCCGGTAGGCGACCTGGTCACCACTCAGGAGGAGTCCATGGAGACGGCGATCCCGGAGTATTGCCCGGACATTGCACGGATCGTGGATACCGTGGGGCAGCTGCGGCTGCGGGAGAAGCATCCGGCGGGCCAGCAGCTGACCATGGGCGGCAGCGTGGTGCTGACGGTGCTGTATACCTCGGAGGAGAGCGCGGGTTTGCGGAGCCTGTCGATGGAGGTGCCGTTTTCCTGCCAGGTGGAGGATAAGCGGCTGGCGGACTGCGACGCCGTGTGCGTCACCGGGCGGCTGCTGCTGGCGGAGGCTAAGGCCGTCACCGCCCGGAAGCTGTATCTGCGGGTGATGCCGGAGTTCACCGTGTCCGGCTATGCCCGGCGGCGGCAGCGGCTGTGCTGCGGCACGGAGGAGGACCCTGCCCTGCGGGTGCGGCGGCAGGAGGCGGAGCTGGAGCTGCTGACAGCGGTGGAGGAGCGGGAATTTTCCTTCGCCCAGGAGGTGACGCCCGACGGCCCGCCGCCGGAGGATGTGCTGATGGAGCGCACCGCCGCCCGGGTGGAGGAGTGCCGCCGGGTGGGCAGCCGCCTGGTGCTGAAGGGCCAGGCGGAGGTGTGCGTGCTGTACCGGGGAGAAAACCAGGAGCTGGCGGCATACCGGACGGCGCTGCCCTTCTCCCAGCTGCTGGACGGGGTGGAGCTGCTGGAGGGGGCCGAAACGGAGGCCCGCATCCAGTGGGCCAGCAGCGAGATCCGGGTGCTGCGGACGGAAAACGGCCCGGCTTTCGGCATCACCGTGACGGTGTGCACGGTGCTGCTGGTCCGCTGGAAGCAGCAGGTATCGTACATAGAGGACCTGTACAGCCTGCACCATGCGGCCCAGGTCCGGCGGCAGGAGACGCCGCTGCCGGTGGCCTGGCAGCGGGATATCCCCAGCCAGGAGGCGGTGCAGCAGCTGGAGTTCGGCCAGGGGAGACCCTTTGCCTATCTGACGGCGGCAGAATGCAGCGGCGTCAGCACGGTGCAGGAGGGCGGCGGCCCGGCCCTGCGGTGCACGGTGCGGCTGCGGGTGCTGTATCTGGACGAGAGCGGGACGCCGGTGTGCGCCGAGCGGTCGGCGGAGGTGACGGCCCCGGCGGCCTGGGAGCCGCAGACCGTCCGGGCCGCCTGCGGCCTGCCGCAGATGCAGATCACCGGCAGCACCTGCCGGTTATCGGTGCCGGTGCGGTTCGAGGCACGGCGGTGTCTGCGCCGGCCGGTGGCGGCGGTGACGGCGGTGGAGCTGCAGGACCCGCCGGAGGGGCCGCAGCCCTCCCTGATCCTGCGCCGCATGGCAGAAGGGGAGACCCTGTGGGACATCGCCCGGCAGTACCGCACCGATGAGGAGGCCATCCGGGCCGCCAACGAGCTGACGGAGGACCGCCCGGAGGGGATGCTGCTGATCCCCCGGGTGCGATAAGAAAGACCAGCGGGAACAAGTGAAAACCGGTGGGGCGGGGCCGCAGGCCCCCGCCCCACATTTTTTATTTCCCGGGGCCTGACGATAAATTTTCTGTGACGGGAGCAAAACAGGGCTACACAACCGGCGAAACCTGTGATATGATAGATGAGTGAAAAAATCGGACCGGGGGAGGGATCGTTCTAATGAAACATTTGCCGCAGCGCGTGGCGGCGCTGCTTCTGGCGGCGGTTATGTCGCTGACCCTGACCGGGTGTATGTTCCGCTCGTCGGTGGAGGATCTGTTCACCCTGCCCCGGGTGTCGGCGGAATACGAGGGGCTGTCCCAGGAGCTGGACGACCTGCAGAAGCAGGGCTATGAGCTGGTGGGCCCCAGCACCGGGCAGAACATCCAGCCGGTGCAGATGGTGGACCTGGACAACGACGGCCTGTCGGAGGCCCTGGTATTCATGCGGCTGCAGGACGACGAAAAGCCCCTGAAAATCTTCGTTTTCCGGCCGGAGGACGACACCTATCACCGCCTGTGCGTTATCGAGAGCAGCGGCACCGCCATTGACAGTGTCCAGTATGAGGACCTCACCGGCAACGGCCGGCTGGAGATCATCGTGGGCTGGCGCATCAGCGCCGACGTGCAGACCGTGGCCGTGTATGTGCCCCAGCCGGACCCCTATGTGCTGCTGCAAAGCGGCTATACCCGCTTCACCGTCACGGACCTGGACGGCGACGGCGTCAAGAGCCTGCTGCTGTTCCGCTCGGATAACGATGGCCAGCCGGTGGCGGGGCTGTATATCCGCAAGGACGACGTGATCTCCGCCAGCTACAGCAGCGTCTTGTCCTACACCATGGCGGAGCTGAGCCGGGGCAGCGTGGTGGTGGGCAAGCTCTCCGACGGCACCCCCGCCGTATTTGCCACCGGCGTCAACAGCCAGGGTATGGCCATGACGGATATCCTGGTGTGGCAGGAGAGCGGCGGACTGACCAACATCGCCCAGGACCGGACCACCGGCCTCACCGCCGCCGTGTACCCCTATATGCAGCTCAAGCCCCAGGACATCGACGGCGACGGCAGCGTGGAGATCCCCGCGCCGGAGACTGCCGCCGCCGACGCGGGAAGCGGCGCTGCCGCCAACACCGCCGCGGCGGTGCGGGGGCTGGTCCGCTGGATCAGCTACTGCGGCGACGAAAGCCCGGATGTCCACTGCGTGACCTATCACGATCTGTCTGCCGGGTGGTATTTCCGCCTGCCGGATACCTGGCAGGGGGAGGCCACCTTCACCACCGCCGAAAACGGCGCGTACGAGAGCCAGGTGGTGCTGCTGTCCAACGGACAGCCGGTGGCGGCCCTGTACGCCCTTACCGGCGACAACCGGGAAAAGCGGGCCATGATGGGCAGCCGCATGGCCCTCAAGCGCCAGAACGGCGTCACCTACGGCGGGGAGCTGCTGGCCGGGGCCGGCTACTGCGGCCTGGACGAGGAGAGCCTGCGCCTGGGCTTCAACCTGGTGGTGGCCGAGTGGGCTGCATGAAAATCCGAGGAAAGGAACGTCGAATCCATGAGAAAGGTAATGGTTCTGGAGGATGAATCCAGCATCCGCAGCTTTATTGTGATCAACCTGCGCCGGGCAGGATACGAGGTGGTGGAGGCCGAAACCGGCGAGGAGGCCCTGGACAAGCTCCACGAGAATCCGGATACGCTGGTGGCCCTGCTGGACGTGATGCTGCCGGGCATCGACGGGTTCGAGGTGTGCCGCCGCATCCGGGCCACCAACCCCCGCATCGGCATCATCATGCTGACGGCCCGGTCCCAGGAGATGGACAAGGTCACGGGCCTGATGAACGGGGCCGACGACTATGTGACCAAGCCCTTCTCCCCGGTGGAGCTTACCGCCCGGGTGGACGCCCTGATCCGCCGCAGCAGCGGCGGCACCCAGGAGCTGCCGCCGGGCACCATCAGCCAGCCCCCCTTCCTGCTGAACACCCGCAACCGCACCCTGGAGAAAAACGGCCAGCGCATCAAGCTGACCCAGGTGGAGTATTCCATCATGCGGATGTTCATGGAAAATCCCGGCAAGGCCCTGTCCCGGGAGGAGATCCTGGACCTGGTGTGGGGCCGGGACTATTTCGGCGAGCTGAAGATCGTGGACGTCAACGTCCGGCGTCTGCGGCTGAAAATCGAGGACAGCCCCACCAGCCCCACCTATATCAACACCGTGTGGGGCTACGGATACAAGTGGGGCTTTTAAGCCATGGATACCAACACGGATAACAAGCTGCGGCTGTTCACCCGGGGACAGGGGAAGCGGCTGAAGCTGCGGGGTCTGCGCCGCCGCTGGCTGGCCAGCAGTGTGGGACCCATTATCGTCATTCTGGTGCTGGTGGGCGTGCTCTCCGCCGCCACCATCAGCTCCAGCCTGGATGCCCGGGCCAGGTCCTCTCTGGAGGCCAAGGCCAAGTCCGGCTCCGACTATTTCAGCGCCTACAGCATGGGCAGCTACAGCGAGTATTACCGCCGGGCCGCCCAATACGTCACGGATTACAGCATGAACGACAGCCTGGCCAAGAACGTGGAGCTGCAATTCATCAACGGCAAGCGCCAGGTGGAGCTGTCCTCCCGGGGCGCCGTGGCCGGCAGCACCCCCGCCACCCCGGAGGTGGGCCGGGCCGTGGAAACCGGCAAGACCGCCTCCTTCTCCGGCCGGGACCCCCTGACCGGCGAGAGCATCCTGGCGGTGTCCAGCCCGGTGTTCTACAACGGGGCGGTGGTGGCCGTGATGCGGTTCGTCACCTCTACCCGGCTGCTGGACCAGCAGCTGTGGCTGACGGTGCTGGTGATGGCCGCCGTCATCGCGGCGGTGATCTTCCTGATCTTCGTGTCCAACCTGATTTTCATCAACAACGTGGTGCAGCCGGTGGCGGAGGTGTCCGAGGCTGCCAAGCGCATCTCCTCCGGCAGCTACGGCATCCAGATCGCCAACAAGTATACCGACGAGCTGGGGCAGCTGGTGGACAACATCAACAACATGTCCCTGAAGATCAGCCAGAGCGAGAAAATGCAGACGGAGTTCATCTCCTCCGTGTCCCACGAGCTGCGCACCCCTCTGACGGCCATCAGCGGCTGGGGCGAGACCCTGCTGGGGGATGAAAGCGGCGACCCCCGCCAGCTGCGCCGGGGCCTGCGCATTATCGTCAAGGAGGCCCGCCGCCTGACGGGCATGGTGGAGGAGCTGCTGGAGTTTTCCAAAATGCAGGACGGCCGCTTCACCCTGCAGGTGGAGGAAATGGACCTGCAGGCGGAGCTGGAGGACGCCATCTATACCTATCGGGAGCTGTTCCGCCAGGACGGCATCCAGCTGAACTATCACAGCGATCAGGAGCTGTATACCGAGCCCATCTCCGGGGATCCCCAGCGGCTGAAGCAGGTGTTCTGCAACGTGCTGGACAACGCCGCCAAGCACGGCGGCGCAGGCAAGCGCATCGACGTGGATATGACCCAGGAGGGGGACAGCTATGTGGTGCGCATCCGGGACTACGGCCCCGGCATCCCTCCGGCGGAGGTCCCCTTTGTGAAGCAGAAGTTTTATAAGGGCTCCTCCAAGGCCCGGGGCAGCGGCATCGGCCTGGCGGTGTGCGACGAGATCGTCCAGCGCCACGGCGGCGTGTTCGACATCGGCAACGCCGACGGCGGCGGGGCCATCGTCACCATCCGGCTGCCCATCTCCGGCCAGGAGCTGTAAAAAATCGAACGTCTGTTGCATTTTTGCGGCGGGTGTGTTATGATACTGGAAAGGAACCCATTCCCCATGGAAAAAAACAACAAGCAATTCCGCACCTCCATCGGCGGTCAGGCCCTGATCGAGGGCATTCTCATGCGCGGGCCGGAAAAGCAGGCCATCGTGGTCCGCTCGCCGGAGGGCCTGGTGACCAAGGTGGAGGAGCTGACCCTGATCAAGGACAAGTACCCCATTCTGGGCTGGCCCATCATCCGGGGGGCCGTCACGTTTCTGGACTCCATGGTCCGGGGCGTCAAGGCCCTGATGTTCTCCGCCGACTATTACCCCGAGGACGAAAACGTCCAGCCCTCCAAGCTGGATAAGTGGCTGGAGGAGCACGTTCCGGCGGAGAAGCTGCAGTCGGTGCTGGTGTGGGTGTCGGTGATCCTGTCCCTGGGGCTGACGCTGCTGCTGTTCATGCTGCTGCCCACCTTCATCGCCGGGCTGTTCCACGCCCGGCATGCCGCCGTGCACAACCTCATCGAGGGGGCGGTGAAGATCGCCATTTTCCTGGGATACCTGATCCTCTGCTCCAGGCAGAAGGACGTGCGCCGGGTGTTCTGCTATCACGGGGCGGAGCATAAGACCATCTTCTGCTATGAGGCGGGCCTGCCGCTGACGGTGGAAAACGCCCGCATCCAGCCCAAGCACCACCCCCGCTGCGGCACCAGCTTCCTGTTTGTGGTGATCGTGGTGTCCATCCTGTGCAGCAGCATCGTGTTCAGCTATGTGAACTGGCAGAATCTGTGGGTCCGGGTGGCCATGCATCTGCTGCTGCTGATCCCGGTGGTGGGCGTCACCTATGAATTCAACCGCTTTGTGGGCCGCCACGACAACGCCGTGACCCGGGCCCTGTCCGCCCCGGGCATGTGGCTTCAGAATTTCACCACCAACGAGCCGGACGACTCCATGCTGGAGGTGGCCATCGAGGCCTTGAAGCTGGTGCTGCCGGAGGAGCAGGGAAAGGACGCCTGGTAATGGCTGTTACATACAACGATCTGACCCTGGATATCCGGCGGTCCCTGCGGCAGGCGGGGATCGAGGCCGCCACCCTGGAGGCCCGGGAGCTGGTGTGCTTCGCCGCCGGAAAGGATAAGGCCCGGCTGCTGCGGGACGGCGCGCTGTACGCGTCCCCGGAGGTGGAGGAGGCGGCCTGGGCGCTGGCCCGCCGGCGTCTGGCCGGGGAGCCGGTGGCCTATCTCATCGGCGAGTGGGAGTTTTACGGCCTGCCCCTGGACATCAGCGAAAGCGTGCTGATCCCCCGGCCCGACACGGAGACCCTGGCCGAGGCCGCCATTGACTGGCTGCGGCAGCAGGAGGCCCCCCGGGTCCTGGACCTGTGCGCCGGTTCCGGCTGCCTGGGGCTGGCCATCGCCAGCCAGGTGAAGGACGCCCGGGTGGTGCTGGGGGAGCTCAGCGACGGGGCTTTGCGGGTCTGCCGCCAGAACATCCGCCGCTGCGGCCTCACCGGCCGGGTGACGGCCATGCAGCTGGACGCCCTGCGCCCGCCGGTGCAGCGGCTGGGGGACTTCGACTGCATCGTCAGCAATCCCCCCTATATCCCCTCCGGGGATATTCCCGGGCTGGACGCCTCCGTCCGGGATTACGAGCCCCACATGGCCCTGGACGGCGGGGCCGACGGCCTGGACTTTTACCGGGCCATCTGCGCCCACTGGCGCTCGGTGCTGCATCCCGGGTCCCGGCTGTGCTTCGAGGTGGGCATCGGCCAGGCCGACGACGTGCTGCGGCTGATGCGCAGCGTGGGCTTCGGCGACCTGGAAATTCTCCCGGACCCGGCGGGCATCCCCCGGGTGGTGCTGGGGGACCTGTATCAGGAGATCTGACTGTCCGCTTTTCCGGACAGGCTTTGTGATACCATCACGGCAATATAAATTAGAGGAGGAGACGAAAATGGCAGCGAAAAAGGATACGTCCGCCGCAGTCCCTGCGGGTTCCGACAAAAAAAAGGCCCTGGAGACCGCCATGCAGCAGATCGAAAAAATGTATGGCAAGGGCTCCATCATGCGCTATGGTGAAAACGCCGAAACCAACGTGGAGGCCATCCCCACGGGCTCCCTGGCCCTGGACCTGGCTTTGGGCATCGGCGGCGTGCCCCGGGGGCGCATCATCGAGATCTACGGGCCGGAGTCCTCCGGTAAGACCACCCTGGCCCTGCACATTCTGGCCCAGGCCCAGAAGCTGGGCGGCGAGGTGGCCTTTGTGGACGCCGAGCACGCCCTGGATCCCACCTATGCCCGGGCCCTGGGCGTGCGGATCGAGGATATGCTGATCTCCCAGCCGGACACCGGCGAGCAGGCCCTGGAAATCACCGAGGCCCTGGTCCGCTCCGGCGCCATCGACGTGGTGGTGGTGGACTCCGTGGCCGCCCTGGTGCCCCGGGCGGAGATCGAGGGCGAGATGGGCGACAGCTTCGTGGGCCTGCACGCCCGGCTTATGAGCCAGGCCCTGCGCAAGCTCACCGGCGTCATCGCCAAAACCAACAGCATCGTCATCTTCATCAACCAGCTGCGGGAAAAGGTGGGCGTCATGTACGGAAATCCCGAGGTCACCACCGGCGGCCGGGCCCTGAAGTTCTATGCCTCCGTCCGCATCGACGTGCGCCGCATCGAGGCCCTGAAGTCCGGCGGCGAGATCATCGGCAACCGCACCCGGGCCAAGGTGGTGAAAAACAAGGTGGCGCCCCCCTTCCGGGAGGCGGAGTTTGACATCATGTACGGCGAGGGCATCAGCCGCCTGGGCGAGATGCTGGATCTGGGCGTGAAGCTGGACCTGGTCCAGAAAAGCGGCTCCTGGTTCAACATGGGCGATATCCGCCTGGGCCAGGGCCGGGACGCCGCCAAGCAGTATTTCCGGGATCACCCCGACGAGGCCGACAAGCTGGAGGCCGCCATCCGCCGGGACTTCCACAAGCTGATGAGCAGTCAGTCCAAGATTGCCGCCAAGGCCGCCGGCCGGGCGGTGGACGTGTCCGCCGACGACTTCGACGATGACGCGGATTGAGCGCATCCAGCCGTCCCTGCATAAAAAGGACCGGGTGCTGGTGTATCTCACCGGCGGCGACCTGCTGCGCATCACACCGGAGGAGCTGCTGCGGTTTGGCCTGCGGCCGGGCCAGGAGCTGACGGAGGATGTGCTGGAGGAGCTGCGCCGGGCGGCTGCCCGGTCCCTGACCCGGCAGCAGGCGGCGGAGATGGCCGGACGGCGGATGCTGTCCCAGAAGGAGCTGTCCGACCGGCTGGTGAAAAAGGGCACGGACCCTCAGGAGGCTCAGGAAACCGCCCAGTGGCTGGCGGACCTGGGTGCGGTGGACGACGCCGCCTATGCCGGGGTCATCGTGCGGCACTATGCCGCCATGGGCTACGGCCCCGGCCGGGTGCGCCAGGAGCTGCAGCACCGGGGGGTGCCCCGGGAGCTGTGGGACGACGCCCTGGCCCGGATGCCGGACCCGGAGGAGGCCATTGACCGGTTTCTGACCGCCAAGCTCCGGGGCAAGACCCCGGACCGGGCCACGCTCCAGCGGCTGTCCGCCGCCCTGCAGCGCCGGGGCTTCTCCTGGCAGGATATCCGCCCCGCCCTGGCCCGGCTGGACCGGGAGCCGGAGGATTGACCGGCACATTTACAACTTCACGCAAAGGAAACACAACCATGAACGTATCATTCGTATCCCTGGGCTGCGACAAGAACCGGGTCAACACCGAGCAGATGATGGCCCTGTGCCTGCAGGCGGGCATCACCGTCCAGGAGGACTGCCCCGGCAGCGACGTGGTGGTCATCAACACCTGCGGCTTCATCGACAGCGCCAAAAGCGAGGCCATCGACACCATCCTGTCCGCCGCCCAGCTGAAGGAGGAGGGGCAGATCGGGAAGATCCTGGTCACCGGCTGCCTGAGCCAGCGCTATCAGGCGGACATTCTGGAGGAACTGCCGGAAATCGACGGCATCATGGGCACCGGCTGCTTCGGCGACATCGTGCCCGCTCTGGAGCAGGTGATGGAGGGCCGGGAGTGCCGCCATTTCGCGGACATCAACGGCCCGGTGGAGGAGCTGCCCCGGGTGCTGTCCACCCCCCGGCACTATGCCTATCTGCGGATTGCGGAGGGGTGCAGCAACCGCTGCGCCTATTGCGTGATCCCCTCCCTGCGGGGTAACTACCGCTCCCGCCGGATGGAGGACATCCTGGCCGAGGCCCGGGCCCTGGCGGAGGACGGCGTCCGGGAGTGCATCGTCATCGCCCAGGACATCACCCGCTACGGTGTGGACCTGTACGGGGAGCGCCGTCTGCCCCAGCTGCTGCGGGAGCTGTGCAAACTGCCCTTCCACTGGATCCGGCTGCACTATCTCTACCCCGACAACCTGTCCGACGAGCTCATCGACACCATCGCCGGGGAGGAGAAGATCTGCAACTACCTGGACATCCCCATCCAGCACTGCAACGATACCGTGCTGAAGGCCATGCGCCGGCGGGAGACCAAGGCCGGGCTGGAGGCCCTGTTTGCCGGCCTGCGCCGCCGTATCCCCGGCGTGGTGCTGCGCACCAGCCTCATCACCGGCCTGCCCTACGAGGACGAGGCCGCCTTTGAGGAGCTGTGCGACTTCCTGGGGGAGCAGAAGCTCCAGCGGGTGGGGGCCTTTGCCTACTCCCCGGAGGAGGGGACCCCAGCGGCGAAAATGCTCAACCGGGTGGACGCCGACGAGGCCCGGCACCGGGCGGAGCTGGTGATGGAGGTCCAGGCCCAGGTCATGGACCAGTTCAACGACAGCCGCATGGGCGACACCGTGGAGGTGCTGTGCGACGGCTGGGACGGCCAGTCCATGAGCTATGTGGGCCGCAGCTATGCCGAGAGCCCCGGCATCGACGGCAGCATTTACTTCACATCCGACAGCCCCGTGGAGGCGGGGGACTTTGTCCGTGTGCGCATCACCGGCGCCATGGACGGCGAGCTTACCGGTGAACGAACGGAGGAATGAACCATGCCTATGAACACAGCCAACAAACTGACCCTGCTCCGGGTGTTCCTGATCCCGGTGTTTCTGGTGGTGGCCTACTGGGGCTTTCCCGGCAGCCGCTATGTGGCCCTGGCCATCTACATCGTGGCCTGCCTGACGGACCTGCTGGACGGGTACATTGCCCGGCATTATAACCAGGTGTCGGACTTCGGCAAGTTTGCCGATCCCCTGGCGGACAAGTGCCTGGTGATGGCGGCCCTGTGCTGGTTCGTGGAAACCGGCGATATGGTGGGCTGGGTGCTGGCCGCAGTGCTGCTGCGGGAGTTCGCCGTGTCCGGCATGCGGCTCATCGCCGTGGAAAAGGGCCGGGTCATCGCCGCAGGCTGGTCCGGCAAGGTAAAGACCGCCAGCACCATGGTGTGCATCTGCCTGATCCTGTTCGGCATTCCCCACTGGCTGAACCTGGCGTGCCAGGGGGTGATCCTGGTGACCACCGTCTACTCCGGCGTGGAGTATTTCGTGAAAAACTGGGACGTGTTTTCCGAAAAGTAAGGCTTTTGGCCGTTTTCAGTGCCCGGTGATGCCGGGCCGACGCGGCCCGCTGAGAGCAGCGGCCCCTACGGGTGCTCTATCGGCGATTCTCTGCCGCGACAATCGAAAATTTTCCTGATACACCACCGTAGAGGCGGACGACTCTGTCCGCCTCTAAAATTTTACATAGATTTTACACACCCATTACAACGGATTTGACATACACCCTTTATACTGTCAATTGTCAAAAAGTTGGAATGAGGGAGTAACATCTATGGATATTTTCAATGTGCTGACCCTGGTAGGCGGCCTGTGTCTGTTCCTGTTCGGCATGAACCTGATGGGCCAGGCCCTGGAGCGCCGGGCTGGCGGCAAGCTGCGCAGTCTCCTGGATAAGATGACCAGCCGGGTGTTTGTGGGCTTTCTGACGGGCCTGGGCATCACCGCCATCATTCAGAGCTCCTCGGCTACCACAGTGATGATGGTAGGCTTTGTCAACTCCGGCCTCATGACCCTGCGTCAGGCCATCAACGTCATTATGGGCGCCAATGTGGGCACCACCGTCACCGCCTGGCTGCTGAGCCTGGCGGGCATCGACAGCGGCAGCCTGTGGATCCAGCTGCTGAAGCCCTCCTCCTTCACCCCGGTGCTGGCGCTGGTGGGCATCATCTTCTACATGTTCTGCAAGGACGCCAAAAAGAAGGATACCGGCACCATTCTGCTGGGCTTTGCCACCCTGATGTTCGGCATGGAGACCATGAGCGGCGCCGTGTCCGGCCTGAAGGACGTGCCGGAGTTCACCCAGCTGTTCCTGATGTTCCGCAACCCCATTCTGGGCGTGCTGGTGGGAGCGGTGCTGACGGGCATCATCCAGTCCTCCTCCGCCTCCGTGGGCATTCTGCAGGCCCTGTCCGTCACCGGCGGCGTCAGCTATGCCGCCGCCATCCCCATCATCATGGGCCAGAACATCGGCACCTGCGTCACGGCCATGCTGTCCTCCGTGGGCACCAACAAAAACGCCCGCCGGGCCGCCGTGGTGCACCTGATGTTCAACGTCATCGGCGTGGTGGTGCTGCTGACCCTGTTCTGCATCGTCAAGGCCATTTTCGCCCCGGCGATCCTGGACCGGCCCGCCACCATGTACGGCATCGCCATCGCCCACTCGGTGTTCAACATCCTGTGCACCGCCATGCTGCTGCCTGCCGGAAACCTGCTGGAAAAGCTGGCCATCCGGCTGGTGCCCGACGCAAAGCGCCGGGAGGAGACGTCCGAGCTGGACGCTCGCCTGCTGGCCACCCCCGCCCTGGCCCTGGGGCAGGCCCGGAACGTGGCCGGGGAGATGGCCGCCTGCGCCGTCCGCGCCCTGGAAAACGCCCTGACCTCCCTGAGCGTCAGGGATCTGAAGACGGACGAGATCCGTCAGATCCCCGTCGAAGGGCTGTTCCTCTACGTTGGTTTCGAGCCGGTAACGGCGTACCTGCCCGCCGCGCTGGAACGTGATGCCCAGGGCTTTATTGTGACGGATACGGAAATGTGGACCAGCATCCCCGGCATTTTTGCCGCGGGCGACGTGCGTTCGAAGCTGTGCCGTCAGGTCATAACTGCCGCCGGTGACGGTGCAACTGCTGCGCAGGCAGCTTTCGTCTTCCTGGAACAGCTCCATGTTTAAAAACTATCTTCGCTCTCTGACCCTGGCTTTGGCCATCTTTTCGCTGTCTGGCTGCGGCATCATCGATATGATCTACCTGCCTCCGGCCGAGGATACAGCGCAGGAGATATTTGAAGCCGGCAATGATGCCATGAGCGAAAAGAACTATGTGCGCGCGGTCGAACTGTACAACAAGCTGCGGGATACCTATCCCTTCAGCC
>OLWB01000890.1_pt1 | contig 30040 bp, 27 predicted proteins | sample 1673331 | NCBI WGS metagenome assembly OLWB01 (sample SAMEA3178943, study PRJEB25190) | human gut metagenome | biome: human gut; feature: human-associated habitat; material: faeces | place: Austria | collected 2013
CCACGTTTCATATAACGAGTCATAGCAACACGAGCAGCTTCTATTTGGTTAGCTGTAATCCAAGCACCTTTTTTAGCTTGAAGACCATATTCACCAAAGCTTAATGTTGTATTACCTCTAGACTTTCCTTCATGAGGTAATCTATGAACACGACGATACTTTGTTCTTGATGGTATCAACATATTAATTACCTCCCTTAGTCTTTTTAGAATTTAGGATTTCTCCCTTATAGATCCATACCTTTACACCAATTTTACCAAATGTTGTATCTGCTTCTGATTGAGCATAATCAACATCAGCTCTTAATGTATGTAGAGGAATAGTTCCTTCTGTATATCCTTCGCTACGTGCCATATCAGCACCACCTAAACGACCAGATACTAATGTTTTAATTCCCTTAGCTCCTGATTTCATAGCATTTCTAATTGCACGCTTTTGAGCCATACGGAATGATGCCCTGTTAGTAATTTGATTTGCAATAGAATCAGCAACTAATTGAGCATTTAAATCAACTTTTTTAATATCAACAATTGAGATTTGAACATTCTCATCAGCAATTTTTGATAATGTTTTCTTTAATTTTTCAATTTCTTCTCCACCACGGCCAATCATTACACCTGGTTTAGAAGTATGAATTACGATTTCACATCTCTTGGCATTTCTTTCAATTTCAACTTTAGCAATACCAGCATTCTTTACATTATTTTCTAAATACTTACGAATCTTAATATCTTTTTCTAAGCACTTAGCAAAATCTTTTTTATTAGAATACCATTTAGCTTCCCAATCTTTATTGATACCAAGTCTAAGTCCATTAGGACTAACCTTTTGTCCCATACTGTAACCTCCTTATTATTTTGTAGCCACTACTATAATAATGTGACTAGTTCTATGATTATTATGTCCAATATGAGAACGTGAATCAAACATATGACGTTTCATTACTGGACCAGCATCTACTCTTGCTTCTTTAACATATAAAGTAGCTTGATCAGCACCTTCATTGTTAACAGCATTGCTAATAGCAGAGTCTAAGACTTTTTTAGTAAGTCTTGCTGATTTATTATTAACATTACTTAATATGGTTAATGCTTCACTTACATCTTTTCCACGAATTAAATCTGCAATTAAACGAGCTCTAATAGGTGAAATTCTAAGTGACTTAGCAATTGCTCTTGCTTCCATATATTCTCCTCCTAGTCATTAATTTTATTTCTTTTTATCTGAACCATGTCCACCAAACTTACGAGTTAATGCAAATTCTCCAAGCTTATGTCCTACCATATCTTCAGTAACATAAACAGGGATAAATTCTTTACCATTGTGAACTGCAAATGTGTGTCCTATAAAATCAGGAAAAATAGTAGAACGACGTGACCAAGTTTTAATAACTTCTTTTTTTCCAGACTTATTTAGTTCTTGAACCTTTTTTAGTAATCTATCGAAAACGTAAGGTCCTTTTTTTAAACTTCTTGCCATTTTTGATCATCCTTTCTATTTACCATTACGACGACGTACAATAAATTTATCAGATTGTTTCTTCTTACGTGTCTTATATCCAAGTGCAGGTTTACCCCAAGGTGTAACTGGTGCTTTACGTCCGATAGGAGCGCGTCCTTCACCACCACCATGTGGATGGTCATTAGGGTTCATAACAGATCCACGTACTGTAGGTCTAATTCCCATATGACGTTTACGTCCTGCTTTACCAATTTTAACAAGTGATGAATCTTCATTACCAACTTCACCAATTGTAGCCATACAAGTACCTAAAACTAATCTTTGTTCTCCACTTGTAAGACGAATCATAACATATTTACCTTCACGACCTAAGATTTGAGCAGATGAACCAGCACTTCTTGCTAATTCTCCACCTTTTCCAGGACGAAGTTCAATATTATGAACAGTTGTTCCTACAGGTATTGACATAAGTGGTAAAGCATTACCAACTTTGATATCAGCACCTTCTCCAGACATAACTTCCATACCAACCTTTAATCCCTTAGGAGCGATAATATATTTCTTTTCTCCATCAGAGTAATTAATTAAAGCGATATTTGCAGTTCTATTTGGATCATATTCAATACTAGCTACAGTTCCAGGAACGTTTACTTTATTTCTCTTGAAATCAACGATACGATACTTTTTCTTTACACCGCCACCTTGATGACGAACAGTAATCTTACCTTGATTATTACGACCACCATTTTTCTTGATAGTAACTACAAGACTTTTCTCAGGAGTAGATTTAGTAATTTCTTCATTTACTAAAGTACTCATCTTTCTACGTCCTGGTGTAGTAGGTTTATAATTTCTAATTGCCATAACTTATTCCTCCTTAACCAAGATCTATTGTTTGACCGTCTTTTAAAGTAACAATAGCCTTCTTAGATCTATTAGTTAATCCAGTATAACGACCAACTCTTCTTTTTTTAGGTTTTTCATTTAATGTTTTAATAGAAGCAACTTTAACATTAAATAGCTTTTCAATAGCACTTTTAATTTCAGTTTTATTAGCTCTTGGATCAACTTTAAATGTATATTGACCAGCTTCTTTAGCTAATTGACTCTTTTCAGTAATAACTGGTGCCTTAATAATTTCTAAGTATTTAGTATCTTTCATTATGCTAGCACCTCCTCAATTTCACTTAATGCTTCTTTTGTAACAACTAGATAATCAGCACCAACTAAATCTAAAGCACTAATTTCACTAGGTGTAACTAAAAATACATTATCTAAGTTTCTAGTAGCTAAAATTACATTTTCATCAAATTCTTTTACTACTAATAAAATCTTCTTATCAGCAATTTTTAATGCTTCTAAAACTTTAATAAAATCTTTTGTTTTAGGAGTTTCTAAAACTAATTCCTCTAATACAATAATTGCATTTTCTAAAGCCTTATGACTATAAGCAGATTTAATTGCTAATTGTCTTTCTTTACGATTTTGCTTTTTGCTATAATCGCGAGGTACTGGAGTTCCGAATCTTCCTCCACCTACCCATTGAACTGCTCTAATAGAACCTTGACGAGCATGTCCAGTTCCTTTTTGTCTCCATGGTTTTCTTCCTCCACCACTAACTTCAGAACGAGTTTTAGTAGAGTGTGTTCCTTGTCTAAGTGATGCACGACCTAAAATGATAGCATCATATAAAACTTTATCATTTGGAGTAATTCCAAATACATTTTCATTTAATTTAACATCATTAATTTTTTCACCTTTAAGATTGAAAATATCTACTTTTTTCATATCTCTTCCTCCTTTCATCACATTTGCTATTATTCTTAACTCAAACTACATATTGTTTTGTGATGAGATTATTCTGCAGTTTCTAATACTTCTGTATTCTCTACATTTTCAGCATTTTCTTCACTAACTTCAACTTCTTCAACGTAACTAACTAAATCAGCTGGAGTTTTTGATGCACCTGGCATCTTAACTGCTGTACGAATGATAACTAATGATTGTTTTGAACCTGGAACATTTCCTTTAATAAGGATTAAATTATTTTCTTTATCAATAGAAACAATTTCAAGATTTTGAACTGTTCTTTTTACGTTACCCATTTGTCCAGGCATTTTCTTACCTTTCAAAACGTGCATTGGTAACATAGTACCAAGTGATCCTACACCTCTGTGATATTGAGAACCATGTCCCATTGGACCACATGATTGATTGTGACGTTTAATAACACCTTGGAATCCTTTTCCTTTACTGATTCCACTTACGTCAACCATTTCCCCTTCGTTAAAGATATCAACAGAAACAATTTGTCCTAATGAATAATCGTTAACATCAACACCTCTAATTTCTCTTAAGAAGCGCTTAGGTTCTGTGTTTGCTTTTTTTGTATGACCCATTTTAGGTTTATTGCTGACTTTTTCTCTTACTGTACAAGTAGCAAGTTGAATAGCATCATAACCATCTTTTGCAACTGTCTTGATTTGAGTAACAACGTTAGGCTCAACTTCAACAACAGTAACTGGAATTAATTTACCTTCTTTAGTAAATACTTGAGTCATTCCAATCTTTTTACCTAAGATTCCTTTCATAATTATTTCCTCCTAAATTATTTTGTTTTAATTTCGATATCAACACCACTTGGTAAATCTAAGTGTGCTAAAGCATCAATAGTTTCCTTTGATGGATTTTTGATATCAATAAGTCTTTTATGTGTACGCATTTCGAATTGTTCACGTGAATCTTTATATTTATGAACAGCTCTCAAAATAGTAAACTTTTCAATTTCAGTTGGAAGTGGTACTGGACCAGAAATAGTTCCACCTGATCTTTTAATAGTTTCAACAATTTTAACTGCTGCCTTATCAAGAATTCTGTGATCATAAGCTTTAAGCTTAATTCTTACTCTCTCTGCTGACATATAAATCCTCCCTTCGCCTATATCTAGTATAGACTTGCTCCATGCAAATAACCCGATACCAAATTAACAACTTAACCTGGTGTATCGACAACCTTGCATATCTAAGCAGTCACACAGCTAAAAGTATACCATAGAAACCCCTTATTTTGCAAGCCTTTTTTTATATTTTAGTAAAAAGTATGACATTTTTCTCAAAAATTTTCATCTATTTTTTCTCATTATCCTTTTGAATTAATTTCAATGAAGCAGGCATTATTAAAGATTTACCAAATTTATTATTTATCTTATCAATAGTATTTTGAAAAGAATCCTCTTGTTCAACCTTATCTTCATTAAAATCATCAAATATAGAGATCTGTCTCTTTCTTGTACTAGTTAAATCAGCAAGACGAACTCCAATTAATCTAATCGCATCCCTCTTCCAACTTATCCTTAAAAGGTTAAGTATAACTTTATAAATATCTTCAGTCCCATTAATTGCATTATCTAATTTAACTTGTTTTGAATACATTTGAAACATATCATTTTTATAAAATATACAAACAACATTGCAATATAAAGATCTATTTCTAAGTTGCCTACTAACCTCAGAAACTTGTCTTAATAAAACATCTTCTAATACATTCATATCAACAACATCATAAGGTAAAGTCTCCGAAATACTTATACTAGGACTCTTAGATTCCTGCTTTTCAACTTTTGAATAATCAATTCCATTAGCCGAATTTTTAAGAAAACTAGCTTGATTTTTAAAATGTGCTTCCAAAAATGCTAAATCAGTACAGGCAAGATCACCAATTGTATGAATACCTAGCTTTCTTAAAGCTGCCGATGTTTTCCTACCTACCATAAATAAATCACCAATATCTAAAGGCCACATCTTAGTTTGAACCTCATTCATAAATAATGTATGAACCTTATCTGGCTTCTCAAAATCACTAGCCATTTTAGCACATAACATATTATTACCAATTCCAACATTTACAGTAAAACCAAATAATTTTTTTATATCATCTTTTATCTTATATGCAAGCTTTATATAATCACTATAAATATATTTCATACCGGTTAAATCTAAAAAAGCCTCATCAATAGAATACTTCTCAATATTAGGTGTATATTGCTTCAAATAATTATGAAACAATTGTGATTGTTTATAATACCAAGAATAATCAGCAGGATAAACTTTCAAATTTGGACACTTCTTTCTCGCTGAATACAATGTTTCTGCAGTAACTATACCAAATCTCTTTGCAATAGGACTCTTAGCCAAAACTATTCCATGTCTTTTGTCTTCATCTCCACCTATAACTGCAGGAATTTTCCTAATATCTAATTTACAACCATTTTTTAAAAGTAACACCGCACTCCAAGACAAGAATGCATTATTAACATCAACATGAAAAATTATACGTTCATCCATACCAATCACCAACAATATTATAGAACATACTTTCGTCAAAAACAATCGAACAAAAAGAAAAAGTAGATTTACTTTTTAGTACAATCTACTTTAACATACTTCTCTGACCAAAAACTAGGACTATAATATAATGTTAGTTTTTCATCATTTTGAGGAACTTGAAAAACTAAATTACCAGTAACTTTACCACCAGCAATCAATTCACCACTAGATAATCCACCATCAATAGTATATGTTTCAACATCAACATCGGTTTTACTTCCCTGACTATTAACTATAGAAAAATCATAGGTACCATATGACTCTTCAGAATCACCAACATTTTCTAAGGTAATATTAATTTCTACAAACTCATTACCTTCATCTGGATTGTTATATTGATAGTTAGATTTAAAATTAACACTATTAACTATCAATTTCATATTCTTGTATTCAATTTCCTCACCAACATTAAATATCTTTTCATTTATATTTTCACTACTTTTACTACTATTATTTTTCCCATCATTGCTTTTTGGTTCATCAGAACCTCCACTAGATATTGCAAATAAAATTAAAACTACAATTATTATAATAGCAATTATTTTACCCTTTCCTTGTCTCTTTCCACAATTAGGACAATTTTTCGCATTTTCAGCAATATCACTTTGACAATACTTACACTTCTTCATATACTTCTCCTTTCTTATTAAGAAGTATATCATTAATTTTCGTGAATGTAAACCTGTTGTTTACATATATTTTCAAAATTTTAATACATAATAAAGATAAGTAAGAAATAATGGTGATATTTATGGATATATATGAACAAATTGCAGCAAATATTAAAAAATATCGTAAAGAGTCCGGACTCACTCAAGCCGAACTTGCAGAAAAGGTTGAGGTCTCACACGAATTCATACGTCGAATTGAATCTAAAAAAGGAAGAAAAACCTTTTCAATTGATACCATATATAAAATATCACTTGCTTTAAATATCGATATAGCAAAACTTTTTGAACCAAATGAAAAAGAACCAAATCAATAGGTTCTTTTTACATTTTACTATCATTTAAACAAAATATAGAATAAACCGGTAAATACCTAATTTCTTTTTTTGTAGAGAAATTATTCTCAGTAATCCTATATGCTTCAGTGACTGTAAACTTTTTCATCAAAACTGAAAGAGACTTTGCTTTAGACATAGCCCTAGTTGTAATTTCTATAGGAATAATCTTCCCCATTCTATTTTGAACAACAAAATTAACTTCTGCTTTTCCACCAGATTGATAATAATATAAAGAATAACCAGCTTCTAATAAAGTTTTAGCTATATGATTCTCATATAATGTTTCACGTACAACCTCATCAGACATAAACTTTTTTCTAGATAAATGCATCATTGAATATAACAAACCATCATCTAATAAATACAATTTAAAACTATCTTCAATTCTACAACTACTAAGTGGAGACTTTATTGTTTGTATCTTATAACTTCTACCAAGGACTTGATTATTTACTAAATATTGAATTGTTGATTCATATTCTTTAGCTCTTCTTCCACGTCCTAATAAACCATATTGAAATTTTTTGTTTTCTTTTTCTAATTGTTGTGGAACTGATTTTAAAACCTCAATTCCTCTAGGAATATCAATCAATACAGAAGATAAAGCAATTTCTTTTTGATAACTATCTAATATCTTTTCCTTACGAGCTTCTAACTGAAAAGCATTTTCACCCTGAATAAAACTATAAACTATTTCTGGCAATCCACCAGTAAATAAATAATCATCAAAAAGTTCCATTGCTAACTTATGAAAAGGACAAGTTTTTCTCTTCTCAAACGACTCTCTAATCAAATCAGCTAATTGTTTCTCACCTCTAGCCCACAAGAACTCTTCAAAATCCATTTCATACATACTTTTAAATTGTAACTCAACACCCTTAAAACTTTTCAAATTCTCACGCCTTGAAGTAATCATAATTATATGATACGAACTTTGATCAAAAAGTTTCACTCCCTTAACAATATCTAAATCATTAACAGAATCCAAAACCACTAAAGTATCATTCTCCAATATAGTTTCACCAGAAATCAATGATAAAGAAACTATAATTTTATCAATTGCCTTTTCCTTTTTAAATAAATCAACAAGTTCTGGATAATTATTTGTATTAAAGTAAACTACATTTTTATATTCTCTTTTACCAAATTCTAAAACAGAAAAAGTCTTACCTACCTGCTTAGATCCATATATAACCAAAGGTTTCCTTATTAAATCATTTTTCCACTTTTTTAGAAATTCATCTATTTTTCGTTCCATAAAATGTAATCACCTCACATATTTTATAAAATAAGTATAATATTCTTTAGAAAGTTAGTCAACATTTTTACAAAATAAAAAAAGACGATACTGCTGTCCTTGTTAATTCATAATAGAAGCTTCACTAAATTCAAGTCTAAGTTTATCTGCAACAGTTACAATGAATTCTGAATTAGTTGGTTTAGCCTTATCGATATCAACACTATGTCCAAATATCTCTTCCATTAACTGCCAATTACCTCTATTCCAACTAACTTCAATTGCATGCCTAATTGCACGTTCAACTCTAGAAACTGTTGTTCCATACTTACTCGCAACTTCAGGATATAATTCTTTAGTTATTCCACCAATAACATCAGGTCTCTCATATAGCATCATAATACCATCTCTAATATATTGATAACCTTTAATATGAGACGGAACACCTAACTCATGCAATATCTTTGTAGTAGATATCTGCAAATTATTATGATGTAGGTCAATACTCTTACTATCATATAAAGCTCCATTTGTAACTTCTACAATTCTCTTTTCAAGTTCAGAAAGTTCAAAAGGCTTTAATATATAGTAATTAACTCCTAACTCTGATACTTTTCTAATCATATCCGGCGTATTATAAGATGTTAATACAATTACCTTTTCATTTATATTTTTCTTTTTCATAGTTTCTAAAACTGATATTCCATCTTTTTTAGGCATAATAAGATCTAATATAATGACATCATATGCACCTTTCTTTGACTCTATCAATTCTAAACCTTCTGCTCCATCATGCGCTTCCATAACAACTTCAATTTCCGCGTGTTTACTAAAATACTCTGTTATCATACTGACTAATTCTTTATTATCATCAATAACTAACAATCTAGTTTTTCCCATTTTTTCTCCTTCCATATACTACCACGCATTATAATTATATAACGATAATAAAAATTTTTAAAGGTAAAATTTTGGCAAGTTTTGTCGAAAAAAAAGTTAAGACAACGTCCTAACTATTTTTCACTAATTCTAATTTTTACCTTTTTAGTTTTAGGTGTATAAGTAAGTTTTAAATCATCACCTTTAACTTTTACATCTACCGAATGTTCTCCTACACCATAACCATCAAGATCAATATAAGCACTAATTGAAGAAGCATCTATACTATTAAGTACACTTTCACTACCCTTAACAATAACTGTAACCTTACTATCAGCCTCAGATAAAGCCTGAACCTTATACTTACTATCTAAATTTTCAGTAGCAATAGAAATATCATTAAATTCTTTACTAACAGAATTATCAACATGTAATGTAACAGTCAATGTTTTTGCACTAATATCTGTAATACCACTAGGCTTTTTCAAAGTAACCTTATAGCTCTTATCTTCACTTAATCCAGTAACATCAACTTCAACTGGTAAAGCATCAATCTCATTAATAGCACTTTCACTACCATAAACAGTAACTTTAGATACACTAACATCAGTAGATTTAATTGATTTACCTGTTGCTAAATTACCCTTAGGAACAACCTTAACAGGAACTTCCTTACTTGGAGATGTTATATTAACTTTAGCAGTAACTGTTTTTGGAACAATTTCAACATCAACAGTTTTACCCTTAGTATCATAAGCAACCAATCTAACATCTTTTAGTGTAATTTCACCAGCTTTTGGATTCGCAATATCATCAACATCAACTAAAGCTTTTACAGTTGCAACTTTATCAATCTTATACTGAGCACCTTTAATAATAACATCATCACGATCAAGTTCTACATTCTTAATAGATAACTTACTATCTAAATTATCTTGATGTAAAATATCATAAGTTAAACTCTTAGTTTCAGAAACCTTTGGATATATTGTAACCGTAACTTGTGATGGATCTAACTTATAATCAAGAGATTTAAGTCTCTGCGAATATTTCAAAGTAACTTTATGATTTCCTTCACCCAATCCTGTTAAATCAACAGAAACACCTTTAGAAGGAGATTGTTTAGCCAAGAAAATATGTCTTTTTTCACCAACCAAAGTAATATCAACTGTCTTTGGTAACCCTTCAACCACATATAACTCTTCATTATAAACCGCAGTCACTGGTTGTTTATATAAAATTTCTGCATATTGATCAGTCATAACACTAGATTCTTTATCAATAAGTAAGAAAACCGCAAAAGCAAGTATTAAACTAATTACTATAAGCGTTGACTTCTTACCCATAAATTTATCAAAGCCTTTACTATTATTCTTAAATAAATCTGTTATTTTTAAGATAAACTTAGTAATTGGAGTTATCAACCATTTATCAAAGAACGAACCAATATGATGTAAAACACTACCGATACCTTTAATTATTTTCTTCATATATCTCTTCCTCATCCATTTCTTCGTCACCTAAATTAATATCTTGCTTAGGTCTTAATTCATCAATAAGCATAATTCTGATATCATCAAGAGTAAGATTATGATATAACTCACCCTTAATAGCAACAGACATTCTACCAGTTTCCTCAGAAACAACTAAACAGATAGCATCAGTCTCTTCACTAAGTCCTAAAGCTGCTCTATGTCTAGTACCAAGTCTCTTATTAATCTTTTGACTACTACTAGTAGGAAAAACTGCTCCAGCACAAGTAATTCTATCACCTTGAATTATTACACCACCATCATGTAGGGGATTACCTTCATAAAAGATGGCAATTAATAAATCACTAGTTAAGTCAGCATAGATTTTTTTTGCTTTATCAATATAATTTCCTAAACTAATATCTCTCTCAAGTACGATTAAAGCACCAATTCTTTCTTTTCTCATATAATCCATTGCTTGAACTATAGAATATACAAGATGTTCTCTCTCATCAACAGTTAGAACTTTATGTCTACCTAACAATTGATTACGACCTAATTGCTCCAATATATTTCTAATTTCAGGTTGAAATATTATTATCAATGAGACAAATCCCCATTGTATAATATACTCAAGTAAAACTTTCATAGTAGTAAGTCCTAAAAGATCACTCACAACTTTAAAAGCAAGTATAATAATTACACCTTTAATTATCAAAGAAAGTTTTACATTGTTCTTAATATTCTTTAAAATAAAATAAAATATCATCCAAACTAACGAAATATCTATAATCTTTCGTACTATTGTAATAATATCTGTAACAGTTATTGACATCACATCGTCTCCTTTATCCGTAATACTTAGTATACAAAAAATAGTGAAAATAGTAAAGTCTATTGTCCTATATTTTGAGAATCATTCCCCTGATTTACAGTCAATTGTTGTGAAGAAGAAACAGTAGTTGGTATACCAGAAACAACAGCCTGAATATCCTTTGCATTTTGTGGCATAGGAATAGCACTAGAAGAGTTATCTACACTAGATTGATTATTAGCTTCATGAAGATTCCAAGAAAGACTTTCATCTTTTGAAACTTCAGCATGAGAATTTTTGTAGTCTTCAATTGCCTTCTTTTTTAGCAAACTTTGTTCAGCTAAATATCCAATACAAGAACAAATTAAAATACCAGATATAATAGAAACAATAATATAAACAGGTCCATCTAAAACATCTCTAAAAAATGTAACAATAAAATCCATCTAGTCACCTCTATTCTACAATAATATAATAACATCATAGTAAGATTTTTTAAAGACCAAATTATCAAACATTTCTAAATATTAGATATTTTCTATTATATGAAAAACAATATTTAATATTTAAATATCGCCTCTATAATCTATATTATTAAGTACTTTTGCATAATCTTTAGTTTTAACACTCAACAAAAAAAGCCTAAGTAAATACCTAGACCTGTGTATACTTTTTGTAGAATAATTTACACATAACTTAATTAAGTCAGCAATCATTAAATTATTTTGGACCTAATCATGATTGATATTTTACATTACATAAAATTATGATTTTTTAACAAGCAACTTTTTATTTAACATTTTTTCAACAGACAAACCATATTTCGCATTAATTATGCTTTGTTCCATCATTATTCTATTTTCTTCTGTTCTAGCAAAAATATTTGCTTCTAATTCTGCATAATCTTCTAAAGTACCTTTATCATTTTCAGAAATAGGAACAAGCCTACTACCTAAATTCAAATCAGCCAATTCCCTTACCATTTCTTCGTTAAAATTACCCATAATAAAAACCCCCAAAAAAAATATTTGATAATAACATACACAATTATAATAAATTTATCAACATCATCATTCATATAAAAAATACTTATTTAAAAAAAGTTCAAATTATTTGAACAAATATACAAATGGTGCCGACTAAAGGACTTGAACCTTCGACCTACTCATTACGAATGAGTTGCTCTACCAGCTGAGCTAAGTCGGCATCTACAAATATAATACAACAAAAAAAGAATTTTGTGAACCTAAAACTCTTTTTATTCAAAATCAATATGTTTAAACAAAATCCAGATATTAAGTACTCCAAAAATACCTATAATAATATAAATCAATTTAGTAAGAAAACTACCTTCCTGGAAAAGTAATGTAACAAGATTTAAATCAAATAATCCTACAAGACCCCAGTTAATAGCTCCTACAATTGTAAACACTAATCCAATTTTTTCTATTGTTTCCATAATACACTCCTTTCAATAGTATTTTTTACCAAAAATATAGTTTTATACAAAAAAACTACATTTAAGTAGTTTTAATAAATTTTACAACCATTCACCATTACGTTTTATGTATATTTTTTTAACAAAAGTTACTATTAAAAAGTATAAAATTACTAATCCGATTAAATATAAATAATAGTTAATTGGCAAAACAACAAAATGAAAACTTGCAACATTAGATAAGATAATAGGACAAATTATAGTTAATCCAATAGAAAATATAGTTAGTAAATTTAATTTTTTACTTGCCATAGATTCTATAAATGGTTTTTTAGCAGTTCTTACATTATAAATAATCATTAATTCAGTAACTAAACATGTAACAAACCAAGCAGTTTGAAAATAATCTTGTTTGGCTACACCATTATAACCAAAAACATACCAGAATATAATAAATGATAATACATCAATAAATGAACTTGTAATTCCCATTACCTTCATAAATTTAGATATTCCTTTAGTATCCCATTTCTTAGGATGAAGTAGGAACTCATCATCAACATTATCATATGGAATACCAATTTGAGATATATCATATATAAAATCTTGTATCAACATTTGAATTGGTAATAATGGCAAAAATGGTAAAAAGATACTAGCAATCATAATACTAAATACATCACCAAAGTCAGCACTCATAGCCATCTTCATATATTTAATAATATTACCATAAACTTTTCTTCCTTCTATTACACCATCATAAATAACTTTCAAACTTTGTTCCAACAAAATTATATCACTTGCTTCTTTAGCAATCGAAGTCGCAGAATTAACCGAAATACCAACATCAGCTTTAGTAAGTGAAGGAGCATCATTCACACCATCACCCATATATCCAACAACATGCCCATTTATCTTATATAAACGAACAATTCTTTCTTTTTGTAAAGGATTCATTCTAGCAAAAACATCAATATCTTCTATTTTCAAAGCTAACTCATCATCACTCATCTTATCAATATCACTACCAAGTAATATATCATTACCATTAAGACCAACCATATTACAAATATTTTTAGTAGTAAAAGGATTATCACCAGTTAATATTTTTGTCTTAACACCAACACGATACAACTTCTTCAAAGTATTTTTAACATCTTTCTTAGCAGGATCCAAAAATCCAACAAAACCAACAAATATCATATTTTTTTCATAACTAGAATCAAATTCCTTACTTCCAGGATATTCATTTCTATAAGCTAAAGCAATAACCTGCATTCCATCACTAGCTAACTCAGTTGCTTTACTCTGCACCTTTTTAATGATAGAATCATTAATTTTAGAAATTTTACCATTAATCTGCACTCTATCACAAATATTAATTATTTCCTCCAATGCACCCTTAGTAATCATTCTATAATGATCATCTTTCTGAACAATAACACTTACTTTCTTACGTGTATAATCAAAAGGTATCTCATCTATCTTTTTATATTTACTTAAAATATCATAAAGCTTATGCTCCTTACCATAAGAAATAACCGCTCTATCTACTAAATTTTTAATACCAGTACTATAATAACTATTCAAAAAAGCATAATCTAAAATATCAATATTTTCATTACCATTAACATCAATGTATTTCTGAAGAATAATTTTATTCTCTGTTAAAGTACCAGTTTTATCAGTACACAATATATCAATAGCTCCTAAATTTTGAATCGATTCCACTTTCTTAACAAGCGTCTTTTTAGAAGCAAGACTCCTACTACCTTTAGTCAAATTAACATTTACTATCATTGGAAGCATACTTGGGGTAATTCCAACCGCAACAGATAAAGCAAAAAGTAAAGCCTCAGCAAAATTATTTTTAATAAAGCCATCAATAATAATAACAACTATACATACAACAATCATATACTTGATTAATAAATTAGATATATCTTTTATACCTTTATCAAAATTAGTAACTTCTTTTTTCTCATGAATTTCTCTACCCATTTCACCTAAATAAGTATTAAAACCAGTATCAATCACCACTCCAGTACCATTGCCACTAATAACTGAACAACCCATTAAACAAATATTATTAATATTAAATAGCTCTTTGCTATCACCACTATCTTCACTTAATTTTTCTATAGGAGCACTCTCACCTGTAAAAACAGATTGATTAATAAACAAATCTTTACTTTCTACAATTCTTAAATCTGCTGGAATAATTGTACCTGCATTCAATTTTACAACATCACCAACAACTACATCTTCTACCTTTATCTCAACTTCTTTCCCACTTCTAATCACACAAACAGTAGAATATATACTCTGTCTCAATTTTCTATTAAACTTATACACAGAGTATTCTTGAAAAAAACGAAGTAAAGCACTAATAATAGCAATAGCTACAATAATAACCGAACCTAAATGATCACCTAAACAGAAATTAATAATAGCAAGTATCAATAAAATAATGATAAATTCATCTTTAAACGAATTTAATATAAAATATAATATACTCTTTTCATCATCACGGATAACAACATTTTTACCATCACGTTTTAATCTCTCAGAAGCCTTATTCCTATTAAGTCCAGTAACTGTTGTTTTGTATTTACTAAATATTTGTTCTCTCGGTAATACAGAAATAGAATTATATTTATTAAGCTTTTCTAAATCATCAGAAATCAAATTATTATTATGTTTTTTTATATCAAATATTCTTATCATAATATCGCCTCTATCTTCAATTAAATTATACTACTAAACAAAAAAATAGACACATCAAATTGCTTTATAGTGTATAAAATTGTAAAAATATTTTAAATTAGAATATATATTTATCTTCATAACTAAATCCTAACAAATTAAAAATCTACATGTTTTTTTCATGTAGACTTTTTTATCAATTAATACATCTGCCTTTTTCTGAATTATTACTATCACTATTTTGACTGTTAGTACTTCTCTTATCCAAATCTTCCTTTATTCCTAACCAATCAGGCGATATATCAAATAATTGATCTATAATTTCTTGTTCAGACTCACTTTTTTCTTTTTTTATAAATATAGCTCTTTGTCTATCTAAAAATTCTCGTAAAGGATATCGAGAATTAGCACATTTATATCCAGTAATTACATTTAAATCTCCGTACATATCGTAGTATCTTTTTGATTCATCTATTCCACGTAATTGGTACTTTACTTCTTGAATCTTATTATACTGCCTTAATTGTTCTTCCTCTAAACTTGAAACAACCTCTCCAGCGTCTTGTTTTTCTATTATCTTTCTACATTGTTGTTGTAAAGTATTTTCAAAACTTCCCATTGTAGTATTTCCTAATGGGGTCCTATCTTTTTGATTTACATGTCCTTTTCTTTTTTCTATTCCATCTTTGGTTTGACTTTCACTACCTAAATACTCGAGATATTTATTTGTTTGTTCTATTAATTGCTCTTTTGACTCTTCCATTCTATATTGTTCTTTTCTCTCCTGAATCTTACTATACTGCTTTAATTGTTCTTCCTCTAAACTTGAAACAACTTCTCCAGCTTCTTGTTTTTCTTTGATCTTTCTACATTGTGTTTGTAAATTATTTTCAAAAATTCCCATTGTAGTATTTCCTAATGGGGTTCTATCTTTTTGATTTACATAACCTTTTCTTTTTTCTATTCCATCTTTGGTTTGTCCTTCACTACCTAAATACTCGAGATATTTATCTGTTAATTGCTCTATAGTGTATTCCTCTAAAAAACTAATTTTATCTTTCAACTCTAATATATCTACTATATCTTGTTCTATATCAAATAAATCCAATAATATATCATTGTTCGTAAAATTTCTTTTGTTATTTCCTTTTTCTTCTACTGCTATATCATAATCTTTGTTCCATAAATCTATCAATGAACCCTCATGTAAAATATTTTTTATTGCTGTTTTTCTTTTTATATCAAATTCATCATAACTATCTTTATTTAGATAATCTTTATATTTAATATTTAGTCTTATTAATTGTTTTTCTACATATTCATCTTGATTTTCATTAACATTCGTTATATTTCTATCCCTTAAATAATTAATTACTTCTTTTAGAATTTTCAAATCTATTTCTTCGATTGATAATCCTTTTTCATAATCTACATTTAATGTATTATTTACTAAATCTAATACTACTGGTTGACTCTCTTTTGTTAATATTTCATTATCATCTAGTCCACGAATACACCTTCCTAATTGTTGAAGATACAATATTTTAGAGTTTTTATCTAATGGTCTTAGCCATATTATTCCATCTACACGATCAGGATGAACTCCCTCATTTAGTTTATTCATCACAAACATAAATTTGACTTTCTTAGAATTAGATGAATTAAAATTACTTAACTCTTTATTATTTTTTTTATCCCCATAATCTCCAAGCATTGAGTAACATTCCATCAATGATTTTGTTTTTTGTTTTAATAATTCTGCCTGTTTTGATTCATTTAATCTTTCATATCCCATTCTTTCTATTATATTTTCTACTAAATAGTTAGATTCTGTTACTAATAAATTACTATTTTTAGTAACATTCATTTTTGAAAGTAATAATAAATTATCTTTCTCCTGTTCTATCCACTTTATCAATTCAGCATTAAACGGAATATTTTCATTAATACACTTTTCTACCTGATTAAATTTTTCTATATTTTTTTCTAAATAAACTCCTGCATATACATATTGCATCATTTGATTTTGATACAATTTTATTGCTTTTGTAGCATTTTTTTCTAATTTATTACCATCTATATCTTCATAATCACCAACCGGCAAAAACACAATATATTTTCCATCACTTTTTAAATTATCTCTTAATATCTTTTCAATACCACTTGATTTATCTATATTTCTTCTTAAAACTTCAAATTCATCTTTATATTTTTTTCTATCCTCTTCATTACTAATAAGATTAAGTTTTTCTTCACAACTTTTTAAGTAACTATATTTACAACATATAATCTTCGGCTTTGTAATATATCCCCGCTCTATTGCTTCTATTAAGTCTATATCACATGCAAGATGTTTTTTATTTAAAATTTCTTCTTCTGTATACCCTAAATACTCTGCCCAAAAATCAGACATATCATTATAATCCACATCTCTCTGAGGAGTTGCACTTATACCTAATACTTTCGTATCTTCATCTTGATTATTTATTAATTGTTTTACTTTCTCTATCCATCTCTCTGCACCTGATCTATGAATTTCATCTAAAACAATATACTTATATTTTTTCTTTATTATATCAAGTGATGAATCTTCAAGTAATTTTTGATATGTTATAAGTTTTAAATTAGGAAATACTTCTTTTAAAATTTCTTCATTACTCTTGCCTGTTGTATTTTTCTTTCCATGAATATATAACTTTGCATATCTTATTAATTGATTTAATATTTCATTATTAGGTGCAATATATAACATTTCTTCATCTTTATATTTTAACATTGTTTTAAGTGCCACAAAACTTTTCCCTGATCCAGTAGGAGTTATAGCAGCAGCAAATCTATGAGTATCATGTAATCTATTTATATTATTAACTATTGGTATTTGATACTCTCTTAATTTTATAATATCTTTTGCCTCTATCTTACTATAATCTAAAAAATATTCTAAATCACTAATAGTAAATTTATCTCTTATATCTATATCTTCTATATCTTTACCTTTTATTACATTAGTTAATATTACACTTATTATATCTTCTTCTTTTAAGTTTAATTTTTTTAATTCTTCATAATATTTTAGTAAATCTATTTCTTTTAATTTATCTATTATTTCTCCTTTTTGCTCATCATACAAATTATCTATATTTAATTTTCTCTTCCAATCATATGAATCTACTATAGCTCTTGCAAAATATTCAGTTTTATCTACATTATCATCTTCTACATAAGATAATGTTCTTATATGAAGTCTTAAAGCATTTATTGGATCATTTATAATATCTTCTAATACTATTTCACTATAACTATTAATTATATCTACTAATTCTTGATTATTAAAGTTAAATCCTACTGATTCACTCAACTTTTTATTATTAGATGAAAGTCTCGTAATTATTTCTTCTTCTATTCCATAACCATTTTTCTCAATATATTCATATATTTTATCATATAACGGATTATTATTAGTAATAGTCTTTAACCATTCTAATGTCTTATAAGCCCTAAGTCTTGATTTTGCCAAATAAAACATATTTTTATATGTAGATATAGCAGTCTTATAATCAATATCTCCTTTAGTTAACTCATACATTTTCTCAATAGAATAATCATCAGCACTTAATTCATACAAATCATACTTAAATTTATCTAAATCTATTCTTTCTCCATTTATATTATCTATTAATTCTTGTTTTAACAATTCTATATTTTCAATATTAGGAACTTGTTGTACTAAAGATAAACAATCCATAAATTCAGAACTTACTTGAGTTAAATGTTTATCATCTATATCTTTATAATGAACTATTTCAAGAGATGCAAAAGCATTACCAATTGTTTGTATTAAAAACCCATTAGATATACTAGGAATTATATTTTCATCTCCTAATATATCTATCATAGCCACTATCTTATTTTTATAAAAATTTTGTTCATCAGTTAATGCATTATATTTTTTACTTCTTGTAAATTTCAAATTATCTATAAAATCTATACCACCAAAAAACATATCTATATTTCTTAAATTATCTATTAGTTGTACATTATCTTTTATAAAAATATCTAAGTCTTCTTGATTATCAATCTTTTCTAATTCTTTATATAATTTTATTTTATCTTGACTTATCTGTTCATTATTAACTAAATATTCTATCTTTTTTGTAATTTCAGAAAGAATATAAAGTGGTGCATAAAATACATCTTTTTTCATTTTATCTTTTTCGCATCTTAAAATAATGTAACTATTTTCATATTCACTTCTACCATATGAAAGTCCAACATTAGCATTAGTTGAAAATGATATACAATTAGTATGTTTATTATAATGCATTTTAATATGTTCTACTATCTCTTCTAAAGTTATTTTTGAATCTTTCTTGTATTTTTCTTCTCCATAAAATTCTCTATCTGTAACTAGTTTTATAATTCTACCATACTGATTAGTTATAGTTTTATCTTTAATACCCGCTATATCTAACTCTTCCAAAGCTCTAAAAAAGTAATAATATTTATCATCACTAAATACATTACATTTGTCTACACCAAATACTTCATCTAACATATCATCACCTACTAATTTATGTTATTTTTATATGAGCTAATTACAACAATTTCTTACTCTATCAATCATATCACTAATTTAAAAACAGTTTAAATACATTCTACCCTCTATCATATATATAACTTATTGTACCAAATTTCTAACAAAAAATCTTTAATTTTATAAAATTATTGCAAAATAAAAAGTGTTGGATTATTACAAGTCCCGCTAAAAAAAATCTTAACATAATTCATATTTAACACAAGTAAACCAATATATTATATTTATCTTTTTATTAAGTTTATCACTTATTTTATTTTAAGCAGAAAAAAACTAACATTTCTGTTAGTAATCTATTACTTAAACTCAGGAAATACCCAAGTTTCCTATCAATTTGGTGGAGCTGAGGAGAATCGAACTCCTGTCCGAAAATATAGCTACGTAAACTTCTACAAGTTTAGTTAACTAATTATATTTCATATACTATCCAAGTAATTAACGACCAAGATAATATACTAGTCTAATAAATTCTTTCTATTTTCTAGACAAAAAATAGATATAACCTATAATAATAAACCTTCAATTATTCTCTAGGTAAAGAATAAAAGAAAGCGCAGACCTTTATACTAGGCAAAAGCTAATGTTTGAGATCCCCCAAACATATTAGCTACTGCATTTTTTAATTTGTTTGCATTTATTGCTTTTTGTTCGTAACGTGAACCTTCGACTTGCCATCTACGCTCTAATATTCCCGTCGAAACCAAGTCAGCCCCATACGCACATTATAACATAAAACCAGAAAAATATATATACTTTTTAATATCCATTTTTTAACATTTTATCAACACTACGTTTTATATCTCTTTCTTTTATAACTTCACGTTTATCATAGTTTTTCTTACCTCGTGCAACAGCAAGCTCTACCTTTAAAATATTATTTTTAAAATATAACTTAACAGGTACAAGCGTAAGTCCTTGTTGATTAATCATTTCCTCTATTTTATAAATTTGTTTTTTATGTAATAACAACCTTCTAGTTCTAACCTCGTCATGATTAAAAATATTTCCCTCTTTATATGGAGCAACATACATATTAAGTAAATAAACTTCATGATTTTTAACGATACCATAACAATCTTTAATACTACATCCACCATTTCTGATCGATTTTATTTCAGTACCAGTTAACTCTATACCAGCTTCCATAACTTCTTCAAAAAAGTAGTCATGCCTAGCCTTTCTATTTAAAATTTCCATGCCTAACCCTCCTTTAATTGCACAAATTCAATATTATTACATTTTGACATTACAACGCCCTTATACTTTTCATAATATTCTCTGTAATTAGGTAAAATAACATTATTTAGCTCACTATATGGATAAACTTTAAACCCTCTTCCATATTTAGAGTAAGTATAAACCAAGTCAGCTTTTAAATTATCTAAAGAAATAGTAGTTATTCCTGATTCAACACTTTTTTTAATATCAACACTCATCATTAAACCAGTTAGTCTCTCTATTCCTTCCTGGTCTGAAATAAAATTTCCTAATGAATAAATAACTAGTGTTTTCCCAATAAATTCCACAGGTTCCACAACATGAGGATGACTTCCAATAATAATATCAACACCCAATGATGATAAATAATTAGCTATTTCAATTTGTTTATCAGAAACACCTAAACTATATTCATTTCCCAAATGCATTGCCACTATAACAACATCAACACTATCCCTTACCTTTGAAATATCATTTTGTGCCTTGTCATTAGAATAAACATTATTTAAATACTCTTTACCAGTTGGAGTTTCTAAACCATTAGTCCACGTTGTATATGAAAAAAAGGCATATTTAATTCCATTCTTTTCATACACATTAACACTATCTCTATCATCAAATGAAGAATACTGTCCAGCATGGACAACATCTTTTTTTTCATTCCAATAATTTAAAGAATTAATGACACCTTGCTCTCCTTTATCCATAGTATGGTTATTAGCGAGAGATACTAAATTAAAACCAGAATCCAAAAATGCATCTCCCACTTCTGTTGGTGAATTAAATCTAGGGTAAGAAGATATTCCTAAGCTAGTACCACCTAAAATAGTTTCTTGATTATAATAAGCTAAATCATATTTACTAGTAATTGGCTTTGTTAACTCAAGCATTGGTTTAAAATAATAAGTACCATCTGACTTTTTAGCATCTAAATAAATATTACTATGAATCAAAGCATCTCCAACCATCACCAATGAAGCCTGATATTCTTCTTTCTGTACCTTCTTTTCTTTAGTTTCTGATTTCTTTATAGAAGGTGATTTAAAACAAAACATATAAACGATTATACTAACTCCTAAAATTAATAATATCAATAATCCTAAGAAAAAATCTTTAATTACTTTTTTGTTCATTCTCCAATTTCCTAACTACTTGAAAATCAATTATTTTCTCCTCTTTACTTGCTCGTACAACTTTGACAATAATTCTTTCACCAATTGTATACTTAACATGACTACGTTCACCAGTTAAAGTCATTCTTTCTTCATCATAATGGAAGAAATCATTCATATCTCTAATTGGAACCAATCCCTCAATCAAATTATCTAACTCAACAAACATACCAAAACTAGTAACAGAAGAAATCATACCTTCGTACTCTTCACCAATATGTCCTTCCATATACTCAGCCATTTTCATATCTTCTACTTCTCTTTCACAATCTATTGAAGCTCTTTCACAAGCAGAAGAATGGTCTGCAACATAAACTAATTTTTCTTCCCAATGTTTTAATGTTGCATTATCTAATTTTTTATCAAACAAATAAGTACGTAATAAACGATGAACTGTTGTATCAGGATAACGTCTTATAGGAGAAGTAAAATGCGTATAACACTTACTAGCTAAACCATAATGTCCTAAATTTTCAGGTTTATATACAGCCTTTTGCATACTTCTTAACAATAATGTTGACAAAATCTTATATTCTTTCTTATCAGATAAATATTTAATTAATTTTTGCATTGATTTTGGTTTAAAGTCCTTAATATCCCCAGGAATTTGATAACCCAATGTACCTATAAAAGATAAATAACTTCTTATTTTTTCTTCTTTAGGTATTTCATGCACACGATAAATAAAAGGTAAATTCATAAAATAAACGTGAGTCGCAACACATTCATTGGCTGCTATCATAAAGTCTTCAATTAACATCTCACCCTTACCACGATCACGCAATACAACATCAGTAGGAACACAATTCTCATCAACTAAAATCTTAGCTTCATCAACATCAAAATCAATATATCCTCTATTTTCTTTCATTTTTCTTAAAATACAGGCAAATTCTTCCATAGTACGTAATGTATCAGCAAATTCTTCATAACCCTCTGGTACAACATTTTTCTCTAAAATACTATTAACGTTTTTATAAGTCATTTGTTTTCTAGAACGAATCACACTAGGAAAAATATCATAATCAACTTGTTTACCATTAGTATCAAATTCCATAACACAAGAAATAGCAAGTCTATCAACATTAGGATTTAGGGAACATATACCATTTGATAATTCATGAGGTAACATTGGAATAACACGATCAACTAAATAAACACTAGTCCCTCTATCCATTGCCGAAACATCTAAAGGACTTCCCTCTTTTACATAATAAGAAACATCAGCAATATGAACACCTAATTTATAATGTCCATTCCTCATTTTTTCAATTGAAATTGCATCATCTATATCTCTAGTATCATCACCATCAATAGTAAATATCATCTCATCACGTAAATCTTTTCTTCCTACTAAGTCCTCTTCTAAAACAGACATTGGTAATTCTTTAACTTCTTCCTTAACTTCATCTGGAAAATCAATATCAATATTATATTTATGAACTATAGATAAAATATCAACACCAGGATCATTTTTATGACCAATAATTTCAACAACCCTACCTTGATATTTTAAATTATTATTAAGTCTTTTTACCAATTCAACAACTACTTTATGTCCATCAACAGCATTTAATGAATCAGCAGGATCAACTTCTATATTTAGTTTTATCTTTTTATCATCTAAAGTAATATGTCCTTTTCCCTTAACAAAATTAATTTCTCCAACATAACGTTTAACAGGTCTTTTAACAACTTTCAAAACCCTACCTTCAAGTCTATCAAGTTTCATTTTACTAGTAATTTCCACTAACACAATATCATCATGTATAGCACCATTCATATTTTCAGCACTAACATAAACATCTTCATCAAGATTATTTACTTCAACAAAGCCAAATCCCTTTTTATTTACTCTCATAAGTCCTTTTCTTAAATGACTATTTTCAAGTAACATATATTTATCTTTATTAGAATGATAGACTAACACTTCTTCTTCTAAACTACGCAAAACATCCCCAAGCATTTTAGTATCATCAATAGTATTAATCCCTAACTTATCTTGAATTTCATAAATAGATAGAGCTTTATCACTTTTTTGTAATAACTCTAAAACATCTTCTCTCATATTTTCACCTTCATTATCCTATATCTCTATTATATAAAAAAAAAGACTAAATTCCTAGTCTTTTAATCAATAAATGTCGCTACCAAAGAAATAATAAAGAAAGTTAATCCAAGTACCATTGTAATTCTACTAATTACAAGTTCAGAGCCTCTCTCTTTACGTTTTGTAAATAAATCAGAACTTCCCCCACTAAGAATTTGAGCTGCAGATTCTGCTTTACCACTTTGTAAAAGTACTAAAATAATTATTAAAATTGAAACTATTAATAAAGCAATCTCCATAATATGCCTCCTCTTAAATCTAGTAATACTCTATCATAAATAAAAGAAAAAATCAACAAAAAATAAGTCTATACATCAAATTATAGACTTATTAAAATTTTAATATTAAAGTTCTTCTTCAATTCTCATTAATTGATTATATTTACAAATTCTATCTGTTCTAGACATTGATCCAGTCTTAATTTGTCCTAAATCTAATCCAACAGCTAAATCAGCAATTGTTGTATCTTCTGTTTCACCACTTCTGTGTGAAATTACAGTAGCATAATTATGACTTCTAGCAAGTTCAATTGTTTCTAATGTTTCTGTAATAGTACCGATTTGATTAACTTTCAATAAAATCGCATTACCTGCCTCATGATCAATTCCCATTTGTAGACAAGCCTTATTAGTAACAAATAGATCATCACCAACTAATTGAATCTTATCACCAATTCTCTTAGTAACTAAATTAAATCCATCCCAATCATTTTCATCTACTGCATCTTCAATAGAAATAATTGGATATTTACTTACTAATTCTTCATAATATTCAATTAATTCTTCAGTAGTAAGACTTCTTCCTTCACCTACTAATTCATATTTTCCATCTTTATAGAATTCTGATGCAGCAACATCTATTGCCATACATACATCTTTACCAGGTTCATAACCAGCCTTTTTAATAGCTTCCATAATCAATTCAAAACCTTCACTATTTGATTCTAAATCAGGAGCAAATCCACCTTCATCACCAACACTAGTAACTAGTCCTTTAGATTTTAAAACACTCTTCAAATTATGGAATACTTCAGCTCCAATTCTTACTCTTTCATGAATTGTATCAGCCATTGGAATAATCATATATTCTTGGAAATCAAGCTTGTTATCAGCATGAGCCCCACCATTGATAATGTTCATCATTGGTCTTGGTAGAGACCTCTTACCATTTCCAAATTTTTCACAAACATATTTATAAAGTGGTTTTCCTTCTTCATTAGCACTAGCTTTCATTGCAGCCATACTAATACCTAAAATAGCATTAGCACCAAACTTAGATTTTGTAGGAGTACCATCTAAGTTAATCATTGCATAATCAAGTTCTTTTTGATTAGAAGCGTCCATTCCAATTACTAAGTCTTTTAAAGGTCCATTAACATTTTCAACAGCCTTTAAAACACCTTTTCCCATGAAACGATCTCCACCATCTCTTAGTTCTAATGCTTCTCTTTCACCAGTTGAAGCTCCACTTGGTACTGCAGCTCTTCCCATAACTCCATTTTCTAAGATAACATCTACTTCTACTGTAGGATTACCTCTAGAGTCTAAAATTTCACGTCCTATAACATTTTTAATCTTCATTCTCTTCACTCTCTTTCATGTTTTTTACATATTGCTTAAATTCTGCCCCACGGATTTCACACTCTTTGTATTGATCCCATGATGCTGAAGCAGGACTCAATAATACTATACCACCATTTTTAGTAATTTCAACACATTTTTTAAATCCGTCTTCCAACTTTTCATATACATATGTTGGAATATGTAAACTATCTCCAAATTCCTTTACTCTCTCACGGCATTGCCCTATTGCCACTATATTTTTAACATGTGTCATATAAGGAGTTAAATCTTCAAACACTTGTCCTCTTTCCAATCCACCTAAAATTAAAGTTGTATCTTGATCAAAAGAAGATAAAGCGATTTGAGTACATTTTATATTAGTCGCTTCTGTATCATTATAATAACGAACACCATCAACTGTATCAACATATTCTAGACGATGTTCAACTCCTGTAAAGGTAGTCAAAACATCACATATTGCTTTGTTAGAAACCCCCATTTCCTTACATACCATAATTGCTGCTAAACAATTTTCTACATTATGTATACCTGGAAGTTTAATTAAATCTCTATCAATTATTTTTTCATCATAATAGTAAATAACACCATCTTTTAAATAACAACCATTAATTTCATTCTTACTTGAAAAATACTTAGTTTTAGATGATATGTTACGTAACTCATTCATAACATCTTCATTTTCAATATTAAGAATCGCAACATCATTCTTATCTTGATTATAAAACATTCTAGCTTTAACTTCCTTGTAGTGTTCAAAAGTTTTTAAAAAATCAATATGTGCTGGACTAATATTAGTAAATACTCCAATATGAGGTTTAAACTTATGAAAATTTTCACCTTGTTGACAAGAAACCTCCATAACAATAATGTCATCTTTTTTTAATTTATCTAAAATACTACATAAAGGATATCCTATATTACCAGCTAAATGAACTCTATCTCCATAAGCTTCCTTCATAATTTTATAGGTAAGCGTAGTTGTAGTAGTTTTACCATTAGTACCAGTTATACCAATTAAAGTAACATCTTTTGGAAGTAACAAATAAGACATTTCAACTTCATTAATAACTTCAATTTCCAATCTTTTCGCATCTAAAACATATTTATGATCAATAGGAACTCCTGGATTCTTAATTAAATAATCAAAACTTTTATCAAGTAAATCATCTGGATGACTACCAAAAATAAGTTCTACACCTAAATCTTTTAGCTCCTGTACTTGATTAGAGTCCTGTTTCTCTTCGCTTCCCCCATCATTTAAAATAACTTCATTACCACGTTTTTTTAAATATTTCGCAGCTTGATATCCACTACGTGCCATCCCAAGTATTAAAATTTTTTTGTTTTTAAACATAATATCACCCATTATCATTATACTATAAATATCAGGTTTTAGGATATTTTTTATTGTCATAATTGAAACAAAAATATAGATATGCTATAATAATATAAGAAAATGTAAGGAGAAATCAGAATGAAAGTAATTACAATCGAACCAGAACAATTTGATAGCTATGCTAAAAAACACAAATATAGAAATTACTACCAAACATCAACATATGGAAACCTCATGAAACAATTCAATTATGAAGTTATCTACATAGGAATTAATAATGATGAAGATAGATTGATTGGCGCAAGCTTATTATTAGTAGAAAACTCAGTAATGAAAACTAAAATTGCATATGCACCTAGAGGTATTCTATTTGACTTTACAGACTCTGAGAAGTTAGAACAACTAACAGAAGCTTTAAAAAGAGATTTATCAAAACTTGGAATAGCATTATTAACAATGGATCCTGCCATACCAATAACAATCAGAGATAACAAGGGGAATATTGTAAATATAAATAATGAAGCTAAAATTGTTATGGAAAACCTAAAAAACACAGGATTTACTTACAAGGGACAAAATCTATACTTTGAAAATAAAAAACCAAGATGGGAAGCATTAACAGTTCTTCAGAAAGACATTAGAGAAATTTATAAATCATTTGATAAAAGAACTAGAAATAAAATTAATAAAGCTTTAAGATCAGGTATTGAAATATATAGAGATGATAAAAAAGACTTAACAGTCTTATATGACTTTATAAAAAGAAAAGAAAAGAAACCATTCAAATATTACCAAGAATTAGTTAAAGCATATGGAAATAATGCAGATATATTCTATGCAAAATTAAATACAGAACAATTCGTTATAAATTGCAAAAAACTATACGAAGATGAAGTAGAAAAAAATGAAAATATCGCAGCTAAATTCCAACAGCTTGCGAAACAATCAGGAGATCGTAGAGAAATATTTGATAAAAAGGTTCAATCTGATAAACTACTAAATATATACAAAAGTAATTTGATATTTGCTACTAATGTTCTAAAAGAAAACCCAGATGGTCTAATCATAGCTGGTGGATTGAACATCGTTTATGATAATGCAGCATATTTAGTAATTGAAGGATTTGATCCAAAGTATAGAAGTCTAAATGCAAACTATCTTTTAAAATGGAGAATGGTCTCAGACTACACAAATGAGAAGTTAAAATACTTCAATTTAAACGGAATTTCAGGAAATTTTGATAAGAAAAACAAGTATGCCGGATTAAATGAAATGAAGTTAGGATACAATTCAGTTGTAACCGAATATATTGGTGAATATGATATAGTAATTAATAATTTCAAATATAATTTATATAAAAACTTTTCAAAAAAATAAGAGTTCAAATAAGAGCTCTTATTTTTATGCAACAAAAAAACCGATTTCTCGGTTTTTTATTATATCATTATTCAACGATTTCAGAAACTGAACCTGCACCAACAGTACGTCCACCTTCACGAATAGAGAACTTAGTTCCTTGTTCAAGAGCGATTGAATGGATTAATTCAACTTCCATATTAACGTTATCTCCTGGCATAACCATTTCAACACCTTCAGGTAATGTAATAACACCTGTAACGTCTGTAGTTCTGAAATAGAATTGAGGACGATAGTTGTTGAAGAATGGTGTATGACGTCCACCTTCTTCTTTGCTTAATACATAAACTGCAGCTTTGAATTTATGATGAGGTGTAACAGATCCTGGTTTAGCAAGAACTTGTCCACGTTCAACATCTTCACGAGAAATACCACGTAATAATACACCAGCATTGTCTCCTGCTTCAGCATAGTCTAATTGTTTACGGAACATTTCAATTCCAGTAACAACAGTTTTTTGAGTATCTTTAATACCAACGATTTCAACTTCATCATTAAGATTTAATTTACCACGTTCAACACGTCCTGTAACAACAGTACCACGTCCTGTAATAGTAAATACATCTTCAATACTCATTAAGAATGGCTTATCATTATCTCTTTCAGGAGTTGGAATCCATTCATCAACTGTATCCATTAATTCTTCAATCTTAGCTACATATTTAGGATCTCCTTCAAGAGCTTTTAATGCAGAACCACGGATAATTGGAGTATTGTCTCCATCGAAATCATATTCATTTAAGATTTCACGAATTTCCATTTCTACTAAATCTAATAATTCTGGATCGTCTACCATATCACATTTATTCATGAATACAACCATTTTAGGTACTCCAACTTGACGAGCAAGTAAGATATGTTCACGAGTTTGAGCCATAACACCATCAGTAGCAGCTATAACTAAGATAGCTCCATCCATTTGAGCAGCACCAGTAATCATATTTTTAACATAGTCAGCATGTCCTGGGCAGTCTACGTGTGCATAATGTCTCTTTTCAGTACTATACTCAATGTGAGCAGTATTGATTGTGATACCACGTTCTCTTTCTTCAGGTGCTTTATCAATATTATCAAAAGCAACTTCTTCATTACCATACTTACCAGCTAAAACTTTAGAAATAGCAGCAGTAAGTGTAGTTTTACCATGATCTACGTGTCCAATTGTACCAATGTTAACATGTGGTTTTGAACGATCAAATTTTTGTTTTGCCAT
>OLWB01000901.1_pt1 | contig 29816 bp, 31 predicted proteins | sample 1673331 | NCBI WGS metagenome assembly OLWB01 (sample SAMEA3178943, study PRJEB25190) | human gut metagenome | biome: human gut; feature: human-associated habitat; material: faeces | place: Austria | collected 2013
ATATTTTGATGTGGATGATTATATTTGGAAACAGAATACAGATAGTCCATATACACAAATGTATACGAGGGAAGAAAAGATTAGCAGACTGAACACTGATATTGCTCCATATGAACATTTTGTTATGGCTGGTTCGATGAGTTCCTTTCATTATGCATTTGATGATATGTTTAAAATGATGGTATTTCTTTATGTTGAACCAGATATTCGAATACAACGAGTTCATAAAAGAGCAATAGAGCGATTTGGAAGAAGAGTACTTGAAGGTGGAGATATGTATGAATCCCATATGAAATTTTTGAAAGATAATCGAAGTTATGAAGAAGATGGATCACCAAATATGAGAGAACAGAAAGAATGGATGACAAATATGTCGTGTGTAAAAATTGAATTGGACGGTGCTACGGACCTTGAAAGTAACGCAGATATTATTGTAAACAATTGGAGTGGGATAGTGGAATAAATTTTAGTTTATTCTCTCAATGGGGATAGCTTTGAAAATTGAAATTTTATCTATGTAAAGAACCCACAAATTTCAGGTTGTCGGATTGTAAAGGCAGAGCCTTACGCAAGGTGCAGGAGAAAGACTCCGCTCGGGTTAAGGGCGAAGCGCCTTAGCCGGTCAAGGGTGCAACCATTGCCCAGTTAGTGGCGTTTCGCCACTAAGTACTGGGTATTGCTTGTAGCAAAGCTTCACAAGATTAAGCAACTTCGTTGCAATTCCCTTCGGGAAAAGAACTAAATATTGTTACGATAAACAGACTGAGTAAAGCCATGTTTGGCACAGGCAAGGGTGGACAAGAAGTGCTAGGCAAATGCCCGAAATGTGGTGCTGATGTAGTAAAAGGGAAATTTGGAGCGTACTGTACCGGAAAATGCGGTATGAATGTCGGAAAGGCACTTGGAGTAACACTTTCTGATTCGCAGGTAAAGAGCCTTTTAGGAGGAAAGAAGATACTTGTAAAAGGTTTGAAAGGCAAGAAAGGCAGCTATGATGCGTATCTAATTCCTGATAACATTGAAGAATTTTTTTACACGAAAGACGGCAAGAAAATCAAGGGATTCCAGTATAAGTTTAAGACGGAGTATCCAACGAGGAAAAAGAAACGAGGATAGAAAAGAGTTCGTGTTTGTGATACAATTATAATATAAATTTGTAAGGAATATTAGTAGGTAGGACTAAAGGGGTATTACTGCAAGTTGGTTTAATAGTTATAGCTGACATTATGCTTGAACTTTTTATTGATATTTTGCACAAGTGTATAGGTAATAGCATTAAAGAGAGGAGAATGGAATAATGAATCTTTTATCGAAACTTAATTCTAGTGCGAAAACAAAAACAATAGAGCCTAGAGAAATTTTTATGACATTACCTTCAAAAGCACCAGGTTATGGATATCCTAGAGATGTTCAAAGTGAAGTGTGGAAAAAGTGGTTTGATATAAGAAATGAGAAAAATGTAATTTTAAAAATGAATACTGGTAGCGGTAAAACAGTAGTTGGGTTGATTATGCTTCAGAGTTGTTTGAATGAAGAAAAGGGACCTGCTATATACGTAGTTCCTGATAATTATTTGGTTAAGCAAGTCATTGATGAAGCTAAGAGATTGGGAATTTCTGCAACAGTGGATAAAGATGATTATAACTATTCAAATTCAAAAGCAATTCTTGTTACCTCTATTCAGACTATTGTAAACGGTCATAGTTATTTCGGCATGAGAGAAGCCGGAAATTATCCTATAGGGAGCATTATTATTGATGATGTACATGCGTGCATGGATAAAATAATTGACCAATTTATGATAAAAATTGATGCTGAAACGGATGCCTATAAGGAATTAATTGCTTTATTTAGTTCTTCATTAAAAGACTATAATCCAAAGAATTACATTGATGTTGTTGAAATGAAAGATTGTCGAAATAATATGCTTGTACCATATTGGGAATGGCAAAGACAGCAAGACAACATTTATAGAATATTAACGAAATATAATAATAGTGATAATACCTCAATATACTTTGGATTACCGTTGATAGAGAGATGTTTGGAAACCTGTGATTGTATAATTACTGCTTCTGCAATTGAAATATCTCCTAAAGGAATTGATTTAGATAAAATATCTAGTCTTGAAGAAGCAAGTAGGCGCATATATATGAGTGCAACTTTAGCTGATGATAGTGTGTTTGTTTCTGCATTAGGATTAGATACAGAAGATATGAAGAACATTATTACTCCGGAGAATGCTAATGATATGGGAGATAGATTAATTATTTTTCCCAAGTACGTAAATAGTGATATATCAGAAATTGAGATAAAGGAAAAAGTTGAGGAAACAGCTAAAAAGTATAATGTCGTGATACTCGTACCTTCTTTCTCTAGGGCAAAATTTTGGGATGAACAGGGGATGCGAACAGCTACAAAGGATAATATAGACGGAATAGTTAAAGCATTAAAAAGCGGTAAACATGTAGGAAAAATAATTTTTGTTAATAGATATGATGGAATTGATTTGCCAGGTGATGCTTGTAGAATGCTGGTTATTGATGGACTTCCCCCTTTAAATAGTATTAAGGATAGATATATTCAAAGTGTGGCGCCTCAGAGCACTATATTATTGAGGGAGCAAGTTCAAAGAATCGAACAAGGTATGGGACGTGGAGTTCGTTCTAATGACGATGAATGTTGTGTTGTTCTTATGGGTGACGAGCTTTCAGATGTTTTATCAAGAAATAAGGGAATAGATTATTTTAGTGCAGCAACGAGATGCCAATATGATCTTTCAAAGCAATTATGGGATTTATTAGTTAGTGAAACAGGTTCCAAGCCAACAATTGATCAGATATTTGAACTTGCAAATTATTCGTTAGAAAAAAATGCAGAATGGGTTACAACCTGCAAGGAAAATTTAGCTGCTGTCAAGTATTCAACTGAGGCAAAGTTAGATGAAAAGATAGTTGCTCAGAGAAAAGCTTTTGAAAAAGCTATAAATATGCAATGGCTTGATGCTGCAAATGCTATTAAGATAGTTAAAGATAAAGAGAATGACAAAAAAACTAAGGGATATTTATGTCAGATTCAGGCTGAATATATAAATAAAATAGATTCAGCTCTTTCTCAAGAAATACTAAAAGTGGGTAAAAATTTAAGTGCAGCTATTCTGTCACCTCTTGCAGGCATACAGTATCAAAGAACAATTAATACAATTCCGCAGGCACAAGCTATCAGCACAAATCTACTTGCTGGAAAACTTGGGTTAAATGAACTGTTAGTATATATAGACGGAGTTCTATCAAATTTATGTATAGGAAGTGAATATGAAAAGTTTGAGGAGGCACTAAATCAAATAGGAGTGGTTCTTGGCTTTGTATGTTCAAGACCTGACAAGGAAACTGGAGGGTATGGACCTGATAATTTGTGGGCAATTGACTCAAACAAATATTTGGTCATTGAATGTAAAACGGAGGCTATTACTCAAACGATAAAGAAAGATTATTGCAATCAATTATCAGGATCGGTTAATTGGTTTAAGGAGAATTATGTATACCCAAATGAGTGTACACCAATAATTGTTCACCCATCTAAATTTGTTGATGTGGTTGCATCTCCAGATGAAAATATGAGAGTGATGACCGAGGAAGAATTAACGTGTTTTAGAAAGAATATTCGTGATTTCTATAGTGCTCTTTGTCATAATGGAAGTATTAGCGATATAAGCAAAATTAATGAATTATTGAGTATATATAAGCTTAGAAAAGACGATATTGTTAATAGGTATACGGTTAAGTTTGAACGGCAGAAATAAAAGGATAAATTATAGGGAATGAAAGCAATTAGCAATAGATTTTACGGAAAAGATATTGTACAATTTTGCTAATTCAAATTTGCTGGATAGTATCAATATAATAACTACAATTAAATAACACTACAGCGTCAGAGCGTATGGGAAAACCTGTACGCTCTTTTTTTATCAAAAATGGAGGAGAATCACATGGAAAAAACAAATGTAACAATGACTACAGAGGAAATGCAGGGTGAGCCTGCAGCAAAGGAAAATGAGACAAAGGCGGAGAAGTTTATCCGTATTGGCGAGTACCGCATGAATAAGGCGGTGGATGCCATTGGCAGGTTGGAAAATCTTGCGAACCGAGGTTCCTACGAGTATACACAGGAACAGGTAGATGCTATGTTTCAACGACTGTCGCTAAAATAATGAAAGAAGAAAATTTATGTTTGGAAGAATATTTAGAAAATATAAATAAAATCCTAACTTTTTTTATAGTAGGATTGTTATATTATTTAGAAAACAGAGGGAGGCAAATTTGCGAATGGAATACAAAACTGATTCTTTGTTAGTACATCTAGCAAGAGCAGGAGATGAAGATGCGTGTGAAAAACTGGTCAAAAAATATTACTCAAGTATATATCAATATTGTTTGCTACATATCAATGATCCCTATGAGGCAGAGGATTTGACACAAGAAGTGTTTACACGTTTCTTTTCCAATTTATATAGATATAAAGAATATGGAAAAGTTAAGAATTATCTTTATACAATTGCCGGAAATACCGTTAAAAATTATTACAAAAAGAAAAAAGATATTCCATCAGAGGAACTGCTAAAATCAGAGGACTGTAGTAAAAATCATGTAGAAGAGCTAGGAGTCCGATTAACTATTGAACAGGCAGTGAGAAAGTTACCGGAAGAAATTAGAGAAACGGCAGTTTTATATTTTTTTCAGGAATTGAAGCAAAGAGAAATTGCAGAATTACTTCATATCAAACTTTCTCTTGTAAAATATCGAATCGGAAGAGCAAAAGAACTTTTAATGAAAGAGTTGGAGGTGAAAAAAGATGAAGAATTATAAGCAACAAATAAAGGAATATAAAGAGGAGATTGAAGAAAAGTATGTAAGGGCTGAAGCAGAGAACAAAACAGTAAAAGCATGTCAGAATATTTTGTCAGAGTCGGTTTTATCGAAACAATCGCATAGAACATCTTATTTTGAATTTTTGTATGAGCAGACAAAATTCATAAAAAAAAGATGGTGGATTTTACAAGGTTGTATTCTTATGTGTCTATGGATATGGTTGAGTAATTATACGTCAGACATAAAAGATATGATGAGGATTATGGGAATATCTGCCACAATATTTGTGGTTCTGATTGTCCCGGAAATTTGGAAAAACAGAAGAAATGGTGCGATTGAAATTGAGCAGGCGTCTTATTACACACTGCGTCAGATTTGTACAGCAAGAATGTTAATGTTTGGAGTAGTGGATCTGGTGATCGTTATGGTGTTTTTGGCAATTACATATCAAACAACAATACTCTCGTTAAGTGATTTGGTGGTTAATTTTTTGCTTCCGGTAAATGTTTCATGTTGTATATGTTTTCGTGTATTGTACAGCAGATGGGAAAAATCAGAATATATAGCAGTGCTTTCTTGTCTGGTATGGGTTGGTTTATGGATGATGATTGTTGCAAATGATGTTATTTATCAGAAAATTGTAACTCCGGTATGGGTGGCTATGCTGATATTGACTTTTGTATATTTTGTTTTTTGTGTTCAGAAGTCATTGGTATTTGATGAAAAAATTTTGGAGGATTACACGTATGAAATTAGAATTTAAAAATGTAACAAAACAATACGGAGAAGTAAATGCTGTTAATAAAGTGAATTGTGTTATGGAAAAAGGAATTTATGGACTGCTTGGAGTAAATGGAGCAGGAAAGACCACATTAATGCGTATGCTTTGTACGATTGTTCAACCATCAGAAGGACAAATATTATGGAATGGTAAAGATATATGGAAACTAGGAGGTGAATACCGAGAAGTTCTGGGATATTTACCACAGGATTTTGGATATTATCCAGATTTGACCGTATATGATTACATGATGTACATTTCTTCTATAAAAGGGTTAAAAATACCGTTTGCCAGAAAAAAAGTGAAGCAATTATTAAATCAAGTAGGAATGGAAAAATTCAGTAAAAGAAAAATGAAGAATTTGTCTGGAGGAATGGTTAGACGTGTAGGAATAGCACAGGCGATGTTAAACGATCCGCAAATTCTTGTCCTGGACGAACCTACCGCTGGATTAGACCCGAATGAAAGAATACGTTTTCGTAATTTAATTAGTGAATTGTCGGAAGAACGTTTGGTGCTCTTGTCTACACATATTGTATCGGATATTGAGTACATTGCGAATAACATTATGTTAATGAAAGATGGAGAACTTTTTTATGCAGGTACTGCGGAAGATTTAGTATCTTCTATGAAAGAAAAGGTATGGCAATGTAATGTTTCGAGAAGTATGATAGACAAATATATGAATGAATATTTGGTTGGAAATATAAAAACAACAAAAACCGGAGCAGAGCTTAGAATTATTTCAATAGAAAAGCCAACAGAAGATGCTGTGGCTGTAGAAAAAAATCTGGAAGATGCATTTCTATTTTATTTTGGAGAAAAATCGGAGGAAAAACAAGATGCTTAAATTAGAATTAAAACGAATTTTTTCAAAGAAAATTAATGTATTTGCAATCGGATTGGCATTGATACTTGCTGTCATTTTTAGCGGATTTGCAGTTACAAGTAATCGCTATGTGGATGAGAATGGAAATGCTAGTACTGGAATTATGGCAACAAGAAAACTTACAGATAACAGACGAGCATGGAAAGGTACATTGACAGAAGATGAACTTGGAAAAGTTATAGAACAAAATAAAAATGCGGTGACACAATCCTCAGAAGAAGAAAATGCGATTTACGGAACGACATTACAACCGATAGATGATATTAGGAGTTTTATAATATCGGTATTAACACCGGATGCAGAATATGATGAAAGTGTTCTGAATCAAATTACAGAAGAAAATATACAAGAGTTCTATGACACTTATCATAAAAATATGGAAAAGATGGCAGAAGAATATGGAAAGACTTCTGTTCAGAAAAAATACTTGGAAAAGAAATATAATGAAATAAAATTACCAGTAGAATACGAATCTTATAGTTCGTGGGATACTATGATTATGTATGTAGAAACGTATTCTATTATTCTGGCAATCATAGTTGGTTTTATTTGTGCTGGAATATTTGCAGATGATTTTCAGACAAAAGCAGATGCAGTATTTTTCTCTACAAAGTATGGACGTACAAAAGCTGTTAAAACAAAAATACTGGCAGGAATAGTTACGACAGTTATGATTTATTGTATGGGAATTATATTACTTAGTGTGATTTGTTTTGGAATTATGGGAACCAGTGGTATGAATACACCATATCAAATGTATCAGGCATATAGTATTTACATTATGTCATATGGACAATACTATTTGTTGACAGTTGTATGTGGATTTATAGCCAGTATGCTGGCGGCTTCAGTGTCTATGTTAGTAGCGGCTAAAATGCATACAATTAGTGTCGCTGTTTGCATTCCGTTCTTTTTATATTGCTTATTGCCATTTATAGGACGGGCACTTTCTGGGTATACAACGCTTTTCAATTTGATACCAACAATTTTGACAAATGTACAGGCAAGTGTAAAAGTCCCACTTATTTATCAGATTGGGAATTGTGTATTTCGACAAATTCCGCTTGTAATGGTAATGTATACAGTGATGGCAATAGCCTTACTGCCTTTTATTTATAAGAGTTTTCGCAGATACGGAAAGAAGTAAAAATTGTATTCATACTCATGAAAAACAAAGTAAGTAAAATATTTTCTGGAAAAATCAAAGCATAATTTAAAGATTTAAGGCGGGCAAGTTGCCCGCCTTTTGACGATGTCTCACGATACCAACAAATATATCGGCGAACTGTACTGCAGGAGTTACAGCAGAGCTGACAAACAAAGGCATTTCTAATATGTGATGGAAAGAACGCCCAAACTTCGTTTTGAAAAGAAAACCTGTAATTGCCTCAGCAATTTTTCGGTCAGCATCCTCATGCACCTCATCAAATATCATCATAGCTTTGCCATAGTGATGATGATTACAGTAAAACTCAACCTTTTTTAAAAGAAGGTAATACTGCTTTGGAAGATGATGCTCCGGAACAATAATTGGTTCATCTGGCTTGTCCATAATTATGGCAAAATAGCAGCGTCATAATAGGTAATGATGTCCACCATGCCTTCACCATACGCTTTATTATTTGTACGGTTCTTAGTAATAGTTGCTTCACGAATTAGTTTTGTAGACTTTATTTCGTCCTGTTTTCCGTAAATGGAATCTTTTAATTTGTATATCTGATTTATGATCGGTTTAATATCATTCTCATGGATACAGACACCAAGCAGGATAGGATTCTTGGCTTTTTTGTAGCCGATATGATAGGAGCGGTTGTCTTTGTACTGCTCGGCATATTTGATGATTTCCGCAAGGTCTTTCATGCGGTGTTCCAGTTCCACAACGCTCTGTTTGGCGGACTTTCCCACTTCGGTTTTTACAGTAATTTTATGCTCCAGATCGGAGAGAGAACCAGCTTCATTATAGCTTTGTGCGGCGATTTTCAGATTCTCGATTGCTGCCCACTGTTGCAGTCCGGGATTGTTCTGGAATTTCTCGTCCGAGGTGTCAATGGGCCTGCGTGCAGAGTAGTCTTTTTCGGGATAACTGCCTTTCGTTCCCGTTCCTTTTCGATGCGTTCCCGGATACGTTCCTTTGTGTATTCTTTCCCTAAAGACCTTGCACTACCACGGACAAAATGCTCCTTGTCCAGAGGGCGGAAAGAGATATATTTTGCAGCATCTTCTCCAAAAGTTTTCCCTTTGATTTCGTAACCTTTTGCCCGCATAAGAAGCAGAAATTCTTCATAGGTGGAAGCCGACTTGATGAAAAAATTGATGTCCCGTCGAAGCTGTGTTTTCCAAGTCGAACCATTCTGATCAGACTGCCATACCTCATTCATCAACTCCTTTACTTCGTTTATATCCTCTTGATAAATGTTTCCGGTGCTGTTTACCCTCTTTGCAATCTGGTTTAAATTGGAGCTGATACGTCCCAACTCCGTATTATAATTTCGTAGGTAACTGTAATCAACATCATACACATATCCATATAAGATCAGCTTGCGCAGGAAAGCAGACATACTCTTCATGCCGGATGCTTTGAATTTGGTATTGAGGATGTACTGCTCATCATCGCTGAGATAAAATTGCACCGGATTGGTGCGGTTTCGCTTTGCCATTTCTGCCACTTCCTTTCTGGTTTTGAGTACAAAAAAACTGCTGTAAAATGTTCGAATTTTACAACAGTCTGTTTCAGGTTTTATTTAATTTTGGGTGCAAGCACCCACAGCAGATTGTAGCAAAAGCGGCAGGAAAGGTCAAGGTATTCAGGTGCAGAACCGAAGAAAATTAGGGATACTTACCTATGGAAATTCACAAGCACAGACGGTAGGAGAGTGTGGAGAATTTCGCCTGTGTCATGACACAGGCAGTGCTTGCTAAGGTTGTTTTTGGCACTTCCTTTGGATGTGCCAGATGCTTTGTTATTTAGAATGAAAGTAAAATAAATACTTGACGTTTATATCTTACAGATGTAAGATATGAGTAGGGATATTATATACCGAAAAAAGAAATCATGATTGCTTTGACATAACTTTTGAAATGGAAAGAACAATTTTTTTTAAAATAAAATCTTACAACTGTAAGAAAAAGGAGATGCTATGACGAAAAAAAAGAAAAAAAGCAGGATATACATTATATGGCTCATGAATTTATGCTTGATTACAACTGTGGTTGCCTTTTTTGTATGGTATGAAAGTGTACCTGATGTATCACCGGAGAAGGTTCTTAAAACATATATGGATCATGTTTCAAATCGAGAATATGAACAAATGTATGAGATGATTGATGCAGGAATATCTGGGAATATCAGTCAGGAAGATTTTGTAAAACGTAATTCTGCTATTTATGAGGGAATTGATGTAGATAATATGAAAGTTCATATCACATCTTATGATAAAGAACAAAAAGAGATCTGTTATGAAACATCTATGGATACTGTTGCAGGAAACGTAACTTTTGAAAATAAGGCATCATTTATACTGGAAAAAGGCAAATATAAGCTGATATGGAATGATTCTTTGATATTTCCAGAACTGGATTCCACAGATAAAGTAAAAGTGTCTACAACAAGTGCTAAGAGAGGGCAGATTATAGACCGAAATGGTCAGTTGCTTGCAGGCGAGGGAGTGGCTTCTTCTATAGGCGTAGTTCCCGGAAATTTAGAGAATAAGAATGATGCTATCAGCCAGTTGGCAGAATTATTGGAAATGAAAACAGAAGATATAGAAAAAAAATTAGCAGCAAAATGGGTAAAAGATGATTCATTTGTACCATTAAAAACAGTTCCAAAGGTGAATGAATTAAAACTGATGTCGATTGAGCCAGATCAGGAAACATTGGCAGAGAAAGACAGACAGGAGAAATTATTAGAGATTCCAGGTGTGAAAATTTTAGATATCACTGTAAGGGAATACCCACTGGGGGAGGCTGCTGCACATTTAGTGGGATATGTTCAAAACGTTACAGCAGAAGATTTAGAAGAACACGCAGGGGAAGGATATACATCGAACAGTGTTATTGGAAAAAGTGGAATGGAAGGATTATTTGAAAAAGAATTAAAGGGACAGAATGGGTGTTCTATTACTATTGTTGATTCAAATGGCAATAAGAAAAAAATCGTAGTAAGCACGATTGTAGAAAATGGAAAAGATATAAAACTAACGATAGATTCGAATTTGCAAAAAGAATTATATGAACAATTTAAAGATGATAAGAGCTGTTCAGTTGCTATCAATCAGTATACGGGAGAAGTATTGGCTTTAGTCAGTACACCTTCATATGATAACAACGATTTTATTAGGGGCATGTCAAGTGAAAAGTGGAATGCGCTGAATGAAGATGAGAACAAACCTATGTATAACCGTTTTCGACAGGTCTGGTGTCCGGGCTCTACGTTTAAGCCTATCATAGCTGCTATTGGATTAACAACAGGGGCAATTGATCCAGATGAGGATTATGGGAATGAAGGATTGAGCTGGCAGAAAGATTCCTCATGGGGATCTTATTATGTAACGACGCTTCATGCTTATGAGCCGGTTATTCTAAAAAATGCTTTAATTTATTCGGATAATATTTATTTTGCAAAGGCGGCATTAAAAATTGGGGAAAACGATATGGAAAGTTCATTAACAAAACTGGGATTCAATGATGTACTTCCATTTGATATTAAGATGGCAAAATCGCAGTTTTCCAATACAGAAAAAATTGAAAAAGAGGTACAGTTGGCTGATAGTGGCTATGGACAAGGTCAGATTCTTGTGAATCCTTTGCATATGGCTTGTATGTATTCTGCATTTTGCAATGAAGGAAATATGATAGAACCATATCTTACATATAAGGAAGATGCAATGCCGGATGTCTGGATTAAAGAAGCATTTACAAAGGATGTGGCGCAAACTGTTTTGGAGGATATGAAAGAAGTCATAAACAATTCTCATGGAACTGGCTATGCAGCACATAGAACGGATATTATATTAGCCGGAAAAACGGGAACTGCAGAAATCAAAGCATCAAAAGATGATACAACGGGGACTGAATTGGGATGGTTTTCTGTTTTTACAACGGACAAGAATATGGAGCGTCCCATTATGATCGTCAGCATGGTAGAAGACGTAAAAGGAAGAGGTGGAAGCGGTTATGTTGTCAAAAAAGATAGTCAGATTCTTGAAAAGTGGTTTTCTGGTAATTAGTATAGGTTTTTCGATGGGGATTTCGGGATGTAAAGGGAATACAGAAGAACCAGTATCTTCTGAACCTATTGAAATTGTCAGTGAGAAAGGAATGGATGACAATTTTATAAATATTCCGATAGATATTTATGCGGAAGCCACAACAAAAAATAAGCTGAAGGATATGGAAACAGTACGTAAAGTTGTAGAAAGATTTGGGGAATGTGGATACGCGGCAGTTGATTGTGAAAATCGAGTTGATATGACACAAATACAAAATGTGATAGATTTTTGTGATTCGGTGGAAAAACAAGAAAAAGCAGAAGTGACAATACTCCAAGTGAGCAGTCTAGGAGGATTTTCGGTCTACCATTTACAGACAGAAAAAGGAGTGGTTCATGTGAAAAGATGCTATTACGGATACAAAGATGGGATTATGAAAAGTGAGGATGAAGGTGAATATCAAACCGATTATTGGAGATATACCGATGATGGATATCTGATGTTTTCTGGAACTTATTTTTCAGAAGAATTGTATGTATTAACATTAAGTTCTGCAGAAGAGCATGTAGCATTTCGTATACTGCCATTGGATGCAAAGTGTCGGGAATTAAATGAAAAATATCTTTTGCCAATAGGATATGAGTTAAATAATATGTTTTTAGTGGATTGGAATGAGGATGATTTTGGGGAACTGAATTTCTATGACATGTTTGATTTGTTGTATCCAAAGTTGCATAATGAAAAATTTCCATATGTAGCAGATGATAACTTAGGCATAGGTGCAGTTTATCATATTCCTAAAACAGAGTTTGAAAATGTAATTATGGAATATTTTAATATCGACAGTGATAAATTGCAGAAAAAAACTATTTACGATTATCAAACTCAAACATACGAATATAAACCAAGAGGATTTTATGAGATAGAGTATCCAGAATATCCGTATTCCGAGGTGGTTGGGTATAAAGAACATTCGGATGGGACGATAACGCTCAACGTTCATGTGATATATCCGTATGCAGGCGATTCAAATGTATATATGCATGATGTTACGGTCAGACCATTATCTGACGGGGGATTCCAGTATGTATCAAATTACATTGTTTCAGAGGAAGAAAATAACAACATTACATGGCATACACCGCGTTTAACTGAAGATGAATGGAATGATATATACGGAGGACAGTAATGGAAGATATGAAATGGTTTGTAAAAAAGTTTGGAATCATTTTTGTGATTCTATTGGTGATGATTGTAAGTACAGGAATTTTTTATGAAAAGAATGCGAGAACATCATCAGCAGAGGAGATATGGGAAATGTGACTGAATGGAAAGGACAATATTTATGAAAAAGCGTATTTGGTTCATTGTACTGATCAGTTGCCTGTTATGTGGATGCATAAGGAAAGATATGACATCAGATAGTCAGTTGATGGATAGTAGAGATGTTGATTCTACGGAAGAAAACGAGAATGCAAAAGAAGATGTTGCAGAACAGTGGGAAAAAGGTTATGACCTTCCAATAGATGAGCCGGAAAGAAAAGAAGCAGAGGATGAGTGTAAAATGATTCTGGAGCTTGTTTCTGATATTTATACTCAGGCAGATAAAGGGGAGGCAGTTAATACGGTTCTGGATGATAAGACAATCTATAAAATGCAGGATCGGATAAAAGAAAAAGGGTATCCGGTTATAACGATGAAAGCATATGCAGCAATGGAAAATTATAAAAAAGTCGAAGATTTTCTTAAAAACTGTCAGGAAGAGAAAGCAGGTTTTATAGTGCTTTACGAGTTGCAGTCAGATGGTGGCATTGGCAGAGATAAATTTATTTTTGATGGAAAGGACATGTATTTAATAAGTGCGTGTGCTACATGGAACACCAATGATACATATGGATTGTCCTATATTTCTTATGCAAGGATAAAGGAGTGGAAATATACGGATAAAGGATGGTTTTGTTATGAATTATGTGTTCCGGAACCACCGGAGGTTACAGAGATTGTTGACGGAAGCTGTCTGGTAAGAATAAAGCCATTATCTAAGGAACAACGGGAAATGTCAGAAAGATGCGTACAAGGTCTGGGGTATCAGGGAAATAATCTTTTATGCTCGAATTGGGATACTGACCATATGGAAAAACTGGACTATAATGGAATGTATGAATATCTGTATGCCATGAAACATCAGAAAGCGTTTGATGCAGAGGATTATTCAAATGGAATACCAAAAGAAGAATTTGAGAGTTTGATCATGGAATATCTTCCGGTAACAGCAGAGCAAATTCAGGAATATGCGGTATTTGATGAAAAAAATCAGACTTACGTATGGGTACGACAAGGCTGCCTTAACTATGCACCAACTTTTTTTGGAACTTCGCTGCCGGAGGTTATTGATATCAAAGAAAATGAGGATGGAACAGTGACATTAACGGTGGATGCGGTGTGTGATATGGTCATTTGTGATGATGCGGTCATAACCCATGAACTTACAGTAAAGTTTGCTGATGATGGTAGCTTTCAATATTTGGGGAATGAAATCCTTGATGATGGAATTATGCATATACCAGATTACCAATACCGTATTAAAGAATGATTTGATAATACTGGTGTTTTATGGTATTTTTACAGATATGAAGAAAGGAGACTTACATGAAATATATTTATAAAATCACGGGAAAAGTAAGTTTAATACTATATATATTTATGTTGTATCAATTCTGGCATCTATGTCAATATGGTGGCTTGAGAAGGCATATACCGATGTTGGCGTTAGGTATAATAGGATTGGTTGGCACAGTGGTTCTCTGGCTGATTTCGAAAAGGCATAATCAAGAAGTTAATTCAGGAGATAATGGAAATAAGAAACTTTTCTATACGGAAATGATACTCCTTATAGCAGCAACTTTATTCTTTGGTGGACGTATCGTTTATTCTGCAGTTCCGTATCACGGGGCACTGTCTTGGAAACTTGATGAGTGGATGCGTAAAAAAGAAGTAGAACTGGAGCATAATAATCTTTTTGAGGATGGTGTAGAAGGGATTCTGATGGATTTGGATGAAGCATTGCAACTGCCGGAAGAACTCTATATTGCAAATAAATATCAGGTGTCATTTGATGAAAACGGAACGATTCAAAGGATTTATGCATTCATATATGGAAAAAATGAGGCTGGAGAGAAAAAAACGTATCTTATTGATTATGACGCAGACAGCAGTAATGATATGACTGTTTGGATAGATGGTAATGTGAATGGAGAATATAGTGACGATATGCGTTTGTCTCCAATGATTGAAATTTTGAACAATTCAGACTGGACGAGTCAGGTAGAGGCGTGGGCTGAAACATTTGAAGAGCAGCAGATTTATGAAATACTCTATATGGGGCGAAGATCTTTTAGTTCAGAGGAAGGCTTACAATATATTTCGGGAGATGCAGATGGTGATGGAACTGAAACAGGAACCGGCAATTTTACTCAGCTTAGAAGCGGTGGAGAAATCGTTGGGTTTGAGGTATCTTTGCATATTCCTGATTTAAATAGTGTCACACCTGTTCGATATATTATGGAGCCTGAGTACGTCAGTCAACAAGAATTGAAGCAGGAGAATACGATGCAGCAGGTGGAGGATGCTAAAGATACAGAAAGTTGGACTGTGGATCAAAGTGATGGAACTATGTATTTCTTTTTAGATGAAAATAATGGATGGCGTTTGGTGATAACGGATGCAGCTGCCGGAAGCAGATTTTATGTAATGGAAAAGACAATGGATGGTGGTTCTACTTGGGAATGCATAAATGATGATCCGTTCAGTGGACAATTGGGAGTTGCAGAAGGTTTAATATTTTATGATGAGAACTTTGGGGTTGCAGGAATTACAGGCGCATCCCAGTCCTATTCCCGCTTATATGTCACTCGCGATGGCGGAAGGGCCTTTGAAGAAATGAAACTTCCAATGGATCTTGTTTCAGAATTACCACAAATCGCTATCGATTGCGGATTTACGGTGGAGGATTTTGATTACCTGAATATGCCTGAAAAAGAGGACGACACATTGACGATAACGGTTACCACAGATGCAGCGGAGAAAGATGGGATTGTATTTCAGTCAACTGATTATGGAGCGACATGGGAATACAAAGGGCTTGTTCAGATAGCGAATTAAGAAAAATCGGGTAAAAGTCAGAGATTGACCTTTACCCGATTCTTTATTTCCAGATATTCATGTCAGACAAGATAGACATGGTTATTTCAGTTGCGTTGCCTCCGGTAGCATCGCTGTCTGCACCAATGTTGGTAGCAAAAAAGTATGTATTATCTGCAGTTTCGATATAACCGATAAACCATCCGTTCACATCCTGGCCATCCACACGTCCGGTTCCGGTCTTTCCGTAGAATGTTCCGGCATCGGAAGAAGAAAGGCAGATGGAATCTTTTACTGCATTGATGTTTTCAGGAGCAAATCCAAAGTTGTTATTCTGCAGCTGGGTTAAAAGTTCGACTTGCTCTATTGGAGAAATTTTCAAGGAAGACTCCATCCAATAGGTGGAGAAATCACCGCTCATGTTCTTATTTCCATATCCGATTTCCTTGATATAATCGTAAACGGAAGTAGTACCAAGTTGTTCGTCCACTGATTGGAAGTACCAGTTCACAGATGAAGCCATAGCAGACTGCAAGGTCTGATCAGCGTTCCATGCTTCAAACGGATAGTTTTCTCCATTCCATGCAATAAAAGAATCCTGTGGTGTAATGACACCTTCTTCCAATCCAAATAAAGCATCATATATCTTGTAAGTGGAATCCGGCGCAACTCGTAGCGTAGCATGTTCTATATCATGTATGCTCCAGACATCATTTCTAAGATCGTATAAAACAAAGCTTCCTTCGTATTTTCCAAAGTATTTAGAAAAATCTACATATGAAATATTTTCTGAGGAAGATTTCCATTGGTAGCGACTTTCGTCCGCTGCATATGTAGAAATAAAAGGTGTAAGTCCCATTATTAGAACTGTGGTCAGTATAAAAGCAGTCATGCCTTTTAATTTCTTGCAAAACGTTGGTTTCTCATAAGAGGCAATGTTGATAATGCGCCGCTTCATTTGTTTCATGTTTCCGCTAAGGTTGGCGGCAAAAGGAAAAGGAGAAAAGGAGACCTTTTCTATAAAGTTGATCAGCGTATTTCCGTAATCCTCATAATCGTCCTCTTCAAGCATTTTTAGAACAGAAGTGTCACAGGCAATTTCTCTGTCATTACGCATTTCTCTTAGTGCAAACCAGACAAAGGGGTTAAACCAATAAAGCACTCCGGCAAAGTTCATAAGATAATTGGCAATGGCATCCTTATGTCTGTAGTGTTGCAGTTCATGCAATAGCATATATCTCATATCAGATTCATGATAATCTGAGATTAAATGAATTGGCAGATAAATACATGGCTTCAAAAATCCTACGATAATAGGGGATTTCAAAAAAGCGGTACTGTACACAGGAATATTCCTTATTATTTTCATCTCATTCAAGCATCTGTTATACAGTCTGCGAACTTTCGGATTTTGAAGGGGAAGTGCAGATCTCTTTATAGTGCGTAAACGAAGAGAAGATTTGATTACCAATATCATCATCACAAGCATTCCCACAATCCATATACTCAATAAAATGTACCCGGTAACTGATGGCGTGTCTTTATTTACAGAAAGGGCAAAGTCATTCATCCAATTTGTAGTACCGGATAAACCGGTATCCATAACATTATTTGCACCAACATCGTCATGAGAAGCGGAAGAGTTTCTTACGCTACTGAGCCATGAGAAAATTTGCGGAAAACTAATTAGACGGAAGGGGATAAAAGGCACTGCTAAAAGTCCGAGTAACAGCAACCATAGATTATACTGCATCCGGCTGGACAAGTTGTTTCTGAATACCCATTTGGCTATCAAAAGAATTCCAACGATACCGCTGATCAATACATTGCATAATAAAAAGCGTATCATGAAATTAGCCATGTTAATCGCCTCCTTTTTTTCCTCTCTTGGATAGAAGAGAGCGAAGCGTTTCTATTTCTGGTTCTGTCAGTTTGTCATTTTCTATGTATGCAGATAACATAGCTGTAATATCCCCGTCATAATAACGATTAAGAAAGGAATTACTTTCTTGGCAAATATATTCACTTTCTTTTACTAATGGAGTATAAACGAAAACACGACTTTGTTTTTCATAAGTGAGTACACCTTTAGTAACAAGACGTTTAATAAGTGTTTGTATCGTTTTAGGACTCCAGCTTGTGGACTGCAGTAATTTTTCTGTTATTTCATTGGTGTTAATTGGAGCATGTTTCCATACGATTTTCATAACTTCATATTCAGCTTCCGAAATTTGTGGTAAATTCTTCATGTAAATCTCTCCTTAAATCTTACACCTGTAATAAGAATAGTATATTCTGTATTTGTTGAAATGTCAATTTTGGAAAAATAGTTGACTGTAAAAGGAAACAAAGAAATAGAATTTACTTTTACAGAATTTGAGATTCTTTTACTGTTAGCGCAAAATGCTGGAATGGTATTTAGCAAGGAGAAAATATATAATATTGTTTGGAAAGAGCCATATTTTGGTGATTATAATATTGTCATGAGCCATATCCGCAACCTGCGTGAGAAAATAGAAGATAATCCGAGTAAACCGATTTACATACAGACTGTATGGGGAGTAGTGTATCGCTTTAATAAAAATTTAAGCAGTGGTCTGTGAGTTATAATTCAGATCACTGCTTATTTTTCCTTTTTAACACCCAAGAGATATTCACAATTCAGCAAGGGCAACCACTTCATAATCGCTACTTTTTTGAGCTGTCTGTAATTTGTTCTAACATACCGATACTTTCAATAAAATCCTTTTCAACTGGAGAGAGGGTATCATCCAGTTGATTCTTATATTTATCATATTCCGCATGAGCTTTTTCGATAGCCTGTTTATGGCTGATGCGGCCGCTGCTGGTAAGAATATCACGTCGGGTCATTTTCAGATAATCGTCAATGGTTTCCAGCCAGTCTTTCATATACATAGGTTCTTTGTTAAGGGCGTGTACCTCAGCAATATCAAGGTAGGCGGTGACAATCTTATTGAGAGCATCAAGCTCCTGTTCAGTAAGATAGTTCTTTGCTATTTCTACATCAGAACGACGGATTTCGTCATGCTCCCACGAGGTAAGCCCCATATTTTCTTTTTCTGCATCGGCACGCTCATAGATTACTTCTGCGGCGGTATGCTTGTGGGCAGCCCAGTGCATTTTGTTTTGCACCTGTTTGAAGAACAGGACAGAGCTTTCAGCATGGGGATCATAATCAATGCTGGTTGCATAGATTTCCAGAACCTTTCTCCAGAATACTTTTTCGGAAGAACGGATGTCTCTGATACGGGCGAGCAATTCGTCAAAATAGTTGCCTCCGCCTAGTCTTTTTAGTCGGTCATCATCTAAGGCAAATCCTTTTTTCATATATTCCTTTAATATTCCCATAGCCCAGATACGGAACTGTGTACCACGGTGGGATTTCACACGGTAGCCGATGGAGATAATGACGTCAAGGTTATAGTGATCTACCTGATATGTTTTTCCGTCAGAGGCAGTTGTTGCAAATTTTGCAACAACTGAATTTCGTTGTAATTCACCTTCTTCAAATATGTTTTTGATATGCCTTGAGATAGTAGATTTATCTCTTTGAAAAAGCTCTGCCATTTGGTCTAGTGACAGCCATACAGTATCTTCATCAAAGGTAGTTTCTATCTTGGTTAAGCCATCTTCGGTTGTGTACATAATTATGCTTGAATTTCTCATACAATCAGTCCTCCTGTGCTGGTGTATTATTTTTCTTCGCCCTGCTCTTATATACATTGTACTGATTCTTGCATTGTGGAGAGCAGAATTCCATGTTTGATCTTGTGGCAGCAAATGCCTTGCCGCAGTGTTTACATACCTTTAGGCTGGAATCGTCATCGGTCAGCATAAAGGAAAACATCATCTGTATGCATAACAATAAGGAGTTGAAATCCCAAACTAAGGTAGGGCGTTCACGCAGTTCAATGTGATAGGTGGGAGCCACACCGCCAAATGCAGCCATTCCCTGACGATAGAGGCTTCGTTCGTTTTTATCAAGTTTGTCATAGTCTTGATAATACAAAAAGCTTGAGAAAAAGGTAAATGCCCAGTCACGGAATACTTCAATCAGCCAGTCATAGGATTCGGCATATTCTCTTTGGAAGCTCATCATCACTGCCTGTGGCTTGTTTTTCATTGTCATAATAAGTGCCATCATTTCCGGGCTGTCTGTATTCCAACAGGATTCGCTGCCTTTCTTACGGAAATCAATCTTATCGAAAGGGAAGAAGCAGGACAGATATCTTTCTGTCGAAATATTTTCTTCTTTGATGAAATGATTTTTCGGCAGATAGACTGCTTCATATGTAATAAAGTCCGGTGTGGTGGGAAGTGCTGTCATAAGTCCCAGCATACCGTACTCGGACACAAAGCCCATAATGGCTTCTTTTAATTCTGATTCGCTTGCCTTGTTCATGGCGGTAGTACCGATATTGATTGCGGTCAGCACCAGCTTCTCATAATCCTTGATAGGATTATAGATGGATGGCTTGGCATCGGCTGCAGGGGTGATATAACATTTCCCATCTGCAGAAGTGCGCCATTCATATTTATTATATCGTACCCAGTTTGAACTGGAGTTCTGAAAGATATCCTTCATTGTAATTCCTTTCTTCAAAAAACTATTACTATAATAACATGTCCGTGTGCATTTTCAAACAGCTTTTTTATCATTTGTATTATTTTTATTGTCGTTCTTCTTGATGATTTTTTCTTGTTCTGGTTCCAGCTTTGCCTGTTCCCTTGCAATCTTTCTCGCCATAACCCCAATCTTTTTTAGGAGTGCAAGTTTTTCTTTGTCAAGTTTTTCAAGGGCTGCCGGTAAATCTTTTGCATGTCTGGACAGAAAATCCCGTTCCTCACCGGTAAAAGGGAAATCTTGTCCAAGCCTGTCAGCCAGTACAAGAAGTACTTTCTTTTCAATCTGCCCAAGGACAGTGGAGCGGACTCCACGAATGTTTCGGTCGCTCTGGTTTCGCATGGCAGCAAGCTGATTAGTTGTAAAATCCCTAAGATATAGGAAGTATATCAGCTCCTTGTGGTTGTCCTTTAAGTCGTAAATAATCTTGGAATAGTCCTCATCGGAAAGAGAATTGTGCATTTCATAAGGGCAGTTAGAAATGATGTCTATAAAGTCTCCCTTCATAAGCTGTCGCCAGTAAGCATGATTGATAGGAGCCGGGACAATAATGGCAAGAGGTGCCACATCCTTCTTGCTGTTTATGTTTTCCCTGCCTATTTCGTGGTAGCGTTCTTTTCGTTCCCGGTTGTCATCCAGATGATCCCATTCCTTTATTACTTCTTCAAAATCTGAAACAGTACGGGCACTGTCCTCTAGTCGCTTTAAAGCAATGGCACGAAGCTCCCTTTTTAACATGGTTTTATTTGAGTGCTCGTCTTCCGGCTGAAAGTCATCATCCTTTATGGGATGCAGTTCCTGGTCCAAATCCATTTCATTAAAATGCTCTAATTCAATTTGTAATTCTTGCCGGGATGCTTCATAGGAAATATCCTCATCTATTGAGGTTGCACCATCTTCGTTATCGAAGCCATGCTCGTATTCCCAGAAGTCTAGTAATTCCCGATGTTTTGTAGGGTTCATTTATCTGTAATACCTGCCTTATTCAAAATAATTAAAGTTCATTGTTCACAAAATCGCTTCTGCAAAGTTTTCTTTTTTCAAAAACACTTCCGCAAAACCACTTCTAAATCTCCTATAAGTGAGAGAGTAATCTTTTTAAATATAAAAATATTACTTCAAGCATTAAAAGTGAAATGATTCATACAATCAGTATAACACAAAACAAACGTATGTTCTACAACTATTTAATAAAAATCGAATATTTGTTTGTTGATACTGGCGGAGTAGCTGTGAATAGCAATTGCTAGTGTATGTGAGATTGGTTGTTTGTAATTCGAGAAAAACAGTATTTTGAGAGGAGGTTTTGCTATGGAGTGGTATCAGATGGATGCAGGAAAGTGTCTGGAATTCAGCAAGAAAATGGCGGTGCTTAGAAAACTGGTTCGCCTTGGGCTGATTTCGGAAAATGAATATATTCGGGCAAAGAATAGGATTATGAGTTCATATCACATTCTGGAGTCGGAATATTTCAAGACCGGTACAGGAAAAAGGGTTGCTTAGACAACCGCTTGTATACGTTCGTTCATATTTTCATTTTTAAGTAAGCTTGGTGCTAAGAGGAACACGAAGCAAAGATTTCAATTTAAGGAGGATTTTATTATGGCAGAAGTAGAAGTAATTAAGGCGGTGGATGGACCAATTCTTCGTAAGAGGGATTATGAGGGCAATCCGGTTGTTATCACAAGACAGAGAGTTGCGGCATATGTGCGTGTCAGCACCGATGGTGACGAGCAGCTTGAGAGTTTCCAGTCTCAGAAGCAGTATTATCAGGACAAGATATCGGAAAACCGGGACTGGGTTATGGTTGGCATTTATGCGGATGAAGCGATTACAGGAACAAAGGTCGATAAGCGTGAGCAGTTCCAACGTATGATTCAGGATTGTATGGATGGAAAAATTGATGTGATTATGACAAAGTCTGTATCACGATTTTCCAGAAATACGGTTGATATTCTGCAGTATGTGCGCCTTTTAAAGGGAAAAGGTATTGCAGTTATTTTTGAAAAAGAGAATATCAATACCTTGACGGAACAGGGGGAAATGATGCTTACACTTATGGGAACGCTAGCTCAGAACGAAGTGGAATCCACATCAAAAAATGTGAAACTGGGCATTAAGATGAAGATGAAGCGCGGAGAACTGATGGGCTTTAACGGTTGTCTTGGTTATGATTATCATCCGGAGGATAAGACAATTACAGTTAATGAAGCAGAGGCGGAAACTGTGAGACTGATTTTTGAATTGTATTTACAGGGATATGGTACTTATACCATTGCAAAACGACTGGAGGCACTTGGAAAAGTAAATAAAAAAGGTGTGGTAAAATGGACGGACAGCGGTGTCCGAGGCATTATCAAGAATGAGAAGTATAAAGGTGACCTGCTGTTGCAAAAAACCATTACCACAGATCCGATTTCCAAGAGACGTATTGAAAATTTCGGTGAGGAAGAACAGTATTATGTCCATGATCACCATGAGCCAATTGTAAGCAGGGAAGTATGGGAGCAGGCGAAAGAAATTCGTCTGTCCCGTAATCATCCATCAGATACGAAGGCTGATGGCAAGAGGGAAAAGTACACTAAGAAATATGCATTTTCCAGCATGTGTGAGTGTGGCTTCTGCGGTACGAAACTTACAAGGCGCACACTTCACAGCGGTTCAAAATATGAAACACCGGTCTGGTATTGCAGAAATGCCGCTAATAAAGGAAAGCATAACTGCCCGAACAGTAAGTCGATGCGTGAATCCATATTAGAGAATGCATTTCTTGAGGCATATAAGTTGTTAGCTGGAAGCTTTGATGATGTGATAGACTCCGTTATTGATACGATTGAGGGAATCAGTACGAATAATGAGGATATCGGCAGATTAAAAAAGGAGCAGAAAGCTTTGGATAATTTGGAGCAGCGCAGAAAGAGGCTTACGGACTTATATTTGGATGAAGGAATTTCTAAGGAAGCATATGATGAAAAGTATGAGGAGCTGACCATGAAAATCCAGAAGACAAAAGAGTCTATTAGAATTCTTCAGGATAATGTCTCTAATCAGAAGGATGTCAGCAAGAGAATGGCAAGCCTTAAGAAAGCACTTTCGGATGGAGATATTCTGGATGAGTTCGATAGAGTTGTATTTGAAAGTATTGTGGAGAAGGTTATCGTTGGAGAAACCAATGATGATGGCACGGTAGATCCGTTTAAGCTGACCTTTGTTATGAAAGGGAATGGCAACAGTGTTGTCCCGAATGCAAAGGCATGGTTCAAATCTGAAAAAAGCACAACAAAGACCGCATAGATTGTGGTATACTATTTAAGGTAGCAAGGCACCTGCTGTTTTATCAGTAGCAGGTGCAATGATATAAAAACATTCATAAGGAGGGCTTGATTATGGCTGATCAGACTTTACCATTGAATGTTAGTTATGAGATGAAAGCAGACGATGAAAGACAGAATTGTGTAGGAATGGAGAGCGACGAAGAATTGTGTTCTTCTTCATCAGACTCTGCTGAGGAATTGTATTCTTCTTCGACAACCGACGCATGTGGAGACGGTTGTCAAATTATCCCTCAAAAAAGATACACCGAAAATTGAGGTAACAATGGAGCCTGATGAAGAGAGTAATTACACACCAGAGGAAAAGGCTACTTATTCAAAGATTAAGGAATATGTGAAGGAAAAGTATGGTGTGAATGTGCATACTTCTTATATTGCACAGGTAAAGCGGATGTGTGGTCTGGACATGGGTGAGAATTATAATAAGTCCAAGAAAGAGAATCCAGAGGTGAAGCAGTGTCCACAGGAGAAGGTGGAGTATATTAAGGATGCGTTGAGGTATTTTAAATTGATTTAGTAAAATTGATCGTGTGTCACGGCAATATCAATAGATACTCCCGCAAAGCCTGTAAATAAGCCATTCCTTAGCTGAAAAAGTGCTCTACTACACACTTACTACACGTTTTTTAGAGAAATAGGTAGGTATGATTAGATTAAATGGATAATTGACAATATGGTATATGTGCCATATAATAACTACAAAGGAGATTGCATGGCGGACTTTAAATTGATTGCATATGAAAAAGAAAATGGAGAAGTTCCTGTAGAGGAATTTCTTGACTCTGTTAATCCTAAGATGAGAGCTAAGATATATGGTTTGATGGGAATTTTGCAGGAAAAAGGAAATATGCTTAGGGAACCATATAGCAAGCATCTGGAAGATGGTATTTTTGAATTGCGATGCAAATTCGGAAGCGATATTACCAGAGTATTATATTTTTTCTATTATGAGGGAAAAATTATAATGACGAATGGTTTTGTTAAGAAAACACAGAAAACTCCCAAAGAGGAGATACAGATTGCAAAAGATAGAAGAAAAGATTTCATAGAAAGGGTGATGAAGAATGAGAACATTTGATGATATGCTTTCTAATCAGTTGAAGGATGAAGAATTTAGAAAAGAGTATGAAGCGATTCAGCCAGATATGGATGTTATCAGAGCTATCGTAGATGCAAGAACATCACAGAATCTTACACAGAAAGAACTTGCGGAGCGTACTGGTATTAATCAGGCTGATATTAGTAAGCTTGAAAATGGAACAAGAAATCCTTCTGTCAATTTACTGAAAAGATTAGCGGATGGTATGGGAATGGCTCTTAAGATTGAGTTTGTACCGAAACAGAAAGCGTAATTATGTGACCTCACTGGATTTTGTCTGGTGAGGTTGTTTTATCAAGTTATATTAATGTATGATGAAAAAGATTATCTTATAAAATAGAAAGAATGTAAATTGATAAGAGATAATGGCAGAATAGATATATTTGCATAGGAGAACTAATTATGATAGCTAAAGATATTATTGCAATTGCAACATCAATAATTATAAGTGTGGGTGGCTCTGGAGTAATAATATGTGCATTAGCAAATTTTATTTCAGAGAGAATTGCAAAACGTATTGATGGAAAATATCAGCAGAGATTTGAGCAAGAATTTGAAAAGTACAAAAGTATAATGGAACATCGTAGATATATATCAAAAACTCAATTTGATAATGAATACCAGATATATAAACAACTATCAAAAGCATTTTTCTCTGTAGCAGTTAAGTTATCATCATTTGCATATAAGAGAATAGGCAATCGTATTATTTCTATTGAAGAAGATGATATAATTTCTATGGAAGAAGTTAGTAGAATAATTAGTGTAAATAGTACTGCTCAAAATTTGCTTTTTGAAAATGCACCATTTATTCCTGAGGAAATATATAATGAATATCTTGCGTTAAATGAGCTGGCAAATACCTTGTTTTGGGGAATTATTGCTAGAATAAAGGAATATGAATCAGAATGTGTGGAAATTAATAAAATTATAACAGAAGATGAAATTGGTATGTCAGAAGATTTCCAAAATAGGTTGAATGATGTTAATAAAAAAGTAAGAAAATATTTAGAAACATTAACGATTATTGCTGATTAATATTAAGGAAGGTGGAAATACACCTTCTTTTTTTATACCCATTTTTTAAGTAGGTGGTGCCAAAAAACATACAAAAATACTGGGACGTTTCGTAAAGGGATGTCTATACATTTCGGGACTGTTTATCAGTCCTTTTTTAGTAGTTTCAAAAAGTACACATTTCAGGACTAAGGAAGGAGCAAATAATCATGAAGAGATATGGTTATCACAGAACAAGTACAAGAGAACAGCATTTAGACAGAGGTATTACAGTATCTCCATAGAGTGGGGGGATATAAGGCATTGGCGGGCAAGACCGTAATCAATAATGTCTATACGTTTATGAGAGGGAAAACATCGGATTTTACAAGGGCAAGAAGTGTTTTTGACAGGGAGAAAATCTATCAGCAGATGCTGTGGCAGGAGAAAAAGTTACAGCCGACTTATCAAGGGGATTGCTATGTCGAGACGGCAAGATGTTACTTTTCTTTGCCAGAGGATGAATGGGATAAACATAAAATGACGTATCAGAAGAATGAAGCGTTTGGATTTATCATATCAAACAAGTATATTTTGGGGTTATATAAGTATTGCAGGGAAGCTAGGCGGGATTTTGCTGTATGTTCAGCCCAAGCACCGAACAAAGGGGATGAGGTGGTTAATCGGCTTATAGATATGGAGAATGTAAAGGTATTGGCACATTATCTGTTGCTGGATGATGTATGGGTAGAAAATGAACAGGTTGAGGTAAAATTATACACAATATATGTATTGCGATAATTTTTAAGCCTTGAGAATTCAAAAAATCAAAAATATATTAAAAATATCTTTTTATTTTGGTATAATTGTTTTGGTGTTTAATGGCACTTTCTAGTATACTATTGAAAATAGATTCGCATTGGAGGGATGGATAAATGATTAAAAAAAAGGATATTTATGATAAAATCGTTCATGCATTGTCAATTTTTATTGATGAAATAGAAACAAAGGCAAAGAATAATTTATTAGATGATAATGTATTTTCAGAAGATTTTATTAAAGATTTATTGAATGTGTGTATGGGGTGGAATTTAGTAAACCTAAATGAAGATGTAAATGGTTTTCCTGGAATTGATTTGGGAGATAAAAAAAGACATATTGGTGTTCAGATAACATCTACTAAAACGAGTAAGAAAATAATAGATTCATTAGATACAATAGTTGACAATAAAGTCGATAATGAGTTTAACGAAATATATTTTTTGATTTTAGGAAGAAAGCAAAAAAGTTATGCCGTTGATTTTTCAAAATATAGCACATTAGATTGCTCAGAAAATAATATTTGGGATATTTTAGACATAGGTGAGTGGTGTGCTCATTATGATGCGGTTCATATGGAGCAGGTTTGGAATGTAATCCAAAGAGAAATTGCTGTGGGAGATTCAAAACCAATAATTTCGCTTGAAGTTAAAAAGAATATTTTTGAACTAAAAAATGTTGTACACATGATTTTAGAAATGGCTAGTCAATTAAAGCAAACTCATTATACAGTAGATAATCATGTGGATGAAATAGAAAATATATTAGGCAAATTAGATGAAGTGTTTTCTTATTTGGATGAAAATACATATTTAGTATGTAAAGAAATTCTTGAAGAAGGTTTAGAACTAGGGAATATAGTAAAGAGATACCAAAAATGGGAATGGAAAATTGAAGCAATATGTATTCAAATATTAGATAGAAGCTTAATAGAAAAAAATTTACAGGAAGTTTCAGAACTGGTTTCTAATAATATTTTAGGAATGAAAAATGGAGTGGATATTATAATTGATGGAGATAGTTTGTTTGATAGACTTATTGCCTTACAGATTGATCAGGATATCTTGTATAAACAATTTTCTGTTACTAAATTTCAGAAAATTGTTGAGCGTAGCATTATGAGGAATAGTAAAAAATGCATAATTGCGTTTTCGAAAGACATAGGTCAGTATAATGATGAATTGATAAGTAGATTAGAGTCTGAAGGTACGAAGGTAAGAATTTTTGAAAATAGATCCCAGACGATAGAATTTTTAAGCGAACAATTAAGGGGAAAAATTGAACTTACGTTAATAAGCTCAAGGGGAGATATACTGAGAAAGGTATCTTCTGATAGGGATCAGTGTTATTTATATACGGTTTCGTTTAAAAATGACTTACCATCACATTTTATGCCTGTTTTTTTCTCAAAAGGAGATATATCAGAAATAGAATTGAATAATTGTTTTAATTATAAGGAATGTAAAATAGTAAATATTAAGGATATCACAGAATCAATATATAAAGATATGATTGCTAATGCAAATGATTGTATATCACATCAATTAAGAGTTGGCTGGTCTGGAGATGTATATATTTCAACAATAACAGGAGCAGAAGAGATTGAAGATGTAAAATTTAGATGGGAAAGTTGGGACGCAGGAAATGGATACGCTGGACCTCGTGCAGCTTCTGATCATGAATATATTAAACAGTCAGTAAAATCATTAAAACAATGTTGGGAAGATGGAGTTCGTGGGTATTGCGATTATTATGCGATAATTTAATCATACAAGTGGTTTATAGGGAAGTAACAGCGTTAAGGCAGGTATGAGATCGAAAGATTTTGTATCTACCTTTTTTTATTGCAACAACTTCTGGTCACAATGTCCAGAAGTGGAAAGGAAGAAAAAATGTTAAGAAGTTATTGATTGTGATTGCAGTAGGGGCAGTTGTCGTAAAGGCAGTGAGGGATGTTAGAAAGGAAAAAAAGCAGGAGGAAGAACTCAGGTCTGCTTTGGATGATTTTTATGAGGAAGAACTGAACTGGTGGGACAGTGAACATGAGGAAGGAGAGGAATTGTAGATATGGGAATGAAAATACAGCTCCACAGGCTGTTAGTTCCACCCTGACAGGAGAGGGACAGATCAGGAAGGAGGTACACCGTGCAGGAGGAAACAACACAGAAAACCATTGCTCTTGCAATCAAGACTTCCAAGCTGACCGCAAGCGTTTTGCAGAAGGCAATGAAGATGTATCTGGAGCATCAGAAGCATAAAGAGCCTTCCTACGGGAAAATACCGGTGAAAAAGCTGGTCGGTCAGGGAGCGGGTGCGAAGTCCATAGAGGTCACGGATGATAACATTAAGGCTTTTGAGCGTGTGGCAAGAAAGTACAATGTAGATTTCGCTGTGAAGCGGGATAAGACCACGGAGCCGCCAAAATACCTTGTATTTTTTAAGGGTAAGGATGCCGATGTGATTGCACAGGCGTTCAAGGAATTTGTAAAAGTTAATGAGAAAAAGCAACAGCGTCCGTCATTACGGCAGAAACTGAAAGGACTTTAGAAGATGATCGCACAGAACAAGAACAGGGAGCGGAGCAGAGAGAAAAACAAAGACAGGGGACAGAGCCTATAAGTAAGGTCATTGACGGGATTGTAAAAGATTTGCAGTCAATCCCGAAAATTCTCAAAGAAAAGTGTAGAGGGGTAAATGGGAAACAGCTTGCCCTCAAATGCGCTCCCTATGTGATATTTGTATATGTCTTTAATAAGGTTTCATGGCTGTATGGATAGCAGGCAGGAGATAACACATTACAGAAGGTGTTGGACACGATCAATGGGATGGGAGGTGCGTTTGTAAACCCGTTTCCTAGTTTTATGCCTGGGGATTTACTGGTTGGCGTGGGATGCGGGATAGGATTTCGTATGGTAGTATATTATAAAGCGAAAAATGCAAAGAAATTCCGGCAGGGAGTAGAATACGGTTCCGCAAGGTGGAGTGCATAATTTTAAGTGTAAATGACACATACATGGACGCACAGGAGGTTATGCAC
>OLWB01000918.1_pt1 | contig 29457 bp, 44 predicted proteins | sample 1673331 | NCBI WGS metagenome assembly OLWB01 (sample SAMEA3178943, study PRJEB25190) | human gut metagenome | biome: human gut; feature: human-associated habitat; material: faeces | place: Austria | collected 2013
TCCACGGATTGAAAGCCGCCAGAAATGGCGGCTTTTCCTTTATTTCCAACGGTTTGCGACTGTTGCCAATGTTTATCGAGATTACGAAAATCACGTCGTTTTCTAAAAAATGTTGCCAAAATGTTGCCACGGAACAAGCCCCCGAACAACAAAAAGCCCCTCCTCCAAACGGAGAAGGGGCAGATTTAAAAACAGGGTGCAAGAATTTCCACAAGCACCCGAGTGCGTGAATTTTCTTCCACGCGAGTTTGAGTCTCACGCCAGAAAAATCAATCACGGCGCAGCGGATTGTAGGCCACGCCAAGACCGCTGGCGATGAAGCCGGCCACGGTGCTGATGTATCCGCCGATCGCGGCGTCGCCGAAGGTCATGAAACCGAGGCCGACGCAAGAGGCGACCAAGCCAAGCACGTAGACCACGGTCCTCACCTGCTTGCTGAAAACCGGCGTATACACGTCCGGCGGCTGGTTGTCCTGACCATCCTCGCACTCGTTGGTCAGATTATTGACCGTGGTCTCCAAAGTCGTTGGCGCTGCATGCTGAGCCATATTAAACCTCCTTAGAATCGTCCTTGGTTGAGCGCCGACTGCAGGGCGCGTGCGGTGGAGGGGCCGAAGCTCGCGTCCTGAGCCAGACCGTAATGCGCTTGGATGGCGCGAATGGTGGCCGGGCCAAGCAGACCATCAGTGCCACAGCCAAGGCGGCGCTGCACGGCGCGGATCAGATCACTGCCGCCAGCGCCGTAGCGGACCACGCTCGAATCGATTGCGGGGCGAGCATAGGTGCGCCCGTCGGGCACCTGCTGGCCGCTGATGATGCCATCCACCGTAGTGCTCATCACCTGCTGCCAACGGCGGACAGTGGCCGGACCAACATTGCCATCCACTGCGAGAGCGCCGGTGGATGCGGTGGAACCCGCGTTGCCGCCGTATCGCAGATAGCAGTCCCATGGGTAGCTGTAGTAGCCCCTGATATTGGTTTCGCGGCCCGTCTGGTCGCCCGCCGACCCGTATGCGGTGCCACGCTCGCTGATGGACGCCTGCGCGAGCTTGCCGCCGCCAAGGTAGACGGCCACGTGGTGCACGTCGTTGAGCAGGATGTCGCCCGGCTGCGGACTGCCATTCGCGGGCAGACGAGTCCAGCCGCGACGGGTCAGCTCACCGGAGAGGTTGCCGGTGTAGGTGGCCGAGCCGGTGTCGAAGCCCGCCTCCTTGAGACAGTGGATGACAAGTGACGAGCAATCGCAGTTACCAGCCTGCGGGTTGAAGTTCCAGCGGTCAGCCTGCGAATAGCCCATATTGGCGACTGCGCACCAGTAGCGCATACGATTGATGAGAGTGCCCACGCTTGCCATGTCAGTCCTCCAATCCTTCGACGGCCTTGGCCGCGTCCTCCTCGGACACGACCTGAATGGTTTCGGGCGGCATCGAATCGCCCTGCGGTGTCATTTCCGGCGTCATGGTCACATCGATCACGACCGCCTCCTTTCCGCCTCTTTCGAGGCAAACGAAAAGGCCACCACTGAAGTGATGGCCCTGAAAATCGGCTTCAGCGCATGTGAGCGCCGTTATTGAAAATGAGGATGAGTGCGAGGAACAGCAGGTAGGTGCCGCCCGCGATCATGAGACGCATCATTGCCAGTCCTCCAAGTATTTTTCGGCGGCCGAGATGATCCAGCATTGCGCGTCCAATTTCTCGAGCTTCGTCAGCTCGTATCGGACGGCCTCACTGTGGTCGTGGCTTTGGTCGCCGTAGATCAGGGAAATCAGCGTGTTTTTTATCGTGTCCCTGCACAATTCGTCCAGCCGCCCGTCAAACCGTTCGGAACGTTCGCCGAGCTGCCTCGTCTTAGCGAAATGCTGGGAAAGCACGCTGTTATATGGCAAGCGCTCGGGGTTCACGTGCGCATACAATCCGGTCGCGAGCGATTCGAGCGCCCCCGGCCAGATTTTGAGACACAGGGTGATGACGGCGCACGCGCCGCCCACACCACCAAAACCCGCTAGAAACGTTTGAAACACATCACATCTCCTTGAAATCGTTTAATCTTTTGGCATGGTGTCGCCATCGAAATAATTGCCCGGCAATCCCAACGAGACGAGCTGCTGCCACTGGTCTTGAGGCACGCACAAGCCCTTGCTCAGATTGACCGTGCAATTGTTCAGACTGACGAGAATGCCGTGAGTGGTGCTGGCGGCGGTGAAGACGTAATCCACGCGACCATTCGAACTGACCAGCCCACTATCGCTGCCATTGGTGGTGAGACGCAAGCGCGGATTGTCGCCACTCGTGGACAGCATGTAACAGACGACGCTCGCATGGTATTTCACGCCCGCCGTCAACCCCGTGAAGGTGATGTCCGATGGTGTCGTGTTCGTCGTCTTGACGCTCACGCCGTCTTTCGGCATGACGCAGTGATTAATGATGGGAGTCATGCCACCACCCCCAGTGCGAGGGTTAGGCGCGTGGCATCGTATCCCCGTCGAAAAAGTTGAGGCCGTCGAGCAAGGCCTTGTTCGCCTGGTATTCGCCCAGCTCGCACAGGACCATGTTCCACACCTTGACGGTCGGACTGCCGGACACGACCCTGTATCTCAGGCTCATCGGATTCGCGTTCGTGGACGTGAGGGACCATCCGATGCGTTGGCTCTTGCTGAAGGTGTCCGGACAGTTGTCCAACGTGACGGAGCCGCCCGACACGTCCAGCCAGACCGTGCACCAGTATGCGACGCCAATCTGCTTTCCGATGGTCGAAATCGGCGTGTACTCGCCCGGTTTCAGCGTGACGTTGGCTCTTGGATTGCTTATCAGGTTCGTGACCATCATCGGACATCACCCGCCCGACGGACCGCCTTAATCGCGTGGCATCGTGTCCCCCGAGAAGAAGCCCGGAAGCCCCCCCCCACGGCTTTATCGTAAGTGTCGGCCGATTCGATGAGGATTTCGCTCATCATGCCGATCAAGCCGACCTCCCTCCCCAATTGCATCCTGACGAGGAGATGCTGGCATCCTTCCGGAATCGTGATCTCGGAGTCCACCGTGAGGGTTTGCCCGTCGGCGACCGGCTTGTTCAGCAACTGCTTCCACGAGGAGTTGACGCTGCTGTAGACGATGAAATTGGCGGCGGCCTTCTGCGCGTATACCCTGGCGTGCACGTGATACGTGCCAGCCGGTGGGATGAGGCCGCCCGACAGTGAGAATTGTCCGAAATTATCGCCGGTCGCGGTGCTGGTGACTCTGAGCCAATTCTTATTGTCGGCGACCACAACAGCTTTTGCTGCGCCATTGTTGATTTCCGCGAAGAGTTTTCCGGTGATGAGCGGGTCGGGGAACCAGTTAATCCTCTGCATTCTCGTCTCCCTTCACGCTTTCGAGCACGTCGGCGGGAATCAGTTTCATGGCCGCGTTGAGCTGGCTGGTCAGGATTGCGATTTGCTTGGTGAGAGTGCCGATTTGCGCGGAAAGAGAGTCGATGACTTCGTTCGCGTCGGCTGGAATCTGAGTCAAAATGTCTCCTTAAATACGAAACCCCCGCAATCCGTGTGGATTGCAGGGGTTGAAAAAATTGGAATGCTGGATTAGTCGGCGGCGGTCATCGTGTCGATACGAGTAACCGCCTTCAATTCGTCCAAGGTGAGGGTGCGGCCGAGATTCGTCTTCACGTCCGTCAACGTGACGGACGTGCCGGAATCGTCGAACGTCGCAAGCACGCCACGCTGATAGTCGCGCCACGATTCGGCGGTGCCGTCAGCGCTGGAAAACTCCAATCCCAAACGGCACAATTCCGCGCGCACCGACTCCTTCGGCGGACGCAAATCAAGCACGCCAGACGGCTCAGAGGGCGTCACGGCAGGCACGGTATCGGTAGTGGTCTCAGTGGTCACATCGGCCATAATCAATCTCCTTAATTCTGTTGGTTTTGTCTTGGCATGAGCGCTTCGTAAAAGCGTTCCTCGCATTCGTCCAGCATGGTCAGGGTGGATTCATCCGAGAGGAAATCATCCAATCCTTCGACATCCCGCGTACAGGCCACATCGATGCCGCTGGACGCTTCCACGCCGGAACCGTCAGCAGTCAATGCGGCGCACATCCGCGCGTCGGTCTCATTAGACATGACCGGCAGGTTCATGCCCCCACGCGCCTTATTGCGTGCGGCAGTCAGCGGGTCATTCATGACCTCGCCATCAGCGGCGAGCATGCTCACCCCTGTGGCGGAATCGGATAAAGCCGCCTCCAACGCCTCGAACGCTCCAGTCCACACGCCCCTGCCGGTCTTCGGGTCGTACCGGCTCACGTCCTCCCTGCTCTGCATGATCGCGGCGATCGCCTCACGGGTCGAAGCCAATCCGAGCAGCGCCTTCCACGAGACGAGCACATCAGGCATAAAGACGAAACTGTCCGACCCGTTCACCGGCGGATCGCAGCGGATGATGCACAATCCGTTATCATCCATTTCAAAAGTCGCTGACAACATTTCCTCCAATCATTTGACCAGAAAGGCTAAGTATTCGGCGTACACGTCGACCGGGCAAGGCTGGTCGGCGTTGTAAAGCTTCAACTGGAAGCCTCTCTGGCCGCCCGTGTTCACCGGGTGCGCGATGATGCCCGACCATTGTGAATCCGCGTTCGCGACCGCGTAATAGCGGCCGTATTTCGTCGGACTGAGCAGGCAATCGACTTGCATTGATGCGCCGGTCGCGATGCTCTTGCCGGGATCAGGCCACCACGCCTTCCACGCAGCCTGGCCTTGGAATGTAAAACGGTTAGTGATGCCGTCGAGATAGCCGCCGAGGTACACGCATCCGGTGCTGATGTCCGAGACCACGCCGACCTCGCCGTTCGCGTCCGACGCGGTGCACCACGTCTTCGCTTTCGCACCGTATGCGTGGACGCCGGTTTTGCAGAGCGATCCGGAATCGCTGCGCACTTCCAAAGACGCGCTTGCGCCTGATCCGCCGACGCCATCCAAGTCGAGCCAGGCATGGCTCTTCTTGCTGGCGTCCGCCTCTTCCCAGTTCGTGCTAGCTGAAAGGTATGCCTTCGAGGTGATGCCGCTGCCGGTCGCGCCCTTCGACCGTGGCCTCGACTGGAGTCGGAGCTGCGTGCCCGGATCGTTCTTTGCCACATGTCCGCTCCACAAGTCCAGCTCGCTCATCGTGCCGACCTCACTCGACTGGATCGCCGACGCGATGGCCGGATACTTGTAGTGGCCGGTCGAGCCGTTGTCTGCGGGGAATTCAATGCCGTCGCCCACGAACGTCTCCGAGCCGCTGATCGCAGATGACTGGTAATCCGGGCTGATTCGGATTCTGTGCCCGCTCGTGCGGGTTTGGAACGTGCCCGTCAGAACGTTCGACTTGCCCTCGCCGTCGAGATAGACGGTCTGGTTGTGGTTGGAATCCCACATTTGCAGGGCGGTCGAATTGAGCTTCATGCCAGTGTTCGCAGCGTCGCTGGACTGGAATATCGCGCCGGTGAAGACGTAGCCTCGGAACTGGCCTGCCGCCACCTTGTCCGTCGTGATGCTGCCCGCCGCGATTTTCACCGCGGTCACGCTGTTCGCGGCCAACTTGTCGGCGGTGATCGCTCCGGACACTATCTTCGAAGCGTTCACCGAGTTCGCCGCGAGCTTGTCCGCGTTAACCGCGTTCGCGGCGAGCTTGTCCGTCGTGATTGCACCGGACACGATGTCGCCCGCCTGAATCTTATGGACATTCAACAAGGCCACGGTCATATCCTCCGTGACCTTGAGCTTCGCCGTCGTGACCGAATTGGCGGCCAGCTTGTCAGCGGTGATGGCGAGCGAGACGATGTTCCGCGCCTGCACGCTGTCAGCGGCGAGCTTCGCGGCGGTCACCGCGTCGGCGACCAGCTTTTCGGTCGTGACCGAATTGGCTGCGAGCTTGTCGGTGGTGATGGCATTGGCCTTGACCTTCTCGGCGGTCACTGAGTCGGCGGCGAGATGCTTCGCGGCCACCGTGCCAGCAGCGAGGATGTTGTTCGCCACGAGGTCGAATGGCTCGAATCTCGTACCGTCCCACGTCAGGACTTCCACCACACGATCGGACAAGGGCACCAAGACGCTCGGACTGTTATTCGGCGCGCCCCTCCAATACGTATAAAAATCGGCCAGCATGGACGGCGAATTGTTCTTCTCACCCTTCCAGCGGGTCCAATATTTCTGCGTCCTCCACCACATGTCACCCGGCTTCAAGCCATCATGATTCGGCTCGTCGGGGCCACGGTAGATCAGATTCTTACCATCAGCAGTGGTCTGCGCTTTCTTGGCGGCCGCATTGGCTTGATTGGCCTGAGACGCTGCGTTAGCTGCGGCAGTCGCAGCCTTGTCGGCGGTATCCTGAGCGGTCTTCGCAGCCGTATTGGCCTTGACAGCCGCATTGGCCGCATCAGTGGCGGCCTTATCGGTCACAGCCACCCAAGCACTGCCATTCCAGCGCTTCGGCGTGTTCGCACCGTTCGTGGTGTCAATCCAGAGAGTAGAGGCCTTGCGCATCGACGTGGCCGGCGCCGTGCTCTGAATCAGCACGTCGGCCTTGCCGTTCGCCACGCCAGCGGCGGCAGCGGCAGCCGTATTCGCCTTCTGCGCGGCATTGGCCGCATCGGTGGCGGATTGTGCCGCACTGTCAGCCGTGGCCTTCGCCTGCGTTGCCACACTCGACGCATTCGAGGCGGTGGCCTTCGCATCCGAAGCGTCCGATTTGGCGGAAGCCGCGTCGGACTTGGCCGCATTGGCTGAAGCATTGGCGGTGTTCGCCAGTGTCTCCGCATTGCCAGCGGTCTTCTTCGCGCTTTCGGCAGCGGTCTGCGCGGCATTGGCGGCATCCTTGGCCTGACCTGCGGTCGCGGTCGCGCTCTTGGCGGCAGCGGTAGCCGCATTGGCGGTATCCTGCGCGGTCTTCGCCGCACCATTCGCCGTATCAGCCGTGCCCTGCGCGTTCTTCGCTGCGGCAGCGGCATTCTCGGCGGTCTTCTTGGCGTCGGTGGTCTTCGCGGCATTGTCCGCGATGTCGGACTTCGCCTGAGCGATTTCATCGGCATTGCGCTCCACGTCGGCATAGCCGAGATGGTTCCAATTCGAGCCATCCCAGACAAGCGTATCGATAACGCGGTCGGCCAGCGGCACAAGCACGGAAGGCGAATTATTCGGCGCGCCGGTCCAGTAGGTGTAGAAGTCGGCAAGCAGTGAGGGGCTTGCGTTCTTCTCCCCCTGCCACCTCGTCCAATACTTCTGCGTCTTGAGCCACAGGTCGCCGACGATCAGCCCTTTGGAGGCGTCCGGCTCGTCGGGCCCGCGAAACGTATGGTTCTTGCTGTGGGCTTCGGCATATGCCTGCGCAGCCGACTCCTTGGCCTTCGAAATCTCACCGTTCGCCGTGATCAGGTCGCTCTTGGCCTGCGCGATGTCCTTCCGCGCCTGCGATAGGTCGGTCTTGGCTTGAGCGAGCGTCTGATTCGCCGCATCAAGATTAGACTTGTTGGACTGGATATCCTTCTGGGCCTGCGTCAGCTTCGCCGTATTATCCTTCAACTCCGTCTGATTGTCAGCCAGGTCTTTTTGGATCTGTTTGACCTCTTCAGGCGAGACAGCAGAAGCCACGGTCACCGAAGCGATGGCGGACCAGTCGGAGCGGTTGCCAGCATGATCGACCGACCTCAGCGCATAGGAGTGCTGGTAGCCTGCTTTCAGGCCGGTAATAAGGTAATCGCCCTGACCGGCCTGCGTGGCGCTGATGACGGTCATGCCGGCCGCGTTAGCGCCCTCGCCGACCTCAATATGGTCGAAGTCCGATTCCATCGACGTGCCGGCAGCGGTCTTGCCGTCCCAGTGGACGGTGACCACGCCTAGCTTGGATGAGACTGTCGGCTTGGAGGGCACTGAGCACGGCGTCGTATCGGATTCGACGGTGGCCACCACGACAGCCGACCAATCACCCAGCTTGTCGGAATATGTCGGCACTGCCCTGACGCGCACTTCGATTTGCGTGCCACAATCAAGGCCACCGAAGCCAAGCTGCGTCTTATCGGTCGTTCCAGCCGAATGCCACGGCGAACCATCCACATGCCTGCGCCACTCGACGGCGTAATTGCTGATTTCGATGGCCGTGTTATTCGTGGCTTCGGTCACGGCGGACCACATGGCCGTGGCCAAGCCGTGCGCATACCCGTCCGAGCCGAGGTAGGCGTCCGTCTGCACCACAAGGCCAAGCGGAGCCTTCGGCACGCGATGGTCACGATCGGAAGAGGCGGTCGTGCCGCCCTCACTACCGGCCAACGCGGCGCCGCCCGTGATGCCCTTGATCTTCTTCGCCTGACGCACCGAAGCGTCATACTTGATGTCGTTCAACGCGATGGACGCGCTCAAGCCCTCGCCCTGGCGCATGCTCAGGTCGATTTCCTGCACGCGCACCTTCTCGCTGTGAGTGACTGTTGGCGCGGTAATCCAATCGCCGGCATGATAGTCGACGAGCGGCAGGCTGTCCACGTCGGAAACGATGAGATCGCGCGTGTACTGGCCACGAACTCTCGCAGCGTCATCGAGCGTGGATTGCATGAAGGCTTGAGCGGTGTCCTTGTCGGACACGCCACCCTGAGAGGCGTAGGATTCCCACTTGCCCCACGGCGTCGGAGCAGCCGGATTATCCATGCGGAAAAGCAGATTATTGTCACCCTCGACGAGGATGGTGGACGCGAGGTCGCTGATGCTCTCCTCGTATGGAGCCTCGCCGATGTCGCGCGTCAATCGCAGGATGACGTTCTTGCTCAGGTCACGGCTCAATGCCGTGCTGTCCGCATTCCAAATCTTGAGCGTCCTACCGGTGGTGCGCCAGTCACAGCCGCCACCATTGACAAGAGATGACAGGATCGTCTGCAGGTCGGTGCCGAGACTGTAATAAAGCGTGTATTTCCTCGCCCATGCAGCGCCGCCCGCGTCCTTCGCAGTGTCGAAGCCGAGCGACAGGCCGGTGGCCACGCCGCCACGAGCCTTGTTTTCGCCCAACAGCGTCTTGAGGATCACACCCGGATTCGACGAGTAGAAGGGTCTTTTGCCCTTGTTGTCGCCGTCCGCGAGCAGATGGCTGGAATCATTGTTTTCCGCCTTGCTCAGCAGCCAGCTTATCGACTGGCCGGAATAGGTGACGGTCTTGGTACGGTCATCGGTCTTGCCGGAACGGCCCGTGATGACGAAACGCGCGTTATCCGGCTCGCGATAGCCGCTGCCGTCCGACACTTCCACGGCCACCTCAAGACCATCGGTAAGCTCTCGGTCGAATGCCTGCGCGTCACCGGACAGCATTGAGTATTCGATGCTGATTGCGCCATCATCATTGTGGAGCATCGACGCGCTGAAGCTCACCGGCTCGGCCAGCACACCGATGCGCTCACCGAAAGGACGATAGGCCACGAGACGAGCATAAAGGGACTTTGCCATGAATCACTCCCAGGATTGCAAAAACCGGCATGTCACCTTGTCGGTGCCGCCGGTCTGTCTGATATCGAGCCGATAGTCGCCGGAATCGATCGCGGGCCACACCTGCAACGGTTCGGTAGTCCAGTCGACTCCATTCGACGCATCCGTACCACCGGACCATGCGTCTGCATTGGCCGCCGTCCACGCCTTGCGATTGGCCGCGTCGACGAAGAGATAAGGTCGTGAGGCGTCGCGTTTGCCACCCCACAGCAAATTCGTGCCACTCACCGGATCTGAAATGGTCACACCAGTGACCGCACCGAAGCGCAATACCAGCGTTGTGATTGGCGCGTCCGACAGCCAACCGTCGGGAAGCGTGTCGAAAAGCATGGACGGCGAATTGTTCGGCAGTCCTGTCCAGCGTGTCCAATACCCCTTACCGCTCGGCTTCGAGACCCCGCCCGGCAGCAGCCTGCCACCCGACGCGGCCAACGTCACCTCCTGCCACTGCACGCCACGCCAAAACACGTCCGGCAGTTGGAAAACGGCGGTCATGACGCGCAGATCACGGAACGGCCTCTCATCATCGTCCGGCTCGCAGCTCGTGCACACCGCTCTCGTGACCATGCTGCGCGAATAGCCGTCATCCGTTGTCTCCGTTTTGCCGAGCGTGAGCTTCGACGCATACAGGCACATGGCGCGGAAGCGTGCGATCCGCGAATCGGCATCCGCACCCCACGCCGCCACCTTGACTGTCAGCTCCGGAGCATCCAACACCGGAATGGACGAGCCGACGATGAAGCCGTGCCGTCCTGGCACCTGCACGGTGTCAACGATCGGCGACAGCGCCGTGTAGTGCGTCGTGCCGACAAGCACGCGCATCCGCTCGGAATCGAGCGGCTGGCCGTTGAGAGAATAGCTGACCTTCATGCGCGAAACCTCCCAATCACCATTGCGGCATGGCCGCTGTCTGCAACTTCTGCTGCGTGGAAATGCTCGTCGGCGCGATCGCCGGATAGTTGAACGTCTGCGTGATGTTCGTCACGCTCCCACCATTGCCGTAAGCTGCAGCGTTAACGCCACGCGAGGCGTTGGCGACGCCGACGGAATACGAGGCGTCCTGCGAAGGCAGAATGCCAGTCAATCGTCCGGCCGCCTTCTTCACCTTCGACGCGCTCTCGTCAATGCCGACCGCCATGCCCTCGCCGATCATCTCACCGACCTGATCGCGGAACACGCGTGACGGAGAATGGATGCCAAGCCTGCGTTTCACCCAATCCAACGCGTTCGTGGCCGCGTTGACAGCGGCAGTCACGAGCCTGCCTGCCGCGCCTGCGATGCCGGTCGCGATTCCGGTGATGATATTCAGTCCGACGCTACCCCAGTTAACCGATGTGAAACCGCGCATGATCTGGCCGACCATGCCGGGGATGGCGCCGATAAGCCGTGGAACCGACGAAATGAAACCGTTGGCCAGTGCGAAGAGCAGCTGTACGCCAGCCTGCAGGATCTGCGGGAGACGATTGATGATGCCACCGACCAGTTGTCCGATAAGGATCGGAGCCTTGCCTACCAAGTCCGGCATGGCGTTGATGAGGCCCTGCGCCAGTCCGAGGATAAGCTTCAAACCGCTGTCGATGATCTGCGGCAGGTTGTTGAGGATGCCTTGCACGAGGTTAAGGACGGCGTTGATGCCGATAGGGATGAGCTGCGGCAACTGGGCCGACAATCCATCCAACAGCGTCGTCAGCACCGTCACCGCCGTGGACGCGATCTGAGGCAAAGCCTGCACGATGCCCTGCAACAGGTTCGTGACCATCGACAGTCCGGATTGCAGGAACGACGGCAGGCTGGACGTCACCCACGACTGGAACTGGGCGAGCAGTTGCGGCAGGCTCGTCGTAATCCATGTCGTCGCGCTGGTCAGCAGCATCGTGCCGAGCTGCCCCAACGCTCCGAGCACCGGCGGCAGTATCTGCATGACCAGTGCCGGCAGCGTGCTGCCCAATGAGGAGAACAGTTGCGGCAGTGCGGCGGTGATGCCGGTGATGATCTGCGCGATGCGCGGACCCACGTTCTCGATGACCGTGCCGACCGAATCTACCAGCTGCTTGGTCAATCCGTTGATGTCGGCATTGTCCTTGCCAAGCTCCGCCAGCCAGTTCTGCCATGCGGCCTTCATCATGTTGACGGAGCCCTCGATGGTCTTCGCGGCCTCCTCCTCGGTAGTGCCGGTGATGCCCATCTGCTGCTGCATGATGTGGATGGCCTGCACCACGTCGGAGAACTTGTCGATGGACAGGTCGCCCATCTCACCGTTGGCCTGCTTGACCTTGTTCGCGTCCTGAATCAGACGCTCCATCTCGGATTTCGTACCACCGTATCCGAGCTTCAGATTGTCGAGCATGGCGTAATTGCCGCGCGCCAAACTCTGGTAGGTCTGTTGGATGGACTCGATGTCGGTGCCCATCTTGTTGGCGTTGTCCGACATGTCGACCATGGCGATATCGCCGAGTTCCGCGGCCTTCGCGGTGTCGCCGCCGAGCGAACTGATCAGCGAGGCGGAAAAGCTCGTGACCTGCTCCATATACTGGTTAGCGCTGATGCCTGCGGTCCGGTACGCGTCCGCCGCGTGCTTCTGCACGGTGCTGGACGCGTCCTTGAACAGCGTGTCCACGCCGCCGACGGCCTGCTGCCAGCTCGCATACGCGTCGAGGGAGCTCTTGCCGACTCCGGCCAAAGCAGCGACGGCGGTGCCTACGCCAGCCAATCCGACCGTGGCGACGCCCTTCAACGCGCCGACGGCCTTGCCAGACATGGAGCTGATCGCGCTCCACGCCGTGTCGGCACCGCTTTTGAGCTTCGAGCCGATGGCCGACGCGGCATTGCCTGCCGCTCCGGGAATCTGCGACAGCACGCCGCCGACCGCGCCGCCGACGTTGCCGAGATAACCGCCGATGGCATTGCTGACGTTTTTGAAAGGTGCTGGTATCCTTGCCGCGATGGCCGAGCTCATCGCGGAGAACTTTGCCGACAATGGCGCGGTGAGCCGTGTGGCGGTGGATTGCATGGCAGCGCCGGCAGCGCTCATGCCGTCGCGGGCTTTCGTGGCGATGCCGGAGAACGCCGACGTTGCCGCGTTTTTGACCCGTCCAAACGCGCCGGAGACCGGCTGGACGATGGCCGCGCCAAGATTCTTGAACGCCGATCCAAGCGAACCACTGTTGGCGGCGAGATTGTCCTGCGCGTCCTTGAGCGCCTTCTGCGCGTCCTTCAACCGGTTCTCGGCCTGCGTCGCCCGATCGGTCATGGTGGACAGCTTCAGCCGGGCCTGTTCAAGCCTGATGGTCGCGGCCTCGGCCTGAGTGCTGCCCTCACCATGCTTGGCGACGGCATTGGCGACGCTCTCCTCGGCGGCACGCACCTGATTCGCCGCGGCCTTCTGCTGGAGCATGGCCTGACGGTATGCGGCCGTGGACTTCGCCACGTCACGCTCATAGGATTTCAGCACGTCCGCGCCGAGACCGTTCGCCGACTGTTTGAAACCGTTTTTGAACGCGCGTCCGAACAGTCCGCCGCTCTTGGCGCCGTTGAGGCTACCGTCGAAGGTCTTCGACGCGGCCTTGCCGCTCGCGCCGACCTCCTTGTTGACCGTGCTGCGGAAACCCTTCATCGACGGGAACACGCTGATATGTGCGGAACCGAGTTCGCTGCCGAACGCCATGCGGCACCTCCACTATTCAGTTATTCAGTCTTCGTAAAGAGTCCGGAATACCGGGCTCATGCCCTTGGTCTGTTCGCGCAGCCGCTCACGCTCGGCCTTCTCCCTGTCCGCCCGCAATCGTTTCGCAAGCGAATCGAAAGGTTTCGGATACTCTTCGCCGCCCAGCGCGTAGATGACCGGCATCTCGCCCCAACGGGCCGGATAATCCAAGCCGTTGAGCTCCGCGCCCGTGTAGGATGACGGATCGCCGATAAGCTGCTCAAGGAGCGCTATCGCGTCGCCGTAGCGGAGCCTGCCGCCAAGATCGGCTTGCAGGCTCCAGCCACGTGCCGTGAAATCGGCTCGGATCACACTCCCGTGTTCGGCGAGCTGGCGGGAGAACCATTGGATTTTCCCAGTGACGCGCCCTGCGCGCGCACTACCGCGTCGCCATAGTCGGACAGAAGATTGAACACTACCTGCACCGGTTCGCCGTTCAGCGCTTTCGCCTGTTTGTCGCCTGCGAAGGCGCTCAGAATGCGTTTGAGCTGTTCGACGCTCTCCGTATCGTCGGACGTGTTCGACAATCGGGTGAAATCGTCGATGCTCATCGACAGTGGGAGCTTGTACGTGCGTCCGCCGGGCACGAGCGCCCAATACACATCGCCCTTGATGATGTGGCGCACCTTGTAGTTCTGCGCAATGGAGGCGAACGCCTCCTCATCGTTTTTTTCCGTCCACTGGTCGAAATCCTCGACGGTCGGCTTGAAGTCGGTGGAAGTGGAAGTCATTGTCTTGTCCTATCTGCTTTTCGCCTGCCTGCTGTGAAAAAAGAAGATTCCCGGACCGCGCAGACAGGCGAGATAGGCGGTCCGGGAAGATTTTCGTCCGCCGGTCAGGCGGAGCGTGCGGTGACGGTGACAGTCAGATCGGGTGAGGTCACGCCGCCATATGTGGCGTTGATCCTCGCGCTTCCGGCCTTGACGGCGGTGAGAGTGCCTCCCTCGACGGTCGCCACGCCGGCGTCCTTGGACTTGAACGTGGCCTGTCCGGTCACGTCCACGGTGGTCTTGTCCACATGTGTGGCGACGGCTTTGAGCGCGAGCTTCGCGCCTTGGACGACCGACGGCTTCGTGTTTCCGTCAGCCGAGGTCACGGCCACCGCCGTCACGCTTTTGGGTCGTACCAGCTTTCGATCCACCTGGTGTTCGGATGCTCCGCATCCACATACAGCGGGTCCTTCATCCATTCGACGGTGAGCGCGCGCCCTGTGACAGAGCCACGCTCCTGCTGGTCCGGCTCGTTGCCGGTGACCTGCATGACGCCGGCACGACGGTGCACGCGGCCGGTGTCGAACGTCTCCTCTTCGTACACCATCCATTTCGCGTCCTGGATGATGTCGGCCACGTGGTAGACGCCCTGCGCGTCCGGCTCGCCGATGGTGATCTTGCGGGTCAGCGCGTTGTTCTCGGCCGGACTGAACGTCTGCGTGAGGCTGGTCGCCAGCGGCAGCTTCTTGTAACCGTCCTGCAAAAATTCGAGCGGGTCGTCGCCGTCGCGCGAATCCTGGTTGCCGCCGTCGGACTTGACGAGTCCGATGCATGCGGTCGACCGATTGTAGGCGGCCGGAAGTTCCGGCGTCGCATTGCTGGATGCGATCATCTCCGGCGTGATTTTGTTTTCGGTGGAGTACGGGACGATCATGATGGCGGCTGTTACCAGCGCCTCCACCTGTCCCAGATCCATGCCCTGACTGTCTTTGGCCATGGCGTTTCCTTTCTTAGTGTTGTCTGATTCCGGCCGTCGAATATTCGACGGTCATGTAGTAGCGGCACCATGCCGCGTCCTCGCCGACCGGGTACGGGCCGTTGCATCCGTCGGGCACGACGGCGCAGATGCGGCTGCCTTCGGCGAATCCGATGAGGATGCCGGGCTCGCCGGTCAGCACGCCGTACACGCGGGCCGCCAGATCACGGCATGGTTTCGTATCGTTGCGCGTCCATCCGAGCACGTTGACGCCTATCGACCTGTCGAACGTCACGCGGTCGGCGGATTGCGTGCCGCCGTCATCACGCACGACCACGAGCGGATAGGAGCCGTCGTAACCGTCCGGAATGCGGTTTCCGACCTGCAGTTCGGGGATGTCCGTGATGTTGGAGCGCAGCCATCCGGTGAGGAACAGTTCGAGGTCGGGTGGAATGACGCTTGCCATCAGACCTTCGCCTTCCTTAACGCCTTGGCCAGATTGCCGGTCTGCGCCTCCACGAGCAGGGTCTTCGGATCGTGGCCGACGACCATGACGGTCGTTCGGTGCGCCCTTTTGACCTCCTCGATTCCAAGGCCGTCGCGGTATGCGCCGGTATCTACCGGAGCTGACGCCTTCGCGTAGGCGAGTGCCCTGTCCGCAGCCAGCGTGGTAAGCGCCTTGACTCCCGCGCTGTTGAGAATCCCGTCGAAGAATTTCGGGTTGAAGTCGACCGATATCCTGCTTTTCGCCATTTTCAGCCCTTTCTTTCCGTCAGACGGCATTCCAAGGTCGGACGCCAGCCGGTGAATGCGTTCGCGTCCTTCGAGGGGAATCCGTCGACTTCCCACAAGCGTCCGTCGTCGGGGTCTGCGCGGATCCGGTCGCCGATTTTCACGTCGGCTGTCGGATCCGGGATGGTGAGGTACGCCGTGGATGCGGTCTGCGTGTCGAGCGTGTCCGGCGTACGCATGCTGGAGCTGGAGGCGAGGGCGCCCATAATGGCGAGCTCGTCCGGAGGCACGCTCCAGTCTGGCTCGTTCTGTGCCGGATTGTACGGATTGGCCTTGCGTTTGGCACGCAGTCGAATAAAGCGCGTGGCCCCAGCCATGGCGGAAACGCCGACAGCGGAGTTCAGGTCGTCGATCAGGCTCACGGCAACCCTCCAAGCTTGTAGGGCTTGAGCTTGTCCTTCTCCGCCTGCATGAGCGACACCACGTCGAAACTCGCGCTGGAGCCGTTGGTGGACTGCGAGGTGACGAGCCCGATCGGGCTCATGCCAGCTCGCTTCGCGGCGCTGATGAGCACCTGCTGCACGTCCGGCGCATCGTCGTATCCGGCATGGATCGAATAATGGATGGCCGCGACGCCGACCGGGAAGCCACCGGAAAGCGACTCCACAAGACCAGTCTCTGGGTCATAGGCGTAAGCCAGCTTGTTGCCGTCGCGGTCGGTCAATGATTCGATGCTCGTCACATGACGGGCTGGCAGTCGAATCACCGTGCCGCCACGCGAGTTGATGACTCCGCTGAGAGCCGCGTTCGGCATGACATGCCAACCGCATTCGCGGCGGATGGCCGCCTGCGCGGCCCTGATCCGGAACTCGGCGTCATCCTCGAAAGCCGAAGGGTCGGCAATCATGTCAGGAATCACATTCACATCACTCATGCCGACCTCCCGTCTCAGCTCGTCTTCACCACGCCAGCAGCCACAAGACCAGCCACAAGAGCATTGACACGCTTCGCCAAATCGTTGTAAGCGGTCACGAGCGCGTCATGCTCGGCCTTGGTCGGCGCATCGCCAGCGGCTACACCCACAGCGGCATTGGCATTACCAGCCGAAGCGACATTAGCCAGCTTCACACCGCCGAGAGCGTTCTCGGCGGCAGCGGGAAGCACATACGGCGCGGCGGCAGAACCACCAATGTCGGTCGGCTTGCCCTTCGCATCCACGAAGATCACATCCGCCACGGCGGCGTTCGGGTCAAGCTTCGCGGAAGCGACCGGAATCACTCGAAACTGTCGAGCCATCATTCCTCCTTACTTCAAGGTCAGGGTGACGAAAGCCTTCGGAATGCGCACGGCCAATGCCACGCGCTCCTTGGCACGAATGGTCACCAGATCGGCAATGAAGTCGGTGTCATTGGAGTTGGTGGCCTCCACGGCGACACCGCCCTTGCGGTAGAAGGTCGCGGCACGCTTGAAAGCACCCACAACGGCGGTGCCCTTGTCAACTGCCGGGGATACGACAGTGTTCATACCCCACAGGGACGGTGTGATGTTCACCGCACCGCCATTGACGCCATAGAACGGGCCACCGCCAAGGTACGCACCGTTGTTGTCCTTCTTTTCACGAAGAGCCTCATAGTCTGCCGGATTGATGACCAGAGCGTCAGGCATCATGCCGGTCTCGGTGGAAATCATGGTCTGCGCGTGCAGAATAGCGACATCATTACCGGCGTCGGTAGCCGTGTATGTCTGGATGCCGTCACGATTAAGCAGGCCCTTGATATTCTTTCCAGTGCCATCACCGTTGAGCAGCTGCTGCTCCTCCTTGATGCTCAGATTGTAAAGCAGACGGCCATCGATGTCGGACTTCAAGAAGGCGAGGTCGGTGATCATGTCACCGGACTCCTTGATGAAGCCAGCGATGGTGGACAATGCGTCGGTGTGCTCGGTCGCATTGGCGTAATGAATCTGACCGAATTCATCGCCTTCGCCGACGGTCTTAAAATCGCCTTCCTGAGCACCTTCCACGAAGTAGGTGATGGCCTGTCCACTAATGGCGCCGACACCGAAGAGGTTGGTGATGGTCGGACGGCGGTAGCCTTCCACGAAATTCGGGTCAACATATGTCAGCAGAGAGCCATACGCGCCGGACGGCCCACCGGTCACCTGATTGTCGGTGTTGGCCTTGCGGTTCGGCAGCCATTCAGGCGTGGCGATGGAAGCGCCGGACACGCCCTTCATCTTCACCAGCTGCTCGCCGATGCTCTTCACGACGAAATCGCCAAGAGACTGATGGGCGACACCGCTCTTCTGAGTGTCCGTCAGATTATCGGTCAGACCCTCGAAGCGCTTGTGCACGGTGTCCAGCGTCTCGATGGAGTCCTGCAATTCGTGCGCCTCGGCGTTCAGACCCTTCAGCTTCTCGATGTCGGAAGCGTCGAGATTATCCTCGCCCTTGGCCAGCACCGCTTCGATGGCGGCCTTGGTCTTGGCGAGACGATCATTGAAACTCATTTGGTCTCCTTGTTGTCCTTGCCGCCAGTGACCAGTTCACGGGCGGATTTGATTACATTCAGACGCTCGGCCTTCTCGGCCTCCGCGTCCCTACCCTTATTAGGGGCAAGCTTCTTATCATCCTGTTTCTCGCCGGTCTTGGAATCATCCGGCTTATCTTCGTCGGAAGTGCTGGAATTGTCGGAATCAATGCCTTCCAACACCTCGTTCAGCGACGCCAATGCGGCACGAAGCTTCTCCTCGTTGGCGGAGCTGATGGCGCGACCTGACTTAACGGCCAGAATCTCGGCCTGCTGGTTCGCGGCCACCGGCACCACGCTGATCTCGAAAAGCTTGATCTGCTGGAATTCGGAATGGCCACCCCACGGGCCATCGCCCTTTTCCGTGATCCACGCGGTCTTCGTCGGAACGAAGCCGATGCTCATCTGATGGACCCTGCCATCCTTGAGCAGGTCGTAAGCCTGCTGGGCGGTCGGATTATCCTCGATGTCGAGCTGGGCCGAGATGAGCAGACCCTTCTCGTCCTCGACGGCGCTCAAGGTACGTCCGATGATGTCGGTCGGCTTGCCGTCCTGATGGTTCCAATGGATCGGGATGCCTGCTCCACCGTCGTAGTCCTTCTCCAAGGTCTCCGCGAAAGCGCCCTTGGCGATCACGTCGCCCTGCAGATCCTTGTTGCCGAAAGTGCTGGCGTAGCCGCTGAAAACGCCTTCGCCTGCGGAATCGTCCAAGGATTTCACGTTGAATCTGAGCTGTTTGAGATTCACTGTCCTTCTCCGTTCACTGGATTGTTCTGTTGCGCGTTCTGCGTCCTGCCGCCATCCTGCGGGCTGGGCTGGCCGCCGGTTGCCACGTTCAGTGGCGTCACCAATTCGTCGCCACCATCAAGCTTCGGATAGTTGAGGATGCGCCGTGCTTCGTTCGTGGTCATGAAACTGCGCCCCGTGGCAGTGCTGAGCGCCTGATACTGCTCGGAGAACGTGCCGCGCAGCTTCGCGTCAACGTTCGCTTCGATGTAGGCGTCCGGCTGTCCGAGCGCGTCTGGCAGCAGCAAATTGAGCGACTGTTCGAAAGCCACGATGTACGGCATGAGCTCCACATTCCACATCTGCTCCTTGAAGGAAGCGATGTTGGAATTCGTGCCACTGCGAAAGCCTAAATTTTCTGGCGCGATATGGAAGGCGTTGGCCACGTCTATGCGAATCCTGTCCCTCGCGTCGATGTCCTGCATGTCAATCGGCTTGAAGGCGTCCACGGTCTTGATTTCCATGCCGTCGTTGAGCAGGGGCCAGCCACCGGCAAGATTGCCTCCAGCCTTGTAGTTCCTCATGCCCTGCACGAATTCGTCCTGCGCCTCCTGCGACGGCCACGGCATTTCCTTCGGACGCGAGATGTACGCCGGAATCTGACCGCCGTTCTTCGCTATCGCACGCCGATATTCGGCCATCTCACGAGCCTCCGCCAAAAGCGGTGCGAGAGTGCCGGACACCGGAGAACCGCCGATGCCGGACGTGCTGTACCCCACATCCAGCAGAATCTGCGGGTCTGGCAGTTTGAAATACTGGCTGCCTTCCGGCTGTCCGGTACTGATCTGCACGCCGGTGATCTCATCAAGAGTGTTGCCGGAAAGCGTGAAATTCTGCACCGGAATACGCCTCAGCCACAGTCTGCCGGTCTTCTTGTCGGCATCGAGCAGGCAGAGCCAACGGTCATTGAGCAGTCCATCGCAGAGCAGCGAGTAGAAGAATCGGTAGCGTGTCATGCCAGGAAGCACACTCGGTTTTGCCATCAATTGCGCCAACGGGCTTGTGGTGTCCTCCACGCGGTCACCGTCAGGCTGGCGAGTGTAGACCTTGAACGGCATGCTGGCGATATTCCGCGCGATATGGTCGATGACGGTGCGCACCGCCGCCTCTCGCTCGTAGACTCCGGCGCCGAACCAATCGATTGGCAGCTGCGCGACCTGCGAAATGTTGACTGGCGATTCGGAGAACTTCTGGGCCACGGATACCGGGCTTTTCTTGAGCCATCTGGAAAAGAACCCCATGAAACCTCCTCACTGGGTCATACGACTGCGAAATGGGTCACGCTCGGCGCATATTTCGGTTTTTCGTTTTCGACTTGCATGGTCTCCAACGCATAAAGCGCCTGAGATTCGGCCACTAGGCCGCTGATCTGCAGTGCTGATTTCGTCCTGTCCCACACCTCGACTTCGCCGAGCCGCCGGGATACTGCCACGCTCACCTGCTGTTCGATGGCGGGCTGCGGCAGATGCCGCAGCTTGCCCTCACGCACACGATCGTGAAAACGGCCACAGCACGCACCCAACCGGAAGCCTTCGATGAGATGCACCGTCCACCCTTTTTCGGTCAAAGGGTCAATGAAATCGACTGCCGGACAACCTTTCGACTGCACCGATATCTCACAAATGCCCGGCCAGCTCTCACGAAGCAGATCCAAAAAGTGCGGCACCCACAGCATGCCGTCACGGCGCGCGATCAACTCCACGTGCGGCAAACCGTCCGCACGCATGCCGGCAGCGGCCACATACGTTGTCTTACGGTCAGCCGACGTGTCCACGGACAGTACGACACGATTCTCGTCCGGAATCGTGGAACGCGAATCAAGGCCGCTGGCCCACATTTTCGGACTGATGAAAGGAATGATGTCCGCTGTCACCCACTGGCACAGGACCTCGGTGCGGAATGCGGCCTCGGTCATGCCGTCAATATCGGATCTGACGCTCATGACGGTCATCGGCCCATAGCCGAGCGACGGATTCGCCTGGCGAATAGCGTCGGCATCATCCACCGGACACTTGTCCGGCGCAGACCATTCGAAATATCCAAAGCTGCCGTCCTGCTCGCCGGACAGGAACACGTCAGCCGGATTGCCACCGTCGGCGCTCAGTCGCGTCCACTCGTCAACAAGCTTGCGGCCTTTGTCCACCTGCTTGCGAAGCGCGACGCTGCGATAATCGCCCGCGTTCGAAATGCCCCACAATTGAGAACTCCACACGGCTTTCGTGGTCTGTGACACCGCATTCCAGCCATCATCAGTATGCTGCTCACGCAACTCATCGAACACGACGCGGGCGGCTGATTTCGCTCGAATGTTCTTATCGGCACGAACGATATACCGGGCTTTCGAGCGGGTGATGATCGCCTCCTCGCCGTTCGTGTTGACGAATTTCTGCGTCATCGCGGCGAGATCCGGAATCACCAGATCCGCTTCCTCATCAGTCGAAGGCTGAGGATTGCACCACTCCTTGACCTGATTATAAGGACCTTTCGCGTTATCGAGCGTCTGCGCTGCACCGACCACCAGGAATTTGACGGGCGGCACTCGGTCCGGATGTTTGTTGGAGTCCACGAACAGCCACCATGCGGCCAAAACGCCCATAAGCGTGGTCTTGCCATTCTGACGGGCCACAAGCACAATCACCTTACGGAAACGATAGCTGCCATCCTCAAGCAATTCCAAAGCATGGACGAGCAGCCACTGCTGCCACGGATACAAATGCACGTGCAGCATGATTTCCGCGAACGCGATCACCGCGAAACCATTGCTTGTCTCCTTGGTCAACGGCCTGAGCGGCGGCGTGAAGATACGCGGCAAGGTCACACCATGATTCTCATCGTCGATGGCACCGAAAACCGTAAGATTCTCAGACGCCATCGGACACCACCTCTCAGCCGAAACGCTTCATAAACTCATCCATCGCGATAACCTTGCCGCTCTTCGACTCCTCGGCCTTCGGCTCAGGCTTCGCCTTCGCGGGACGCCCAACCTTAGCCGGAGCATCCACCGTCAAACCAAGGCTCTGGCAATACTTGAGGAAAGTCGGCAATGAGACGTTATCCAATTTCCCGTGCTCATCAATGAAACCAGTCTCGCAAATCGAATCAATCCGAGCCGCAAGCACGCGAGCAGCAGCAACCACCGCCGAATTCACGGCCTTGAGGTCGGTATTCTTCAGCGAACGCTCCAAAGCCTCCGCCACCGAACTCTTCGGAAATTTCGCAGCCATGAAAAACGCCTCCTTGCGCGCGACCCATCAACAAAAAAACTTTATCGGGGAGAGGAAGAGCAACCACGCGGGACGTAGACCCCCATCGCGTTGGTTTTACGATTTCACCGCCCCTACCCCGTTTGGGTCGGTTTCGAATGCTGTTTGGAATGCGTTGATTGCGTTTTTGAAGCGTTTGATGAGTTCGTTTGTGCTTGGTGGCATCAGCTTGGCGATGGCACGCTCGGAGTCGATGACCTCGTAGCGGTATGTTCTGTTGACGTGCACTGGAATGTTGACCGTGAAGCTGCTGATTGGGAATGTCTTGTCGTTAATTTCTGCGGTGAGTGTTAGGTTGACTGGCTGTTGCATTGCTGTCTCCTTGCTCATGCTGTCTTAATCCATTGCCTGCTTAGTGTTCCGATTGGCGCTGGCGGATCTTGGTTGCCTCTCAAGCGGTTGCAGCTGGTGTGTGAGGGTTTGAAGCCTGCTGGGTCGAATTGTAGTTCGGGATGCTTGCTGACTGGGAACATGTGGTCGAGGTTGAATGAATCATCAGTGGTGTTCTTCACCGCTGAATAGTCGATTGGCATACCACACAACCAGCAGACTGCATGCTGTGCCTTGCATTGTGTGAAGAATGCGGCCTTGTCTTTTTCGAATTGGCGGCTTGTCTTGCGCGTTCTTCCTGGCATTGATTCACCGCCTTTGGTGCTTCGGGTGGGAGTCGAACCCACAACATCGATGAGGGGCACTGTCTCTTATCACGGGCATTAAAAGAATCATGGAAGCCATGGCCGGTCTGTTCCGTCCTCTGGTATCTGTGCTATCTCTCGTGCTCTGCCGCTGAGCTACCGAAGCTTATATGATAATGGCCCAGCTATCATTATGCTGGGCCATTCATTCTACGAACATACGACAGTATAGCATTTCAACGGTGACAGTCAAGTAGTGCTGCGAGTTCGCCGAGGTTGAACGTGTACTGCCGCTTGTGTTTTGTCGGCGTGGCGTGCGATAGTTTGCCGCGTCTGAGCCATTGGCTGACGAGGTTGCGGCTGATGGTCAGGCCGTAGCGTTTCAGTTCTTTGGCTGCGTCGCTTGGCGTGCCGGTGATTTGCACTTGCCACAGTCGTTGGTCTCGTGCTGCTTTGATGGCTGGTGCCGCCCATTCGGAGCGGCAGTGTTGGCATGTGACCGATTCGGCTTCTGGCGTGCCGGTGAGTTGGCGATGGCAGGTGGGGCAGGTGCCGAGGATTATGAGCTCGTCTTCCGGTGTGAGCGCTTGTTCGTTGCGTCTGGTGATGTGTTGCAGATTCGCGTAGTCGTCGGCTGCGGTGCTCATGTTGAGGATGGTGTGCTGGTTGCTGATGATGGCATACCATGCTTTCCGCCAGTCGTATCCGGCGTATGCGGCGCGTATTTTGCCTGCTTGTTCTGCGAGCCACGCTTCGGAATCGGTGATGAGGGCTTGCGCTCTCGTGTCGATTGGCATTGGCGCGCTGCCTCGGCTTGGCGCGTGGCCCGTGGCTCCGATGTGCGCTTGCTTGAGCATGATGGAGCTTAATGCTGGCAGTTGGACGTGTCCGAGCTGTCTGATGAGCGCCCAGTAGTTTTCTCGGCAGCTGGCGCAGAGTAGATTCGCTGCGATCGGCTTCATTGGCTTCTGGCAGTGCTGGCAGTCGGTCAAAGTCTGGCCTCCTTGTCGTGCTGGCGGATGATCGCGGCGACTTCCGCTTTCGGCACCTGCGGCACGAGCGGCGCGATCTCGTCAAGCGCGTAACCGGCCTGATGCCACTTGATGATCATGTCTTCGAGGACTTTCTTGATTCTCATCGTGTTGTCTCCTTGTATGGATTTTCTGTGGTGTGTGGCGGAAAGTCGCATTCCTGGTCTTTCCATCCGGCTGCGTAGCCTTCTCGCCATGCCTTGGCCATGCGTCGGTGGTATTCGGCGTCTGTGAGATGGTAGATGAGTTTGGGTTCTATCATTGTGTGTTCTGCTCCTTGTTGAGTCGTTCTGCGAGTTGGCAGGCTCGTTGGTCTGGCGTGGCGGTTTCCTTGTCGCGTCCGAGCGCTTCGAGCACGTGAGAGCATTTCCACGTGTGCACGTGGCGTTTCGAGGGTGGTATGCCGCTCATCTTGGCTCTGCGTTGGCACCAGCCTTTCCATTGGCGGCACCAGTCGTTGACGGTGCGTGTCTCGCCGTAGTGGCGAGCGGCGAAGGCATTCCACGCGTCCGACAGGTCGAGATTCGGGTAATCGCGGATTATGGCGGCATTGGCGTGGGCTTTCTCCCTGACCAGCTCGAAGTCGTTCAGCCCGATTTCTTTGGATGAAGAAGAAGAATATTCTTCTTCATCTTTCTTTTGGGTTCTGGTGTTCTGGTGTTCTGGTGTTTGTCCCGATTCTGTTTCGATTCTGCCGGCAGTCTGCGCACTTTCTGCCGGCAGACTGCCAGCAGAATACCGGTCATGCTCACGCTTGCGCTTGGCCATCACCTGCTGACGGCTCCGATTATGCTCAAGGTAATCGTGGATGACATAGCCGCCATCCACGGCCTCGATCAATCCGACCTGCTGCAAAGCGTCAAGCTCCTGTGTGGTGATGTCGAGCACGAATTCCGCCGTGTCCGAGTCCACATAACCGTCCGTGAGGTTGTCGCCGCAGTAGGAAAGCATGATGACGAAGGCGCTGATGGCCGATGGCATGGTACGGCGTAAACGGCGTACCTTCCGGTTGAGATAGAAGCCATTGGCCAATTGCACGTATCCGCGCCTTGCCATCAATCCTCCCCTCTTGTGATTCCGTTGTATGCCATCCAGATGGCCTCCTGCCGTGGCGTGGTGCAGGGTAGGTCGGTGTAGTTGGTGTTCGCCCAGCCGCTTCCCACGTGTGGTTTCGCCATCGCATCCAAGGCTTCGGCGATCTCCACCAAGTCCGGTGGCGGGTCAAGCGTCACCATGACAAACCCATCATTACGGCTTGCTTCGCGTCCACCAGCCGATACCCGCAGTAAGGGCAGGTGACGTAATAGCTGCCCACCGTCTCACCGCAGTGGGCGCACTCGACATATCGGATTGCCTTGCTCATTCGCTTACCGCCTTCCGTGCGATTTCGAACATTTCCTTGGCCTGTCTGATATATTCCTCCTGGAAGCCGGGAATCTCACCGGCATAATTCCATGCGTCATCCTCGCCTTTCGCCGCGTAGCTATCGACGCCATCCCATTCGCAGCTGTTCCAGCAGAGCCGTTTCGCCACAGCCTCCACTTCCACGTCCGCGGGTGGGGCGCTTCGTCCCTCGCAGTAGGCCTCGTTCACCGCGCAGCCGACGGTGAAAGCGCCGTCGATGATCTGGCAGCAGTCGTAATCTCGTGAATTTTCGTAGGCTTGCGCCTCGTCCAGCATGATGCTCAATTTGTCCTCTTTCCGTTCGCTTTGACCATTGCCCAGAGAATTTCGCTCGCCGGACGCCTCCTGTATGACAGGTCGTTGTAGGACTGCACATAGTCGAGAATCAGTTTCGAGCCGGTCGAATCCGGTGTCAGGATCGCGTTCACTCGCGGCGGCACCATCTTCTGCCATACGATCTCGTCGCACAGTTCCTTCGTGCAGACCAGATAGTTCTGATCGCCGTAGAACGTCAGTCCGTTGCCGCTAGTGAAGTCAGCCATGCATGACTTGACCTCGTAGAACTCGAAGCAGCCTTTCTCGACGCTTGCGGGCACCGGTTCGCCGTTGATGTTCCAGGGCTTGAAGCCCACGTAGTCCACGCGCCTTTCGTCGGGCGTGTTACGGTCGAAATTGACCTCGCTCGCCCAAAAAGCGGTCTGATTCCTCAACCTCTTCTCCACCAGCTTGGACAGCATGGCGGTGGTTTCAGCCCTGCTCATTTCTTCCTCCTGAAGTACTTGTATTCATCGTGATGGAACAGGAACAGGTGAAGTCTCCACACCTTGACTGCCAACAATCCCTTGAGTGTGATCGCATACCCGCCATGGACACGCTTCATGAGCTTCCTATCGGCCAATGATTCAAGTATTCGGGAAAGCTCTTGGTTCCCTCGTTGTTGCCAGATGTAGCTCATCCCCTCAGCGATATACAGGCAACACATGTCCTTGTCGTATTGACTAATCATCATTAGCCTCCCTCTCAAGGATGTAGACGTTCGTCGCGGTGACGGCGTTATTACGCAATTCCGTTGGCGGCATGGTATCCACCCGCAGAATCTTCCAACCCTCGTTCAGCAACTCTTCAAACACACCCATATTCATCAAGGTGCGCTTACAGCCGTAATCACTCCAAAAAAGTGGGCAAACCTTGTACCGTTTACTCATTTCGCGTCCTCGCTTTGGTTAGGCACCTCGGAAGGCATCGAGCCGGAATAGCCGAGCATGTGACGGCAGTGTTCGGCGGTCTTGTGATATGCGTCTATTTGAGCTTTGACCACTGCATAAGCAGCCAAGTCATGCTTCTGCAGCAAAGCATTGGCAAGCCGTAATCCCTCAACCTCGCGCTGCTCACACCATTCGATAACCTTGTGCAGTGTCTCGTATTGCTGACTCACGTTCGTGGCCATGTCAGTGCTCCTCTTCTTCGATTCGGATGGTGATGTGGTAGACGCCTTTTTCGGTGCTTGGCTCGCCTAGCCTGTAGTCCGGGCCGACCACGTATCTGGCGTTATCGTCCGGCCAGAAATCGGCTTGTGTGATGGCGTCCAAGATTGCCTTGACCATTGGCGCAGCGTTCTCGGGGTCGAATCTGCCATGTGTCAATGGGTGGATGATGGCGGTCACATGCACCGGCCATTTGGTGGGCGGCTTGAGTTTGCCGCTGTTGATGAGACTGCGGTAGGTGAGGTAGGCGCATCTTTTCACGACGCTGGTGCGCTGGTATTTCGCCCGCCAATCTCCACGCTTGTTCTGGGTCCACCAGTAGGCCTTCTGCACGTCGATGGTGGTTTCCTGCGTCATTCGTCCTCCAAAATCCAAATGTCGGCATCGCCAATGTCCGCGTAATGGTCTTCGCTTTCGGCCTCACATTCGGGGCATGGGATGGGGCGCGCCGGATACAACGCGCACCCATGCCTCGGACACACCGGCTCCACGTCCGGTGGCTCAACCCACTCCCGTGCCATCAGAAGTCAGGCTCTCCAGCCGGAGCACCCCACGGGTCATCGGCCGGAGCCTGCGCCTGCTGCTGCTGCTGCGGCTGCTGATAACTAGCGCCACCGGCGAAACCACCCGCATTATTGCCCTGGAAGCCACCACCGTTGCCATGCTGCTGACGCTGCACCTGCGCGGTCGCATATTTGAGCGATGGGCCGATCTCGTCCACCTGCAATTCGACCACGGTACGGTTGGAACCGTCCTGCGCCTGATAGGGACGCTGCTGCAACCGGCCTTGAGCGATGACGCGCATGCCCTTGCGGAGCGTCTGGGCGCAATGCGAGGCGAGGTCGCGCCAAGCGGAACAGCGGAGGAACAACGCATCCCCGTCAACCCACTGGTTCGACTGCTTGTCAAAAACGCGCGGCGTGGCCGCGATGCTGAAATTCGCCACCGTGCCGCCATTGCGGGTCGTACGCAATTCCGGGTCGGCTGTCAGATTGCCGACAATCGTGATAACGGTCTCTCCGGCCATCACTCAGCCTCCTTCACGTCGGTTTCGGTGTCCGGCATGTCCGGCTCCATGACTTCGGCGGTCACGTCATCGGCTTCGTCCGCGTTATCGTCATCGAGCACCGGCTGGAACACGTCGCCGTAATCCGGCGTGGTGTCGTCACTGGCGGCGGCGGTCTGCGCCTGCACGGTCAACGGCAGGTAAGGTGCCGCGCGGCGGATGGCGGTCTTCTTCGCCATGGCCTCGTAATCGGTCTTCCACGGGCCGAAATTGCCGCTCTTGCTACGCGCCCTCGCCTGCTCGATCTCCTGCCTGTTAAGGACAAGGAAGTAGTGGCCACCGTCCTTGAAATGCGCGACCATGTACACGTGAGTCAGCTCGCCGGGGTTGGCGCATGGCACATGATGCAGATCCTCGTTCAGGCCATACGAGTAGGAGAATTCGTCTCCCTGGTGCACGGCTCGGGCGCTGATGTCCACGAGCTGGCCGCTGCGTCGCGCCAAATCGATCATGCCTCGATAGCCCATGATGAACGTGGCCTCCATGCCGCCGACCTTCTTGTTGTAGAAGGGAAGCACGTAGGCGCGTCCCAATCCATCCACGTTGGACGGTTCAAGGCCGAGCGCGCTGCAGGTCATGAAGCAGGAGAGCACGCTCTGCGGCGAGCATTCAGCCAGTTTCGGCGTCTTGTTGATCGCGGACACGCACATCTGGTAGAGGCGGTCGGGGCTGATGTTGTTGCCGACCACGCTGGCGATGCGCGGCCAGCTCTTCTTCATCAGCATCTGGAGGTTTTTCTTCGGCGTCATTTCGACCATCTGTCGGCCTTGCGCCTGCTGTGCGATTGCTCCCATGATTTAGTGCTCCTTTTCTTCGACGGTTTTGAATGCGAATTTGCGGTAGGTGGTGGCTTTGACGGTGTGTTCCTTGCGGGTCATCGGCTTGTAGGTGGCTTGCAAATTCCCGCACTTGATGCCGGTGTGCGAGCCGATGCGCAGAATGATCTGCTCCTGCAATTCCTTCTGCGCGGCCTTCAGGTCATGCAGCATTCCGGTGGCGCTCTCGTATCTGGCGAGCAGGTCGTACAGGTCGTCATCGTCGCTTTCGTCCACGATGTCCGGCGTGGGTTCCGGCCACGCCTTCTGCACGTCACCGCCGGTCAACTGCGGTGGAGTGCCGGTGGTGACGAAATGCCAGAAGTCGGCTGCGGCCTTGTCGATCGCGGCCATGTCCTCCACGTCGGCCTGGAACGGGATTTCTACCGGCTCGTCGTCTCCGATGGCCGCGTACACGTAGCCCCACGTCCATCCCGTTACAAGCGCGTAGAACTCGACTTGAGCCAAGTAGTATGGCGGGATTCGGAGGTTGCCTTCCTCGTCATGCCAGTCCCCCGCTCGACGGCTGCTCGCCGTTTTGATTTCGAGGATTCCAAAGCTTCCGTCCTCCCCTTGCAGGATGCCGTCAAGGGAAGCGCGCAGGTACGGCTTTTCTCGGCTGATGAACTGCTTGTCGGTGCCGTCCGTGACGAGCATTTCCAGATGATTCGAGCGGAAACGCTTACGAAGCTCGTTCTCCAAGGCATTGCCACGGATGACAGCCCACTTGTCGGAGATGTCCTCCGGTTCCACGCGGCCGGTCTTCTCAAGCCACAAATCGTAAGGTGTCTTGAAGGAATTCAGGCCGAGAATCGTGCTCATGTCCGAGCCGCC
>OLWB01000932.1_pt1 | contig 29252 bp, 21 predicted proteins | sample 1673331 | NCBI WGS metagenome assembly OLWB01 (sample SAMEA3178943, study PRJEB25190) | human gut metagenome | biome: human gut; feature: human-associated habitat; material: faeces | place: Austria | collected 2013
AAAGAGAAACAAGGTCGATAATCCCCCAAGGTGTATAAGCAAGGAGATCTACGCCATCCTCGACAGCCTGTTTCATCGCTTTTATATGTTCCGAACAAATCATAAATACCGTTCCATGAATATCCGGCCAATACACCGATACCCAACTGTGCTGTTTTTTCATTACGCGAAGTAAATGAAGGTTTTCTATTTCCCTCAATAGACTGATTGACTCCCGAAGGCGACTGCATCTTTTTACTCAAACCATACCCTGTAATACCCAAATTATCAACATGGTCAGAATAATAATCAAAGTTAGCACCTAAAGTCAAATCGTGTTTACCGAACATCTTATTGTATGTCACACGCACATTAGATGACAAATTCATTTTCGTATTCTTATCCTTCGTCAGGATACCTCTTTCCCGTTCGTCAGCTCCACTTGTCAATTCCGAATATGCTGTCGGCGGAGTAATACCCAAATTTTCAGACAGCACATAATCAACTCCGGCTACTGCTGCAATCTCCAATCCTTTAATACCGGAATAATTAAGACTACCGGAAATGCCTGCTCTTTTATCAGAAGTCTTTTCACTATACTGATTAAACAAATCTGCATAAGTCCTTCCGGGGAAAGAGACCAGTTCTGCATTTACATCTTTCGTCTCATAAGGATTCAACTGGTAAATCAAATCCGTCGGAGAATAAGTCGTACCATTCGGAGTGTTTGTCACAGAATATCCACCATTTACACTCAAAGAGGCATACAACTTACTGGTAATCTCCTGATCAACGCTCAATCGTGCTGTAACGCGCTTGATATCATTTCCCGGAATACGCCCACCCTGCTGCGAATAATTCAAAGAAGCGTAAAAACTTGTTTGCTCCGAACCTCCTTTAGCACTCAGATTATGTTCCTGATAAAAATTATTGCGCAACAACTCTTTGAACCAATCCGTATTAATATTAGCCAGCGAATCCAGTTTCTGTTTTCCCTGAGCAATCAAAGCTGCCAAATTTGGATCGTTTGCATGATATCTACGATAATAATCCTCACTATAACGATAACCCGGTGTCGCAGTATTACCCAAACGTCTTTCCAATTCCAATTTCTCCTTTGAATCCATCATCTTCACACCCCGACGTCCTCGTAGAGTCACACCACCACTGAAACTATAGCTATACACCATCTTACCTGCAGTACCTCTTTGCGAAGTGATTTCCAACACACCATTAGCAGCCTTAATACCATACAAAGCACAAGCAGCAGCGTCTTTCAGAATTTTAATTTCCTTAATATCATTTGGATTCAATGTCAAAAAAGCATCCGATGAAATCACCTGACCGTCCAACACATACAAAGGCTCATTGGCTGCATCTCCTTCACGCAAAGAAGACGTACCTCGGATACGGATTTCCGGTTTGCTTCCCAAATCCCCTTTATTGGTCACAATCAGACCGGGTGCCATTCCCTGCAGAGCCAATGCCATATCCATCACCGGTTTATTGTTCATTCTTCGCACATCCACCTCACTGACAACTCCTGTTTTTGCACGAACATCAATCTCATTAACATTTGCGCGCGCCCTGACCTGCACCTCCTCCATCTCATTATAGCTATCCTTCAAAACCACATTCATAAAACGGGTTCCCGAATATTTCACCTCCCGAGTCTGTTTGCCAATAAAGGTAAACATCACCTCCATACCCATCACCTCCGGAACCACCAGAGAGTAATTACCATTCATATCTGTCACGGTTCCCACTGTCGTACCCTTAATAAAAACATTCACTCCCGGTAATGGCATTCCTGCTTCATCATTCACCTGTCCTTCAATCTTAACGGTTTTATTACCGGCTTCAGGGGCATCTCGCGAATACAGAATCACCGTATTATCCTTTATCTTATAAGTAAGTTCAGACCCCTTCAGAGCCAGATTCAATACAGAATCAATAGACACCTCATTCACTTGTATTGTCAAACGCTTTAAATTCGACAACATTGCATTGTTAAAGAAAAATGTGTACTTCGATTGCTTTTTAATCAGGTCTGTCAACTGAGCAAATGAACCATTTTTCAAATCAATCGTCAACTTCTTCTGTTGTGCAAACAAACTACCACAACACAGCACCAACAGCACTATCCACAACATTCGTCTGAAAACATTGTTACCTTCCATAATCGTAAATTTTTCAACAATAGTTCGTTTTAACTCGTCATGCTAAATCCGAAACTTGAGTTAGAAATAATCTCTGATATCCTGAATATTTTTTCTTCTTTTTTTTCTCCATCTCTTCTCCCTCTTTTCTATAATCCTTCTCCGTCATTCAGTTTCTTAACAACACAGTTTACAAAGATCAACAAGATAACATTTACAACCGAGTTGAAGAGACCTACCGCTGTCGAATATCCATAATCTCCGTTCAGAAGTCCAATACGATATACATATGTAGACAGGATTTCTGATGCCGGCAAGTTCATGTCTGTCTGTAAAGCATATGCTTTTTCAAAACCTATACTCATAATATTTCCGGCCTGTAAAATAAACTGAATTACAATAATATTTTTAATTGCCGGCAACTCTACATACCAAATCTGCTGCAGAAGATTTGCTCCATCCATGGTCGCTGCTTCTTCCAGCTCCTTGCTTGCATTTGCCAATGCTGCTGTATACATGATAGATGACCATCCTGCTGCTTGCCAGATTCCGCTTGCAATATAAATTGTTCGGAATGCAGAAGGCATTGTCATCCAGTTTGTGCTAATTCCGAGCACTTTGTTCAGAGGTCCTACAGGTGATAAAAGCATACGAACCATACCGCAAAGTACGATGACTGAAATAAAATTCGGCATATAGATCAAAAGCTGAACTTTCTTTTTAATCCCTGTCTTACGGATGCGATTTAGAAGCAATGCAAGAATAATCGGAACCGGGAATCCCCACAACAGTCCATAGATACTCAATTTTAATGTATTCATCAGATAATTCATAAAATCCGGTGAAGATAAAAATCGCCTAAAATACTCAAGTCCTACCCAGGGACTACCAAGAACTCCTTTTATTACATTGTAGTCTTCAAAAGCTATCAGGAGACCACCCATTGGGAGATACTTAAAAATAATTGTCAGTAAAAGCCCTGGCATTAGGAAGAAAAGATATAACTGCCAGTTTTTCTTCATATAAGTCATCTTTTCTCTCCACGTTCGTTTGCTCACGGACTTTGCTTGATTTTGCATTCTTTTCATGCACTTCTTCCTCCATTCCTTTAACTCTATGGAAAACCGGTTACGTAACCGGTTACTTTATAGTTTGATATTACTATATTCTTCTATTTCTGTCAACACTTTTGTGCGATAAAATAACCGGTTACGTAACTGGTTATTTAAGTGTTGCGTTTTTCCATGAAAATTGCTATACTAAAAGATATTATGAACCATCAGCCATCATATTGAAGGAGATTCAACTTTTATGAGTAAAAAACAGGTAACTTTTGCAGATATTGCGGAATATACCAATTTTTCAAAAACTACAATATCAAGATATTTCAATCACCCGGATTCACTGACGGTTGAAAACCAGGAAAAGATTTCACAGGCTCTTGATACACTTGGATATAAAAAGAATAAGCTGGCAAAGGTTCTGGCAAATGGAAAAAGTGAATTTATCGGAATCATTGTTCCAAACCTTTATCTGCACTATTATTCTGAGATGCTGACACAATTCCTTTCCAGTTACAGTGATTATCACTATAAATTTCTTGTTTTCGCCAGTGAACATGGTGCTGAAGAAGAACAACAGTACATTGAAGAACTTCTGTCTTATCAGATTGAAGGACTGATTGTTTTAAGTCACACTCTTCCATCTGAGAAACTTGCTTCCTATCAGATTCCTGTCATCGCAGTTGAACGCGAAGCAGAATATATCAGCAGTGTCAATACTGATAACTATATGGGTGCACTTCAAGCTACTTCCCTGTTGATTCGGGATAAATGTGACATATTAATTCATATAAATGTCAATGTGAATAAATCCATCCCGGCTTATGACCGAATCCGAGCCTTTCAGGCTACTTGCGAAGAATATCATGTTCCATATGATATAGATCTTAGTGTAGAAGGTGATTCTTATCATGAGATTTTAAACGTAATCCGAGAGATTTTCAATAAAATAGAAGCAAAATACCCCAATCAAAAAAAAGGTATCTTTCTCGCGAATGATACCTATGCAAATATGTTTCTTAATTTAATTTTCCAAAAATATGGAACATTTCCTTCTACTTATGAGATTGTTGGATTTGACAACTCTCCGATTGCCAGCGAGGCAATCCTTCCGATCACAACCATCGGACAGCAGATCGATGTGATTGCAAAAACTGCCATGGATCTTCTGGTCCAGCAGATGGAGGAACAGAAAAAGCGTGTTCCCAAACCATTAGGTGAACCTGTTCATAAACAAATTGCCCCTGTATTAATTCGTCGTAATACAACAAAATAATTTATTTTTCATGATTGAGAACGTTGCCTCCAGCGCCAGGACCTGATTGCCGGTTCCGGCGCTGTTTTCTGATATCTGCAGATACTGAGCAGTAATCCTAGCAAGATATAAGATGTCAGCATACCTGCTCTTCCTGTTCCAAAGAATGGACAGTAGATTCCCATATTACCGACTCCTCCCAGATTTTCTAATATAAAAACTACTGTCTGAATCAGAAACAATGCTGTACATCCTGTTCCCATCACCATACCAAGCTGGTTCTTCTGATTTAATGAAATCTTAGCAAACCGAAAGATCAGAACCACCAGACAAAGAACCAGTAGAATACCTGCCAGTATTCCATAAGCAGCTACCACACTGGCAAGCAGATGGACACTTCCGTCTACAGATGTCAGAAGTTCTTTAAACTGCGGATTGCCATGAAATGCTGAACTTCCGGAAATCATTTCCCAGATCACATTGACTCTCGGGAAATCTGCAGCATGATCACCGATTGATAATATAGCCGCTATACGCTCTTTCTGGTAAGCCTTGCCAAAACACCAAAGGCCTCCCGCAAGCAGAACCGGTATCAGAACGACTACTGCTCCGATTCCCGTAAGTACTGCTTTTTTACAAACCTGAAACCAGCCTTTGTAAACAGCCACCGCCAGAACCACACAATAAACCAATTCCAGTATCATTGCCGCGATCAGGCTCTGGCTTCTTATGAACAGAAAATAAGATGGAATGATCATCCAGAGGATTGCTTTTAAAATTCCTCGGTATCCCTGACCTCTGTAACTATATAATACCGCTGCAAACAACGGAATTGTCAGCCAGAGTAAGTCAATCAGATTCAATCCAATATTTCCGATTCTGATATATCTTGTTGATCCATTCAGTTTCAAACCGGCAACCTGCAGTCCAATGAAAAGTAACACCTGATATGCGATCAAGATTGGTTTTGCATAAACCGCAATCCTCGTATAATCCATATAGCAAATACCAATCATCAGCACAAGTCCAAGCAAAAGTGCCGGCAGTTCCAGCGATGTATGCCAGCTCAATGACGTTCCTACCCAGAACAAGTCTTCTGTTTTTCCCGCACTCTGCTCAATACCTAAAACGGTCTGATACATAACACTTCGTAAAAGATAGCCTGCAAGACTTAATCCAACAATTAGTGCGATCATTCCCCACGCCATTGTCGGCCGGTGGATTCTATCCATCTCAAGCCCGACTTCTACCGGATCACCCATTTCTCGAATCGCAGCTTCTTCTGCTTCTGTCTGACTCATTCCTTCACTTAGGAATTCCGCTTTCTGATCCTCAATATGATCATTGATCTCCTGTTCTATCGTCCCTCTTGCCATCTTACAGCGAATCTGTTCTGTTAATGTATACAAATACTCCTCTCGTCTCATCAAACATCACCCTTTCTAACAAACTGCTGCATTCAGCACATTCACTACAGCCGATGAATAAATTTTCCACTCTTCTTTCTTCTCTTCTAAAACTTTCCTCCCGGTTTTCGTAATACTGTAATACTTACGAACCTTACCACCGACCTCTTTCTCATAAACTGTCAGATATTTCTTATCTTCCATTCCATGAAGCAAAGGATATAACGTTCCCGCCTTTAATTCAAACACATTCTGGGACTTTTCTCTTAAGGTCTCGATCATCTCGTAACCATACATATCCTTTTCAGATAAAAGCTTTAATAACAACATCGTTGTGCTTCCTGATACCAGACTTCTGTCAACTGCCATAACAATTCCTCCTAATCTTCTGATTTTACGTTAACCGTACACGTCTTAACATTCTCATTGCAAAATGAAGCGCACCTCTGCAATCCTGCCGGAGGCTATATCAACTTGTGGATTGACTCCTAGCTGACATATCGGTTATCTATATATCTTGTCTTGATTATATATCGATTATCTATATATGTCAATAAAAGCTTCCAAGATTCTTTGCATTTTTAATATAGTAAAAGCGAACAAACAGTAATTGTGAGCGAACAATAGCAAAAAAGTCTTATTTTGTATTGTTTTTTGGATACAAAAACTATACTCTATGGGAAAAATATGTTATAATTTGTGTACACATTATGCAGTATAAATACATACTAGCCATACGATTCAAGTTTTCGAACTAATTTAGGAGGAGAATTATGACTGATTCTGTTACAAATAAGATCATTTTAAGTGCCGACAGTACCTGTGACCTGGATCAGGAACTAAAAGAACGTTATCATGTACACTATTTTCCACTCCACATCATTCTGGATGGAAAAGATTATAAGGACGGCATTGACATTACACCGGAAGAAATATATCAGAAATATTACGATGAAAAAATCCTTCCAAAAACAGCCGCCGTCAATGTTGCGGAATATATTGAACATTTTAAACCATGGGTCGATGAAGGCTATGAAGTGATCCATATCAATCTTGGAAGTTCGCTTTCCAGTGCACACCAGAATTGCTGCATTGCAGCTGAAGAGCTTGGACATGTTCATGTGATTGACAGCTGTTCACTCTCAACCGGAACCGGACTTCTCGTAACCGATGCCGGTCGGATGATCGAGCAGGGATTGAAAGCGGAAGACATTGCCGAAGCTCTTCGCGAACGCACAAAGCATTGTCATGCCAGCTTTATTTTGGATACGCTGACATTTCTCCATGCTGGTGGGCGCTGTTCGACGGTCGCTGCTCTCGGAGCAAATGTTTTGAAATTAAAGCCGTGTATCGAAGTCAGCACAGCAGATGGCAGTATGAATGTAGGAAAGAAATATCGTGGAACGCTTGATAAAGTTCTTGTGAAATATGTAAAAGACAAACTTGCTGCTTATCCGGATATCGATCCATCTCTGATCTTTATCACGCACTCAGGAATTGCCCCTGAATACATTGAACTTGTTAAGAATACGCTTGAAGAAACCATGCATTTTGATGAAATCCATATAACGAAAGCAAGCTGTACGATTTCCAGCCATTGTGGACCAAATACGCTTGGAATTTTATTTGAAACCTGCTAAGGAGGAGACGCCTATGACGAATACAAAACCAGTTTTTCATGGAAGTGATATTGAGAAAATCAGTGAGTATTATCATATCGACCAAAACAGTATTACAAACTTTGCCGGAAATGTAAATCCACTCGGACTTTCCCCTTCTGTTAAGGAAGCTGTTGCGGCTCATGTGGACCTCTTTTCTTCTTATCCTGATCGAGATTATAAATCACTTCGCAACACAATCGCTGAGTACTGCGATGTTCCTGCTGATTTTATCCTGCCGGGCAACGGTTCAAGCGAACTGATTTCACTTTTGATTGAAACAAGAGCACCGAAACGCACTCTGATTCTTGGTCCAACCTATTCTGAATACTCCAGAGAACTTTCTTTCTCCGGAAGTACGCAGGACTATTATCATCTTCAGGAAGCGGAAGATTTTGAATTAGATGTAGAAGATCTTTGCCTGACTTTATTAAATGGATATGATTTTCTGATTCTCTGCAATCCGAACAATCCAACTTCTTCTGCCATCTTAAAAGATGAAATGCGTGCATTGCTTTCCTTCTGTGCAAATCGCGATATCTTTGTCATGATTGATGAAACGTATGTAGAATTTGCACCTTCCGTTCAGGAAGTAACCGCTGTTCCATACACGAAAGAATTCTCTAATCTCATGGTACTGCGCGGTGTGTCCAAGTTCTACGCAGCTCCGGGGATGCGTTTTGGATACGGCATTACCGGAAATAAAGAGTTCTTATCTCAGATGAAAGAAAAGCAGATTCCATGGTCCTTAAACAGCCTTGGAGCATATGCCGGTGAGCAGATGTTCAAAGACACTTCCTACATCCGCCAGACACGTGCATTAATCCTGACGGAACGTGATCGGATGTTTCTTGAATTAAAAAAGATATCTTCTTTCAAGGTTTATTTTCCATATGGAAACTTTATCCTTGTGAAGATTTTAAAACCAGAAGTAACTTCTTTCGATGTATTCGAAGCTTGTATAAAAGAAGGACTTATGATCCGTGACTGCTCTTCTTTCCAATGTCTGGATGGCGAATTTATCCGCTTCTGCATTATGAAACCTGAAGACAATAACCGGCTCTTAAAAGTATTAAAAACAATTTAATGATACCAAGGGCAAAAGGTCTGAAACCACCGGTGCTTGCACAAAGGTCTTTCTTAAAAAACGGGAGAATCTGATCTAACGATTCTCCCGCTTTTCTTCTTATTCTTTCTTTTGGTTTTATACTTCCTTGCTTTTTCTATGATTCTACAGCTGTTTTCTAACAACAAGATAATCATCTCCATTCCGATAATAAGGACATTGATAGTGCTGATTTGTCATCAGACGGATGTAATCATCCTCATCCATATTCTTATCACAGAGATAACACTCATACTCCTCATCATAAATATAATAAGTGCATGTTTCACAGCTGGTTCTTGACTCTTTACTCAATTTTCTCTCTCCATTTCCCGCCCGTTGCAGAGCCTGTAGCATTGCATTCTGTTGCTGTTCGTTCTATGTGCAGCTGGCAACTCTTTTCTTAGTATCATACCATGTTTTCATAGATTGCGTCCACTTTTCTGTCTAATGCAATTACCTTAGGCGCAATTAATAGCCTGTATTTTTTGTGTTTTATTTCTTATTTTCTGTATATTTGAGTTATTTTTAACTTTTTTCTGATTTTCTATTGACAAATGCCTATCTGTGAGTTAATATAGAATCAACAAAAGGAAACGAAATAAAAAACAAAAAGGAGGACAAACCACCAGACACTTAATCCTTTCATTAAAATTAATTTTAAAGAAACAGAGGTATAGTCCAATGGGAAGGTAAATTAAATCCTTAAAAATCTAAAGAAAGAGGTACAGACCACCAGAAAGAGTAATTTAAAAAACGGAAACGATATTTAAAGAGAGAGAGGTAGAATCCAATGGGATAGTTCATTAAATCATCAAACAAATAAATTGAAAGAGGTAAATTCCAATGGGACGATAAGTTAAAATCCAAAATAGATAAAAGAAGAATCGAAAGAAGGATATTCCAATGGGATAATTAAATGAAATAAAATATAAAATCACTATTTGAGATAATAGTTTCAGATAGATATCAAGTAAATAAGGAGGAATATTCCAATGGATGGAATAACAAAGTGAAGATCCACTGTATAGCGTAGGTGCATACGGTGGATTTTCTTTTGTCTCTTTTTCGTGGATATCCCGGATAATCAAATGGGATAACAAAAAGGGGCAAAGCTTTTTATGCTTCCACCCCATCACTTAAAAATGTTTAAAGTCTTAATACATAGTCTTTTTATTATCTCTTCACAAAGTACTCTTCATACCATACAAGGAACGTATAGATTGTCCATACTTTTCTCCAGTTATCAGAATTTCCTCCAACATATTCATCAAAAATCGCATTGATTGCATCCACATCAAAGAATTTCTCTGCAATATCACTGTGGAAGAGACGCTGTACGTCCTGATTATATCTCTCATCAGCCATCCAGATACGGATTGGTACGATAAATCCCAACTTCTTACGGAATGCAATTTCTTCCGGAAGAACCTTCGCAGCTGCTGTACGGAATGCCACCTTATTCTGCTCTTCATTTACTTTAAAGCGAGACGGCATACGAGATGCGATATCAAAAATTCTTCTATCTGTCAACGGCATACGGATCTCAAGTCCGGCTGCTGTACTCATCTTATCAACATTCAGGTAAATATCACCCTCCAGCCAGATCTGAATATCTACATCAGACATCTTTGTCAACGGATCAAGACCTTCTATCTCCTCGTAGATTCCTCGTGCAAGTTCGATTGGCAGTACGTCTGGATCGTATTTCTTAAGAATCTTCTGCTTCTCGTCTTCTTTCATGATATTGGTATTTCCAACATAGAAATTCTTCAGATTCTCACCATAACGTTCTGCGTTTCTGTACATATTATAACCACCGAAGAATTCGTCAGAACCCTCTCCGGAATAACAGATCTTCGTATGTTCTGCTGTTGCGTTACATCCAAGTGTAAATACAATCGCAGATGCATCTCCAAGTGGTTGCTCCATATTGTACATAACATAAGGTACAATATCAAAGAACTGCTCCGGTGTAATGATACTTCTGGAAAATTTTCTTCCAAGAAGCTGTGCTGTCTTCTCTGCAAGAACAGATTCATCAAATCTCTCTTCCTCATATCCACAACAGTCTGCCTGTTCTGCATCAGACATTGCAAGCACATAGGAAGAATCTACACCACCTGACAGGAATGACTCCACTCTCTCATCTGCGGTCTTCACTTCCGGCATGATTTCTTTCAGAGTATTATGAATCTCATCTGCCCAGTCTTCCAGAGTCTTGCTCTCATCCGGATGAAATTCCGGTTTCCAGTATCTGTGAATCTCAAGCTTTCCATCCTGCCAGATCAGATAACGTCCCGGCAACAGTTTTTTCAGTCCACGGAAAAATGTATTTTCTCCGGCAACATAGGTCAGACTTAAATACAGCTGAAGCATCTCTTCATTCAGTTCTTTCTTAAATCCCGGCTGATCGATAATATCACGGATCATCGTTCCATAAAGAAGCTCTCCATCTTCTGTCTCATAGTAATAGAATGGTTTTGTTCCAAACTGATCTCTCAGGCAGAAAAGTTTCTGCTCTTCCTCATCCCACAGAGCAAATGCAAACATTCCGTGCATATGATCTGCCATCTCACATCCCCATGTCTGATATGCCTTGATCAAAATCTCATGTTCTCTTTCTTCTCTGGAAAGTGTAAGATCAATTCCAAGTCTCTCACAAAGTTCTTCCCAGTTACGAATATGTCCTCTGTATGTTTTTACAATTATCATCTGTTTAACCTCTCTTTTGTCACCATCTTTGGTTTTTGAAAGTTGTTTCTTCTCCCGCTTATATCCTACAGATATCGACAACTTTCACGGTTCAATCCTATTCTATCACACTAACTTTTTCTTGTAAATTCTCAACTGTCACTCGATACCCATCTCGGTCTGAAGCATATATAACATATGTATTTTAGTCAGAATGCATCTCACCTTCATTCGCTTCTTCCATTTGTACTTCTTCTGCTGCGCTACTTCCTGCTATCTCTGCATCAACATAACCAAAACGAATTACTGCCTGTGGCCAGTTAAGGCTGATTCTTGGTTTCTTCCCTTTCTCCGCACCTGCTTTTTCAATCAGATCAAGCAATTCTTCCAGAACTGTTTTTGTCAGATAACCTCCGCGCCAGTGAAACGTCAGAATTCTTCCTTTCTTTGCCATCTGAAGTGCTCTTTTGTAAACTTCTTCCGGTTTTGTAAAAGACAGTTTCTTTTCTTTATAATAGAAATGATCTCCGTCCATACACTTCATAGCCGGAGCGATCAAAGGCTCATGATCCCGGAAAATCGATTTATCTTCCAGATTGAAATAATCATAACGGATTTCTTCTCCGATCGTACAGTTTCTTGTAAGTGTATTATCAAATGTCGCATCTAAATGATAATATTTCCCATTAATCCGCACGATATTCCATGTATGACGGTATTTGATTCCCTTATCCGGATTATTCCCGCAAATAGCGATCATACACCAGACTCCAAGCTCATCGCACAGCACTTTCACCGCTTTTGCAATCCCCTCACAAACTCCGACACCCTGTCCTAACGGACCAATAATCTCATGTGAATAAGGTTTCTTCAATTTATCATATTTTACATTTTCACAAATGAAATCATGAATGTATTTTTCTTTCTCTGATTCTGATAATTTCTGCGCCGGTCGTGCAAGTTTCTCTACTCTGGATTTCATTGCCTTCTGATGTTCTTTCACCTTCGCCCGGTCAAACAAATATTCCGGCAGAAACTGAATGTTCGGCGATTCCTGATAATAACGATACTTAAATCCCGTTGCCCAGAAAATCTCCGGGTGATCCAGACGCATCTGGAAGAATACATTATACAGTTCTTCTCCGCTCATACGCGGTACCTGAATCTCCTTTTCCATCTGCAAGACCCCCTGGCAGATTGCATGATACGCCGCCTGCTGCATCTTATTCATCTTACTATAATAAAATGGTTCCATACTTATCCTCTCCGGTCAGCAGAAAATTCTTCTATCTGAACTTTTCGTTTTTTTCCTTTCTTTTCCCAGATCATCAGACTGATTTTGTATTGGAGTGAATCTCTTGATGCAATAAATGGTTCCTCACGAAATATATTTATCCGAAATCCCTGTTCTTCTAACTCTCGTTTCCGCTCTGATGCTCTCTTCTCAGTCTTACGATTCTGATTTTCTTCCTCATCTGTGAATTTTCTTCTCGGGTAATTTGCTGCTGCCATCTTCAGTTCTTCCATCAAAAGATCTGTGACTTCTGCATGACGCTTTTCCTGCAGCATCTCGGCAATCTTTTTTGCACTCCGCTTCCATGGATGTTTCTGATAAAACTTTAGACATCTTAGTAACTTTTTATCTTCTACTGTTGCCACAAGCTCCTGCATCACTTGATGTGCTTCTGCTGACGGTACCCACGGATTTTCCCTTGGAACTACATATTGCTCTGAAACTGCCGGATAACAGCAATGATTCAGCGGCGGAAAGTCCGCCAGCGCAGCTAGTTTCCGCTCCGTCTGATTACAGTATTTTGCTCCCAGATAATCCAGTTTATCCCGTACGATTGCAATCTTATATTCTATCTGACGCAGATATTCCGCACCTTTCACCCAGAAATGTCCGATTTCTCCATAGTCATATAAGTGTACTTCTTCACTTAAATCCTCAAAAAAAATCGTAACCACGGTCTCGCCCTGATGAACTACAAGGACATAGGACTCCTCCGGTTCTTCTGTTACACTTAACTCCGCTTCTAGTTCACCTTCATAATCCTCTCTATATTGCCCTGTCATCCTTGCATTTTCAAAGACAAGAAAGCTCTCTACCGCATCGTTCATCAAATAAACCAGCCGCAGTTTTTCTTCTGTAAAAAGCAGTTCAAACTGTCCTTGTCCCAGCACTTCTCCTAGTTTCAGAAATGCTTCCGGCAATTGAATTTCACTCATTTTCCGCTCCCTCAGTGCATTTGTCTTCCAGGCACTCACGAATCTTGTCTTCTTTCAAATCCTCACCGATCACGATCAGAATCTCCTGTCCTTCTTTGATTGGATTTACTGTCATCTTCTGTGTTGTCGCATTCAGCTCCATCCAGTCACCGGATTGATTTTTCATAAATCCTTTTACACGGAACACTCTTCCGATATCATTAAGATTTTTATTGTTTTCTTTTTCAGAATCATCTGTGCATCCACGTTTACCAAACAGCTTTTTCACAGCCAGAACCAGTTCTTCTTCTGTCCGATTCAGATTCATAAAATATAAGGTCTGGAATCCATCCTTTTCTGTACCTTCCGGTCTGCGAAACGACTCAATCTGATAGCCGCTGTTCTGAATCTGTGCAAAATCTTCCTCTGTCAGCATATCCCAGTCTTTTGCGATCACTTCTTTTTCAATTCTTCTGATACATCCAATGCGTTCAAGAGAACGATTGACATGTGAAATAATTCTGTTTTCCTGTTCTTCACAAGTATTGTCCTTATCCAGCCTGCTCAGCACGATCACACCCGCATCCGCCGCCTCAGATCCCAGCAAATATTCCGCCTGATCTGACAGATTTTCTTCCAGTCCCACATCTACGATTGTGATCACACTTCCGATTTCGTACCACCGATCCAGAGGTTCTTCTCTTAATCCATCAAAAAATTCATCCACGTCATAGATTCCCGACGGCTCCACGATTACTCTGTCATATCCGCACATTGCCATAGAGATCAGCTTTGTCTTGAATCGTCTGCGGTGTGTCTCTTTATCACACCCTCCGGAAATCATTTCCAGTTCACATTTTTCTCCCTGCAACTCCTGAAGAAGCATCATATCCACATTCACCGCACCGAAATCATTTTCCAGAATTCCGATATTCAGACCCTGACGAAGCAGGTAGGATGCATACTCTTTTATAAACGTTGTCTTTCCTGCCCCCAGAAAACCTGTAATCAAATCTATCTTTACCATGATTGTTCCTCTCATATCTGATATACTCGCACAATTTACTCTAACTATAATACCACAATCTCCTTGCATTTCAAGAATTCCTCGGCATTCTTCTGCGCATCTCTGTGGTCTTGCCAGAGACTATATCAGCTGGGAGATTGACTCCCTCATTTGTTCAAGAATGCCTTGGCATTCTTGCTGCGAGGTGCGCGTCATGCAATTGCATGACATACTTCTACTGCGCACCTCTGCAATCCTGCCGGAGGCTATATCAGCTGGGAGATGACTCCCACCACTGATACTAGCTTGTTTCTCACCACCTATAGAGATGGGAGTCATCTCCCAGCTGATATAAATATAGAGTATTGAATCCACCGCCTGTTTTCTCTATAATAAACTTATCAACAATAAACGTTATTTTTTACGAGATTTTCAACATTTTCATCTCTTCAAAACACACTTTGTGAAGATAACGCTTACGAAACGGAGAATTTATTATGGAATTTCAGAAGATCAGTTCCCCTTCCCTGAGGGATCTGTTTATTGAACAATTAGAACATCTGATTCTTTCCGGCAAGCTACAGGTCGGAGAGAAACTTCCATCGGAACGCCAGCTTGCTGAAATGATGCAGGTCAGCCGTGCGGTTGTCAACAGCGGGATCAGTGAGCTGGAGAAGAAAGGATTCCTCACCGTAAAACCCCGCAGTGGAACTTATGTAGCAGATTTCCGCAGAAAAGGGACTCTGGATACATTGATTGCGATCATGAATTACAACGGCGGACGCATGCGTGATCAGGAGATTCGTTCCATCTTCGAAGTCCGCATTGCGCTTGATACACTTGCTGCACAGCTCGCCATCGACACGATCAGCGACAAAAACATCCAGCGTCTCCTCGAATTCGTTAATCAGATCCGTGATGCACAGGATGTCACCACTGCCATTGAAGCTGCTTACGAATTCCAACACGAGTTTGCCCTGATTTCCGGAAATACATTGATTCCACTTATTTTCCAGTCTTTCCGAGCACCGATTTTTAATATGTGGGAACGTTATTGTGAACTCTATGGGATAGAAGAATTATATCGAAGCAATTATAAGACCTGGACCTATATCCGAGACCGGGATACCCAAGGAGCGATTGCATGGGTTCAGCAATCCATGCAGGACTGCATTGATGGGGAACATCAGATTTACTATTCCAATGAGTTTGTATAAATTTGTATTTGTTGCACGTAAACGAGAAGATAGACTCAGGTTCAGTCGATAGCGTTCCTTTTTTACTTCCGTCCGGAATTCTGTATTTAAATGTTGAATTCGTTCCACGGCAATCCCTTCTGTCCTGGATAATGTAAGTGATGTGGATACTTTATTGTTGAGGACACATTTTAAGGCAGGAGCGGTTCTGAATACACTTTGTTCTGAATGTTAGAAAAAGCCCAAACAGAAATCACTCACGATGCCTGTTTGGGCTTTTTCGTTACATTCATTCAAAGGGATGAAGAGGAGCGGGCCGGTGTCCGATGCAATAAAGTATCCATATCACGCCCTTATCCAACAAAAGTTTTTGCTTCATCACTCAGAATTCAAACATCTAAATACAAATTTAAACTTCTGCTCTCGCCATTGCTTCCTTATAATCCTTCTGATCTGTAAAGATCTCATTCTTATAAGGATTCTTCTTCTGCTGTTTTGCTCTCTTAATAATTGCAGCCAGACAGATTACATTCGCTGCAAGTGCAATTACCGCAATCACACCCTGCATAGTTGGATTAGCACTTGTCGGTCTTACTGCTGCATCCATGAATCCGTCAGAATACAGAGCCGGAATTACTGAGAAACGGCTTGCATCCTGGAACAATGGGAATACCTGAGCAAACATACACCACAGTGCCAGTGTATTCGCGCGGTTCTGGATCCAGCCACCCTTGTTCCAGAACATATTTGCAAATGTCGGAGCAAGAAGTAATGCAACACCACAGTAGAATGCATGTGTTGTCAGGTTATTGTATGTGTACTCAAAATTCCACAGATCATATGCAATAATGAAGCACCATGTCATATCCGGCCAAAGCATATCGTCATGCTTCTTGGATGTATAGATTCCCCACCATCCTGTCATACAGAAGATATTCAGGATTCCGGCAATTCCGTTCACCCAGTTCCACCATCCTCCGTAGAGCCATACATTTTCTGAAGACAGCCACCAGCGGTCACCGAATTCTTTCATTGCCATGAATCCACGGATACCTGATTCAAAATCACTTACTACTGCAATCAGAATATTGATTGCAACGATTGCAAACGGGAATACTTTGAACCATTCTGTCTTACCAATTCCCCATTTGTATTTCAGCATCATAAAACCAATACACCCTGCTGTTGCAGCATACAATTTTGCATAATGGAACCAGCTTGTCATATGTACATAAGTATCGTTATTCAGTGCCCATTCTGCACCATTTGCTGCACAGATATAGATTGCGATGAAATACACTGTAAGTATAGCCGGAATAGCTCCAAAACAGATCAGTCCACCGATTTTTGTACGTCTTGCGAATTCATTTGCAAGAACAAGTCCGGCAAACACCAGTACCCACCCTAACAGCTGCCAGCCGGCACCATCGCCATAAATTTGGAATAACATAATTATCCCCCTCCTTCTTTTAATTGGTTATACCAACCTATTGTTATCTTTTTAACATTATACTCTTCTTATTATTATGCGTCAATAAATGCACCTGTTTCTCCTATTTTTCAGCACTTTATAATAAAATATCTCTCCGTATTTTTGTATTTTTACAATAGATTTGCGCTTTGGCATCTGGTATGACCACAGCCACATCATTTTCTTTCTGACGATTAAGAAAATTCATTTAAGCATTCTTGTTTTTGAGTTATCTAACAATTCAATATTCATTTTATTCTGTTTTATGCGTACTTTTCTTGATTTTTTTCATGTTTTTGCAAGAATACATATATATTTCTTGCAAATTTCATCTCGACTGTTTATAATTACATTAAAATGCATTATCAAGACACTAGAAAACATATATGTATTGTGAGGATGAAAGCTATGAATTCAAATGATATATTAATTGCAAACACTGACGATCTGCGCAGTGATATGGACTATTTAGAGAAAACACTTTTGAAAGGACACCGCATTGATCCGAATCTTTATGAAGAATATGATGTAAAGCGCGGACTTCGTGATTCAACCGGCCGAGGAGTTCTTACCGGACTGACTGAAGTATCCGATGTCTGTGGATTTGATGTTATAAACGGACGTAAAATTCCTGCTGAAGGTGGACTTTACTATCAGGGAATCAATGTCAATGACCTTATCAGCGGTCTGAAAGGCAAACGTTTTGGATTTGAGGAGACAACTTTCCTGCTCCTTTTCGGACGGCTTCCAAAAAAAGATGAATTAGAGCATTTTCTGAAAGTTTTATCTGAATTAGAAGATCTAAGCGGACGTTTTGTTCGTGACGTTGTCATGAAGGCCTCAAGCTCTAACATCATGAACGCACTCCAGCGCTGTGTTCTTACTTTATATACATATGATGAGAACCCGGAAGATATTTCTGTTGAAAATGCACTGCGTCAGGCTCTTGAACTTATTGCAAAGCTTCCACTGATCGCAGTATATTCTTATCATGCATACAGACATTTCCGTAAAGATGAGACACTTCTGATCCGTAATCCGGAGAAAGGCCGCTCTCTTGCCGAAAATATTTTGTACATGCTTCGTCCGGATGGACAGTATACAGAACTAGAAGCCAAGGTTCTTGATGTTGCACTGATTCTTCATGCAGAACACGGCGGTGGTAACAACTCCACTTTCACTACACATGTTGTTACTTCTTCAGGAACAGATACATATTCAGCAATTGCTGCTTCCATCGGTTCTCTGAAAGGACCTCGTCATGGTGGTGCAAACCTGAAAGCGCAGGGGATGTTTGATGATATTAAGAAGTCTGTCAAAGACTGGACTAACGAAGATGAGATTCGTGAGTATCTCCGCCTGATTCTTGATAAAAAAGCCTTTGATAAGACGGGACTGATCTATGGAATGGGACACGCAGTCTACACAATCTCCGACCCAAGAGAAAAGATTTTGAAGAGCTATGCACAGAAGCTTGCTTCTGAAAAGGGACTTGACGATGAATTCGCACTTTATGACCGCGTAGAAAGAATCGCCGGTGAAGAGATCATGACACACAGAAAGATGCTGAAACCTGTCTGTGCTAACGTTGACTTCTACAGCGGATTTGTTTATACAATGCTGAATATTCCGGAAGAGCTTTTCACACCACTCTTCGCGATTGCGCGTATCACCGGGTGGAGTGCACATCGTCTGGAAGAACTGTTAAATGCCGGTAAGATCATCCGTCCGGCATACAAATATGTTGGGCAGCATACAGAATTTCATGAACGTGATGACAGAAATTAATTATTTGATACCTGATTATTATTCTAAGTTCACCTGCATCGCCGACCGCTGTCCGATCACCTGCTGCCAGGAATGGAAGATTGGCGTCGATGCAGATACGAACCGTAAATGGAAGAAACTCCAGGCTCCGGAAACCGTACCTGAACAAAAGAAAAATTTAAGCGCTTATACGATTAAAAAAGATGGACAGCGTGTGATAGGCCTGGACAGTGATCATCGCTGTCCATTCCTTAACTCTGAGAAGCTCTGCCGCCTTGTTGTTGCTTACGGCGACAAAGTCCTATCAGAAACATGCACTACATTTCCACGAGAGGAACATCGCTTTCCGACACATAACGAGAAAATGCTGATGCCTTGCTGCCCTGCAGTGATTGACCTGTGGAACAAACAGAAGTCCCTGCATTTCCCAAATGTATCAGACACTTTGTCCGATACTGGCGATACAGATACTTCTGTCCTTTTCCTCTTGCGTGAAAAACTACTCAATCTTTTAGATGATTCTTCCAGAACAATCGAAGAAGAACTTTTGGAAAGCTTCTATATTCTTCAGGAATTGTACCAGCATCAGCCATTAACAAAAGAACTGTTAGAAGATTATTTTTCTGACAACACAGTAAGAGAACTTGGAAATGCGATCTCAGATATAGACCTTCCACCTTTGGATCTGATCAGTGAATGTAACGAACTGTTACAAGATCTTTCCGTAAACTATCAAAAAGAAGGGCTCTATCAGGATACTCTGAATCCAATTCTTGCTTTGGCGGAAGAAATATCGGAATCACTTTCGGACAGTACTGGAAATCCTGATGATACTAAAGCTTACGAATCCACTTTACTGGAACAATGGGAACAATTCACACAATACTTGAGCCCTTACGAACCACTGCTTCGCAATTTCCTGCGCAACGAGATTTTCTCCGATCTCCTGCTTCCTGACAGTGACCTGGAAAATGTACTGGTACAGATGCAATGGATTGCCCTTGAATATGCATCAATCCGCCACAGCATTTTCTTAAGATGGATGTTGGATGGCACAGACGCAAACGTTTCTGAAATTTCTTACGAAACGTTGAGACAATATCTTGTGATCATTACACGAATGACCGGATATGAAACAGCGGATATTTATGAATATCTGGAAAACAGTTTCGAATCCCTCTTATGGGACTGGGGCTACTTTGCATTAATTATAGGAAAATAAAAAAGGATTATGTGATTGGCACAAGTACTTTTTGCCTTTTACATAATCCTTTTTTCAGAGTTATCACAAACTATCTCATACAAATGTACACAACATACACTGCATAAAGAAGTAACATGATAATACCTTCTTTTCTATTAAGTTCTCTTTTCGTCCATGCCATGATCCATCCAATAACACTGAACACGATCAGCACTGCAATATCAATGATATTTTCTGTCAAAAATGCGACCGGTGAAATTGCTGCCGCAATACCAAGCACCATGAGAATATTAAAGATATTGGAACCGATTACATTTCCAAGTGCCATATCCACCTCACCTTTTTTTGCTGCTACAATCGATGTAACCAGCTCCGGAAGGCTTGTTCCAAATGCAACTACAGTAAGACCAATCAGAGTCTGACTAATTCCAATTGCCGCCGCAACTGTACAGGCACCGTCTACTACCCAGTCACTTCCGACCGCAATCGCTACTGCGCCGAGAAGAATGTAAATCACACTCTTTCCCATAGACATTTCCTGAATCTCCTCCGCTTCCAGAAGATACTCTTCCTCTTCCACTCCCGGCTCCACATTTTTCTCACGAGATGTCTGTGCTGATCGGATCATGTAGAGGATAAACGCCAGGAATAAGACAATAAATGCAACTCCATCTATATGTCCCAGTGACATTCCGGCTGCACCAAGAATCAGAAGCAATACCGCACACAGAATAGATATCGGAAAATCAATCTTTAACGTATTAATCTGAACTGCCACGGAAGTAAAAAGCGTGCAGGCTCCGACTACAACCATGAGATTGAAAATATTAGATCCTACCGCATTACTAACTGCAAGTGCATTGTTTCCCGTAACTGCTGCTGTCACACTGACCGCAGTCTCCGGAAGGCTCGTCCCCATCGCCACAATCGTCATTCCGATGATCAGTGACGGAACATGATACCGTCTTGCGATACTGCTACACCCCTCAACAAATGCATCTGCACCTTTTACAAGAAACACAAATCCAATAATTAAAAGTACCACTGCAAATGGCACACTTTGAAACAAATTACTCATCTTTTATTTCCTTTCTGCTATACTATATTCAACCTCATTTTATGCTAATCCAGACAGATGCTGGATCAAAATCCTAACACCTAAAAGCACCAGGATGATTCCACCAACCAGTTCTGCCTTATGTTTATATTTCCCACCAAAATAATTTCCAATCACTACACCAACAATAGAAATAATCATTGTCGTAATTCCGATGATCGTAATTGCCTCAAGAATCGGTGTGTCCAGAAATGCAAATGTGATTCCGACTGCCAGCGCATCGATACTCGTCGCAACGGCAAGTACAAACATATTTCTATGATCCAACGGCTGATCTTTTACTTCAACAATATCTTCTTCGTTCCATTCTTTTACTGCCTCCAGAATCATTTTCCCACCGATAAAGCCAAGCAGAATAAATGCGATCCAGTGATCAATACTTGTAATATACTTTTGGAACTGAATTCCAAGAATCCATCCCACAAGCGGCATTAATGCCTGGAACCCTCCAAAATACAATCCGATCACTACCGCCTGTTTCTTATTCAGCTTCTTCATTCCAAGGCCCTTACAGACAGACACTGCGAATGCATCCATCGCAAGCCCGACCCCCATCAACAAAAGCTCGATAAATAGTGCCATGTTTCTCCTCTTTTCTTTTTTCTTCTGTATCTGTTCCGCTACAATTGCAGTGCGCATCCTAAGCGGAGCGTTTTTTATATATTAGGAAAGGACTTTCCTAATATATAAAAACAAAGAGACCCACGTATGTTCTATGATAAGAGAACTGCTTGCTTGACATAACAAACTCGTCCTCTTATTTAAAACATACATGAGTCTCATTCTTTAAGATTTGCCAGGTGATCTTTTAAAACTCATTCTCACCGGTATGTTGACAAATCACATTTTCATGCGAACTACTCCCTCACGGAATATATTTAATTTATCTTTCGGCTCGGTTCGTCTCATGAACAACTGCCTCACTGACACATCGTTTCTTACTATAACGAATGAATTCTGTTTTGTCAATAAATTTTATCATTTATTTCCAGACGATTTATTCCGAGACATTTCGTTACTGTCACAGTAACAGCTTTCCCCATTAGAAAAGCAGCATTCCGATTCCTCTCGTGATGATTGCCACAACCCATGCGATCAGACACTGCCAGAATACCATTCCGACAGCCCATTTTGCACCAAGCTCACGCTTTACTGATGCGACCGCTGCAACACACGGTGTATAAAGCAGACTGAATACAAGCAAAACACCTGCTGACAATGGAGTCAGTACGGATGCAATTCCACCTCCGAACAATACCTCAAGTGTTGATACTACACTTTCTTTCGCCATAAATCCACTGATCAGTGCTGTACAGATTCTCCAGTCTCCCAGTCCAAGCGGACGAAGGATTGGAACAAGTGCACCTGCAATCATAGCAAGAATACTATCTGCTGAATTCTCCACAAGGTTCAGATGCAAGTCAAAACTCTGCAAGAACCATACAACAATCGTTGCCATTAGAATAACTGTAAATGCTTTCTGTAAGAAATCTTTCGCTTTCTCCCAAAGAAGCTGTGCCACATTCTTCGCACCTGGCAGACGATAATTCGGAAGTTCCATAACAAATGGTACCGGTTCTCCTTTAAACAGAGTTCCTCGATAAAGGAATGCGATTAAAATTCCAACTACAATTCCAAGCACGTACAGACCCGACATGATCAGTCCGCCCTTACCCGGGAAAAATGTACTTACAAAGAATGCATAAATCGGAAGTTTTGCTGTACAGCTCATAAACGGTGTCAGAAGGATCGTCATCTTACGGTCTCTTTCACTGGTCAATGTTCTTGTTGCCATAACTGCCGGAACTGTACATCCGAATCCGATCAACATCGGCACAATGCTTCGACCGGAAAGACCGATCTTACGAAGCAGTTTATCCATTACAAATGCCACACGCGCGATATATCCACTGTCTTCCATCATAGAGAGGAAGAAGAACAAAGTAACGATAATCGGAAGAAAACTAAGCACGCTTCCTACTCCTGTAAAGATTCCGTCGATCACAAGACTTCGGATTGCATCATTTACATTGAGTGCGAGCAGTCCTGCCTCAGCCATTCTTGACAACTGATCAATTCCCATTTCCAGAATTCCTTGCAGAAATGCACCGATTACATTAAATGTCAGATAAAATACAAGCACCATGATTCCGATAAAGCATGGGATCGCTGTATATTTTCCTGTCAAGATTTTGTCTATCTTCTCACTTCTGACACGCTCTTTACTCTCTTTCGGTTTTACAACCGTCTGCTCACAGAGACGTTCAATAAAATCGAATCGCATATCTGCGATTGCCGCACTTCGGTCAACCTCACGTTCCGTCTCCATCTGCTGTACAATATGCTCAAGCATATCCAACTCATTCTGATCAAGCTTTAACTGTTCTAAGATCAGCGGATCCCCCTCGATTGCCTTCGTTGCGGCAAAACGTACCGGAAGCTTTGCTTCTTCTGCATGGTCTTCAATCAGATGAATCACTGCATGGATACATCTGTGGACCGCACCGTCATGATCACTTTTATCACAGAAATCCTGACGCAGCGGACGCTCCTGGTATTTTGCCACATGAAGTGCATGACGTATTACTTCATCCACACCTTCGTTCTTTGCTGCCGAAATCGGAATAACCGGAACTCCAAGCAGTGCTTCCATTGTATTCACATCGATAGATCCATGATTTCCAATCACCTCGTCCATCATATTCAAAGCTACTACCATCGGGATATCCATTTCAAGAAGTTGCATTGTCAGATAGAGATTTCGCTCAATATTCGTTGCATCCACAATATTGATGATTGCTTTCGGATGTTCATCCAACACAAAATTTCTTGAAACAATCTCCTCACTGCTGTATGGAGACATTGAATAAATTCCCGGAAGGTCTGTCACATTCGTATTCGGATAACCTTTGATTGTTCCATCCTTACGGTCTACTGTTACTCCTGGGAAGTTTCCTACATGCTGATTTGCTCCTGTGAGCTGATTAAACAACGTTGTCTTTCCACAGTTCTGGTTTCCTACCAGGGCATAAGTAAGCACTGTTCCATCCGGTAACGGATTAGCATCTTCTTCAGAATGATACTTTCCTTCTTCTCCAAGTCCCGGATGATCTACCGGTTTCAAACGTTCTCCACGGAAATGGCTGTTTGTTCTCTCGCTGATTTCCTCAACTTCAATCTGTTCTGCCTCTGCAAGACGAAGTGTCAGTTCATATCCATGTACCTGCAATTCCATCGGGTCTCCCATCGGTGCAAACTTTACCACCGTAACTTCCGCACCCGGAATCATACCCATATCCAAAAAATGCTGTCGTAACGCACCGGAAGCCCCAACTGTCCTGATCACAGCACTCTTTCCAATCGCTAATTCTTTTAATGTCATTTTTTTATCATCCTCTTTAGCTTATTGCGATTTTTTATCAATTAGTTATACAAAACTAGCTTATTCCAGGATGTTGGATTTGTCAATAATTATCATTTACAAAATGCTGTAATAAAAAAAGAAATGCTTTATTCCCTCTTATATTTTGGGAAACAAAGCATTTCTTTTTTCATTATATAGCAGCCTCTCGTTTTTTCAGTGGCACATAAACGATTCTTCTGACAAAAATAAAGCAAATCACCTGCAGGATGATCGTAATGATCCAGGATACCGGATAGGAAATAAACAAAATCTTCAATGATCTGAATCTTGGAAATATTCCAAAGATCCAGACGATTCTCGTTCCGACTGTTCCGATTACGGAAAGTATCATCGGCACAATTGATTTTCCCATTCCACGAAGAGATCCCGGGAACAGATCCATCCATCCGCACAGAAAATAAGTAACTGTTGTATATAGAAGAATCTCCATACCACAGCTGATAACCTGAGGATCATCAGTATAAATCTTCAAAAGCTCCGGTCCAAAGAGATACGCACCTCCACCAAGAATTAATGCAATCGTTGTGGAAAGAATCAGGCAGTCAACTAAGACTCTGTCCATTCGTTTCCATTTTCCGACTCCGTAATTCTGGCTTGTAAAACTCATACATGCCTGTGTCACTGCATTGATCGATGCATATAAAAATCCAAAAATGTTATTCGCTGCCGTATATCCTGCCATCGCCACGGATCCGAAAGAATTGACCGATGACTGCAGAAGTACATTTGAGAAATTGATCACAGTACTCTGAATTCCTGCCGGAATTCCAACCTGAAAGATCTGTCCTAAATATACTTTTTTTATCATTAGCTTCGAGAAGCGAAGCTGATAACTGCTGTCTGATTTATACAGGCAACGCAATACCAATACACACGATACAAACTGTGCTGTTACCGTTGCAATTGCAACGCCCGCTACTCCTAAATGAAAAGCAATTACAAGTAAAAGATTTAAACATGCGTTAATCACACCTGCTACGATCAAAAACAAAAGTGGTCGTTTCGTATCTCCAACTGCTCTTAAGATTGCCGCTCCGTAATTATAGAGCATAAAGAAGGGCATTCCGGCGAAATAAATCCGCATATAAAGGGCGGACTGGCCGATGACGTCTGAAGGAGTGTCCATAAGCAGCAGGGCTGCTTTTGAAAAGAAAAGTCCGACAAAGACCATGACGATTCCGCTGATCAAAGCGAAAGTAACTGCGGTATGTACTGTTTCAGACATCTGCTTTTCCTGTTTTGTCGCATAGAAACGGGCAGCCAGTACGTTCGCTCCGAGGGAAACTCCGATAAAAAGATTCGTAAATACATTGATTAGCGCTGTCGTAGAGCCGACTGCCGCCAGAGCGCGGCTTCCTGAAAATCTTCCGACAACGACGATATCTACTGCATTGAAAAGAAGCTGGAGAATACTGGAGAGCATGAGCGGAATGGAAAATGAAATCAGTTTGTCTAAAACAGTTCCATTGCACATGTCTATTTCATATTTGTTCTTTTTCGATTTTGAAGCTGTCATTTTAAATCCCCTCTTTATAAAGTATAAGCTTTGTTAAAAAACTATTACGGTTTCATTACAGATTATATTATGAATAGAAAACGGGAAATTTTCAAGATGAAGTTTTTAATAACTTTTCGAGAAATTTTCATGAGTAAAACAATGGAATTAGCCACGATAAGCACGCAGCGCGGTTTTACGAATGGCGCGGGCTGAAGTGTTATTTTGTAAATGCATTTGTAAAAGAGAGGTATTTATCCAACCTTTACATTATTTGGTATGTATGCTATCCTTTTTAAAGACAAAACCAACTGAAGATTCAGAGGAGATATTTCTTCGGATCACAGGGGGATAAAGGAGAGAAAACTATGTCAGAGAAACAGAAATATTATATTACGACGGCGATTGCCTATACTTCCGGCAAGCCGCATATCGGAAACACATATGAGATCGTTTTGGCAGATGCGATTGCCCGTTATAAGAGAAGTCAGGGGTATGATGTATTTTTTCAGACAGGAACAGATGAGCATGGTCAGAAGATCGAACTGAAAGCAGAAGAAGCGGGCGTTACACCGAAAGAATTTGTAGACGGTGTTTCCGCTGAGATCAAGAAGATATGGGATCTGATGGATACGTCCTATGACAAATTCATTCGTACGACAGACGAAGACCATGAGAAGCAGGTACAGAAGATTTTCAAAAAGCTGTATGATCAGGGCGATATTTATAAAGGTCATTACGAAGGAATGTACTGTACGCCGTGCGAGTCTTTCTTTACAGAGTCACAGCTCGTAGACGGAAAATGTCCTGACTGCGGAAGAGAAGTGCAACCGGCGAAAGAAGAAGCGTATTTCTTCAAAATGAGTAAGTATGCAGACCGACTGATCGAGCATATTAATACACATCCTGAATTTATTCAGCCTGTTTCCAGAAAAAATGAGATGATGAACAACTTCCTGCTGCCGGGCCTGCAGGATCTGTGTGTTTCCCGTACAAGTTTCAAGTGGGGAATCCCGGTTGACTTTGACCCTGCACATGTAATTTATGTGTGGATTGATGCGTTAAGCAACTATGTGACCGGTACCGGATTTGATTTGGATGGGAATCACACGCTTGTTGATGGCGAGAATTTATATGAAAAATACTGGCCGGCAGATTTGCATCTGATTGGAAAAGATATTCTTCGTTTCCACACCATTTACTGGCCGATTATGCTGATGGCACTTGACATTCCACTGCCGAAACAGGTATTTGGACATCCATGGCTGCTGCAGGGTGATGGCAAGATGAGTAAATCTAAAGGAAATGTGCTGTATGCAGATGAACTGGTAGATTTCTTTGGAGTAGATGCGGTACGTTACTTTGTATTGCATGAGATGCCGTTTGAAAATGACGGTGTGATTTCATGGGAGCTGATGGTAGAGCGTCTGAATTCAGACCTTGCCAATACACTGGGTAACCTGGTAAATCGTACCATTTCCATGACGAACAAATACTTTGGCGGAAGTGTAACAGATAAGGGTGTGGCTGAAGCTGTAGATGCTGATCTGAAGGCTGTTGTAGAGAATACACCGAAGGTTGTTGAGTCTAAGATGAATGATCTGCGTGTGGCAGATGCGATTACAGAGATCTTTGCACTGTTCAAACGATGCAACAAATATATTGATGAGACGATGCCATGGGCACTGGCAAAAGATGAGGCTGCAAAGGATCGTCTGGAGACAGTACTGTACAACCTGATTGAGAGCATTAAGGCCGGCGCAAGAGAGCTGGAGCCATATATGCCTGAGACATCAGAGAAGATCCTGGCACAGCTTGGCGACGGTAAAGTAACCGAGAAGCCTGAGATTCTGTTCCAGAGACTGGATCTTGAAGAGGTTATGAAGAAAGTCGAAGAGCTTCATCCGCCGGTACAGAAAGAGCCAGAGCAGAAGGAAGAGGAAGATGTGATCGATATCGAAGCAAAACCGGAGATCACATTTGACGACTTTGGCAAAATGCAGTTCCAGGTAGGCGAGATCATTGCCTGCGAGGAAGTGAAGAAGTCTAAGAAACTGCTGTGTTCACAGGTGAAGATCGGAAGCCAGGTAAAACAGATCGTATCCGGTATTAAGAAACAGTACAGTGCAGAAGAGATGGTAGGTAAGAAGGTTATGGTTCTTGTGAACCTGAAGCCAGCGAAGCTTGCCGGAGTACTGTCTGAGGGTATGTTGCTGTGTGCAGAGGACGCAGACGGTAACCTGTCATTGATGACACCTGAGAAAAATATGCCTGCAGGAGCAGAAATCTGCTAATAGGAATATCTGGAGGAATTATGATATTTGACACGCATGCGCATTATGACAGTGAACAGTTTGATGAAGACCGCGAGACCCTGCTTGCTTCTATGAAAGAAGCAGGCGTGGGTACAATCGTCAATGTGGCAGCATCCTATGAATCCTGCTTCGAAGTGCCGAAACTTGCAGAGAAGTATCCATTTATGTATGCGGCAGTCGGCGTGCATCCGGATGAAGTGGGCGACCTGAATGAAGAAACATTTGCCCGTATGAAAGAACAGTTCAAGTTGGATAAGGTAGTGGCTGTCGGTGAAATCGGTCTGGATTACTACTGGGACAATGAGCCACACGAGATACAGAAGAAATGGTTCATCCGTCAGCTTGATCTGGCAAGGGAACTGGATCTTCCGGTGATGATCCACAGCCGTTCGGCGGCAGCAGATACCATGGAGATTATGAAAGAACATGGCCAGGGACTGCGGGGGATTATCCACTGTTATTCGTATTCGCTGGAAATGGCAAAAGAGTATGTGAAAATGGGTTATCACATCGGCATCGGTGGTGTGGTGACATTCAAGAATGGCAAGAAGCTGAAAGAAGTTGCTGAGGCGATTCCGCTGGAATCCATTGTGCTGGAAACGGACTGTCCGTATATGGCTCCGGAACCATTCCGCGGTAAGCGGAACAACTCTTCTTACATTCGATATGTGGCAGAGGAGATCAGCAGACTGAAAGGGATTACGGCAGAAGAAGTGATCCGTCAGACGGAAG
>OLWB01000937.1_pt1 | contig 29174 bp, 14 predicted proteins | sample 1673331 | NCBI WGS metagenome assembly OLWB01 (sample SAMEA3178943, study PRJEB25190) | human gut metagenome | biome: human gut; feature: human-associated habitat; material: faeces | place: Austria | collected 2013
TTGGAATTTAAACAATGAAAAAGAAAAAAATCACACAAGTTTTTGAAAGAGCCTTGTATAGCTTAATAGAAACATATATACATCATATGTTCCAAATATAATCCTGTAGAATTTTCATGTTCACATAATAATTTACATGAGAAAATTTTTTGAATTCTATAATTGGTGAGTTGATAAAATGGTTAAAAAGATATTTGCTGTTGTTGGATCGGCTTTATTATTCTTATTAATAATTGGAGCTAGTTCTGCAGCAGACATTGATATAAATAATGATGGAACATTTAGCGATGTTCAGAATGGAATAAATCAGGCTCAGTCTGGTGATACAATTTATTTAAACAATCACACGTTCACAGGATCCGGCAGTGAGATTTCTGTAGCTGGCGGATGGTTTTCTAATAAAGATGAGATTACTATTGACGGTTCTATTAATCCAAACAAAGGTGGAACCGGTAATGAAATGTCTACATTAGATGCAAAATCAAGTTCCCGTGTGTTTAACATTGGAGCCAGCAGCATAACTTTGAAGAACATTATAATAACTAATGGTAAATATTCAGGACGTGATGCAAATGGTGCTGGTGTTTACAGTTCAGGTTCTAATCTTGTTTTGGAAAACTGTGTTATCAGTAACTGTGAAGCATCATCTAGCTCAAGAGGAGATGTTCATTCTGCATTATATTCAGAAAATACAGTAACATTATCTCGTTGTACTTTGGTTAACAATAAAGCTACCAGTACTTACAATACTGTAACAAATAGTTATGTTGTCAGAACTGCAAGTTTTGACGGGTCAATGACTGACTGTATTGTTCGTGATAATTATGTTTCTTCTATAGGGGCAATGGCTATTGGAATTACAATTGTTGGTTCCAGCAGCAATAAAGTAAGTAACACTAAATTTATGAACAATTATGCCACATCAACAAATGGAAATGCCTTTGGTGCTGCATTACAGGTATTGGGTACAGTTTCTAATTGTACATTCGAATATAATCAGGCAAATTCGGATGTTAATAACTCTCATGCCGGTGCACTTTGTTTCAGACCTGGAAGTACTGTTTATAACTGTACTTTTATAGGCAATATTGCATATAGGGGAGCGGCTACCACTTTCCATGCAAGCGGTGAATTGAAAGATTGTATATTTATTAACAACACTGCAACCGGTTTTGGTGGTGCAATCTCTACCGGATATGACGGTACTACAGGTCAAAAGGTAAAAATTTCAAATTCTTATTTTGAAGGAAACACTGCACCTATCGGTGGTGCTATTACTACTCACGGTAATGATATAACTGTAGATAACTCCACATTCATATCAAATAAAGCTGCTGATGATGGTGGAGCTGTTTATGTTGTTGATGATGGAATCACTGTTTTAAATTCTAATTTTAGAAATAACTCTGCTAAAAACTATGCCGGAGCTATTTATGTAAAAGGAAATAATGTTAAAATTCAAAATGCAACATTTGTAAATAATTCTGCACACTTCGAAGGTGCTGTGAGGGTGGAAGGAAATTATGTTTATGTTTTGAACACTACTTTTATAGGAAATAAAGCTATTTCTGATGGTGTTTCAAAATCTCAAGCAGGAGCTTTAGGAATCCATGGAAATAATGTTAATATTGACAGTTCTTACTTTGCAAATAACACTGCAGAAGGTGATGCAGGAGCTATATGTGTAAAAGGAAGTCATATAAAAGTAACCAATTCACAGTTCTACTCCAACCATGCTGATCCATTTAATAATGATTTAAATACTGGTTTAGGTGGAGCTATATATACTGTGGGTAATAATGTAACTTATGATAATGCAATATTCAGATATAATACAGCTGTTAACGGTTCTGCTTTATTTGTAGATGGTGTAGCTTCTCTTAAAAATATTGTATTTTACAGAAACCAGGCTTACACTTATGTATTGCCTATTATTGTTCAAAATCCGAAAACTCCTTATGGAGTAACTGTTAATGTTACTGTAGTGATTATTGGTGGAAACAATATTGCAAATGCAATACATCATGTAGGTCAGCTTAATGATATTTCATTTGATAATGTAACTTACTTATTTAATGTAAACGGAACAATCATGAACAGAACAACAGGAGCAGATGAAATTCATCCGGTTGATGGTGTGGAAAACAGTAAAAACGGTACTTTAATCTATAGGGATGAACGTGAAAATACTCAGTCAATCAATCCGATTGTTATTTATAATGAAGACGGAAACATTATTTACAATGAAACTTTAATCTCTTCAATTTATGGTGATGTCAGGTTTTCATTAAGCGGTCTTGCTCCGGGTAATTATACCATTAAAGCAGAACACCCTGAAGATCTCTTCTATAAAGCTATCAAAAATGAAACTAATTTTGAAGTAGTTGGTTTTGTTGATTTGGATGTTGATATTACAACTGATAAAAATTATTATGGATTGGACGAGGAAGTTGAATGGACTATCAGTTTAACTAACCATGGTCCGCATACTGACAATAATTGTTATGTAAATGGAATTAAACTTGAGGATATTGTTGGTTTTACTCCTTCAAAAGGTACTTTTGATGCAGCTACAGGTATATGGAAAGTAGGAAAATTAGCCAAAAATGAAGTTGTTACTCTTAAAGTTAAAACAAAAACTACTAGTCTAGGTACTGTTACTCTGACTGTTAATGCAGTAAACAGTACTGAAGATACTAACATAAGTAACAATGTAGCTACTAAAACCATATACATACAAGAACTGCCTAAGGTAGTTCCTACAAAAGATGTAAATGTTACAAACCCTAACTATGGTGATAAAGTTAAATATACTATAGTGGTAAGTAATGTCGGTAAGATTACTGCTGATGTAACTTTAACAGATATTCTTGATAAAGGTTTGATATTTACTGGTGCTAGTGGTAATTATGAATATGATTCTACCACACGTACTGTTACATGGAATATTGATGGTTTAGCTGTAGGTCAAAACTTAACATTCTATGTATATGCTACTGTAGATGCTTATGGTGTTTTAAACAATACAGTTACTGTTGGAGACAATACTGTTATAAGAAATGTAACTGTTCCTGAAATTACTCCTGATAAAACTATTGATAATGATTCACCTAACTTCGGTGATAAAGTATCATATACTGTCACTGTTACCAATGGCGAATTTGAAGCTAATAATGTTATTGTTAAGGATGTTGTTGGGAACGGATTAACCGTTACTGATATTAGTGATAACGGTCAATATGATCCGATTACCCATACTATTACATGGATTGTTGATTTAGCTAAAAACGAAGTAAAAACATTTACTGTTGAAGCTACTGTTTCAGGCTATGGAAATATATCTAACAAAGTTGTTGTTGGAAATAAAACAATCTTTAAAAATGTGGATGTACCTGAAATTACTCCTAAAAAAGATGTTAACAATACAACTCCTAACTTCGGTGAAAATGTAGCTTATACTATTGTTGTTTCTAATGACGGCATTAGTGATGCAAAACAAGTTGTAATAACAGATACTCTTGCGAAAGGTCTTAAATTCCTTGGAGCTAATTACAATGGTGTTTATGATGAAAATACACATACTGTAACATGGACTTTGGATATTGATTCAGGTAAAACTGTAGAATTAAAAGTAAATGTTACTGTGGAAGATTACGGTGTTTTAGTTAACAGGGTGACTGTTGGAGATAAAACAAGTTCTGTAGATATTGCAGTTCCGGAAATTATCCCTGATAAAACAGCTAATGTAACTGATGCTAACTTTGGTGACAATGTAACCTACACTGTTACTGTTACTAATGACGGTGATGTGGATGCTAGTCAGGTTGTCATTGTTGACCAATTAGGTAACGGCCTTAAATATGTCAGTTCTTCAGATGGTGGTGTTTGGGATGAAAAAACCAACACTGTTACTTGGATTGTTGATTTGGCTGCAGGCAAAACCAAAACATTAAATGTTGTAGCTACTGTGGTAGGGTATGGTAATGTAACCAACTCTTTAGCTGTAGGCAATAAAACTTCTAAAATAAACGTTAATGTTCCTGAAATTACTCCAAATAAAACTGTAGATAACAAAAACCCTAATTTTGGCGACAATGTAACTTATACTATTGTTGTTTCTAACGATGGTGCTGCTGATGCTAAGAATGTTGTTGTAAAAGATATTCTTGCTCCTGGTTTCAAGTTCATTGAAGCTAATTATGGTGGTGTTTATGATGAACTTACCCGTACTGTAACCTGGATTGTAGATGTTAATGCTAAAGGTCATGTTGATTTAACTATTAAGGTTATTGTTGAAGATTACGGTGTTTTAACCAACAATGTAACTGTCGGAAATAAAACAAGTTCTGTAAACATTACAGTACCTGAAATTATTCCCAACAAAACTGCAGACATTGAAAATCCTAACTTTGGTGATGAAGTAACATACACTGTTAACATTACAAATGTCGGCAAATCCAATGCTGTCAATGTAGCTGTTCGTGATGTTTTAGGTGAAGGTTTAGAACTTATTTCAGCAGACGGAGGAGTATATAATCCGATTACCCGCACTATTACATGGACTGTTAATCTAAATTCAGGGGAAACAAAATCATTTAAAGTAGTTGCTAAAGTAATTGGATACGGGAATGTAACCAACTCTTTAGTTGTAGGTAATAAAACCTCTGCTGTAGATGTTGATGTTCCGGAAATTATCCCAAGTAAAGATGCGGACAATAAGTATCCTAACTTTGGTGATAGCATAGATTACACAATTACTGTTAATAACATCGGCAAAGCAGATGCTAAACATGTAGTTGTTGTAGACCGTTTGGATAATGGATTGAAATATGTCAGTTCTTCTCATAATGGTGTTTATGATGAAGCTTCTCATACTGTTACATGGGTAGTTGATATTGCTGCAGGCAGTTCTCTTGATTTGACTGTAACTGCTGTTGCTGATGAGTATGGTGTTTTAACCAACATTGTATCTGTTGGAGATAAAAGCGCTTCTGTAGATGTAAATGTTCCTGAAATTATTCCTAACAAAACTGCAGACATTGAAAATCCTAACTTTGGTGACAATGTAACTTATACTGTAACAGTCACTAATGACGGAAATGCAGATGCTAAAGCAGTTGTTGTTCGTGATGTTTTAGGTAAAGATCTTAAATTTGTTTCAGCTACCGGTACTTATACCTTTGATGAAGCTACCAATACTATTACATGGACTGTTGATGTAGATGCAGGTAAAACAGAAACATTTACTGTTGTAGCTACTGTTATCAACTATGGTAATGTAACCAACTCTTTAGTTGTTGGTAACAAAACATTCAATAAAAATGTAACCGTACCTGAAATCACTCCTGACAAAACAGTAGACAAGGAAAACCCTAACTTCGGAGATAATTTAACTTATACAGTTACTGTTAAAAACGAAGGTAATGGAAACGCTAATGATGTAATTATTGTTGATGCTCTTGGCAAAGGTTTAGAATATGTCAGTTCTACTGGTAACTATGATAATAAAACCAATACAATTACCTGGAAAGTTGACCTGGCTTCTGGAGAAACTAAAACATTTACTGTTGTTGCTAAAATCGTCGGATACACAGATGTAACCAATGAAGTAACTGTAGGTAATAAAACAGCTGCTGTAACTGTAGATATACCTGAAATCATTCCTGCTAAGGATGTTAACAATACAACTCCTAACTTTAGAGATAAAGTGGAATACACTATAACTGTTAACAATAATGCTAATAAAGATGCAAAACAAGTTGTCATAGTTGATACTCTTGGCAAAGGTTTAAAATTCATTAATACAAGCCATAACGGCAAATATGATGAATCTACAAGAACCATTACCTGGATTATTGATTTGGGTGCTGGTGAAAGTGCGGTATTTAGTGTAAATGCTGCTGTAGAAGCATATGGAAACATAAATAACACAGTAGTTGTAGGAAACAAATCAGCTACAAAAAACATTACAGTACCTGAAATTATTCCGGGTAAGTCTGTTGATGTTGAAAATCCTAATTTCGGCGATACTGTAACTTATACTGTTGTTGTTACAAATAATGGTGTTGTTGATGCTAAACAGGTTGTTGTTAAGGATATTCTTGATAAAGGATTGAAATTTGTTAAAGCTACTGGCGAGTATACTTTTGATGAAGATAGTCATACTGTTACATGGATTATTGATTTGGCTAAAGGTGAGTCTCAAACTTTCTATGTGACTGCTGTTGCTGAAGCTTATGGTGTTTTAATCAATGATGTAACTGTTGGGGATAACACTGCTTCTGCTGATGTTGTTGTTCCTGAAATTATTCCTGATAAAACAGCTAATATTACTAATCCTAATTTCGGTGATAAGGTAGATTATACTGTTACTGTTACTAATGACGGTATGGGGGATGCTAAGGATGTTGTTGTTCGTGATGTTTTAGGTGAAGGTCTTAAATTTGTTTCAGCAACTGGTAATTACTCCTTTGATGAAGTTACACGTACTGTTACTTGGATTGTTGATTTGGCTAAAGGTGAAAGTAAAGTATTTAGTGTGATTGCTATTGTTTCAGGTTATGGAAATGTTACTAACTCTTTAGTTGTTGGTAATAAAACCATTTCTGTTAATGTGACTGTTCCTGAAATCATTCCAGATAAGACTGTAGGTATTGAAAATCCTAATTTCGGTGATAATGTAACCTACACTGTAAAAGTTACTAATGATGGAATTGGTGATGCTAATAATGTTGTTGTTAAAGATATTTTAGGTGAAGGTTTAACTTTTGTTGATGCTACTGGTAATTACACATTTGATGAAGCTACACGTACTGTTACTTGGATTGTTGATTTGGCTAAAGGTGAAAGCAGAACTTTCTATGTTAATGCTATTGTTTCAGGTTATGGAAATGTTACTAACTCTTTAGTTGTTGGTAATAAAACAACCGGTGTTAATGTGACTGTTCCTGAGATTAATCCTGATAAAACAGCTAATATTACTAATCCTAATTTCGGTGATAAGGTAGATTATACTGTTACTGTTACTAATGACGGTATGGGGGATGCTAAGGATGTTGTTGTTCGTGATGTTTTAGGTGAAGGTCTTAAATTTGTTTCAGCAACTGGTAATTACTCCTTTGATGAAGTTACACGTACTGTTACTTGGATTGTTGATTTGGCTAAAGGTGAAAGTAAAGTATTTAGTGTGATTGCTACTGTTGTAGGTTATGGAAATGTTACTAACTCTTTAGTTGTTGGTAATAAGACTGCTGGTGTTAATGTGACTGTTCCTGAGATTATTCCTGATAAAACAGCTAATATTTCCAATCCTAACTTTGGGGACAATGTAAATTATACTGTTACTGTTACTAATGATGGTATCGGTGATGCTAAGGATGTTGTTGTTCGTGATGTTTTAGGTGAAGGTCTTAAATTTGTCTCAGCAACTGGTAATTACTCCTTTGATGAAGTTACACGTACTGTTACTTGGATTGTTGATTTGGCTAAAGGTGAAAGTAAAGTATTTAGTGTGATTGCTACTGTTTCAGGTTATGGAAATGTTACTAACTCTTTAGTTGTTGGTAATAAAACAACTGGTGTTAATGTGACTGTTCCTGAAATCAATCCGGACAAAACAGTTGACAACGAAATTCCTAATTTCGGTGATAATGTAACCTACACTGTTACTGTTACTAATGACGGTATCGGTGATGCTAACAATGTAGTTATTACAGATGTTTTAGATAAAGGATTGAAATTCTTAAATGCAACTGGAAACTTTACATATGATGAAAAAACAGGCACGATTACCTGGACTGTTGATTTGGCTAAAGGCGAAACCAAAACATTCAATGTAAATGTTACTGTTTTAGGTTATGGTGTTTTACCTAACACTGTTACTGTTGGTAATAAAACAGCTGTCAGAAACATAACAGTTCCTGAAATAATCACTGTAAAAGAAGTTAATTCCTCTGATATTCATATTGGAGATGAAATAACCTACACTATTACAGTTTCCAACTCTGGAAAAATCAATGCAACAAATGTTGTAATTAGAGATATTCTTCCTGAAGGATTAAAATTCATTAATGCTTCAAACGGCGGAGTATATGACCCTGTTACTGGAATTATTACATGGATTTTAAACATCACAGCTAATTCAACTGTTGATTTGACTGCTGATGTATGTGTAAACAAATCAGGAAATATTACAAATACTGTAAATGTTGGAAACAAAACTTCCAACTGCACTATCGAATCCGGAGATATTGTTGATCTGGAAATACACATTGTTGCTGACAAATCCGAAATATATGTTGGAGACAATATTGTCTACACAGTTACTGTCATAAATAATGGACCAAGCGATGCAATAAATACTATTGCTAATATATTAATACCAAATGCATTAAGCATTTTCTCATATAATGCAACAAAAGGAACATTTGACATAACTTCCGGCAACTGGTCTATAGGAAACTTAACAAATGGTGAAAAAGTCGTATTAACATTTGTAGCTAAAGCATTAAACGAAGGCAATTCAACAGTATATGTCAATGTAACAAGCGAAACCTTCGAAGTAATTCTGGAAAACAACTACGACAATGTAACTGTTAAAGTCCTTAAAAAAGCAGCTCCGATCGGTCCGGATAAACCGGTTCATCCAGATGGTTCATCTTCAGATAATGAAGGTGGCAAATCTGTAAACTTACCGAATACAGGAAATCCACTTGTAATGTTGCTCTTATGTATTTTAAGTGTAATATTCGTCGGATCTAGAAAAAGAAAATTATAATTTATTTGTGGTTTGGGTTTAATTACTCAAATCAGCTTTTTTTTATTTTTTAAGATTAGCTATTTTTTCATTGTTATTAATGGATTGCTCTTATTATTTTCTTAGAAATTAACAGTAACTTGTATATAAAGAGCATAACAAATATTAAAAATAATTTGGGTATTGTTGTGGTAAGAGACTAGTCATATTAACCTGTTAAATCTTTTAAAACTAAAAAATATAATATTTTGTTTTAGATATGCATTACTTTTGAAGTTTATTTATTGAAAATTCCCAGTTTTCCAATAAATCATAAATCAGTAATCCTATTATAATCATTAAAATTCCATTGAAAATTATCCCGTATCTGCCGGGATATTCTGGATAAAACATTATTGAAGATGGAGCATTTCCTGATACAAATTGACTAGCTACTGAAATTAGAATCAAAGCGAAAATTTGAATACCAATATCCTTATTTCTATATTTAATAATAACGATAATTGAAATCAAAATTGATACAATTATAGTTAGAAAAATAATAAAAATTAATAAAATAATCTTCATTCCATTCATCATCAAATCCACTAAATCGCAATTATTATTTTTAAATCTTATTTAATGATCATTAAAAAAGCTATTTTTACATATGAAATTATAAAAAAAACCATGGTTGAATTTTTTAGTTTTCGGATATTTTCTGTTTTTTTAGTTGAATCCATATGCTGATTTGGATTTCTAAAAACACATCTGAATTTCATAAAAATGTTTATATTTTAACATACAATCATTAAATATCTGTTAATTAATAGGTTACAGGTGAATTCATGTTCAATAAAAAGTATTTTATTTTAGTTTTTTTTGTTTTTCTGATAGCTATAACTTCAGTCAGTGCGCAGGATGATGCTGTAGCTAGTCAGGATTTAAATGAATTGTCATTTAATGATAATGTGGTGTTGGATACTAACACTGATGCAGAACACTATGCAGACGGTGCCATAAGACAGGACACAGGTCAGACTGCTGATGATTTGATTAATTTAAGTGAATGCAGTTCAGCTGTTCTTCAGGTAAGTGATAATGAAGGAGTTATTTGTATCAGGCGTGATGCTGCAAATGCCGCTGATATTTATATTGAAAGCGGTAGCTGGGGAGATATTGGTTATCTGAAGCAATATAAAACCAGCGGGGGTTATTTTTCACATGCAATTGTCACATCCAATGGCTGGCTTATTGGTAATGGTGGTGTAACAGACGGTTCTGTATTTCGCCAGATTGAAAGCATAGCTTCTGAAATGGTTGTCACCAATCAGATTACAAATGATTATCTTTCAAGAATTTATAAGATAATGTCCAGATATTCTTTAGGTCATTTTGTAATTAAGGCAGCTGACGGAACCTATGGTGTTGTTTTCAGTAATTTGTATCATGTTTCTAAACTGCAGCCAGGACAGTATGTTTTATGTCCTAATGTTTATTCCATGTCTCAAAAAGGCAGTTATGACAGCAGTCTGAATCCGGTTGATGCAGCCATTAAAAAAGTTTATACTGACAGCTATGGTGTCAATAGGAGAAATATAATGACTTATCACTGGAAGTTGACTGCTTCTTCTAATGGACTGTCCTATGGAGTAGATTCCTATGCATCAAATGATGACGGTAGAGGTGTTGGCCGCTCAACATCCAATATGGCAGATAATGTTTATTACTTCAGTAATTTCCATTCAAGAAATTCCATTCCATTAGCCAGAGATAAACTATTTTTGGGAACTCATGTTTTTGAAAACAGTATTGAAGTTTTCAGATTACTGACTCCCGTCAGCTCATGTCCTGTTGGCGATAGTATTGAGCTGAAATATCAGGTTAACTATATTGCTCATTCAAGCCCTGTAGTTCAGTTTGCTCTTCCTGAAGGATTTGATTTTAATAATGCAAGTGTATCTAGGGGAAATTACAGATTGGATTCTGGCCGTATTGTAGTTTGGAATTTAAATGACTGTGATATGAATAATTACATCACAATTTCTCTTAAGGCACTTAAATCAGGACAGTTTGATTTATACCATTCACTGGATAACAATTTTGTCGGAAGCGATAAATTATTTGCAAATGATTATGGTGCTGTACTTTGTGCAGATGACGTAAACAAATATTATAGAGGTCCTGAAAGGTTTAGCATATGCTTAAAGGATGTTAATGGCAATCCTATTGTTGGTGAAAATGTTATTATTAATATCAATGGTGTTGATTATAAAAAAGTTAGTGATGATAAGGGCACTGCTTCACTGGCCATTAATCTGGATTCTGGTGAATATCTTGCCAAAGTAAGTTATAATGGACGTTTTGGCAGTGATTCCAAAAAAGCCAATGTAAAAGTATATGAAACTATCTCAGGAAATGATATTGTAAAGATGTTCAGAAATGAAACCCAGTTTTATGCAAAATTCATTGATAGTTCAGGAAACCCTTTAGCTAAAAGGGCAGTTACATTCAATATCAATGGTGTGTTTTATACAAGAAACACTGATGATTCAGGTTATGCAAAATTAAACATTAACTTAAGACCCGGAACCTACATTTTAACGGCATACAATCCTGTAAACAATGAGAAAAAAGGTTTCAACATAACTGTCAAAGCTCTTATCTGTGAAAACCATGATATAGTTAAATATTATAAAAACAGCACACAATACACAGCAAAAGTCTATGATAAAGACGGAAGCTTAGCTATTGGTAAAAATGTAACATTCAACATAAACGGGGTATTCTATAAAAGGACAGTTGATGAAAATGGTACAGTAACACTAAACATCAATTTGAATCCCGGAAAATATATTGTAACTGCAATATATGAAGGATACGATGTGGGAAATAATGTGGTTGTTAAAAGTGTTCTGCTTACTGATGATTTGTCCATGAAGTTTAAGGACGGCAGTAAGTTTAATGCAACTGTTCTTGACGGTCAGGGAAAACCCTTAGCTAATCAGACAGTGATATTCAATATAAACGGAGTATTTTACAATAAAACAACAGCAGATAATGGTGTTGCAAGTTTAAATATCCGACTTCTCAGGGGAGAATATATCATCACTTCAATATGGAACAGTTATCAAATTGGAAATAAAATTACAATCAGTTAGGAAAAATATTCTCTTAACTCTTTTTTTCTTTTATAATTTTATATATAAAAATAGCTTTTTTAATAATCATTAAATAGACTTTACAATTATTATAAACAGTTTATATGGGCTAATCGAAACAGTTGTATAAAGTATTTTAAATTCAAAAATGTTAAAAATATGAAAATCATATTTATTTTATTAGATGACAAGAAAAAATAGCTAATCTACATTAGCAAAATTAACTCTCAAATCCAGAAAATAGAAGAGTTCAAAAAAGAATTATTGCAGTAAATGCTTATTTTTTTTTAATTAGATTTAATTCAGAATATTTATATATTATTAAAAACAATTTAATTAATGTAGTACATAAAATGTGTTAATATTTATGTAAATTCTATAATGACTTGTGGTGAATTAAAATATGCGTTTGATGATTGTATTTGAACCTAAAGAATATGTAAAATATTCAGATATTGATAAATATGATGTGCAGGGTTTTATTTATTCTTTATTGAAAAATAGTTCATTATTTAACAATTTACATGATATAGTAGGATTTAAATTTTTTAATTTTTCGAATATATTTCCCATATCTGATTTTGAGAAAAATACTTTAAAAAAATTGATAATTTCTTCTCCAAATCCCGATTTTATTAGAAGTTTATATGATAAGTTAAATAAAATTTCTACATTCAGGTTAAATAAATATAAAATGGAAATTTTAAAAATAAAAGTTTTACGAAATAAAAAATCTTCTAAATTTATTTCAAGTACTCCAATAGTTTTATTTGAAGATAATGAAAATAATAGATATTATTCTTTCAAACAAAATCCTAATTTTGATTTCTTTTTTAATAGACTTAAAGATAATGCAATTAAAAAATATAATGCATTTTATGATGATGATTTTGAATTAGAATCTGATTTATTTTCAGGTTTTGAACTTGTTAGGGAGGTTTCAGTTAGGGTTAAAAAAGATGGTAATTCATTTATTATCATTGGTAGCTTATGGAAAAATTTAGAATTTGAATTAACCAATCAAAATAAAGATTTCTATAATTTTTTATTTGATAATGGACTTGGTGAAAAAAATAGTTTAGGCTTCGGCTTTTTAAATAGTGGGAAGTGATAAGATTGCTTAATGCAATATATAAACTAGGTAAATTATATTTGGAGAAAGAAGGATTAAATGAATTTGAAGTATTGTTAGATAATAAAAATATTGGTGCGGTACTTTCAATTGATTTGATTGAAGATGATTTTGGTAATTTTTCTTATGATAAAGTTTCTCAGGAAGATTATGATACTCATAAGAAAATGTTATATCTTTATAAAAAAGGATCTTCAAGAGGAGCTAATATTTCACCTTCTTCTTTAATAACTGGTATTGAAAAAACATTCAATAGTAAGTTTTTAAAATGGTTTGAAAATAATCAAAAAAATAATGAATATTTTAAAAAATGTTATGATTTTTTTGAGGATAATAAAGATAATATAATAAGCGATTTAAATGAAGTTTATGAAAGTATAGATGTAGGTAAATCTAATGTTCTTTTAACTTTAAAAATTTTTAAAAATAATCAATATAGTTATTTGGGAGATATTGATTTATTCAAAGAATCATTTATAGAAACTTCTTTTGAAAAATTTTATAAAAAAGGATCTAAAGAAATTAAAGGTGAATCTTATTGTTTTTTATGTGATGAACACAAAACTGTTTATGGACTAGTTGCAAGTGCCTTAGGTTTTGCTTTTTCAACACCTGAAAAGCTGGGTAATGTTCCAGGTAATCATATTTTGAATCAATGGAAATTATTACCTATTTGTGCTGATTGTGCACTTTATTTAGCAGCGGGTAAAAATTTTATTGAAAAATATTTAAGTTTCAAAGAATTTGGTTTGTCTTATTATGTAATACCTACATTTTTATTTGATTCAAAGGAAGGTTTTAATAAGTTATATTCTATTTTGAAATCTTTTGAAAAAGATGAGACTCAAAATTCTAAAGATGAAATCGCTATTGAAAATAAATTATTTAGATTAGTTAAAAAAATTGATGATATTGTTGAGTTCAAATTTTTATTTTATGAATCTTCAAACAGTGCTTTTAATATTTTGGCTTATGTAGAAAGTGTAATTCCTTCATGGTTAAATAAATTGTATGATGCGCAATATGAAATATCTGATTTTGATTTTTTTAATGAATCAAATTTAAAAAATATTTTTGGTAATAAACATACTGGAAATGTTATTGATTTAATTAATAATAATGAAAAATTTTATAAATGTAGTGAAAATGATTGGTTTAAAAAGATTTTGAGAGATTTTACTTTTAGTTTTTCAAAAAAAATTTACATTGATTTAGTGGTTGATGTAATCAGTAATAAAAAATTAGATTATAAATTTTTGATGAATAGAGTTATGGATAAAATTAGATCTAATTGGCGTAACAATGAAGGTTATGCTCTTAAAATTTCAGTGTTAAAATCATTAATGTTGTTAGTTTTAATGTTTAAATTAAATTTAATTAAAGGAGTTGAAAGTATGGATATTGATGGTGAATTTTCTTTAGAATCACTTTTAAATTCCCCTGATAAAAAAGCCTCTTTTTTATTAGGTGCTTTAACTAAAAGATTATTAAATGTACAATATAGAGAATTGGGGTCAAATCCTTTTTATAATAAACTTTGGGGTTTGTCTTTAGACCAGAAAAAAATTAAAAAATTATATCCTATGGTTATTAATAAATTAAGGGAATATAATATAGCATATTTGGAGTTGGAAGAAAACATTTCTAAAAATTTAATTAATTCAGAAAGTAATTGGAAATTAAATAGGGATGAAACAAGTTATTTCTTTGTTTTAGGGTTTACAATGCCTTATTTTGAAAAAAATAATAAAAAAGAGGATGATTTAAATGAATAGATCTGAAATATTGTTTTTATATGATATTGCTGATGCAAATCCTAATGGTGATCCATTAGATGATAATAAGCCAAGATTGGATGAAGAAAACGAAATAAATTTAGTCACTGATGTAAGACTTAAAAGAACAATTCGTGATTATTTACATGATTTTAAAAATCAAGAATTATTTATTAAAGAAATTAAAGATAAAGACGGAAATATTCAGGATGCTAAACAAAGAGCAGCTGATTTTTTTGATGCAGATAAAAAATATGGTGCAATTGATGATGCTAGAAACGATATAAAAGAGAGTATTGTTTCAAAATGTATTGATGTTAGGTTATTTGGTGCAACAATTCCAATTGAACCTAAAATTAATTCTAAGAAAAAAACCGGTTCTGTCACATTAACAGGCCCTGTACAATTTAGGATGGGTAGATCATTAAATAAAGTTGAAATTCAACATATAAAAGGTACTGGTGCTTTTGCGTCTGGAGGGGGAAAAGACCAAAAAACATTTAGGGAAGAATATGTTGTGCCTTATTCTTTAATTAGTTTTTATGGTATTATTAACGAAAATGCGGCTAAAGAAACTAACTTAAGTGATGATGATGTTGATTTGTTGATGGACGGAATTTGGAATGGTACTAAAAATTTAATTTCACGTTCTAAATTTGGGCAATTGCCAAGATTTTTAATGCAAATTGAATATAATGAAAATAATTATTTTATTGGTGATTTGAATAATAAAATTTTTATTACTCATGATTTAGAGGATGATAAAAAGTTAAGAAATATCTCTGAAATTAATTTAAATTTATCTGAATTATTAAAAGCAATAATTGAAGATAAAGATAAAATTAATAAGATTAATTATAAATTTGATTCTGGAATTAAATTTGAGGGTTATGAATCCGCAGATGATTTACTTGATGAATTTAACTCAAATGGAATTAAAACTGAAGAAATTAATTTTTGAGGTTTTAAAATGACTGAAAAGCTATTGGCTTTTGATATATGGGGGGATTATGCATATTTTAGGAGAGGATATACATCTACTTCTACAATATCTTATCCTTTTCCAAGCAGAACTACAATTGCTGGTTTAGTGTCAGGGATTTTAGGATTAGAAAAAGATAGCTATCATGATTTATTTAATGAAAATAATAGTAAGATTGGTTTACGAATATTAAATCCTATAAAAAAAATTAATATAAATTTAAATTATATTAATACAAAAGAGGGATTTTTATTATCTGATATTAAAAGCAATCCAAGAGTTCAAGTACAAGCAGAATTTCTTAAAGATGTTAAATACAGAATTTATGTATCTTTAAGTGATAATCAGTATATGGATGAGTTATTTTCCTTATTAAATGAACATAAATCAGTTTATACTCCATGTTTGGGAATTAGTGAATGTATTGCAAATTTTAATTTGGTTTATGATGATTTACTAAAATTAAATAAACAAAATGGAACTAATGTTGATATTAATTCTATTCTTTTGAAAAATAAATATGATTTATTAATTGAACCAAAAAAGAAGTATGGTGTAGTTAAAAGTCCAGGTTTTATGGATTCTGATAGGGTAGTTTATAAATTTTTAGAGCATTACTATGAAGAGAATGGTAATTCTATTAAGATTAAACAAGGGGAATATTATAAAGTAGGTGATGAAAATATTGCCTTATACTGATTTAATGTCTCATCCAAACAAAAAATTAGAAAATCATTTGAAAAATGTTGCTGATTTTTCTTATGATGTTTTTAATTTTTTAGAAATTGAAAATAAAGAATTATTTTCAAATATTTCCTTTTTAATAGGTTTAACGCATGATTTCGCAAAATCAACCTCTTTTTTTCAAACATATTTGTCTGACCATACAAAAAAAGAAAATACTCAACATAGTTTTTTATCAGCTATTTTTACATATTATGTTGTTAAAAATTATTTAGATAAAAACAATATTAATTTTGAATCAAATTTATCTATTATATCTTATATTGTTGTATTAGCACATCATGGTAATTTAAAGGATATTACAAAATTAGATGATTATAATGAGAAAAAGATTAATAGTAAAATGGTTTTGAAACAGATTGAAGATTTAAAAAGCTCTGATGATAATTTATCTAAATTTTATGATGATTTTGAAATAGATTTTTTTAGATTTTTTGATGAATTTGATGAAATATCTGAAGAAATTACTGATGGATTATTAATTTTTAGTTTTGAGGGGAATATTGACAATTATTTTTATATTTTATTGTTCTACTCTTCATTATTAGATGCTGATAAAATGGATGCTTCTGAATCTAAAAGAATTAATAGAGAGAATATTCCGGGAGATATTGTAGATATTTTTAAAAAAAATAATTTGAGAGATTCTAAAGACAATATAAATAAAACGCGTGAAGAAGCTTATCAGGAAGTTAATGGAAATATTTTAAATATGGATTTAAATGAAAGGATATTATCTATTGAATTACCTACTGGGATTGGAAAAACATTTACAGGTGTTTCAGCAGCTTTAAAATTAAAAGAGAGAATTAATAATGAATTAAATTTTAATCCAAGAATTATTTATTCATTACCTTTTTTAACCATTGTTGATCAAAATTCAGATACTATTAGTTCAATTTTAAATGAATCTAGTTTGAATGGGTCTAATTTTTTATTAAATCATAATCATTTGTCTGATATGAATTATAAAAGTAATGATTTGGAAAATTATGATATAAGTAATTCTAAAATTTTAATTGAGGGTTGGAATTCTGAAATAATTGTCACTACATTTATACAGTTTTTTTATAGTATAATTAGCAATAAAAATAAATCTTTAAGAAAATTTCATAATATAACTAATTCTATTATTTTATTGGATGAAATTCAATCATTACCTTATAAATATTGGAAAATTATAAATTTATTTTTTAAAAAATTAGCTTATGAGTATAATTGTTGGATAATTTTGATGACTGCGACTCAGCCGTATATTTTCAAAGAAAATGAAATTAAATCATTGGTTGATAATGTAGATTACTATTTTAATAAATTTGATAGAGTAAATTATAATTTTAATTTGGATAGTCAGAATTTTGAAGATTTTAAAAAAGAATTTGTTGATAAAATTAGCAATGATTCAAAAAACGATTATTTGGTTGTTTTAAATACTATTAATTCTTCAAAAGAATTATATGAATTTATAAAAGATTATTATTCTGTTATGGATTATGATATTTATTTGGATGACTGTAATGGTATTTGTTATATAGGGGATGACATTCAGTTAATTTATCTTTCAAATAATATTATTCCAAAACATAGGTTAGAAAAAATTAATGCTATTAAGGAATCAAACAGACAAAGTATTGTTATATCTACTCAGTTAATTGAAGCAGGAGTGGATATTGATGTTGATATTATTTATAGGGATTTAGCACCATTGGACTCATTAGTTCAAACAGCAGGTAGATGTAATAGGAGTGGAAATAAAGAGAAAGGCATTGTTAATGTTATTTCTTTAAAAAATGAGAATGGAAAATCATATTCTAGTTTTATTTATGATTCTCTTTTATTAAATAAAACAAAAGAAGTTTTAACATCATTAAATCAAATATCTGAAAAAGAATTTAATTTAGCCGCTGCAAAAAATTATTTTAAATTAATATATAATTCAGGTACTCAAGATGATTATTTAATTAAGATAATTGAAAATTTAAGATTTCCAGAGATTCCATCTAATTTTAAATTAATAGAAGAAGATATTCAAAAGGTAGATGTTTTCGTGGTTATAAATTCAGAAGCTAAACTTCTTTTTGAAAAGTATAATGATATAATTAATAATTATAAAGGTTTTGATAGAAAGAATGAATTTTTGAAAATTAAAAATAAATTTTACAAATATGTAATTTCTGTTGATGAAACAAAAATAGGATCTGCTAATAATTTATGTAATGATGAGATTTTTTATATAGGTGAAAATGATGTATTTAGAAAATATGATTTGGATACTGGTTTTAAACCTGAAGATGATGAAAATCCATTTATAATATAAGTGATAATAATGGAATTAGAAGATATTACTGGTGTAATGGTTCAGTATTATGTTACTTGTAAACGGGAATTATGGTTTTATTGTAATCAAATTAATATGAATTATGATAATGATGATATAAGTATTGGAAAGTTAATTCATGAAAAAAGTTACTCTAGAGAAAATAAGGAAGTCAGAGTAGATAATCTGGTTTTTGATTATGTTAAAAAAGATGGTTGTTTATCTATTTTCGAAGTTAAAAAATCAAGTAAACTGACTATTGGTGCAGAATATCAATTGTATTTTTATTTATACACTATGAGTAGATTTGTATCAGAGGTTAAAGGTGTTTTAGTATATCCTAAAGAAAAAAAGAAAGAAGAGTTAAAATTGGATGATGAAAAAATTAAAGAAATTGAGAGTATTTTAGAAGGTATTTTACATATATCAGCTTTAGAAAAACCACCAATTGCTAAAAATAAAAATTATTGTAAAAAATGTTCATTTTATGAATTGTGTATGGTTTAGTGATTTTTATGAAGAATCCATTGTATATTACATCACATGGGATATTATTACGGAAAGATAATACTTTATTTTTTGTTAAAGAGGATATAAAACAACAAATTCCAATTCATGCAATAAGTGAAATTAATTGCCATGGAAAGGTTACTGTAAAATCAGGAGCAGCTTCTTTTTTGATGAAAGAGGGAATTGTAGTTAATTTTTTTAATAAATATGGTTTTTATGAAGGATCATTATATCCTAAAATTAAATTAAATTCTGGTTTGGTTGTTGTTAAACAATCTGAACATTATTTGAATCATGATAAACGAATTTATATTGCTAATGAATTTGTTGAGGGGATTAAACATAATGTTTTAAAAACATTGAAGTATTATTCAAAGAAAGGAAAAGAATTAGATGAATATATAGATAATATAGAAAAAGAAGAAATCAAAGGAGACATATCTCAAATAATGAGTAGTGAAGGAAGAATTTGGAATAATTTTTATCAAAGTTTTAATATTATCTTGCGTAAATTTAATTTTATTAAACGGGAAATTCGACCACCTACAGATGAAATTAATTCATTGTTATCATTCGGAAATTCATTGTTATATACTACTGTGTTATCTGAATTGTATCAAACATATCTTCATCCATCTGTAAGTTTTTTGCATGAACCTTCTGAAAGAAGATTTTCTTTATCTTTAGATATTGCAGATATTTTTAAACCAATTATTGTTGATAGAACCATATTTAAGCTGGTAAATAATAACATGATTAATAAAAAACATTTTTCAAAAGATGTTGGTGTTTTATTAAATGATGCTGGAAAACAAATTTTTATATCTGAATATCAAAAGAAACTTGAAACAACTATAAAACATCCTACTTTAAATAAAAAAGTTTCATATAAATATTTAATTCGTTTAGAGGGTTATAAATTGATTAAACATATTTTAGATGATCAACCTTATGAAAGTTTTAGGATGTGGTGGTAGTGTATTTGGTTGTGGTATATGATGTTAATATTGAGCGAGTTAACAAAGTTCATAAATATTTAAAATCTTATCTGCATTGGCAACAAAACTCGGTTTTTGAAGGGAAAATCAGTAAATCACAATATAATAAAATTCTTGTTGAATTAAAAAATCTTGTTGATGAGGAAGAAGATTCGATTATTGTTTATAAATTTCCTTATAAATATCTAGATAAAATGGTAGTTGGCATTGAGAAAAATCCAATTTCATTTATTTTATAATTTTCTTATTTTTTAAAAAGTCCACCTTTATAAATAGATAACATTATTAATGGTGGACAATAAAATTAATTTGTAGAAGAATTTTTAAGATTTTTTGGCAGGTTTTAAGGATTTTTCGTCTCGGTTTAAAATAGACTTAATAGTATGGAAATACCTGTTCATTAGTGGCGGTAGGTGTCACATCAATTCGTTTAAAATAGACTTAATAGTATGGAAATTTATGTAGCTATCATAACAGACAGCCACAAATAATAGTTTAAAATAGACTTAATAGTATGGAAATAAGAATTGGACAAGTATACTGCAAAAGGGTAATGAGGTTTAAAATAGACTTAATAGTATGGAAATATAAATCATCAATTAAATCATCAATGATTTTTTCAAAAGTTTAAAATAGACTTAATAGTATGGAAATGAAGAAAAGACAAACTCTCACTAAAAGGTGATTTAAGTTTAAAATAGACTTAATAGTATGGAAATCTAGTACTATCACCAGTTCCTTCAAGGATTGCACGGGTTTAAAATAGACTTAATAGTATGGAAATTCTTCACAAACCCCATTTAAAACATGAAAAAAACTGTGTTTAAAATAGACTTAATAGTATGGAAATATAAAGGTGAGGATAAGGTTTATCATCCTGGTTTAAAGTTTAAAATAGACTTAATAGTATGGAAATACAGATTCGGTGATTTGTTCAACGAGTCCTTGTTCTTGTTTAAAATAGACTTAATAGTATGGAAATTTTGGTACTGGTATGGCTCTTTCCAGGAAGTATCCTGGGTTTAAAATAGACTTAATAGTATGGAAATATATCTTTTGAAGCAATTAACACATTATGTTCATCATGTTTAAAATAGACTTAATAGTATGGAAATCTCATGAACACGAATTTACTTTGCCTCGTAGACAAAGTTTAAAATAGACTTAATAGTATGGAAATTTATATGGCTACAGTCAAAAAGCCTTAAAATTCGGCTGTTTAAAATAGACTTAATAGTATGGAAATTGCCGTAGACTATATAAATGTTTGGTATGAAATTAATTGTTTAAAATAGACTTAATAGTATGGAAATTAATGACTATAGCACCATACCTCGCATTAACCGCGGATAGTTTAAAATAGACTTAATAGTATGGAAATATATACATATGATAGTAGAATAACCACACAAAAATAAGTTTAAAATAGACTTAATAGTATGGAAATATTTTTTTTTATTTAATCTAAAATAGATGGAGGATTTGTTTAAAATAGACTTAATAGTATGGAAATTATAGTACGCGGTATAAAGTAATATATGGTGAAAAAAGTTTAAAATAGACTTAATAGTATGGAAATTTAATTATTCAGGCTATCTGTTATTTTTGTATTGTTGTTTAAAATAGACTTAATAGTATGGAAATTATTTTGAATTTCTTTTATAATGGTTCATATCCTCTGTTTAAAATAGACTTAATAGTATGGAAATTATACTCAAGGCTACAAAGTAAGGTATAACTCTTGTGTTTAAAATAGACTTAATAGTATGGAAATGTACTTGAACCATCACCTAACCATAATCCGAGGAAGGTTTAAAATAGACTTAATAGTATGGAAATGCAAGTTTTCTTGCCTTAAATGGCTTATTTGCTCTCAAGTTTAAAATAGACTTAATAGTATGGAAATTATAATATATTGTTATTGTTGTTGGTGGTTGGATCCTTGTTTAAAATAGACTTAATAGTATGGAAATGATTGAAATCATATAAGGATATTTCAAGGATTGTAACAGTTTAAAATAGACTTAATAGTATGGAAATACAGATGGTTCAGTATACAATCCCCATTCATTCAAAGTTTAAAATAGACTTAATAGTATGGAAATTCATAACACATTTGTAAAGCTTCTTCAGTTGTAATTGTTTAAAATAGACTTAATAGTATGGAAATTTTCATAAATAATATACAAAAAAATATACTTGTATTGTTTAAAATAGACTTAATAGTATGGAAATGATCTTTAAATTTTTTCATAATCTACTCCTCCAAAAAGTTTAAAATAGACTTAATAGTATGGAAATTTTTTCCTTTTTTCAATTTGAATATATCGTGGAATAGTTTAAAATAGACTTAATAGTATGGAAATAAAGTAGAGTACGATTTCAGTGATTCTGACACTATTGAAAGTTTAAAATAGACTTAATAGTATGGAAATATTAATAAACTAATCAATAACTTTATATGTAGTATGTTTAAAATAGACTTAATAGTATGGAAATACAATTAAAATACATTCTAAAATATAATCTATTGTGGTTTAAAATAGACTTAATAGTATGGAAATTGTAGTAATCCATATTTTACACGTCCTTTAAATTTTTTGTTTAAAATAGACTTAATAGTATGGAAATGCAGTCAAACTATATGCAATAGCTTCTAAATACCCACGTTTAAAATAGACTTAATAGTATGGAAATCAATAGAAGCTATAACTGAAACAGAAAAAGCTCAAAGGTTTAAAATAGACTTAATAGTATGGAAATTCATATTTTGAATTGACAATCTTTTCATATACTTCTGTTTAAAATAGACTTAATAGTATGGAAATAGCAATGGAATGTTGAAATCTGCCTATAAAGTAGCTTGTTTAAAATAGACTTAATAGTATGGAAATTATAGTATATCATATTCCATATCTGACACACTACAACAAGTTTAAAATAGACTTAATAGTATGGAAATTATACTCACAGGTCAAAAGTAAGAGTAACTACTGTTGGTTTAAAATAGACTTAATAGTATGGAAATGCCCCTGTAATTTCATCTAATGTTTTATTAAGTGCTTCTAAGTTTAAAATAGACTTAATAGTATGGAAATATAAGTACTAATGGGGTTATCTTATGATTTATAGGCTAGTTTAAAATAGACTTAATAGTATGGAAATTGGCTGACCAAAAACTCATCTAAAAACTTTTTTTATTGTTTAAAATAGACTTAATAGTATGGAAATTGAAATATAATAGTGCTAAGCACCGTGCTAATATGTGTTTAAAATAGACTTAATAGTATGGAAATACATTCTAATGTCATCTTCACTCCATGGATCATCCGCGTTTAAAATAGACTTAATAGTATGGAAATGAGTCACATCTCGATGCGGATAGTAACCTAAAAATGAGTTTAAAATAGACTTAATAGTATGGAAATCTGTTGATGTGGATATTGACCAGTTAAATCCATTTAGGTTTAAAATAGACTTAATAGTATGGAAATTTAGCTCGGATAGAGCTTCAAATAAAGGAGAGAAAAGTTTAAAATAGACTTAATAGTATGGAAATATAATTATTGTAGCTATCATAACAGACACCTACAAAGTTTAAAATAGACTTAATAGTATGGAAATAAAAATTCCGATCATATATTAAAATTTAAATATATTGTTTAAAATAGACTTAATAGTATGGAAATGTTGTTGAAGCTATTAATACTCTAATGTCTATTCAACAGTTTAAAATAGACTTAATAGTATGGAAATAGCAACTCCAGTTCTATATGCTTTCATTTTACCCATCAGTTTAAAATAGACTTAATAGTATGGAAATCTTGTTAATTCTTCTTTTTTCAAGTAAACAATAGCGTTTAAAATAGACTTAATAGTATGATACAGAGTATAATTTAAAGCTAATTATGTAATTTAGTTTAAATAGAATTTAAAGTTAATAATTAAAGAATTATTATTTAATGTAGTGTTTAATATATAACAATCAATTTACTTTGTACTATCATTATTTTTTTAAACTCCAAAATTTAATATTAAATCATGTGTTCAATAGTTGGTCTTCAAGGTAATTTCAAAGCTGATGATTTAATAGCTATGTTAAAAACATCAAAAAATAGGGGAAAAGATGCTTCAGGAATATTTTTAGATGGTAAAATACAAAAAGGTATTGATTTAAATGATTTCAATGATGAAAACGCTTATTCTTTAGGTTTAGGCCATAATCTGCTGGCTGTCCATAATTTGGAAAACAGAACTTCCCATACTCAGCCGATAGCTAAAAACACTCTGACTCTGGTTTTCAATGGTGAGATTTATAATTATTCTTCCCTAAAGAATTTGCTGGCTAAACTGACAAAAAATGACAATATAAATTCTGATTCTGACTTATTAATTAATCTGATTGATTTTTATTATAAGGATGACCTTTTAAGAGCAGTAACTCAGGTCAATAATCTTTTGGATGGGGATTATGCCTATGCTGTTACAGACGGCATTAACTTGGCTGTTTCAAGAGATCCTTTAGGTGTCAAACCTTTATTTTACACACATAATGCTTTTGCTTCTTCAAAACAGTGCTTGAAAGGAGATATCAAAACATTAAAGCCGGGACATATACTTTACAACTGGGAAGAGATACCTCCTAAAACGGATATTTTCCAGAAGAGGTTTGAAACCGACAACAGAAAACTTGAAAAGCTTCTTAAACTGGCTGTTTTAAAAAGGGTTGAGGATTTGAATGAAGTTGGAGTAATATTTTCAGGAGGTGTTGACAGCTCTTTGATAGCTTTGCTGCTTCGGGAAATATCTTTAAATAAAAATCTTAAAGTTACTTTGTATGCTGTCGGTAAAAAGGATTCCAAGGATGTGGTTGCAGCTAAGTGTGTAGCTGAGTATTTGGGTCTTCCTCTAAAGGTTCATGACATTACTGAAAGTATTGTAAAGGACAGTCTGAAAGATGTTGTTCAGGCAATTGGTGAAAACAATCTGATGAAGATTGGAGTGGGAATGACTGTTTATCTTGCTTCTAAAATGATAGCTGAAGATAACATTAAGGTAGCTATTTCAGGTCAGGGTGCTGATGAGCTGTTTGGGGGCTATAACAGATATCTGAATAGCTATAGGGAAAATACTTTAGATGATGAATTAAGATATGATATGGCTAATATGTATCATGTTAATCTGGAACGTGATGATGCATGTTCAATGGCAAATGGCGTTGAGCTGCGTCTTCCTTTTTTAGATAAGAATCTTGTTGAATTTGCCCTCAATATTCCGGTCAGATATAAGATTTCAGGTTCTGATGATAAGCTGCGCAAAAATATTTTAAGAAAAACGGCTTTCAATTTGGGACTGGATAAGCAGATTGCTTACAGACCTAAAAAGGCAGCCCAGTACGGCACGGGTATTGACAAAATTTTAAGAAAAAAAGTTTTAAAGGATACTGATATTGAGGAGTATTTAAAATAGAGTTTAAAACTCTATTTAAGGACAGTTACTCCATACCCCATATCTAATCCGGTTACCGGTTCAATAGCTGTTATGATATATTTTCCAGGCATCAGATTTATATCTAAAGTAGCTAAACCGTCATTATTGGTTTGACGTGTATAGAAAACACCGTTGATGTTAAATGTTACATTTACATTAGCTAACGAATCACCATTTCCCTTAACAAACCTTGCATTGAATTGTGATGCATTTAAGTAGGTTTTTGTTAAGTTTTTAGCTATAATTGTAGGTAAAACCGTAATGTCAAATCCTATATCCAAGCCGGTTTCAGGATCAGTAGCTGTCAGGGTGTAATTTCCTGGTCTTAAGTTTATATTTAACTTTGCAATACCATTACTGTCGGTTTCGCGGATGTAGAATACTCCGTTAATATTGAATGTAACATTTCTGTTGGCTAGTGCTTCCCCATTTCCTTTAACAAACTTGGCATAAAACTCTGTTCCGTTTTTATAATATTTAACAAGATCATCTCCCGTAATGGTAGATAAAACAGTTACTGTGTTGGTTTTATTTATTCCGTTGAAAAATGTTGTAATATTATAGGTTCCAGGTCTTAAATTAATATTTAAGTATGCAGTTCCCTTTTCATCAGTTGTTTTGGTGTAATTGATTCCATTGATGCTGAATGTTACATTTGCATTAGCCACGTTAACATCTGCACTGAATCTGGATGCATTTTTATAATATTTTACTAAATTGCTGCTTTTAATTGAATTGGCTATGGTGTAAATTTTTAAACAGACTATATTTTCAGATGCATTCCATATTTTGCCCTCAGCACTTATAAATGATGTATAACCGTCATTGTGAACTCTGGTATTTATGGATAATGGGACATTTACACCTTTAATTACAGCTCTGAAAATGTCTCCTTCTGTAACTGGGATGTAATTATTTAATTTGACAGTTGAAAAACCGCCAAATGCACTTGTTCCGTTTTGTGTGTGTTTTAATATATCATTTACATAAATGCTGATTTCGTATTTTTCACCGCTGCTGTTGAAGTAGGTTCCGACTGCAGCTATCAGATCATTTCCCAGTGCTTCAAATTCATTGGCATAGTAAACCTGGCTTAAATTGAAGTTTTCATATTTGTCCATTCCGGTAATGTCAATCTGGTAGTTTTTGTTATATGGAACTGTGTTGTTTACAATAACACCTATTGCAGGACAATCTCGTACAAATTGAGTATCATAATATGAAATGTATAAATATCCTTCGTCACCAAAAGAAGTTCCCCAGCTGTTTTTAAGGATAAATGCACCGTCTCCAGGCGGAGTTATCAGGAAGTTGTCTTTGCTGTAGCTGTCATCCCATCCAACAAGAAGAACCGCATGGTTTGACCTTTCAGTTCCATTATAATATTGTGCTGCGGTTTTTGAATTGTAGTATGGGGCTTGCTGCTGAGCATTGTAACCAACCCAAAGTCCGCCATATTTAATTAAAGCATCTTTCAGCTGATTATTGTCAGTTGAATTCATACGTGGGTGAACAAAAATCATGTCTTGAACATGAATGTCTTCGTTAGTGGATATTAACGGTGATATTTTTCCAAGTTCATCATAGGAGTCGTATCTGCTTGGAAACATTCCAAGCCAGCTTAATAAATATCCTGCACCCATAAATTCAGTTCCGCCTTCATTTTCTATGGTCTGTCCGTAAATTGAGTATTTGATCATACTGTTTTGAACATTGTTTTCAGAAAAATCATATTCAGTATCTGTTGCTTTAAGCAGAGCTGATTCCAGAGATCCGCAGGTTCCAAAAGTCCAGCATGCACCTATTTCACCCTGATTTTTAACTGAACTTACCCATCCGAAGTCACGTAAATCAAATCTGGAAGGGAGATTGGTTAAAGTTAAGGTATTGTTTACTAAAGTTAATGTAATTCCTGACCCGTCAACGATTGTTGCATAGATAGTGTTGTTTAATGAAATGATGTCTTCAGTAAAATTGCAGTTTAGTGCAGTGTAGTTTTTATCAAATGCAGAAAAAATTCCTGTAGTGTTAAGCAGGGAATTATTGGTGAAATAGCTTTGGTTCATGGATAATGAAGTATCATATGTGTATATAGCTCCTCCATTAAATGTAGCAAAGTTATTTGTGAAATTGGAATTGTTTATTGTAGCGTTTGTCATATCTAAATATAGGCTGCCTCCATTTGATCCTCTATTGCCGTCATTTAATCCATGGTTATTTGCAAAATTACTGTTGTTTATTTTTAAATTAACATATGATGTGTAGATTGCCCCACCATCATAAAGAGCAGAGTTATGTGTGAAATTACAGTTTTCAACACTTAACTCACCTTCAAGCTGAAGTATAGCTCCTCCAAATTCTGCATATGATTGTGTAAAAGTTGAATTTGAAATTTCTACATTTTCAACTAAATCAAAGTATAAGCTTCCTCCGTTTTTATCGGAACTTATATTTGAAAATTCAGAGTTTTTAATTATAAATTCTTCTGATTCTTTAGATCCGATAGCTCCGGCAGTTTTGCTGGATTTTAAGTTGGTGAATTTGGATTTGTCAATCATAACCTTGGAGTCGGTAGCATAAACTGCACTGGCATAATTTGAGCTTAGATTAACAAAATCAGTATTGGCAATATTTGCATTTGCACTAGATAGGTATACTGCACCCCAATTTGAAGAAGATTTTTGGATTTCACTATTTTTTATTTTAATATCTGCCTGGGCTCCAAAAACAGCACTTCCTTTTTCAGAAGTTGTATTTATAAAAGAGGAATCTTCAATAGTTAGGCTTCCGCTTCTTATCACACATGCACCTGCCTGACTTGAATTCATATTTTTAAAGGTTACATTATTTAAAATAATATTTGAGTTTTTAGCATATATTCCTGAACCGTATTTTGATAGTCCGTTAGTTAAAATAAGATTGTTTACTGTCAGATTGCATTGATTTACAAGAAGTATTCTGGCCTGGTCGGACCCATCAAAAGCATATCCGTTTCCGTTAATTACAAGTTCTCTGTTGCTTATTACAATTCCATCACCGTATTTTCCGTCAACAGTGTTGTTATAAGCATAATCACGGTTTATGTTTACTTCATTACCCGATTCATCTATTGCTGTTTGTAAATCTGTAAATGTATTGTTTTCATTAGCTGAAACTGCAGTTAAAGACAATAACAAAACAAAAGATACAAACAAAAGCTTTAGTTTAGTTTTATTTAACATTTTATCCACATTTTAATTTTTTTAGTTTCTACAAACATTAATATATTAATTATGTGTAAAATTAATATATTAAGTGGAGCATAAATATTAATATGACTAACAATGCTCCA
>OLWB01000940.1_pt1 | contig 29104 bp, 31 predicted proteins | sample 1673331 | NCBI WGS metagenome assembly OLWB01 (sample SAMEA3178943, study PRJEB25190) | human gut metagenome | biome: human gut; feature: human-associated habitat; material: faeces | place: Austria | collected 2013
AAACAGAAAATTATGATAATAACTTAATTCTTTTAAATAAATTTTCAGATATTATTATTTCAACAAATGGAAATAGAAAACAAGCTATAAAAAAACTACAACAAATAAAAATATTACACATTGTTTTAGATATTGTATCAGCACAAGATTGTGGCTATTCAAAATCATCTAAAGAATATTATGATTATTTATTTAAAAAGTTAAACTTAAAAAATAAAGAAGAAGTATTAATAATAGGAGACTCATTACATTCTGATATAAAGGGTGGAAATTTATATGGTATAGATACATGTTGGTATAACAAGAAAGGTATAGTAAATGATACATGTTATATACCTACATATGAGATAAAAAACTTTAAACAACTAATAAAAAAGATATAGTGAAAAAAAATAAAAAATGCTAAAATATATATGTAATTAAAATAGTAGGTGATAGTATGGCAGTAATAAAAGTAATGGATGAATTACTTGCAAATAAAATAGCTGCTGGTGAAGTTGTTGAAAGATGCTCATCAGTAGTAAAAGAATTAGTAGAAAATAGTATTGATGCAGGCGCAAATGAAATTAAAGTTGAATTAACAGATGCAGGAACAAAAGAAATTAAAATTACGGATAATGGAAAAGGAATGGATAAAGATGATGCTGTATTAGCTTTTTCACGACATGCAACAAGTAAAATAAGATGTGAAGATGATTTATATCATATAGAAACACTAGGATTTAGAGGAGAGGCTTTAGCAGCAATATGCAGTGTTAGTAATGTAACACTTAAAACATCAACTGGTGAAGTTGGTACAATTGTTGAAATAAGTGGTGGTAAAATATTGGAAGTAAAACCATCTGATTCAAAAAAAGGTACATCAATTTCAGTAAAGAACTTATTTTATAATACACCCGCACGTTTAAAACATATGAAAAGTCTATATACTGAACTTGCAAATGTGACAGAGTATATAAATAAATTATCACTTTCTCATCCGGATATACGTTTTACTTTAATAAATAATGGAAATATTTTGTTAACAACTGATGGTTCATCAAATTTACTTAAAACAATAAAAGATATATATGGTGTAGAAGTTGCTAAAAAAATGATAAAAGTAAATGCAGAAAATGCTGATTATATAATAGAAGGATATATAAGTCTACCAGAGGTTCATCGTTCTAGTAGGACAAATATGATTACACTTGTAAATAATAGAGTTGTAAAAAATGCTGAAATAAATAGAGTTGTAAATGATAGTTATCATTCGTTTAAACCGGATAATAGATATCCTATAGTTGTTCTTAGTATAACAGTAGATCCAATATTAGTTGATGTAAATATTCATCCAACTAAAATGGATATAAAATTTTCTAAATTAGAAGAACTTACTTCATTAATAAGTAACATGATAAAAGAAAAGTTACATAAAAGAAATTTGATTCCACATATAGAAGTAAATAAAGAAGAAGTTGAACCTAAAAAAATATATGAAGAAATCAAACTAGATTTGGATAGAGTTAAAGATGTTCAAACTGAATATAAAAGTGAAACTAAATTTGATTTATTTGATTCAAATGATGAATTAAATAATGAAAATATATATGTAAACGAATCTGAAACACTTGTTATAAATGATAGCTTTATAGAACAAGAAGAAGTAGAAAAAGAAAATAGACTTCCAGAATTATATCCTGTAGGATTAGTGCATGGTACATATATAATCTGCCAAAATGAAAAAGGTATGTATATGATAGATCAACATGCAGCAAAAGAAAGAGTAAATTATGAAATGTATAAAGAAAAACTTGGAAATCCTACACAAAGTTCAATAGATTTATTAATACCTATGACACTTGAATTTTCAAATGATGAATTTGTTTTACTTAAAGAAAATTTAGATTTACTTAGAAATATCGGCTTTAAAATAGAAGAATTTGGAATAAATTCAATTATAGTAAAAGCTCATCCAACTTGGCTTCTTAAAAACTATGAACAAGAACAAACAAGAAAAATAATAGAAGTTATACTTCAAAAAGAAAAAGATTTTTCAATAGTTAAATTTAATGAAAAAATAGCAACTATGTTATCGTGTAAAATGGCTATTAAAGCAAATATGAATATTACTATTGAAGAAATGGAAAGTTTAATAAATGATTTGAGAAAATGTGATAATCCATTTAATTGCCCACATGGCAGACCTACAATTATATTTTATTCAAATTATGATTTAGAAAAATTATTTAAAAGAAGTGGTTTTGAAAATAAGTTATAATAAATATAACTTTTTTTAAAACTTTTATTTCAATAATTGACTTTATATAGCTAAAAATTATATACTATATGTAGTATGTAACGATAGTAATATATTGATCTTGACTACATAAAATGTTTTAAGGAGAGTAATGATATGAAATATTATTTAGCAGGTATAAAAGGGGCTGGAATGAGTGCTCTTGCACTTTTTTTAAATGATTTAGGTTATGAAGTAATAGGTTACGACGATGCCAAAGATCATAGATTTACAGAAGATAAATTAATTGCGCGTAACATAAAAATTTACACAGAACCAAATGATGCAATGGATAAAAATACTATAGTCGTATATTCTCCAGCTTTAAAATTAAATGTTCATCCAGAACTAATAAAAGCAAATCAAATGGGGCTTGAAATATATGAATATCAAGAAATGCTTGGAAAACTAACAAAGAAATTTGAAACAATTTGTATATCAGGATGCCATGGAAAAACTACTACTACTGCAATGCTAAGTAAAGTTTTGGAAGATACAGTTGGTTGTAGTTATATAATAGGTGATGGAGTAGGAAAAGCAAATAAAGAAAGCAAAAAATTTGTGCTTGAATCGTGTGAATATAGAAGACATTTTCTAGCTTATGAACCAGAATATGTTATAATAACAAATATTGATTTAGATCATACTGATTATTTTAAAGGAATAGATGACATAATAAATGCTTATAATGAATTTGCTAATAAAGCTTCGAAAATGGTTATAGCTTGTGGTGATGATCCATATATGCATACATTACAAGTTAATCCTCAAATATACTATTACGGTCTAGAAGATGATAATGATATTCAAGCAAAAAACGTTGAGTATAGGAATGATGGTACAGAATTTGATGTATTTATAGAAGATGAGTATTATGGACATTTTGATTTACCACTTTATGGAAAACATATGCTTCTTAATGCACTTGCTGTAATTGCCGTATGTCATTACGAAAGAATGGATTCAAAAGAAGTTGCCAAATCACTTAAGACATTTAAAGGCGCTGAAAGAAGATTTAAAGAAAAGTTCATTGGAGATATAGTTACTGTAGATGATTATGCACATCATCCAACAGAAGTAAAGGTAACAATTAAAGCTGCACGACAAAAGTACCCAGATAAAAAAATAATTGCTGTATTTAAGGCACATACTTTTTCTAGAGTACAAGAATTCGCAGACGATTTTGCTAAAGCCCTTAATTTAGCTGATAAAGCATATGTAATGGATATCAATTACGATAGAGAAGATCCAAACGATTATCCGGGCATAACACCTTATACTATAATTGATAAATTAGATAATGGTGAATATATAGAACAAGGTATGGAAGAAAAGTTACTTGAGTATGATAATGCAGTAATACTATTTATGAGTAGTAAGGAAATATATTTATTACAGGAAAGATATGAAAAATTATTAAAAGAAAAACTAGGTATAAAATAAAACAGACTTTTGTCTGTTTTATTTTGAAATTAATTCTTTAATCTTTTCAGTATTTTTAAAGTTTAACTTAGCAATTTCATTTAATTTATCAAATCCATATTTATTAACAAATTTAACTCCTATTTCATCGACTTTATCACTTGCTCCCTTAAGAAGTAAAAGATTTAGATTTTTACTTAATTTATCAAATTCCTTTAAGAAAATATATCTACTAATTATAGAAGAACAAGCAACACTTAAACATTTATCTTCAGCTTTAGTTATAAATGTAATATTTCTTACAACATTTGTACTTTCTTTTAAGTAATTAAAATATACATATGGTTGAGCGAATTGATCTACTACAATATAATCATAGTTAAAATTTTTACTTTTAACTTTTGATAGAACTTTATTATGCATAATAGCCTTTATTTTGTTCATATTAATATTATGACTGTATTTTTCATTGTATTCCTTGTTAGAAAGAATTATACTTTCATATGGAATAACTTTGATTAATTTAGGAACAATCTCTAATATTTTTTCATCAGTTAGTTTTTTAGAATCTCTAACGCCTAATTCTTCTAGAAAAGGTATATTTTCTTTTGAAACAAAAGATGCAGTAACAACAATTGGACCAAAGTAATCACCTGTTCCCACTTCATCAGAACCAATTGAATTGCAATAATAAACCTTAGGATCTTTTTTTGCTTCTTCTTTTTTCTTTTTGTTTTCACTATTAGTTATATCTATTTTTTTGTTAGGATTTAAATGAGATTCAACTTCCTTCCACATATTTGCATCTATATCAGCAGAAATTCCTTGAAAAACTGCTTTTCCAGACTCATATAAAGTAACTACTGTATCAGCTTCATCAGCTTGAAAAACAGCGTACTGAGGTGTCTTTTCTCTCTTTTTATCTTCAAAATATTCAATCATTTTTTTCTTAGTGTTATCACTTACTTTTAATGTTATAGTCATAATAACCTCCACATTTTTATTTTACCATAAAAGAAAACAAATTACTTTATTTTTTTTGATATTTATAATATAATTTAATAGGAGGTAGTTTATGAATGTAGTAGATGTAGCTATAATTATTATAGTCTTGTTTGGGGCTGTGTTAGGTTTTAAAAGAGGATTTACTAAGTCAATTGTAAAGGCTTTAGGTTTTATAGTTGCGGTTGTTTTGGCTTTCTTATTTAAAAATGGCTTAGCTAGTATTTTATATAATAATTTACCATTCTTTAATTTTGATGGAATATTTAAAGGAATGACTGTACTAAATATAGCTTTATATGAACTAATTGCATTCCTAGTTTTACTTGCGTTATTTATGGTTGTACTTAAAGTATTACTAATAGTAACATCATTATTTGAAAAAATACTTGCAGCCACTATAGTATTAAGTATACCATCTAAAATTGGTGGAGCTGTAGTTGGATTAGTACAAAATTATATAATAGTATTTATAGTTTTGTATATAATTTCATTACCAATATTTAATGTCCCATTATTACAAGAATCAAAATTTAAAAATGCAATACTTAATAATACTCCGATTTTGAATAAATTTGCTGATAACACAGTATCTGTTATGAATGAATTTATTGAACTAAAAGATAATTATAACTCTAGTACAAGTTCTGATGATTTTAATTTAGATACATTAGATTTGTTCTTAAAATATAATATTATTTCCGTGCAATCAGCAGATAGATTAGTAGAAAAAGGAAAAATAAAAACAAATAATCAAGAAAGGTTAATAGAAATATTAAATAAATATAGGGTGAATAACAATGATAATAGCTAATGATAATAATTTTAATGAAGTAGTTAATGAAGAATTTGTTTTAATGGATTTTTTTGCAACTTGGTGTGGTCCTTGTAAAATGCTTTCTTTAGTTTTAGATCAAATAAAAGATGTTAAAATAGTAAAAGTAGATGTAGATGAATCACCAAACCTTTGCAAACAATATGCAATCATGAGTGTACCAACTTTAATGATATTTAAAGATGGTAAAATGATTTCTAAAAAAAATGGTTATATGCCACTTGAAATGATTAATTCTTGGATAGAAGAAAATAGATAAGCACATATTTTATATGTGTTTTATATTGTAAAAAAAATCCTAGTTTGTTATAATTATTAGAGAAAGTAGGTATAATATGAAGAAAGGATTTACTTTAGTAGAATTACTAGCTGTTATAATAATTCTTGGAGCAATTTTTGCTATTACGTTTCCTTTAGTTACGGATAATATAAGAAAAACAGAAGAAAAAGCTTTCAATCTTCAAAAAGAACAAATAATAGCTGCTGCAAAAGATATGGTAATAAAAGAATATGTTGTTATACCTGATAAACAAAGTATTACGCTTTATGTAGGAGAACTAAAAAGAAAAGGTCTTTTACCAATAAAAATGATAAATGCTAAAACAAAATTAACAATTTCCAATGAGTCCAATGTTGTTATATCAAGAGAAAATAACTCTTATAGTTATGATGTAAACATAATAGATTTAGAAGAAGAAAGTACAGAAAATAATGAAAACGCACCTGTTATTAGATTAAATGGTAATTATGTAGAATATGTTGAAATAAATACAGAATATGTAGAAAAAGGCGGTACAGCATATTCAAATACAGGTATTCCTTTGAAACTGAATCTTCAAATTAAATCAAATGATAATGGGGGTGAAGAAATTGAAACTTCAGAGTTAGGAACATACAAATTAATATATTCTGCCACTGATAAGAATGGATTAACTACTACAAGCATAAGAACTGTTGTTGTAAGAGATACAATTCCACCTGTAATATATTTTCCAGAAGATAATATCGTAAAGGTATCAGAACTTAATGGATCTTATGTTGAAGAAGGAGTATACGCTATTGATAATTCAAATGATAAAATTAATGTTACTTGTGTATCTTCATTAAGTAACGTACCAGGCAAGCATGTTATACTTTATACAGCAAAAGATCCATCAGGAAATACAACTAATGCAAAAAGAGTAATAACAGTAGTAAATGATTAAAAATTATATAGAAATTACTAATTATGTTAGTAATTTTTTATTTTATTTAAAAAAACTTGACAAAATTCTACAAGAAGCATATACTATACTGGTATACCTGATTGGTATAGTAGTATAGGAGGCTTTAATATGAATAAAAGAGATATAATAATTGAAGAAGCACGAAAATTATTTAATTCATATGGCTATAAAAAAGTGTCAATGGATGAACTTGCAAAACAAGCAAATGTTACAAAAAAAACAATTTATTCTTATTTTAAAGACAAAGAAGAACTATTTAAATACTTTATAGAAGAAGAACTATTAGATATAAAAAACAAAATAGAAAAACAAAAGAAAAAAGGTTCTTTTATAGATAATTTATCTAATAGTATTATCGTTATGTTAAAAGTTAGAAAAGAAAGTGGAATAGTAAGAAACTTAATAAAAGATAAAAATGATTTACAAAATATTTCATTTTTAAAACTATATGATGATGATATTATTAAATATATTAAGGATGTATTAACAGAAGAAATAAATAAAGGTGATATTATAGAATGCGATGTAGATTTAACAGCATTTGTAATATATAAAGTATTTGTAACAGTTTTATTTGAGTATGGAGAAGAAATTAATGAAGAAAAAGTTGCTAAAGAAATTACTTCTATACTAAAAAATGGATTAATTAAATAGGGAGGGTTTATAATGAAAAAGAAAAAAGTAAAAGAAAACAAATTATTTAGAAACATTATAATATGTGCAGTATTAATAATACCTTTTATGTACAGTTTTTTCTATTTAAAAGCTTACTGGAATCCATATGGTGAAGGTAACATCGATAATTTACCAGTAGCAATTATAAATAGTGACGAGGGAGAAAAAGGTGAATCATTAGTTAACAGTATTAAAGATTCTAAAAAATTAAAACTAGACGTAGTTAATGAAAAAGAAGCAACAGATGGTCTTAACGATGGCAAATACTATGCAGTTATTAATATTCCATCAGATTTTTCAAAGAATATAGAAAGTGCAGGGGAAGTAGAAAAAGTACATCCTACAATTACATATTCTCCAAATCAAAAATCAAATTATTTATCTAGTCAAATAATTAATACAGTTGTTATAACAGCTGAAAAAAGTTTAGATAATGAAATAAATTCTGGAATCATTGATTCTTTAGAAGATAAACTAAAAGAAGTTCCAAATAGTTTAAATACTATAAGTGATGGTTTTGGAAATTTATTAGAAGGAACAAATAAATTAAAAAATGGAGTAACTGAAATTAAAACAGGTACTGAAACATTAAAATCAGGAATAGAAAGTGCTTATAATGGTAGTAAGACTATTAATGATAAACTTAGTGCTTCAATTGAAAGTTTAAAAAATGATAATACAGCAGCAATCGATAATGCAACACTTAATACAATAAAAAAACAAGTTAATGGAAGTGTAAACTCTACATTTACTGATGATTATAAAAAAGCAATAGGTGTTAAAGCAGTTGCTTCAGTTAAATCAACATATCAAGCAAAAATGAAACAAATAGAACAAGGATTACTTAATCAATTATCTGCATATGGTGTTACAGATGTAAAAGCTTATTGTAGTAGTTCAACAGTTAATGAAGCTTTAAAAAATTATTGTAATTCATATATACAATTAGATACTTTAGTAAGTCAATTAAATGATTCTTCTAGTATACTATATATGTCTATATATAATACAGCTGTTGAAGCTTCTTATACAGCTTCCGTACAAACTGCAAATACAGTTAGTGAAAATGTAGCTAAGAGTGTTGCAACAAGTGCAAAAAAACAAGCAACTGAAAAATCAATAGAATCACTTACAACTTTAAATTCTGGAATAAGTTCATTAACAGATGGGTTATATAAATTAAATGAAGGTTCAACTTCACTTTATACAGGAATTACAACTTTAGAAAATGGTACTATTACATTAAATAGTAGTGTTTCAAGTGCTAAAAAAGAATTAGATAATAAAATATCTGAAACAAAAGAGGAATTAAAAAAAGTAGATTCTTTATCGGAATATGCTAAAGAACCTGTTAATATAGAAACTAAAACAGTAAATGAAATATCAAGTTATGGTACTGCATTTGCTCCATTATTTATTTCTATTGCTTTATGGGTAGGAAGTTTAATGATGTTTATAGTTCTTTACTATGACAAAAACGAAAGATTTGGATTATTTGGAATTGATTCAGAAAAAAGAGTTAAAAGAACACTTGCATATCATGCACTTGCAACATTGTCTGGTGTCTTATTAGCATTCTTACTTCAAATCTTATTAGATTTTAGTATTACAAATATATTCTTATATTACTTTGTAATTGTGTTAGTTTCAAATTGTTTCTTAGCAATTATTGAATTCTTAATAATGAACTTTGGTGATATAGGTAAGTTTGTAGCACTTATTATATTGGTATTACAACTTGCAGCATCAGGTGGTACATTCCCAATAGAAACAGTAACTAAAGGATTTAGATTCCTAAACCCAATTTTACCAATGACATATACTGTAAAATTAATAAAAGAAACTATAGTTTCTATTGAAAGTTCTTTACTTTTACAAAACTTATTAATAGTTGGTTTAATATTTGTTGTATTCTTTATAGTAAATATAGTTATTGATAAAATAAAAGAAAATAAAGGCAAATAAGTTATAGCTTATTTGCCTTTTTTTATAATTTTCTATATAAACCGATTGCTTTACCCAATATTGTAACGTTATCTAATATTATTGGATCCATAGTATCATTTTCAGGTTGTAATCTAAAATATCCTGATTCTTTATAGAATGTTTTTAAAGTAACTTCATTTTCATCAGTCATAGCGACTACTATTTCACCATTTCTCGCACTGTTTCTTCTTTCTACTATAACTATATCTCCATCTAATATTCCTGCATTAATCATACTTGTACCACTTACAAGAAGAGTAAAAACCTCTTTGTTATTTGGAATTAAGTAAGCTGGTAATGAAAAATATTCATCAGGTCTTTCAATTGCTTCGATAGGACTACCTGCTGTTATTTTACCAAGTAAAGGTACAGAAACTACTTCTTCACCTTTTATAGCATATTCATTTTCTACAAGTAATTCAATAGCTCTATTTTTTGTATCTTCTTTTTTAATAAAACCTTTACTTTCTAGATTAGCTAAATGTGCATGTATAGTAGCAGGTGATGATACACCAAGATCAGCTCCAATTTCTCTAATAGTGGGTGGGTATCCATGTGATACCATATATTTTTTTATGTATGTAAGAATTTCATTTTGTCGTTTTGTTAATTCTTTCACAAGTAACCTCCTTTATTACATTTACAGTTTAACATTATTTTTACAAAAAGTCAAACAAATGTTTGTAATTACAATTGACACGAACAATTGTTTGTGATAAACTTATTTTAGTGAAGGAGAGATAGTATGAGAGAAATGATTAAAAGTAAAGGAATAATATTATTTATATTGGTATTCTTAGGAGTTACATATGTTAATGCTATTGGAACTGTTAGAATGGAAGAAAGTTATAAGATTGAAAATAGTTATGTAGCTCTTAATACTATATAACTATTTTTATTTTAAACATTTTTTGACAAAAAAAGCTAATAATAAATTATAAAATAAATAAAGGTGATACTTTTTGAGAAAATACTATCTTTTTAACATAAGAAAAGAATTTTACCTAGTATATAAAAACAATTCTTATGTATTATATAAAACTTTAGAAAATTTATATAAATTAAAAAAAGAAAATTTATCATATGGTGTTTCTCTTTTCAATCAAATATGTGATAGAATACCAAAAAAACAAGTAGAAAATTGTTTTTTGGAATATATAAAAATAAATAATGATAAATTTTTAATAAATGAAACAAAAGAAGAATCATTAGTAACAATTAAAAATTCTTGTATTTTATATAACACAAATATGAATTATCCAAAATCCATGGGAAGTATATATTCAAGTAATATGTGTATTTTTGTAGTTGATTTTAAAAATGAAGACTATTTTTGGTTAGATGAGCATATTGTAATAAAAAACAAATATACATTAATATAGACTTGTAATATTTGCTTAATTTTAGTAAAATGTAAGTTAGGAGGCAATAAAATGGAATTATTTTTAGATATATTAAAAATATTAGTAGGATTAATAGCAGGTGGAGTTATAGGATTTTTTATAGCTCGTAATTATATGAAAAAATATTTAAAGAAAAATCCACCTATTAATGAACAAATGATTAAAGCTATGATGACTCAAATGGGTAGAACACCTAGTCAAAAACAAGTTAATCAAATGATGAAATCAATGAGTAAATATATGGACTAAAATATCATTTAATTGATATTTTTTTTATTCTATTTTTATTTGTCGCATACAATAAAATAGGTGATTTTTATGATAACTATAGGAGTTGTATGTAGAATAGATAAGACTGAAAATAATGATGTATATGTTTTTAATAAAAAACTTTGTGATTATTTAATACTTGAAAATGTAAGAATTATTCCATTAATAAATTATGATATTTCTTTATTAAAACTTTGTGATGGTTTTATATTACCAGGTGGTGATTATGAAACAATTGATTTTTTAATAATAAAGTATGCTTACGAATTTGATTTATCTCTTCTTGGAATATGTATGGGTATGCAAAGTTTAGGTAAGTATTTTAATGGAAATTTGGAACTAGTTGATAATCATTATTCAAAAAGTGATTATCATTTTGTAAACATAGACTCATCATCAAAAATTTTTAAAATATTAAATCGTTCTAAAATTAAAGTTAATAGTAGGCATAAATATAAGTTATCAAATACTGATTTAAAAATATCTGCATATTCACAAGATAATGTTATTGAAGCAATTGAAGTGCCAAACAAAAAATATATTATAGGAGTACAGTGGCACCCCGAATCAATGATTTCATATGATATAGTATCAAAACAATTACTTGATAGTTTTATAGAGTCATGTAAGGGGGAATAGGTGTGAGTTTACATGATATATTAAAAATAAGTAATGGTGAAATTATAAATGGAAATATATTAGATCAAAAAATAGGTAATATTCAAATAGATTCTAGAAAGGTTGAAATAAATGATATATTTATATGTATAAAAGGCAAAAACGATGATGGACATAATTATATAAAAGAAATAGAAAATAAATGCAGCTGTATTATTGTAAGTAAAGATGTTATTGTCACGTCAGATGTTTTAGTAATAAAAGTAGATGATACTATATCATTTATGGGAACTCTTTCAAATTATATACGACTTAAATATATAAATATTCCTTTAATAGCAATCACAGGAAGTGTAGGAAAAACTACTACTAAAGAGTTACTATATCATGTATTAAATGAAAAATATAAAATATTATATACTAAAAAAAATTATAACAATAATATAGGTGTTCCTATGACGATTTTTAATTTAAATGAAAATTATAATTTAATAGTTTTAGAAATGGGTATGAATCATTTAAATGAAATAAGTAATTTATCAAAAATGGTTTTACCAAATACATGTATTATAACTAATATAGGAACTTCACATATTGGATATTTGAAAAGTCAAAAAAATATTTTAAAAGCCAAACTTGAAATAACAGATGGTCTTAATAATGGTATATTGTTATTAAATAATAAAGACAAATATTTAAAAAAAATTAAAAAAAATAAAAATAATATTGTATGCAATATAAATGAGTTTAAAGTATATAATGTAATTACTACATATGAACATTTATTCTTTTCAATAATTTATAAAAATAAGAATTATAATATAAAATTTAATATTCCAAACAGTTCATTAATTAACAATATATTACTTGTTATTAAAACGAGTTTAATTTATGGAATGAGTATAGAAGATATAATAGAACGTATTAGTACGTTTGAACAAATTTCAGGAAGAAATAATATTTTATTATTAAAAGATAATATAATTTTGGTTGATGATTGTTATAATTCTAGTTATGAATCATTAATAAGTTCTTTAAATATGATTAAAAATTTTAAAGATAAAAAAATAATTATATTAGGTGATATTCTAGAACTTGGTAGTTATTCAAAAAAAATCCATTTAAAAATAGGACGATTTTTAAAAAAATATAAGATTAAAAATAATATTTCTGTTATTACAGTAGGCACAAATATGAAATTAATAAATAAATATGTTAATTGTTCAAGCTTTAATACAAGTGAAGAAGTTATTACATTTTTAAGTGATTTAAATATTACAGATTGTTGTATATTACTTAAAGGTTCTAGAGGAATGCATCTAGAAAAAATAAAGGATGTTTTGATTATAAAGAATGCTAGTTAATTAATTAGCTAGTTTTTTTGTTATTAGTTATTAGTTTTATTGTAAGGCAATCGCTTAAAAAATATTAAGCAAATCTATTGACAACTGTCAAGATTTGGTATCACTTCAAAAATAAGCCTTTCTATTTTTGAAAAATCTAATACATAATTAGTTAGTTTTCTTTTTAATGGTACTTTTCCAAAACTATCATCTAAACTAGCTAAATTAAATACAATTTTTCTTAATATTGATAAATTATTAATACTATTTCCTATTCTATTTCTTGAATGGTCCTCATCTAGTATTACATCTAATCTCCAATGTAATCCACACTCAATATTCCAATGATCTCTTATTACTTCTTCTAATCTTTTAATGTCTATTTGATAATCAATAATATAATAATTATCCGTTATTATTATTTCATCATTTATCATTGTTTGAATCCTTGTATAAGCTATCGCTTTTACTGTTTTCCACTTTTCCTTATCGCTTATTAAACTCACATCATATGATAAAAAATATTCTCTAATTTCGCTTCTTCCATGGTTTTTTCCTATTGTTTTATAGTATTTTATATTTTTATTACCGTATAAATTATATTGTTTATTAAAATACTTTTTTATGTCTTTTAATAATTGTTTTTGGTTCTCTTTTATTTTTAAAACATAATGTCCTTTATTTACTACAATTTTATTTACTATTTTTTCTTGTACTCCTATTGAATCTATTGTTATCGTTGCACCCGTAATATCTATTAAATCTAACAAATCTGGAATTGCGGTTATTTCATTTGATTTATCATCTACTTTTACTTGACCAATAGAAATACTAATATCACCTAAAAATGCGGATACTATATAAGGAATATTTCCACCTTGTATTTTATTTGTTGCACTTCTAATTGCTTTTCCATCTATACTTATCATTTTTCCTGTTTTATTTTTTACTATTTCGTTTATCCACTCTATAAAAATTGTCATAAACTTCTTACTGTCTATTTGCGCATACAAATCTGATAGACAATCATGAGATGGAGTTCCATTTTCTAATCCTAGTAATTCATTAAAGTACTCTTCTTTCAATTTCATGAAGTAGGCTATATTTACGTAATCCGTTTGCCCACATAATATTGCATAGATTGTCATTATTAATATATCTATTAATTTGTACTTTTTACCTCTTATATCTCTTGGGTCTTCTAACACTTTAAACTGTTCAAATAAACTCATTTATACCAACTCCTAGTATAATTGTAGCTTATTTTTTTATCATTTAGTAACTAGTTTACTTTTTTTTACACTTTTTCTAAATTATTTTTAAGCGATTGCCTTAGTTTTATTGAAAATATTTATATAATATGTTAGAATATTTGGAGAGGAAGGAGATAAATTATGTTAAATGAGAAAGAATTAAATGCAGAAGAAGTAAATAAAGTAATAGAAACCAAAGATGCTGAGTATATATATAATTTTGCAAAAAATGTAAAGGGAGTAAACATAGAAGAACTAGAAAATGCAATAATAAAAACCAAATTTACTGAATATATATATCAATTTGCAAAAGATGTAAAAGGAGCAAACATAGAAAAACTAGAAAATGTAATAATAGAAACAAAATCTGCTTGGTATATATATCAATTTGCACTAAATGTAAAAGGAGCAAATATAGAAAAACTAGAAAATGCAATAATAGAAACAAAATCTGCTGATTCTATATATAAATTTGCAAAAAATGTAAAGGGAGTAAACATAGAAAAACTAGAAAATGCAATAATAGAAACAAAATCTGCTGATTCTATATATCAATTTGCACTAAATGTAAAAGGAGCAAATATAGAAAAGCTAGAAAACGCAATAATAGAAACAGTAACCAAAAATGTTGAACATATATATGAAGAAGGAGAAGTTGAATATATAATTTATTTTGCAATAAATGTAAACGGAGCAAACATAGAAAAACTAGAAAATGCCATAATAGAATTAAAAAATGCTAGAGATATATATAAATTTGCAATAGCTGTAAAAGGAGCAAATATAGAAAAACTAGAAAATGCCATAATAGAAACCAAAAATGTTGAAGATATATGTATATTTGCAAGAGATGTAAACGGAGCAAACATTCAGAAACTAGAAAATGCCATAATAGAAACCAAAGAACCTTTCTATATATATTTTTTTGCACTAAATATAGAAGGAGCAAATATAGAAAAACTAGAAAATGCCATAATAGAAGCCCAAAATGCTAAAGGTATATATAAATTTGCAAGAGATGTAAAGGGAGCAAACATTGAGAAACTAGAAAATGCCATAATAGCGACAAAGCTTGTCAAATTTATGCAAGAATTTGCAAAAAATGTAAAGGGAGCAAACATAGAAAAACTAGAAAATGCCATAATAGAAATTAATAATCCTTCATTAATATCATTTATGCGTAAAGTTCTAGACGATAAAGAAATGACAGATGCAGAAATTCAAATGGCTAAACGAAAATATATATTTAGTCTTCTAGACAATATAGGCGAAATTGATAATGGAGTTATGTTAGGAATGTGTTTGGGTTGTTTTATTAGTCCTGAATCTACAGTTGAAGATTTAGAAAAATGTAATGAAGCATATTTAAACTATATGAGCTCACGTGAGAAAGAACAGACAAATAATAAGAAAAAGTAAAAACAAAATAAAAACGCTTTAACAGCGCTTTTTTATTGGGCTACTGGCATTTTTATATATGGTAATGATTTATATTTTAAAACTTTTATATCTTCATTTTCTTTTTTATTATCAAATTCATAAAAATTATCTTTGTTACTTAAATAAAGTTCTGGATTTTCTCTTATAATAAGGTGTTTTAATGTCATTAATTCTTCAATATCAGAACTTTCTAATATTTTTTTATATTCTTTAATTATTTCTTTATCATCATTATTTTTTATAAAACTTTCCCATTTTAATAATTTATCAAATCTATTTAATTGTAGTTTGATTTGTTCTAATTGATTAACATATATATGGCAATCAGATATTGTCCAGTTTAAATTACCAACTTCTAAATTAGATACTTTTGCAAGTAAACTAAGTAAAATTGCATATTGTGTTACATTGAATGGATTGCCAATCGGCATATCATTACTTCTTACATCTACATTAATATTTAATTTTCCATTAGAAACTTTATATGTACTTGCCCATACACAAGGTTCTAATACACCAGTTTTAAGTAAATTAGCTTGTCTTAATGATACAACATTTCTTCTACTTGTAGGATTATTTTTTAATGAATATAATACATTATCAAATTCTTTTGTTTCTTTAACGACATATCCATAAGCAGTACCAATGGTATGAGCATATTCAGGTCCATAGTAAATAGCTTCTTTTATGGTTCTATTTTCCTTTAAACTACTAGCAGTTAGATTAGTATCATTTCCATATATGTCTTTTACTTTTACAATATTTTTTTTATTTTCATTAATATATGGTTCATATATACGATATATACCATCATCATCTATCATCCAGTCATCCCATATATGATTTTGTCTATCATGAAGCCATTTTACATCATTAGTTTGTGCTTGATATATCCAAAGTAGTTCTGTAATTGTATTAGCAAGTGCTACTTTTTTTGTTTCAAGAATAGGAAAAGATTTACCAACATCTAATTTAAAATATACTCCTTCAATAGATAAAGTATCAATTCCTGTTCTGTTTTTGCACAATTCTCCTTTTTTTAATATTCTTTTTAATATATTACAATAAATTTTATCCCAGTTAGTTACAATAGCAGTTTTTCTATTTATTTCATATTTTTTTCCATCTATATCTATCATATTATCACCTGTAATAATTGTATCATAAACAAAAAGAAAAAGCCATTAAAGGCTTATCTAATTATTAATTCTTTCTTTTTAGATAGTTCATTATCTAATAATTCACTTTCATATACCAAAATTCCATTTAATCTATTTAAATAAATACTTGGAACTGTAAATCCGTGAATTAAATCAGCTCTAGAAATAATAGGATCAAATATACTTAAATCTAAGTTAACATCCTTATTAAATATTCTACAAGTTTTTGTTATATTTACATATTTAGTTAAAATTTTTGAAATTTGAATTAATTCATCTTTACTAAATTCTTGACTTAAATAATTACAAAAAACTTCACTATTAGAATATGTAATTAAAGAAGTTAATATGTTCTTTTCCATATTAGAAAGTTCTTTATTTCTTGCAGAAGTAAAAGAAATCTCATGAGCTTTTCGTGGTAATATATTTTCAGTTATAGTTGGAAGATGATCAATTATATAATTTCTTTCCATTTTTCCTTTTTTTGAAATCTCCATATACTTTTCGATTCCCATTTTTTCCAATTGTTCTCTTGTGACAATTGCATTTAGATTTATTTTCATAAACGTTCCCCTTTCAGATATGCAATATATTATACAAAAAAAAATAAATTTGTCAAATCTTGTTTTTATATATATATTATTATATAATTATAAACAGGTGATTTTATGAAAATAAAATATGAATTATTAAAAAAAGAAAATAATACGAAAGCAAGATATGGTCTTTTAAAAACTAATCATGGTGAGTTTAAAACACCAATGTTTATGCCTGTTGGAACACTTGCAAATGTTAAAACATTGACACCCGAAGAATTAAAAGCTATGAATAGTGCGATAATTCTTTCAAATACTTATCATCTATGGTTAAGACCTGGAGAAGATGTTGTTTCTAAAGCTGGTGGGCTTCATAAATTTATGAACTATGATGGACCAATACTAACTGATAGTGGTGGTTTTCAGGTTTTTTCATTAGCGAAGAAAAAAGATATTGTAGAAGAAGGAGTTACTTTTAAAAGCCATATAGATGGTAAAAAACTATTTTTAACTCCAGAACTTTCAATTCAAATTCAAAATAAACTTGATAGTGACATAGCAATGAGTTTTGATGAATGTATTCCATATCCTGCAAATTATGAATACGCAAAAAAAAGTACAGAGAGAACTATTAGATGGGCAAAAAGAGGGTTAAATGCTCATAAAAATGAAAATCAATCTTTGTTTGGTATTATTCAAGGTGGAGAATACGAAGATTTAAGAAAGTTAAGTGCTGAAGAAACTGTTAAAATGAATTTCGATGGTTATTCAATTGGTGGAACAAGTGTTGGAGAAGACAAAACAACAATGTATAATATGATCGATTATGCAATTAAATATTTACCTGAAGATAAACCAAGATATTTGATGGGAGTGGGAGATCCTATAGATATAATTGAGGGTGTTATTAGAGGAGTTGATATGTTTGATTGCGTATTACCTACAAGACTTGCGCGCCATGGAAATGCTTTTACTAGACAAGGAAAAATTAATATTAGAAATTTGAAATATAAAGAAGATTTTGAACCTATAGAACATAATTGTGACTGTTATACTTGTAAAAATTATACAAAAGCTTATATAAGACATTTAATAGTAAGTAATGAAATGTTAGGTGGAAGATTACTATCAATTCATAATATAAGGTTTTTAATTAAATTAACTGAAGAATTAAGAGAAGCAATAAAAAATGATAATTTATTAGAATATAAAGAAAAATTTGTAAAAGAATATTTAGGAGAATAATAATTAAGGAAAGAGGAAAGAAAATGAAAAAAATAATATTTGGTTTTATATGTAGCGCTCTTACTTTAAGTTTATTTACAGGATGTGGTGATAAAGAATTAGAAAAAACAGATAATAATGAAAATAAAACAGAAGAAAAAACAAACGGTAAATGTACAGCAGTTGAATGCATTAAACAAATAAATGTTGAAAATACAGTAGAAGAAATCAATAATATAATTGGTATAAATGGCGAATTAATTGATGAAAAATATAATAAATATTATTGGAAATTATCAGAAAATGTTGGAATTGAAGTAGCTTATTATTCAAGCACAAAAGGAACAATTAAATTAGATATAGATAAAAGTAAAATAGCTATTAAAAATGTTGATTTTTCTAAATATAATGAATTAAAAGATAAAGTAAAAAGTGGAATTACATATGATGAATTTAAAACATATTTAGGAAATATTGATGGTGTTATCGTTGAAAAGAGTAGCTATTCAACTAAATATACATGGGCAAGTGAAAATGGAAGCTATATTAATGGAACATTCTCTAATAGTTCTAACAAATGTACCCTTTTAAGTGGTGTTGTAAAATAAAAAAGATCATTTGATCTTTTTTTGTTTTATATGATCTATTATAAAATCATCATTGTATTTATTTTTGAATAATAATAAATTATAATACATTTCAGTAATTTCTTTATTTTTAAGTATTGTATTATTACCCTCAATTATATTATCAATTATTTTAAATCCAGCAATTTTATTTAAAAATCCATATGTCATTGCATTAAATGAATATATGTCAAAATATTCATCTATTTTACCAATTCTTTTTTTATAATATGAATAAAAAGCATTTTGATTAGTATTTTTAAATTCATCAAATTCACAACTTATCATATCTAATAAATAAGGTGTGTTATTTTTAACTATAAAATTATGTACACCAATATCAGAATGAATTATATTTTGATTATTCAATTCTAATATCAATTCTTTAGCTTTTAAAAGTAACTTTATTTTATTCTTTGTACTATCAAAAGCATGATCATTAAAAGGTACACTTTTTTCTAATAGTTCTGTAGTGAAACCGGAAGGTGTTTTGTCTATATATACAATACCATCAGGAATTATAATATTTTTAGAAAATTTGTATTCATTTAATTTTTCTAGTTTATAAACTTTTCTTTTTATTATATTTATATCATTATCTTTAAATAAATTTATAACATAATTTTTGTCATCAATAGTATATAAATATCTATTATGTTCTATACCTTTATCTACAAATATTGGTATTAAATATTTAATTTCGTTTCTTTTAAAATATACTTCTTTCATAAAAATCACGTTTATTATTATATAATATAAATTCTATTTGTCAACTACTTTAAAATTAATACCTATCATTGAAGAAAGACTAGAAGTAAGAAGAAGTATTAAATAATATAATATTACTTTGATGCTTAATTCGCTTCTAAAAAAAATAATACTTATAAAAAACAACAATAAAATTATTATAGAACCGAATTTTAACCCTTCAAGCCATCCTTTAGAATTGGATTTTTTTCCTATTATAAAACTACCAATAAATATAGAAATAATAGGTATTAATATTTTTATAAACTTAAATAAACCATTACCTATAAAATTTATATAATAAAGAGAAGAAAAAATAAAAGTTAAACTAATTAAAAATGATAGTGAAAAAATAAAAGAAATTCCAAGTTTTTTAATATATTCCATATATATCCTCCTAATTAAATATATTAATTGAATATTTTTTTATTCTTATTATCATAATAAAAAAAGGTGATAACATGTATTTAAAAATAATTTCAAAAACATTATTTTTATATTTTTTTATAATCTTAGTATATAGAATAATGGGTAAAAAAGAAGTAGGTAAACTTGGAATAGTAGATTTAATTGTATCAATTTTAATAGCAGAACTTGCAGCTTTATCTATAGAAGAGTATGATGGATCTATTTTAGTATCAGTTATACCAATTCTTTGTTTAGTAGTAGTTCAAATAATATTTGGATATTTTGGCCTTAAAAGTAGTAAACTTAGAAATATGTTGGATGGTAAACCAGCAGTTATTATAAAAAATGGGAAACTCAATTTTAAAGAAATGGTAAAATTAAGGTATAGTTTAGACGATTTAGTAAGCCAACTCAGAGAACAAGGAATTATGAATATCGAAGATGTAAATTATGCAGTTTTAGAAAATAATGGGAAATTATCTGTTTTTAAAGAAGAAAAAAATTATCCATTACCACTAATACTAGATGGTCAAATAGATTATAGTGTTTTAAAAGAAATTAAAAAAAATGAAAAATGGCTTAATTTAATATTAGAGAAAAATAAAATAGCTTTAAATAATGTTTTTTATGCATTTTATACAAAAGAAAAAACTTTTATAATAAAAAAACAAGATGTTTTATAATTTAAAAGCTTTTTTTACATTATACATGTCATAAAAGGTTACAAACAAAATATTTATCGAAGTAGCTATAATAAGACTCCACATTCCTATTTTAAAAAGTGAGAAAACAAATAAAGCTAAAGTTCTTAAAAACATTGCAATTAAAGTTCCATACATTGCTTGTTTTACTTTTCCAATTGCTTGTAAACTACTACTTAAAGGAGCCTGTATGTAGTGAAATAAACATATAGGAGCAATGACTTTTATATAATTTACTCCACTTGTTGTATTATAAACGATTTTTAAAAGTAAAGATGGAAATAAAACTAATATAATGGTTGATGGAATACCAATTATTAAAGAAAATAAAATAGCTTGTTTTATTTTCTTTTTTGAATAATCATATTGCTTATTTGAATAACTATAACTAAGTGTGGGTATAAGTGCTTGTGATATAGCCATTGTAAAAAAAGAAGGTATTAATACAAGAGGCATAACGTAACCATTAATTACTCCATATTCATTTACTATAAAATCATTTGAGTATCCAACTAATAATAGTGTAAAACTAAGTATAATTGGTTCTAAAAAGTAACCAATACTACCAATTATTCTAGAACTTGTAGTTGGTAAACTAATAGAAAGAATTTCTCTTAAATTATCCTTATTAGGTTTAATATCTTCTTTTCTAATTTTGAATTTTTTAGGTAAAAAGAAGAAAAATATAATTATTGAAGTAAGTTCACTTGCTATGTTAGAAAGTACTATAAACATAATAGTTACTTCAATTCCATACTTTAAAAAAATAGGAATCCCAACTATTAAAACAATTAATCTTACAATATCTTCTGAAATATTTGAAATAACATGAGGGAACATTTTTTGTTTACCAAAAAAATATCCTCTTATAATACTAGATATACTTATAAATGGTAAAACAAAACCAATTGATAAAATTCCTAGATATACTCTTGGTTCATGGAGTAAATTATTCGCAAGTGTTTTTCCAAATATAAATAAAAAGATAATAATTAAAACATTTACCACGATAGTTATAGGAAATGCAGAAGCAACTAAAACTTTATTATTCCTTTTATCTTCTGAAACAAGTTTTGAAATTGCTATTGGAAGACCTAGTTGTGCTAGTGCGATTAATAACATAAAAGTAGGAGATAAAATCATATATATTCCAATACCTTCTGTGCCAACTAGTCTTGTCATTATGATTTTAATAACCATTCCTAAAATTTTTGTTATGAAGCCACCAACAATCAGTATAAGAGTAGATTTGACAAATTTACTTTTTTTCATAATTTCTCCTTTAAAATTATTTACTTTTCATATATAATATATATGTAAATAATAAAACTTTATTATTAGGAGGACCATATGGATATAAAATTTAATAGCTTGCAGGAGTTATATGAAAGAGTAAAACCAGCACTTACAACAAAAAGAGAAGAAATGAAAAGACTTGGAATATATTATGTAAAAGAAGAAGATATATGGAATTACTTTAAAGAAACAAAATGGATTAAAGCAACAAATTTATCTTTATATCAAATGGTTTCAGATATATTAAATACAGATAATATTTTTATTGAAGAATATGTAAAGGAAAGAATTTCTCGTGAAGTAAGAGTTCCAAATTTAGAAGAGTAAGGGGGATCTTTATGAAAAAATATGACAATATAACATATGATGTTTTATATAAAGCAGTAAGTTCATATATAGATAATGAAGAAGAATTAAAAATTATCACTAAAGCATACAAATATGCTTATGAAAAACACTTTGGGCAAAAAAGACGTACTGGTGAAGATTATATAATTCACCCATTAAATGTAGCTTTAATATTAACTGAGATATATGCAGACTATGAGTGTTTGTGTGCTGCACTTCTTCATGATGTTTTAGAAGATTGTGGTGTTCCAAAAGAAGAAATGGTAAAAGAATTTGGAGAAAACATTACGTCATTAGTAGAAGGAGTTACAAAAATAAATAAACTTAATTTTAAAGGTGCTACTGAAGCTATGCTTGCAAATCATAGAAAAATATTAGTTGGCCTTTCAGAAGATGTTAGGGTTATTATTGTAAAACTTGCAGATCGTCTTCATAATATGAGAACACTTTACATATTACCTAAGGAAAAACAAAAAGAAAAAGCAAAAGAAACATTAGATATATTAATTCCTATTGCTCATAGACTTGGAATGAATAAAATCAAATCTGAACTAGAAGATTTATCACTTAGATATTATAAACCTGATATTTATTTTGATATAGCAGAAAAACTAAATAAAACAAAAGCTGAAAGAGAAGCTATTGTATCAGAAATGAAAGATAATATAAGCAAAATACTTGATGAAAATAATATAAAACATGAAATAAAAGGAAGAGCAAAAAGTATATTTAGTATTTATAAAAAAATGGATAAAGGTAAAAAATTCAATGATATTTATGATTTACTTGCTTTAAGAGTTTTTGTAGATACAGTAGGGGAATGTTACCAAGCTCTTGGATACATACATTCAAAATATAGACCAATCCCTAAAAGATTTAAAGATTATATTGCTATGCCAAAAAGTAATATGTATCAATCGCTTCATACAACAGTATTTGGGATAGATGGTTATTTATTTGAAATACAAATTAGAACATATGAAATGGATAGAGTAGCTGAAAATGGAATTGCATCACATTGGTCTTATAAGGAACATGGAAGTAATATAAAAGCAGATATGCATCAAGAAATGGAACAAAAATTACAATTCTTTAGAACAATAATGGAAATGAGAGAAGAAGCAACAGATGATAAAAACTTTGTTGAATCAGTAAAAGAAGATTCTTTTAGAGATTTAATATATGTATTCACACCTAAAGGAGATGTAATAGAACTTCCAAAAGGTGCAACTCCAATAGATTTTGCTTATAGAGTACATAGTGATGTTGGAGATCATATGGTAGGTGCTATTGTAAATGAAATGTTGGTTCCAATTAATTATGAACTAAAAGATGACGATGTTGTAAAAATAAATACTAATAAAAATTCTATTGGACCTAATTATGAATGGTTAAATATAGTTAAAACACCACAAGCAAGAAATAAAATAAGAGCTTTCTTTAATAAACTTGATAAAGATGAAAATATTAGACAGGGTGAAGAAATATTACAAAAAGAATTAAGAAAAAGAAAAATTAGCTTTAATGAATTTTTAAGCCCTGGAAATGTAAAAAAAATAAAACAAGAATTAAAAATAAAAGATATTAAAGAATTATATATTAATTTTTCTAATAATAAAATTTTACCTTCAACTGTATATAACATTATTTATAATGAATCAGAAACAAAAAATGAAAAAATATTAAAAGATGCTACTAATAATAAAATAAAAGATATTAAAGTAGGAGCATCTGATATTTATGTAGAAGGTATTCCAAGCATAAAAACAAATATTGCTTCATGTTGCAAACCTGTGCCTGGTGAAAAAATAATTGGATATATTACTAAAGGAAAAGGAATTTCAGTACATAAAATTAATTGTTCAAATGTAATTAATTTAAAAGAAAGATTAATCAATGTATATTGGAATCCAGTTACTAGTAAAAAATATCCTGCAACTATTTTAGTTTATACTAAAAATGATAAAGATATATTACTTAACATAATTTCAAAATCAAATTCATCTAATATAACTGTTAAAAGTATAAGAACAGTAAACAATAGTGATATAATAATTTATAGTATAACAATATTAGTAGATAATAAAGAAAAATTACTTAAATTTATAAATGAAGTTAAAACTTTAAATCATGTTGTTGATGTACAAAGGAGTATTGGATGAAAGCAGTTGTAACAAGATGTAAGAGTGCAAGTGTAAAAATAAATAAAAAAATAGTTGGAAGTATAAACGAAGGATTACTTGTACTTGTGGGTTTTACATATGAAGATAGTATAAAAGATATAGATTACATGGTAGATAAAATAATAAATTTAAGAATATTTAATGATAATAATAATGTAATGAATAAATCAGCTTTAGAATTAAACAAACAAATATTATCTGTTTCACAATTTACTTTATATGCAGATACTAAAAAAGGAAGAAGACCTAGTTATGTAAATGCATTAAAGTCAATTGAGGCAATTAAACTTTATGATTTATTTAATGAAAAATTAAGTAAATATCTTCAAGTATCAACAGGTGTGTTTGGTGAAGATATGGAAGTAGAAAGTATTAATGATGGACCTGTTACAATAATTTTAGAAAGTAGGTAAAATATGATAAAAAATAAACTTGATTTTAAATTGATTAATGTAGCGCTATTTGTACTTATTGTATTTTTAATGTATCAAACAAGCGGATTATGGATAGGAATACTTGCAAAGATAATAACCATAATAGCACCATTTTTCTTTGCATTTATAATTGCATATGCACTAAATCCATGTGTTAGATTTTTAAGAGATAAAGGCCTTCCTAAATGGTTAAGTATATTAATAGTTGTTTTAGTAGTCCTTGGACTTTTAGCTTCTATTATAATAATAGCAGGACCATTATTATTTGGACAATTATCTAGTTTGTTTACTGGAATAATATCATTCTTTAAAGAAATTTCATCAACATATGATTTAAATTTTGGTAATATTCAACAAACTTTAAATGATACATTTACAAATATCTTAGCGGATCTTGGTAACTATGTATCTAATGGAGCAATTAACTTTATAGGAGTTTCACTTGGTGTCTTATCAGCAGCTTTAGTATGTTTATCGGCAGCTATATATTTCTTAATTGATATGGATAAAATAAGAAATGAAGTTAAAGTTATTGTTAAGAAAAAATCTAAAAAAGCATTTAGATATATTAAATTATTAGATGACCAAATGAAAAAATATTTGGTTGGATTTATGAAAATTTTGATAATTAATTTCTTCTTATATTCATTTGCATTCTTTATAGTAGGACATCCTAATGCACTACTTTTAGGATTTATGGCTTCAGTAGCATCACTTGTACCTTATTTTGGGGGAATATTTACTAATGTTATTGCTTTAGTTACTGCTTTTGTTGTTAGTCCAGCACTTTTTATAAAAACATTAATAGCAGTTGCAGTATTATCTGTTCTTGATGGTAATGTTATAAGTCCACTTGTATATGGAAAATCTAATGAAATTCATCCATTATTGATAATACTTGCAATATTTGCAGGTGGATTATTATTTGGTATGGTAGGAATTATTTTAGCGCTTCCATTATCAATAATTGCAGTTACTACTGTTAAATATTTTAAATCTGATATTTCAGAAATAATAGATGATATGAAAGAAGATAAAAAAAGTAAAAAATAATTTTTTACTTTTTAACTTGTATTAAAGGAGTAAGTTATGAAAAGGGTAATAAAAAAAGAAAAAATATTTAGATTTTGTAGTGTGATTTTTTTAAGTTCTTTATTTATATTCTTTAGTTTTAGACTTGTTTATAATTATATGAAAGAACAAAAAGCTAATTCATTAATTGATAATGGAATGCTTTCAACTAAAATTATTAATAACTTAAAAAAAGAAAATTATTTATATAATGATAATAAATATATATTAAAAAATTTAGTTGAAAACAATTATGTTTCATATTCAGGAATTTTATGGAGAATTGTTTCAGTTGATGATGGAAAAATAAAATTGGTTTCTGATGAAAATGTTACAGTTTTACCATTTGGAAAAAATTATGATGAATCGAATGTAATTAAATGGTTAAATTCTACATTTAAATCCAATTTAACACAACCTGACTTATTTATTACTGAATTTGATTCTTGTGTTAATAATGTAGATAAAATAGAAAAATCTGATTGTAATAATAGTAAAAATTATGTTTCATTATTATCAATGAATGATTATATAGATGCAGGCGCGAATAATAGCTATTTAAATAATAATACATATTTTTGGCTTTCAGCTTTAAATGAGAGTGAACCTTGGTATGTATTTGATAATGGCGGTTTAAAAACAGATTCAAATAATCATATATATGGTGTTAGACCTGTTATAGTATTAAATGATATAGAGTATATATATGGAAACGGTACTAAAAGCTCTCCATATATCATATCTAATGAACCAGTCGATACTTTAAGTGAGATAGAACTTGGTAGTTATATTGATTACAGTGGATATACTTGGAAAGTAGTTTCAAAAGATGAAACGAGTGTTAAAGTTGTTTTATCTACTCCATTAAAACTTAATGATGAAGAAATAAAAAAAATATATTCTAAAAAATATAATTATTATAATTTAAATGATAGTACAGGAATAGCTTATTATCTAAATCATACATTCTATAATACTTTAAAAAATAAAAAGTATTTGAAAAAGGGAGATTTCTATATTGGAAAATTTGATACATATGATTTAGAAGAATTATATAATGAAAAAGTTAACGCTTATGTTGGATTATTAACTGTTGGTGATATTTTTGTAACACAAAATATAGATATGTATTTATTAAGTTCTGTTACTGATGATAATACAATACCTATATTAAATAAAAATAACTCATTATTCTATAATTTCATTAGTTATGAATCAGGTATTAAACCAGTTATTTATTTAGATAATAAAGTAGAAGTAAAAGGCGGTATGGGTGATGAAAATTATCCATTTGAATTGAGGTAATAAAATGACAACTAAAAAAAGGATAAAAAAAACAACTATATTATTAATTGTTTTAGATTTTTTCGCTATAGTATGTTTATTCTTAATGTATGGCCCTTTTTCATATTTTAGAGATTTATGGGTAACATCAGCTATGACAACTAAATCACATAAGTATTTAGCTAGAACATTTTTTAATGATAAAACTATTAATAAAATAACTTCAGGAAATTATGTTAAGGTTAGTGGGGAATCTACTGATGCTAGTGTAATTGAAGTTGGAAATATAAAAGAAAGCGATACTTATGATTCAATATATGAAGAACAAATATTAAAAAAAGATGAAGGTAACGATTTATATAAAATAATAGAAGTATCTGGAAGTAATTATAAAGGCTACATGGCAGTAATATATGATCCTTCTAGAATATCTTTAGCTCCTGCCAAGCGTTTTGGTAGGGGTGGAGAACCAATAGATCAAATAATTAAAAATAATGACGCTATTTTGGGAATAAATGCTAATGGTTTTTCAGATGGTAGAAGTGTGGGAAAAGGAAGTATACCTTGTGGTAATGTAATAAAAGATGGTAAAGCTATTTGGACAACTGGATCTAAAGGAAACTTTATAGGATTTACTAATGATAACATTTTGATGCTTTATAGTGGTACACCTGAAGAAGCAATAAGCAAAGGTATGCGTGATGCAGTAGAGTTTGGGCCATATTTAATTGTAAATGGAAAACCAGCAGAAGTAAAAGGTAATGGTGGTTGGGGTATCGCACCAAGAACTGCAATTGCGCAAAGAAAAGATGGTATTGTTCTACTTTTAGTAGTTGATGGTAGAAGTAGTTCAAGTATTGGCGTTGATATGCAAGAACTAATAAATATATTTACACGTTACAATGCTTATAATGCTGCAAACTTAGATGGTGGTGGATCTTCCATTTTATATGAAAATGGTAAAATTATTAATAATGTTTCAACATTACGTTATTTACCTACTGCTTGGATAGTAAAATAATTACGTAATTAAGTAGTTATTTATTCCATATTTTTCATTTAATGGATCAAAAAATAACGGACAAATTATTGGATTATACGTTAAATATCCAAGAATTATATATAAAGTAATAATCATCAATAAAGAAACTATATTTAACCAAGTATAGTTTTTTTTAGTACATAGAATTTTATACGAAATAAATTCTGTAATAACAATTGATATAAATAACAATATTATAGTTAATATAAGTTTTTCTCCAATTTTATAATATATAGGTAAATACATAATTAGAAAAATAATAATATTTCCTATACAAGATATAAATATACTAA
>OLWB01000947.1_pt1 | contig 28971 bp, 22 predicted proteins | sample 1673331 | NCBI WGS metagenome assembly OLWB01 (sample SAMEA3178943, study PRJEB25190) | human gut metagenome | biome: human gut; feature: human-associated habitat; material: faeces | place: Austria | collected 2013
TTTTATTTTGCGATTTTGCCTCAGCTTGTCAAAAAAGTCCGTTCGGACTTTTTTGGCAAGCTGAGCCGCCCGCAAGGGCGGCTTTCCTCTCAGAACGGTATGGCCGCCAGCGCCGCCACATCGTCCCGCGCCAGAAAGATGCCGCCGCCGGGCGGCAGGATGGTCAGCAGGATATACGCCACGGCCAGCGCCACAGTCAGCACATACCACGGCAGGCCGTCGCCGCTCACCCGCCGCAGAGCAAGCCCATACAGCGCCGCCGCGCCGCCGATGGCCATCGCCGCCACCGCCGCGGGCGGCACCGGCGCGTATGTCAGCGCCAGCGCCAACACCGCGCCGGCAAGCGCCATCAGGCACAGCCCGCCCCGGCTCCCGCCCTTTTCCAGCCGCCACAGCAGCGGCGAAGCGGCCAGCAGCGGGAAAAACGCAGCCTTGCCCATCTCCCACGGACTGACCTGCACCGGGCTGAGCGCGCGGGTCAGCGGTCCGGGGAATCTGACCGCCAGCGCCCACAGCAGCAGCGCCGCGGCGCAGGCCGCCGCTGCCGCCAGCAGACAGGGCACCACTCGGCTTTTCATCGTCCATCACCTCGCTGTATCCTATGCGCAGATGGCAGACATTAGAAAAAGACGTAGCGCAGGACTGTGGCCTGCGCTGCATCTTTTCCGTTTGTTCACATATTTCCGCTGGAAATGATATACAATACCCTTACGGCTGTGGCGGGGTGTTCTCCGCCGCCAGCACGTCCTCCGTATCCGCCCCGCACAGGCGGATGAGCTTCTCCGCCAGGATCTTGGAGAACCCGGCGATCAGTGCGCTTTCGATGACCAGCAGCTCCACGGCGTTGCCGCAGTTCGACTCGGTGGCGCTGTGGATGCCCTCCGCCCCGGACTGCACCTGCTGGTTGAAGAACAGCCCCACCCGCCGGAATTTCAGGGAGTAGTCCTCATACACGGCGCGCACGTCCGTCTCGTTGCTGTCCGCCGGCAGGATCTTCTGCACATCGCTGATGCTGAGACTCTGCTTCATGGTCAGGATCATGATGAGATACGCGATGTGGATGCGGTGGTACTTTCGCTTCTCCGGTGCGGGCATGATCTTCAGCCGCACATAGTTGTTGATGGTGGAGGACGTGACGAACCGCTCCTTGCCGCCCACCGGTGCAGGGATAAAGCTCAGATACTGCTCCAGCAGCACGATGACCTGATCCATGTACAGGCCGAAATCCGGGATGGAATCCCAGTCCGGCAGATGATAATCCGTGATAAACTTGTCCCACCGCTGCAGCTTGTGGGCGATAAGCTCTCTGTCGTATTCCATAATGACGCTCCCCATATCAGATTCGCCATATAGTATATCACAAATCAGCACATAATGCAACAAACAGCGCAAGGAAATATATTGACGCGCGTGTCCTAATATGGTATATTAGGTAAAAAGACGCAAGGAGGCGTTCGTTATGGAGCGTGCGTTTATTTACGGAGATTCCCTGCTGAAGGCCACGGTGCCGGACGAGGACATGCATTACCGGTTCCATCTGCCGGAGGTGATGGCGCAGTACCCCACCGACCGGCTGGAGGTGGTGAACCGCGCCAAAATGGGCGCCACGGTGACAAAGGGTCTGTCGCTGGTGAAGCACGACGTGCAGCGCGGCATGGACGCCCGCTGGGCGCTGGTGGCCTACGGCGGCAACGACAGCGACTTCGACTGGGAGGCCATCGCCGCCGCCCCGGAGCAGGAGCACCTGCCCCACACGGTGCTGCCGGAGTTCATTGAAAAGCTGCGCTGCGCGGTGCAGGAGCTGGCATCCGCCGGTGTGCAGCCGGTGCTGATGACGCTGCCGCCCATCGACGGCCAGCGGTATTTCCAGTTCATCTCCCGGCGCGCGGACGGCGGCAGCATCCTGCGCTGGCTGGGGGACGTGGGGCGCATCTACCGCCATCAGGAGCTGTACTCCGATGCGGTGGCGGCGCTGGCCATGACGGAGGGGCTGCCCCTCATCGATGTGCGGCGGCAGTTCCTGCCCATGCGTGACCTGCCCCGCTATATCGCCGCCGACGGCATCCACCTGACCATGACCGGCTATCGCTGCCTGTTCGACACGCTGGCCGGTTGGATACGGGAGCGGCTGTAATACGTAATTCCCATGATAAAAGGAGACATATCATGATTCGAGTGATGACAGACAATGCGGCCAACCTGCCGCCGGAGCTGCGGGAGCAGTACGGCATCCGGGAGCTGTGCCTGACCTATACCGTCAACGGCGTACCGGCGGACATGTCCGCCCCCTTTGACGGCTACGCTTATTATGAAGCCATGCGCAAGGGCGCGGAGGTCAAGACCTCCATGATCAGCCCCCTGACCGCCCGCGAAGCCATGGAGCCCGTGCTGGAGCAGGGCGATGACGTGCTGTATATCGGGCTGTCCGGCGGCGTCAGCGGCACCTGCTGGGGCGTGAGCGTGGTGGCGCAGGAGCTGCGGGAGCGCTATCCCCACCGGGACATCCGGGTGCTGGACAGCCGGGGCGCTTCGCTGGGCGAGGGTCTGGTGGTGCTGGAGGCGGCGCATCTGGCGCAGCAGGGCGCCGATATGGATACGATCACCGCCCGCGCGTCGGAGCTCTGCGGCAAGATGCGGCAGCTGTTCGTGGTAGACGACCTGAAGTTCCTGCGCAAGGGTGGCCGTCTGTCCGGCGCGGCGGCGCTGGCCGGCACGCTTTTGCAGATCAAGCCCATTCTGGAGGGCGATCCGGAGGGCAAGATCGTGGTGCACAGCAAGGAGCGCGGGCGCAAAAAGGCCATGGAGCAGCTGATCCGGCTGTATCAGGAGCTGGTGGAGGACAAGTCCAGGCCGGTGGGCATTTCCCACGCCGCCGCCCCCGCCGAGGCGCTGCATCTGGCCACCGAGCTGCGTCAGGCAGGCTGCACCGGCGAGATACTCTCCGTCTGTCACGAGCCTGTCACCGGTGCCCATGTGGGGCCTGGCATGCTGGCGCTGTATTTTTACAGCGCATCGTGGCGCTGAGCGCTGTCATATATAATATAGAATGTAAAGGGCGGACACCTGTCCGCCCTTTTTTGCAGCGCCCTCCTTGCGACTTCGTAGGGGACGGCGTCCTACAGTGGAGCGCAGCGGAACAAATGCCCTTGGGGTACGACGTCCCATTCCGTAGGGGCGGACGACTCTGTCCGCCCTTTTTGCAGCGCCCCCGTTGCGACTTCGTAGGGGACGGCGTCCCCGACGTCCCATCAGCGCGGCAGCGCCGCGCTGTCATTCCGAGCCAGTGCTCACACTGGCGTGGGAATCCGTTTCCCCGTAGGGCGGGACCCATGCGTTCTGCCGAAATTTGACAAAAAACCGCCTGCGGTGTATACTCGTCTCAAGGACGCTGCAATAAACGGCAGGCGGTTAGTCACAGCCCCGTAAGGGGGTGACATACATGTTTTTCGTTTTCACGATTCATATTCTGGGTCATTCGATCTCAATACGAGTCCAACGACTGAAAAGCAAAAACCGCCACCCTGCACGGTGACGGTTTTTGTGAGCATATTGCTCGATAAAACTACCATCTGAAAGGGGCTGACCGCTTGTCGCAGCGTCCCCTTCTATCTATTATTATACCCATCCCGCCGGGTTTGTCAAGGGGAGGGACGCCGTCCTACGAAGCAGGACAGGAACAGCGCAAAGAGGGACGCCGTCCCTCTTTTTTTATTTCCCGCCGCTTTTCGCCCTCTTTCGCGCCGGTCATGGCGTAAAATGGGGACAAAAGGAGGGGGGAGTCCCGTGAAAAAGGAACAGAAGAGCGAGTTTTTATCCAGCCGCGTGCGCTATGTGCCCATCAACGACATACGACCCAATCCCCAGCAGCCCCGCCGCCGGTTCGACCCGGAGGGCTTGCAGGAGCTGGCGGCCAGCATCGCCGCCTACGGCATTTTGCAGCCCCTGACCGTCCGGCAGCAGGGGGGTGTGTACCAGCTGGTGGCAGGGGAGCGCCGCTGGCGGGCGGCGCGGATCGCCGGGCTGCGGCAGGTGCCGTGTCTGCTGGCGCGGGTGGACGAGGAGGACGCGGCGCTGCTGGCGCTGATCGAGAACCTCCAGCGGCGGGATCTGGACTACATGGAGGAGGCGGAGGCCATCGCCCGGCTGCTGCGGCGCTACGGCCTGAGCCAGCAGCAGGCGGCGGAAAAGCTGGGGCGCAGCCAGTCGGCGGTGGCCAACAAGCTGCGGCTGCTGCGGCTGGAGGAGCCGGTGGTGGACGCGCTGCACCGCTATGGCCTGACGGAGCGCCACGCCCGCGCTCTGCTGCGGCTGTGCGACGGGGAGCAGCGGCTCCGCGCCGTGGAGCACATCGGTAAAACGGGTATGAACGTGGCGGCGGCGGAGGCGTACATAGACCGGCTGGCGGCGGAGAACCAGACCACGCCGCCCCACCGGCGCAGCGCGTATATCATCAAGGACGTGCGCCTGTTCCTCAACAGCGTGGAGCGGGGCATCCGGCTGATGCAGGGCGCGGGCGTGGGGGCGCAGGTGGCGCGGCAGGACACCGACAGTGAGATATGCCTGACCGTGCGCATCCCCAAGACCCGCCGTCCCGCTGCCGGATAAGCGCTCGTAACGGATTTGTAACCCATTCCTCCGGAAACCGTGGTACAATACAGGGACTACGATGCAAAGGAGGGGGGACAGCATGAGCGAAGAAACCAATGTGTCCTCTGTTACAACGGAAGCGCCCGCCGCGCCGGAAAAGACCGGCAGACGGCTGGCAGAGCCGGAAAAACCGGAAAAAAAGCCCCTGTCCGGCGGGAAAAAGGCCGGACTGATCGCGGGTATCATCGTGGCGGTGCTGGTGCTGGCCTATGCGGGCTGCTGCGTGGCCGCCGGCGTACTGTACTCCCATGTGGCCTTTCCCGGCACGTCGGTGCTGGGCATGGACGTGTCCCGCATGTCCACCCAGCAGGTGGAGAAGCTGTGGAAGGAGCAGGGGGACGCCCTGCTGGACGGCATGACCTTCAGCCTGACCCGTGACGAGCAGGAGATCGGCAGCGTGTCCCTGTCCCAGCTGGGCGTGACCGTCCTGCCCCTTTACGTCTCTCAGGCCGCCGGGTGCGACATGCAGGCGCGCGGCTGGGGCGGCCAGGTGACGTCGTTCCTGCGGGGCGGCTGGCGGTTCATCGAAAGCTGGTGCAAGGGCGTGGATGTAACACCCCAGCTGGACATGGATGAGACAACCCTCACCGCCCAATGTGACAGTATAGCCGACACCGTGGGCTGCACCGTGGTGGACGGCGGCTACCGTCTGGCGGAGGGCGAGGGGCTGTACATCACCAAGCCGCAGGACGGCGAGAAGCTGGACGCGGCGGCGCTGCGCACCGAACTGATCAAGCGGCTTGGCCACCGCGATCTGTCCGTGGCGGCGCGGCGGGTGGAGTGCGTTTTCGCGCCCCATACCGCCAAGCCGCTGGACGTGCAGCAGCTCCATGACGACATAGCCGGCACCATGGCCGCCGCCACCTACGACCGCGCCACCGGCAAGCCCACCCAGTCCCGCATCGGCGTGCAGTTCGACGTGGAGACGGTGCAGAAGCAGCTGGATGACGCCGCGCCCGGCACGGAATTCCTGGCGGACGCGCAGGTGCAGTTCCCGCCCGCCTCCACCGAGGAGCTGGAGACGGCCATGTTCCGGGATGTGATCGGCACCTGCACCACCACCTGCGCCGGACCCTGGGGACGGCGGCAGAACATCAAGCTGGCCTCCGCCGCCATCGACGGACGCATCTACAACCCCGGCGAGGAGTTCTGGTACAACGCCACCGTGGGACAGCGGACGGAAGCCAGGGGCTTCCAGCCCGCCGCGGCCTATTCCGGCGGCAAGACCGTCACCTCCATCGGCGGCGGTATATGTCAGGTGTCCTCCACGCTGTACTACGCGACCCTGATGGCTGACCTGAAGATCGTCCTGCGGTACGCCCACATGTTCGACCCCGGCTACATGCCTGTCACCGGCTGCGACGCCACGGTCAGCTGGGGCGGCCCCGACTTCGCCTTCCGCAACAGCACGGACTATCCCATCAAGATCACCACCAGCTATAACGACGAGACGAACCAGCTGACCATCACCCTGCTGGGCACCAAGACCAACGACAATTATGTGGAGATGACCAACCAGTTCCTGTCCTACTCCGAGCGGAAAACGGTCTATCAGGAGTCCGAGCGCATCGCCCCCGGCACCACGGAGGTGGAGCAGTACGGGCACAACGGCTACGCCGTGCAGACCTATCGCAACGTCTACGCCGGGGACGGCACGCTGCTGCGCAGCACCAAGGAGGCGTACAGCGACTACGACCGCGCGGACAAGATCATCCTCGTGGCGCCCGGCGAGCTGCCGCAGTAAGTGCATATACGCAAAAAAGAAGCACCCGCGGGTGCTTCTTTTTTGCGTATATGCGGTTTCTTACTCCCGGCGGAGGGCTTCGATGGGGTTCAGCTTCGAGGCCTTTACCGCGGGCACAAGGCCGAACACCACGCCGATGACCATGGAGAAGGCCACGGCGATGATGCAGGCCGGCACGCTGATGGCCACCGGCGTGCCCATGATGTGGGACATCATCTCCGCAAGGCCGATGCCCGTGGCCACGCCCAGAATGCCGCCCATGCTGGTCAGCACCGCCGCCTCCGTCAGGAACTGCCAGCGGATGCGGCTCTGCTGGGCGCCGATGGCGATCTTCAGGCCGATCTCCCGGGTGCGCTCCGTTACGGACACCAGCATGATGTTCATCACGCCGATGCCGCCCACCACCAGAGAGATGGCGGCGATCCAGATCAGCTGCTTGTTGGTGGATTCCGACAGGCTCTGCAGGTCGCTGGCCTGCTGGAGGAGATCCTTGGACTCGTACTTGTACTTGGTGGTGCGGATGACGTTCTCGTTCAGGTATTTGGCCACGTTGTCGCCGGCGGCGGTCATATCGTTGGTGCTGGTGGCACGGACGGCGGCGTACTGCGGCTCATCGTACCGATAGGGCACAGACCAGCACACGTCCGGGATGAAGATGGTGCCCGCCGTGCTGCCGGCGTACATCTGGTAGTCCTGGAAGCTGTTGATCACGGGGCCGGAGCTGGAACGGGAGGACACCACGCCCACCACGGTGAACGGCTCGCCCTGTATCTCGATGGTGCCGCCGATGGGGTTCTCGCCCTGGAACAGGGACTGCGCCGACTTGGTGTCGATCAGCGCCACGCAGCGCCGCTGGGCGAAGTCCGCGGCTGTAAAGGTGCGGCCGTAGTTCACGGCGTAATCCACGGCGGTGAGATAGTGGTCGTCCACGCCGTACAGGGAGCCGCTGAAGGCGCTGTTGCCCACGTACACGTTGTCGCACCACTCGCGCACGTGGTACATGCTCACCAGCGACACGCCGTCCAGCTTCTCCATCTCATCCCGCATGTCGCCGGTGACGGGGTCGATGCCCTCCGGCAGGGCGGAGTAGTTCAGGTCGAAGTAGTTCTGGCTGTCCGCGGCGTTGATGGTGACGCGCACCACGTTGTTGCCCGCGCCGATGAGGTTCTGCTTGATCTGCTCGTTGGTGCCCTGAATGGTGGACACGATGGTGATGATGGCTGCGATGCCGATGATGATGCCCAGCATGGTCAGGAACGACCGCAGCTTGTGGCTCCAAACGCCCTGCAGGGCGAGATTGATATTTTCCAACATGATATCCCGCCTCCTTTACAGACCGTCGTTGTACAGCTCATCGGCGGCGGCCTCCACCGTCCGGGCGCCCTCCACCACGTCGCGCCCGTAGGGGAACGCCAAGTAGTCATCGGTGGTCAGCCCGCCGCGTATCTGGGTATAGCTGCCCCACAGGTCGCGGCCGGTCTGCACCCAGCGCTGCTCCAGCCTGCCGTCCTCGTTCCGCGCCATGACGTAGCTCTTGCCGTTGTCGGTGCGGATGAACCAGCTTTGCAGATACAGGCTGCTGCCCTGCTCCTGCGTGCCGGCCTTCTGGTACTGGATATCCACATAGTCGTTGGCCTGCAGGCTGGCATCCTCCTCCACGAACACCTTGAAGGGGTAGTAGGACACGTTTCTGTTGCCGTCGCCCCAGCTGTTGCCGCTGGTGGTGGGGTAATCGTCGATGGATACGATGGTGCCCTCGCAGGCTGCGCCGGTCATCCAGCTGCTGATGGACACGGTGTCGCCCACCTTCACGCTGCCCAGCTCCATCTCGCTGAGGGTGCCGGTAACGTAGTACCCGCCGCCGCCGGACAGCTCGATGACCGCCTCGCTGTTGTTATAGGCTTCGTCGGCATTCCGGACGGCCTTCACGGTGCCGTCAAACTCCGCATACACGTTGCCGTCGCCCAGCTCCTTGGTCTTCTTGTCCAGCGACAGCTTTGCCAGCCGCAGGTTGACCTCTTTTTCCTTGACCTCCTGCGCCTTGTCCACGATGGCCTTGGCCAGATCCTTCTGCTCCATGGAGTTTTCCAGATACATGTTGGCCAGATTGATCTTCTGCTGGAGCCTCTTGATGGCCGCGTCATCGTACTTGCGCTCGGTGTCCTCGAACTCCGGCAGATCGCTGCGGACGGAGAAGGAGACGCTCCGGCTCTCCGGCACGGCGGGAACGGCGGTGTCGTCACCGGCGGTATACGTCTCGGTAATGACCAGACCCACCGTGTTGTCCACATAGCCGCCCACCTTGTCCTCGTAGCGCTGCACCAGCACCACATAGGTGTCCACGGAGGGGTGATCCTTGTCGGCGCGGAGGGTGGCCAGATTTGTCAGGATCTCCGTCACCTTGCTGTCGTTGAGCCGGGAGGCGGACAGCCAGCTGTAATACTGGACGTTCACCGTCTGGTCGCTGCCGTCCGCGCCCTTGACGGTCATGGTCTTTTTGTAGTCCTTTATTGCCCCTTCTGTTACCGGCGCGTCGCCGTTGTAGGGGTGGTCGGGGTCTTCGTCGTACTTCTTCTTCAGGGCATCCAGCTCAGCGTTCAGCTTATCCAGCTCCTGCTTCAGCGTCTCCTTGTTCTTGGCCTTTTTCAGGTACTCCAGCTCGTTTTTGGCGGTGGTCAGGCTCTCGTCCTGCCGGTCGTAGTCGATCTTCGCCTGCTCCACGGAGGCCTGGGTCAGCGTGGAGTCGTAGCTGATGAGCTTGTCGCCCTTGCGCACGGAGTCGCCCTCGGCCACCCATACCTTGTTGACGGTCTGGCTGGAGGAGAGGAACACCTTCTGTATCTTGTCCGTTGTCACCATGCCGCTGGTGCTGGAGGTGTCGCCCCAGTAGTCGGTCATGCAGAAATCGTTGACGGAGTACACCTTCACGTCGCTGCGCTGGGCGTTCCGGGCGATGGTCAGTCCGCCCCACACCGCGCCGCACACGCCCACCGCGCAGGCGGCGATGATGATGGCCTTTTTCAGCTTTTTGCTCATGCGGGGCTTTTCGCCGCCGGTGCGCTTTTCACCGATATGCAGCTTTTCCCGCAGGTTCAGCTTCTCACTCATAGTCGTCACCTCCCGACAGCACGCCGTCCCGGATGGTCATCAGCTTGGCGGCGTGCTTGGCGATGGAACGGTCGTGGGTGATCATGATGATGGTGGAGCCGCTCTGATGCAGCTGCCGGAATAGCTCCATCACCGCCGCGCCGCTGGCGCTGTCCAGCGCGCCGGTGGGCTCATCCGCCAGCAGCAGCTTGGGCTTGCCCACGATGGCGCGGGCGATGGCCACGCGCTGGCACTGTCCGCCGGACAGCTGGTCGGGGCGGTGCTCCACCCGGTCGGACAGACCCACCGTCTCCAGCGCGGCGCGGGCGCGCTCCAGCCGCTCCGCCTTCTTCACCCCGCCGTACAGCAGGGGCAGCGCCACGTTCTCCAGCGCCGTCAGCTTCGGCAGCAGGTTGAAGCTCTGGAACACGAAGCCCAGCTCCTTGTTCCGCACCTCCGCCAGCTGCTTGTTGTTGCAGGTTGTCACGTCCCGCCCGCCCAGCAGATAGCTGCCGCTGGTGGGCACGTCCAGACACCCGATCAGGTTCATCAGCGTGGTCTTGCCGCTGCCGGAGGGTCCCATAATGGCCAGATACTCGCCCTCCTCCACGTCAAGGTTCACGTTTTTCAGGATATGTGCAACGCCCTTGCCCATGGGGTAGTCCTTGCATATATCGCGCATTTCCAGGATCATGGTCAGCCCTCCATCGGCGGTGTGATCACCGGCGCGGTGGCCTCCGCCGTGCCGCCGGGCAGCACGGTCACGGTGCTGTTGGTGACAGAGCCGCCGTCGTCCGTGACGGTGTCGTTCTCAGCGGGCATATCGCCGCCGTCCATGCCGTCCATGGGCACGTTTTCGTCGGTTTTTTCACCGCCGCCCTCGGGGGATACCTCGCCGCCGCTGGCGCCGGGGTCAAAGGTGGCGTCGTCATAGGTGATGCACGCCATGCCCGCCTTCAGGCTGTCGTCGGGGAAGGCGATGTAGTCCTCCGCCGTCAGGCCGTCCAGCACGGGATAGGTATCCGTCTCCCCGTTGTACTCGCCCAGCTTCAGATTGCGCTTTTCCAGCTTATCCTTGCTGTTCTTTGCCCAGACCCACGGGTTCCCGTCGGCATCGTTGATGAAATAGCTGGGCAGATTGATGGCGTTGGCGTCCGTCTCGTCCTCCTGACCGTAGTCCGGCTCGATGTACACATGCTGCCCCATCAGCAGGCCGTCGCCCTTGCCCTCCAGCTTCACATAGAAGGGGTACTTGCTGGACATGGCGGTGTCGCTGTCGCCGTAGTCGCTGCGGGTCTGCTGGGCGTTGTTCCAGTCGATGGAGTCGATGCTGCCCTTCCACGTCTGGTCGCTGACGCGGGAGCGGATCACCACCGCCGTGCCCTGTGTCAGCACGGAGGCGTTGTTCTCGTTGACGTAGCCCTTGACACGGAAGCCGCCCGTCTCCACCACCGTCATGAACGGCAGGGCGTTGCCGTTGTTGTCGGTGCCGCCGTCGGCGTTGATGGACTGCACCTCGCCGTTCACCGGGGAGGTGACGGCGGCGTTCTTGGTGCTGGTCTTCAGCTTTTCGATGTCCTTCTTCTTGGTGGCGATGTTGCCCTGGGTGGTCAGCACGTTGACCTTGGCTGTCCGCAGGTCGAGAGAATACTGCCGCTTGGTGGCGTCGTCATACGTCTCGTCCATCAGCTTCTGGATGCGATCCACCTCGGCCTTCTGATCCTCCAGCGTGGCGTTCAGCTGCTCCAGCTCCAGCTGCGCCATCTCCAGATTGCTCCGGGCCTCGCTGAGATCGTAGGTAAACAGCACGTCGCCCTCCTTCACCGTGTCGCCCACCTTCACCCGGATGTCGGACACGGCCATGGAGTCGTTCTTCTTGATCTTCGTCTCGCCCAGGGGACTGACGATGCCGGCGAACCGATCCGCCAGACCCACGGAGCCAAGGCCGCAGATCATGGACACGGACTGGACGGAGGCCTCGCCCTCCACCTTGCCGCAGCCGGCCATGCAGGTCATCAGCATGACCAGCGCCAGCACAAATGCCGCTTTTTTCATGATGTAGTCTCCTTTTCCTCTCCCACGGGCCCGTGGGGAAATTTTCCTACCCTTATAGACGGAAGGGAAGGGGGGATGGTTCCGCTTTCGCTTTCATCTCATCATACCATGACCGGCGGCGGTCATTCGTGAACAAACTGTGAACGAACGATTAAGAGCTGTATAAGGTTTAGCGACAATCCGACGCTAAAACCGTGGGGAAATATTGACACGGCACGGCGCTTTGACCTATTATTAGTATAGATGATTCCCCACCGCCGGAGGTTTTTGCCTATGAATAAGAAACGTATCCGCCAGATGGATCTGGCGCTGCGGCGGCGTCTGGCCGACCGCCCCGCCGCCGACTGCTTCGCCGGTCACGACGACCTGCTCCGCCGCATCGAGACGGAGGGCTATATGCAGCGCTTTGCGCCGCTATTCAACGGGGCGCGGCTGCGCTGCGCCGATGTGCTGGCGCTGTGCCGGGAGGAGCTGGACGCCCTGTGCGGCGGCGCGCCGCAGGAGGGCTGGCTGAGCTATGCCTACGACTACGCCCGGCGGCTTTTGTACCCGGAAAAGACCGGCGCGGAGCCTTACGCCGCCGGCGCGGTGTTCCTGCTGTCGGTGCTGCAGGTGCTGTTCGCCGCCGAGGGGGAGCTGCTGCCCCACGACCCGGCGTGGACGTTCGATTTCCTCACGGAGCAGGAGCTGGCCGACAGCGCCTGCGCCCCGTCCTATACGAAATTCCTGCGCCAGTGGAAGCGGGAGTACGTCTATGAGCTGATGCGGCTGGGGCTGGAGGTCACGCCCTACCGCACGCTGGAGCATATCGCCGGCGTCCACCACATCGCCGTCACCGCCGCCCGCGCCCTGCACCGGGGCGGCACGCCGGTGGACGTGGCGCTGGTGTCCGGCGCCGCCGCGGGGCACGACATCGGCAAGTTCGGCTGCCGCCCCGGCGAGCGGGTGCCGTACCTTCATTATTACTATACGGACCTGTGGTTCCGCCGCCGGAGGATGACCGACATCGGCCACATCGCCGCCAACCACTCCGTGTGGGATCTGGAGCCGGACTACCTGTCCGCCGAGGCGCTGCTGCTGATCTACGCCGACTTCCGGGTGAAGCAGCTGCGGGGCGAGGATGGCCGGGAGATCACCCGCATCTCCACGCTGGCGGAGGCCTTTCAGGTGATCCTTGCCAAGCTGGACGACGTGGACGGCGAGAAGAAAAAGCGCTATACACGGGTGTACGCCCGGCTGGAGGACTTCGAGCAGTACATGATCAGCCGGGGCGTGGACGTGACCATGTCCGGCGGCGACACCGACCCCCTGCCGGAGAAGCACACCTCCCTCATGACCGATGACGAGGCACTCCGCGCCCTGACGCTGCGCTGCGTGGGACACAACATCATCCTCATGCACCGGCTCACCGACCAGCGCAGCTTCGCCCGGCTGCTGGAGGAAGCCCGCGGCGAGACGGACTGGCGCCGCCTGCGGGCGTATCTGGCGGTGTTCGAGTCCTATTCCCTCTATCTGCACATCCCCCAGAAGGTGCAGACCCTGACGTTCCTCTATGAGCTGCTGATGCACCGGGAGGGCGACATCCGCCGCCAGGCGGCGGCGCTGCTGGGCGAGCTGATCGCCGGCTTCCACGCCGGGTATGCCAAGGAGCGCCCTCAGGACAGCCGCCCCGACCCCCGCGCCACCACCGATCTGGAGCAGTGGAAGCTCTATCTGGATAAGATCCTCTACCCCGACCACAAGCTCATGCCCCAGCACCGCCGCTGGATCGGCTACACGCTGAAATTCGCCGTGGGCTCCCTGCTGAGCCACTGTCCCGGACGGGAGGAGCGCTTCCTCGCCCCGGTGTTCGCCTACTACCGCCGGCCGGAGGCGCTGGACGACTACACCGCCTTCCAGCTGCTGGACACCGCCGCCGCCCTGCCGGACGAGGCGTATTCCCTCACCCGCGCCCGGGAGATGACGGACTTTGCCGCCGCCCTGTCCCGCCGGGAGGACCTGACCATCCGCATGGCCGCCGTGCTGCTGCTGGATCGCCTGTACCGCCTGTACCCCGACGGGGGACGGGCGCTGGCGGCAGTGGAGGCCGTCTCCTGTGACGACAGCGGCACCCTGCGCTATCTCCGCCAGGACGTGCTGGCGGAGGGCGAGCCGCTGCTGCTGCCGGAGGAGGTGGTGTCCGAGATATTCCTGGACAATCTCAAGACCGCCACGCCGTGGATCACCAAGCAGGCCAACCTGCGCCTGCTGACGGACTTTGCCCGCAGCGGGCAGAGCCCCGCCCTGCACATCGCCACCCATCTGTCCAACCTCATCAAGGTCAGCGACCGCGTCACCGTCCGCCACAGCGCCGGCAACGCGCTGCTGGCGCTGGCGCCCCGCCTGACGGCGGATCAGCGCAACGAGGTGGCGGTGGAGCTGTGCCGCGGTCTGGAGCTGGGACAGCAGGAATTCACCAAATATATCCCCGACTATCTGGGGCGCTTCGCCCTGTGGCTGCCGCCGGCGGAGCTGGACGAGGTGCTGGCTGACCTCCACGTGAACCTCAGCTCCTCCGACAGCCGCGTCACCGCCTCCGTGCTGGACACCGTGGGCGTGATCTACGAGGAATACGACGCCTACCGCTCCCGCTTCCCGGAGGCGGACGAGGCCTACCGCCGCCGCCGGGAGCGGCTGCTGGGGCTTCTGATGCGGGGGCTCAGCGGCATCGACGGCGCCACCCGGCAGGAGGCGCTGTATGTGCTGGGACGGCGGGTGTTCGGCTCCGGCGAGCTGGGACGCCACGAAAAGCGCCGCGCCTTCATGCTCACCGAGCGCAAGCTGCTGTCGGCGCAGAACGAGTTCCCCGGCGAGGGGCTGACCTTCTACTACCGTGCCGCCATGCTGGGCAAGCTGTACCGCTTCCTCACCGAGGAGCGGCTGTTCCACCGGGGATTCGACTTCGGCGAGCCGCGCCCGGTGGCCTTCTTCCCCGGCACCTTCGACCCCTTCACCCTGTCCCACAAGGGCATTGTCAAGGCCATCCGCGACCTGGGCTATGAGGTACTGCTGGCCATCGACGAGTTCTCCTGGTCGAAAAAGACCCAGCCCTACCGCCTGCGGCGGCGCATCGCCGCCATGTCCGTGGCGGACGTGTTCCATGTGAGCATCTTCCCGGAGGATTTCCCGGTGAACATCGCCAACCCCCACGACCTGCGGGCGCTGCGGCAGGCCTTCCCCGGCCGCAGCGTGTCCATTGTGGTGGGCAGCGACGTGGTGCTCCACGCCTCGTCCTATAAAAAGCCCGCCACCCCCGATTCCATCCACACCTTCGACCATGTGGTGTTCCGCCGCACGGAGCCGGACGCGGAGCCGGCGGATTACAGCTGCATCACCGGAAGGGTGGTGGAGCTGACGCTGCCGCCTCAGCTGGAGGAGATCAGCTCCACCCGCATCCGCGAGGCGGTGGACGCCAACCGGGACATCTCCAACCTCATCGACCCGGCGGTGCAGGAGTTCATCTACCGCCGCGGCCTGTACCTGCGGGAGCCGCAGGACAAGCCCGTGCTGCGCACGGAGGATCTCAGCTTCCTGCCCGCCTCGCCGGAGACAGCGGAAAAATTCCTGCGCACCATGCTCTCCGTCCCCACCGCCGCCGCCCTGCGCGCTCAGCTGGAGCAGCACGGCGACGACATCATGGTCTGCCGGGACGCGGACGGCGCCATTCTCGGCGCGGCGGCCTATGTCTGCCTGGACTCCGCCCACCTGTTCGCCCGTCTGGGCGACCCGGCGCTGTCGGGTCTGGTGCGGCAGAACGCCGGCGGCCGCACCCTGCTCATCAGCGGCCTGTTCGTCCCCCGCGGCGAGCGCCAGAGCGACCTGTGCCAGCTGCTCATCACCGAGGTGCTGACGCTGGCGCTCAGCCGCGAGTTCACCTACGCCCTCTACGTCCCGCTGGAGGGCGCGGCCTCCGGCTACGGCCGCCAGCTGCTGCTCCTGCAGGGCTTCCTGCCCGCGGCGGAGGACGGCGACGCGCTGGCCGTGGACATGCGCTGCCCCATCGTCCTCAGCCGCAACGTGGACACGGCGGTGAAGGCGCCCTTCAGCTCCTCGCCCCGTGTGCTCTCCGCCATTGCCAACGCTCACCGGCGTCTGCAGGCGGCGCTGACGAAGCTCCAGCCCGGCTCTCTGGTGCTGAGCCTGTCCGCCGGCGTCATCTACCACCGCCTGCTCCAGCGCATCACCGGGCGCAACGGCGTCCCGGCGGAGCCCACGAACCCCCGCGTGCTGGGTCCCGACATCTGCGTGCCCTACGGCAAGATACTCCGCGGCGTGGCCGTGCCCAACACCGTCACCAAGACCCTGCGCACCGACAAGGTCTATGAGCCGGATCTCAGCTCCTACTCCATCGAGGCCTACCCGGACTACTCCCCGCTGGCCGATCAGGTGCGCACCATCCACGCCTTCGACCGCCCCGTGATCCTGGTGGACGACATGCTCCACGACGGCAAGCGCATCCGCCGCCTTGCCCCGCTCTTTGCCGAAACAGGCACCCCCGTGGATCAGGTGCTGGTGGGCTATCTCACCGGCATGGGGCGCGACCTCATGGAGCAGCTGGGCTACAGTGTGGACGCCATCTACTACCTGCCCAACCTGCGCCTTCGCTTCGTGGAATCCACCCTCTATCCCTTCATCGGCGGCGATACTGTCCGCCGCGACCAGCCCCTGCCCGGCGGCCTGCAGCCCTCCGTCAACCGCATCCTGCCCTACGCCGCCCCGGAGTACGCCGGCATGGACGACAAGACCGCCTGGGAGCTATCCCTCTGCTGCCTTGAAAACGCCCGCGACATCCTCCTGGCGCTGGAGACGGAGTTCCGCGCCCTCTACGCCCGGAACCTGACCCTCAGCCGTCTCGGTGAAGCGGTCATCCTGCCCCTCTGCCCCGACAAGGGCGGCTGCATGACCTACGACCTGAGCCGCGCCGCCAGCACATATCTGGAGGGAGATATAGAAATACTGAAGCGCATGCGCCCCACGAAGTAAAAGCGCGTCTCGCACGCCGGGGCTTTGTTGCGTCGGCTTGACGTACACACGGTACGCCTGCGTAGGGGTGGACGACTCTGCCCGCCCGGACACGGCCTGTGCCCTGTAGGGCGGGGCCCGCGTGCCCCGCCAGAAGGAAAACATGCATACCGTGCGGCGGGGTGAGGGCACTCCACCCTACGGATGGGTACGGCGAACCGTTCGTAGGGGACGGCGTCCCGCAGTGGAGCGCAGCGGAACAAATGCCCTTGGGGTACGACGTCCCGTTTCAACCACGCCCCATATCAGAAAAGGAGACACTATGAACACTACGATCCGACCTGCCGGTGGGCTGTGCCTGCCGGATAAATGCCGCGTTACCCTGCTGGCGCTGGGGGACGTAGGCAGCACCCTGCTGATGGGGCTGCGGCTGCTGGGCGGCGACGTGATCCGCTCCATCGGCATCTGTGACGTGCGCCCCGGCGTATCAGAGCGCTGGGAGTTCGAGCTGAACCAGATCCAGTCCCCGGACGCGGCCGCCCTGCCGCCGGTGGACATCATCGCCCCGGAGCAGCTCTTTGACGGGGACGTGTTCCTGTTCTGCGCCTCCCGCATGGTGCCGGATACGTCCGTCACCTCCGGCGACGTGCGCATGGCGCAGTACGGCCTGAACCGGGAGCTGGCGGCCGTCTACGCGCGCATGGCGCGGGAGAAGAACTATCGCGGGCTGTTCTGCGTGGTCAGCGACCCGGTGGATCCTCTGTGCCGCGCCGCGATGCGAGAGAGCGGCCTTGCTCCGGCGCAGGTGCGGGGCTTCGGACTGGGCGTCATGCACGCCCGCGCCCTGTACTATGCCCGGCGGGACGGGCGCTTCGCGTCCTATCTCACGGAGGGGCGCGCCTTCGGCCCCCACGGGGAGGATCTGGTGCTGGCCAACTCCGTGGCGCACTACGACGACGCCCTGTCCCGCGAGCTGACGGACAAGGTCGCCCACGCCAATCTGGAGATGCGCAGGCTGGGCTACAAGCCCTACGTCGCCCCCGCCCTCAGCTCCGGCGCGCTGAGCCTGCTGGCGCTGCTGCGGGGACAGTGGCACTACTCCTCCGTGTATGACGGGCAGGTGTTCATGGGCTGCCGCAACCGCCTGACGCCCGCCGGCATCGAGACGGAGGCACTGACGCTGCCCCCGGCGCTGCAAAAGCGTCTGGACGAGACGCGGGCAAAGCTGAACACTATTGAATAACGGAGGGGGACATACCATGCTCACCGTACTGCTTCCCGAAAACGACCGCAGCGCCGCCCTGCGGCAGCTGCTGGAGCCGCTGCTGCCCGCCGGCAGCGACATCCGCGACCCGGACGCCGGGCTGGACGGCCTGCACAGCCGCCGTCTGCTGTTCGCCGTGGCGCTGGACGAGGGCGGCTGCAATATGGCCTATTACCGGATGCTCTCCCGGCTGCGCCGCAGCAGCGACCTGCTGGAGGGCTGCACCGCCGGGTGCATTGTCACCGGCGTGGGCGAGTTTTACACCAAGGACGTGGCGCGGGACATGGTGTTCGCCGCCAATCAGGCGGGCTGCGGCTTCATCGGCCGCCCGCTGGTGGAGGCCACCGGCTCCCTGCGCAATTTCCGCACCCAGGCGCAGATCGGCGGCACGGACGAGGTCACGGCCTTCCACGCGGCGCTGGCGGAGCTGATCGCCCGGCTGGATGCGTGGGAAAAGCCCGCGCCCATCCGGAACGTGCTGGCGCTCCACGCCTCCCAGCGCGCCACGTCCAACACGCTGGCGCTGTGGGAGCTGGTGAAGGCCGGGCTTCCGGCGGACATGGAGGTGCAGGAGATCTGCCTGCGCAACGGCACCATGGCCGACTGCAACGGATGCAGCTACACCGCCTGTCTCCACTTCGGCGAGCAGGGCGGCTGTTTCTACGGCGGCCCCATGGTGGATGAGGTCTATCCCGCCGTCCGCCGCTGCGATGCGCTGGTGATGCTCTGCGCCAACTACAACGACGCGCTGGCCGCCAACCTGACCGCCTGCGTCAACCGGCTCACGGCGCTGTTCCGCCAGACCCGCATGTACGACAAGCGCCTGTTCGGGCTGATCGTCTCCGGCTACTCCGGCGGCGACCTGCTGGCGCGCCAGCTGATCTCCGCCCTGAACATGAACAAGTCCTTCTACCTGCCGCCCCGGTTCTCCCTGCTGGAGACGGCCAACGAGCGCGGCAGCCTTGTGAAGCTGCCGGGCATCGAGGCGCAGGCGGCGGCCTTCGCGCGGCATATCGCCGAGAGCTGAATACGCCCCGCCGCGCCTGTGCGTTATCTGTCCGGGCGGACAGAGTCGTCCGCCCCTACAAGGCAAAGCGGGAACCGCGCTGACGGGACGTCGAGGACGCCGTCCCCTACACACTGACGTCCCGTGTGGAATGCGTAGGGGACGGCGCCCTCGCCTGCATACTCCTGCCGCAAACCGGGGAAAATACTTCCATCAATTAAAAGGAGGTATGTTCCATGGAAGCGATGGTGCTGCAAAAGGCGTGTATCCAGTGCGGCCTGTGCGCCGGGCTGTGCCCGGAGGTGTTCGCGCTGGACGACGGTGAACCGGCGCGGGTGCTGGTGTCCCCCATTCCCGACGAGCAGAAGATCGGCGTGCAGGAGGCGGCGGACAGCTGCCCCGTGGCCGCCATTCAGGTGACGGCGTAAAAATTCCCGAAAATGCCGCAAAAACCACTTTACAACGGCGGTTTTCTGTGGTATCATCACAAAGTACGCGCCAAGCGTGCATGACCCCTGCCTTAGCGGTGCGGAGCGTTCCATCTCTCCCATGGCTCAGGCTGCGGGCGTATTTCAAGAAAGGTGGAAACACAACTATGATGCTGAAAGATCAGAAGACCTCTATCATCGAGGCCAACCGCACCCACGAGACCGACACCGGCTCCCCCGAGGTTCAGGTGGCCATCCTCACCGAGCGTATCAACCAGCTGACCGCTCACCTGAAGGTGCATCCCCATGACTTCCACAGCCGCCGCGGTATGCAGATGATGATCGGTAAGCGCCGCCGTCTGCTGGACTATCTGGCCAAGAAGGACATCGAGCGTTATCGTGCCCTCATCGCCAAGCTGGGTCTGCGTAAGTAAGTTGAAACAGGGTGATGTGCGTCCGCGCATCACCCTTCTTTCACATTCTGCGCCGTGTGCCGATTGACCCTTAGCAGTTGAAAATGCGCCGAAATTCCGCACCTTTCGGCCTGTTTTCAAGTGCTAACGGCGATGGGTCACGACGCGGGATGATATTTCACGAAAAGGAGAAATCACATGTCAACTATCATCACCAAGCGCCAGTTCCCCCACTACCACAAGTACACCATGGATCTGGCCGGCCGTCCCCTGACGCTGGAGGTGGGCAAGCTGGCTGAGCTGGCCAACGCCGCCGTCATGGTGGGCTATGGCGACACCCGCGTGCTGTGCTGCGTCACCGCCGCGCCCCGTCCCCGGGACGGCATCGACTTCTTCCCCCTGTCCGTGGACTTCGAGGAGAAGATGTACTCCGTGGGTCGCATCCCCGGCAGCTTCAACCGCCGCGAGGGTCGCCCCGGCGAGAAGGGCATCCTGACCTCCCGCGTCATCGACCGTCCCATCCGCCCCCTGTTCCCCTATGACTTCCGCAACGACGTGTCCGTCATGTGCACCGTCATGGCCGTGGATCACGACTGCTCTCCGGAGATCGCTGCCCTCATCGGCACCTCTGCGGCGCTGGCCATCTCCGACATTCCCTGGAACGGCCCCGTGGCCGCTCTGAAGGTGGGGCTGGTGGACGGCAAGCTGGTGTTCAACCCCAACGCCGAGCAGCGCAAGGTCAGCGACCTGGACGTGACCGTCGTCTCCACCGGCAAGAAGGTGGTCATGATCGAGGCCGGCGCCAACGAGGTGCCCAACGATGTGATGTTCGAGGCCATTCGCTCCGCCCACGAGGAGAACCAGAAGCAGATCGCCCTCATCAACCAGATGGTGGCCGAGATCGGCAAGCCCAAGTTCGACTATCCCCACGCCGACTTCAACTACGAGCTGTTCAATAAGATCACCGAGGACTTCATGGACGAGGCCAAGGCCGCCATGGACACCGACGACAAGAACGTCCGCGAGCAGCGCTGGAACGCCATGATCGAAAAGTGGCACGAGAAGTATCTGGAAGAGTATCCCAACATGGATCAGTACCTGGAGGAGATCACCTACAAGTTCCAGAAGATGATCGTGAAGAAGTGGCTGCTGGAGGGTCATCGCGTGGATGGCCGTCAGAAGAACGAGATCCGTCCTCTGGACGCCGAGGTGGGCGTTCTGCCCCGCGTCCACGGCTCCGGCCTGTTCACCCGCGGCCAGACGCAGGTGCTGTCCGTCTGCACGCTGGACACCCTGTCCGCCAACCAGAAGCTGGACACCATCTGGGAGGAGACGGAGAAGCGCTACATGCACCACTACAACTTCCCCGGCTACTCCGTGGGCGAGGCCAAGCCCGCCCGCAGCCCCGGCCGCCGCGAGATCGGCCACGGCGCGCTGGCTGAGCGCGCTCTGCTGCCCGTCATTCCTCCCGTGGAGGAGTTCCCCTACGCCATCCGCGTGGTCAGCGAGGTGGTGTCCTCCAACGGTTCCACCTCTCAGGGCTCCATCTGCGGCTCCACGCTGGCACTGATGGACGCCGGCGTGCCCATCAAGGCGCCTGTGGCCGGCATTTCCTGCGGCCTGATCCAGGACGACGACGGCAGCTTCACCACCTTCATCGACATCCAGGGCGTGGAGGACTTCCACGGCGAGATGGACTTCAAGGTGGCCGGTACCAAGAAGGGCATTACCGCCATTCAGATGGACCTGAAGAACGACGGCCTGACCATGGAGATCATCAAGAACGCCCTGGACATCACCTATGACGCCCGGTGCCAGATCCTGGACCAGATCATGCTGCCCTGTATCGCCGAGCCCCGGCCCGAGGTCAGCAAGTACGCCCCCAAGATGATCACCATGCACATTGACCCTGACAAGATCCGCGAGGTCATCGGCAAGGGCGGCAGCGTCATCCAGAAGATCGTGGCCGAGTCCGGCGCCAAGATCGACATCGACGACGACGGCACCATCCACATTGCCTCCCCCGACGCCGAAAGCTGCGCCACCGCCAAGAAGTGCATCGACGACATTGTGTTCGTGCCCGAGGTGGGCCAGCTGTACTACGGCCGCGTGGTGCGCCTGATGACCTTCGGCGCCTTCGTGGAGCTGGCGCCCGGCAAGGACGGTCTGGTGCACATCTCCAAGCTGGCTGACAAGCGCATCGAGAAGGTGGAGGACGCCTGCAAGATCGGCGACATGATGTGGGTCAAGGTCACGGAGATCGACGAAAAGGGTCGCGTGAACCTGAGCCACAAGGACGCCATGAAGGAGATCGCCGCCAAGGAAGCCGCCGGCGAGCCCATCAAGTAAATCCGCATAATAAAAAAGAGAGCTGCAAGGCTCTCTTTTTTTGCCCACGATCGCAGGGAGCGGCGCTTATAAAAAAGCCCTGCTGCCGGCACGCCGAGGGGGACGGCGTGAGGGGGATGGCAGCAGGGCACAGGTGGGCGATAGACTATCTATAGCCTATATAGTAGCACGCGTAGCCTATAAAAGCAAGCCTTTTCGGGTATTCTGATAAAAAAAGTTGAAAAAATACCCGGAGGGACACATGAACACCATCACAGCGGTGCGTGACCGCATTTTGCAGCTGTGCGAACAGCGGAATATCAGCATCAACAGGCTGGCGCCGCTCAGCGGTCTGCCGCCGTCCAGCATAAAGAATATCCTGTACGGCAAGAGTCAGAATCCCAAGCTGCTGACCATCAAGATCCTCTGTGACGGACTGGGCATCACGCTGGGCGAATTTTTCAGCACCGAGACATTCGACAGTCTGGAGCAGGAGATACAATAGCTATTTCAGCAGCTCCTGCGCCAGCGTCACCAGGCCGCCGATGCCGACACCGTGCGGCAGGAGACGGTGCTGGACGGCGTGTGGGATCTGAAGGAGCAGTCCCTGTCCGACGGCTTCGCCCTGTGCGACCGGGAAAACGCCGTCTGGCAGTTTCTCAGCAGCCGTCTGGCGCAGGCGGGCACATGGACGGCGGCCGAGAACGTGGACGGCTATTTCTCCCTTGACGGCGGCACATATTACTTCCTGCGGGACAGTGTGCTTTTCCGCCAGCAGGTGGACGGCGGGCAGCCGGAGCGCATGCCCCTGTCCTGCGACCTGCGGATACTGGATATCACCGCCTTTGACGCGGCTGCCGGGCGCATGGCGGTGCAGTTCCTCCTGTCGCCCTACGGCAGCGAGTGCGGCACCGCCCTGCTGGACGTGACCACCGGGCAGCTGTCCATGCTGTGCGCCCAGCGCTATCAGGCGGCGCTGGCGGGCGATACCATGTCCCTGCTGGCCTTTGACAACGACAAAATGGGCTATTCCGCCCTGACCGGCAGCGGCGATACGTTCTTCTTTGCCGATGCGTCCCTGTTCACGGATACCGCCGGCGACCTGTATGCCCTCCCCGGCGCCCCCTACCTCCTGGGCGTGGCAACGGGGCGCTCCACGCTGTACGCCACAGGCGCACATATCGCGGCGTGCAGCCTGCCGGATGTGGGCATCGCCGGGGAGATGTACTCCTGCTGCTACCTGCCGGAGACGCAGCTGCTGGTGGGCGCGGTGTATCAGGACGGCGCTTTCCGGCTCTACGCCATGGATCCCGCGCAGCTGACCTTCGCACCGGTGGCCGATGCCGCGCCCGTCCCCTCGCCCCTGACGGTGGACGACGCGCTGGCGCAGTCCTACTGGAGCGCCGTAAACGGCGCAGACGTGGCCGACAGCCTGCAGGAGGCGCGCCGCCTGGCCGACACGCTGGAGGACGCCTATGGCGTCCGCATCCTCCTGTCCTCCCAGTGCCGCGAGGCGGCGGCACTGTGCGACAAGGATATCACCCTGTCGGACAGCATGAGCCGCGCCTTCGCCCTGTACCCGCAGGGCTTCCTGCCCAGTTCCGCAACAGCGTGGGCGAGGGCGGTCTGTGCTTCCTACTGGTGGCGCACATCGCCAGCGACTACGGCGTGGTGGGCTGCGCCTACGACTCTGCCGACTGGCAGTACATCGCCCTGGACGTGCAGGCCGATTACATGCGGGAGGGCACCGTCTGCCACGAGATATGGCACGCCACGGAGAACGAGATACGCTCCCGCGACTACACGGCCTTCGACTGGGACCAGTGGAACCGCCTGAACCCGGAGGGCTTCCTCTATTACGGCGACGGCACGATGCAGGATCCTGCCCAGCCCTGGACGCTGTACAGCAGTGCGCCGGAGGACGTCCGCTTCGTGGATACCTACAGCTGCGTGGCGGCCACGGAGGATCGCGCCCGCATCATGGAGTTCTTCATGACCCACGATGACGAGGCGGAGCTGCTGATCCAGTCCCCCTACATCCGCGCCAAGCTCCAGATCATGTGCGACGCGGTGCGCCGCTATTTCGACACTTCTGGCTGGGGCACGCCCCGCTGGGAGCGGCTCCTGTAATGGCAAAAAGAGCACCCGTGAGGGTGCTCTTTTTTGCCACGCAGTCCCCCGGCGGAAGCCGGGGGACTGCTGTTATTTATTCGTTGGTGTAGTTGTCGAAATAGCCCTGAATGTAGATGATGGGCGTGCCCTTGTCGCCGCTGCCGCTGGTCAGGTCGCACAGGGAACCGATCAGGTCGGTCAGGTTCCGGGGCGTGGTGCCCTCGGACACCATATTGCCCACCAGAGACTGCTTGGCGTCCTTGGCGCGGATCTTCTCGGAGATGGCCTTCTGCAGCGCCTCGCCGCTGAGATCGGCGAATTCCTTGTCCGCCAGATACTTCAGCTTCAGCTCGTTGGGCGTGCCCACCAGACCGCCGGTGTAGCCGGGGGCTACCACCGGGTCGGCCAGCTCCCAGATCTTGCCGGCGGGATCCTTGAAGGCGCCGTCGCCGTAGACCATGGCCTCGATGCGCTTGCCGGTGGCCTCGCTCATGGCCTTGCCGATGGCCTCGGCCACCGCCTTGGCGTCACGGGGGAACAGCTTCACCCGGTCGTCGTCGGCCTTGTTGCTGCCCAGCAGACCGTACTGGGGGTTGCAGCCGCTGCCGTCCACGGGGGCGGTCAGCAGGTCGTCCAGACCCAGCACCACCTTGGCGCCGGCGGCGGCCAGCAGCCGCTTGCTGCGCTGGCGGGTGTGGATGTCGCAGGTGATGACCGTGTCGGTGTAGGGCACGATGGCGGTGACGCGGTTGGCGAACACGATCTCCGCCTGCGCGCCGGCCTCCTCGATAATGGACTTGTAATAGGCCACATAGTCCACGCCGGTAAAGGGATGCACCACCTGACCGAAGGCGGCGCGGAACTGCTCCAGAGACAGCACATCGTGCCACGGGTCGATGCCCGCCTCGTCCAGCTGGTCAAGGCTCACCAGATGGTTGCCCACCTCGTCGGAGGGATAGCTCAGCAGCAGCACCACCTTCTCCGCGCCCAGCGCGATGCCCCGCAGCAGCAGGGAGAAACGGTTGCGGCTGAGGATGGGGAACGCCACGCCCACGGTCTTGCCGCCGGTCTTGGCGCGCACATCGGCGGCGATCTGCTCACAGGTGGCGTAGTTGCCCTGGCAGCGCGCCACAACGGATTCGGTCACGGCCACCACGTCGCCGTCACGGGCGGTGACGGCGTTGTCCTGCAACGCGTTCAGGACGGTGGACACGGTGATGTCCACCACATTATCACCCTCGCGGAAAATAGGCGCACGCACGCCGCGGACGACGGTTCCCAACGTTCTGCTCATAGCAACAGCACTCCTGTCATTTGTTTATTCCTGCGCGGCCGCAGCCGCACAACATTCAGTAGTATACCACACTTTCGGCATAAGTAAAATACGAATATATAATAATTGCATTTTCTCTTGCTAATGTCTGCACGGACGGAGAAATTCCTCTTGCATTTTTCCGGAAAACGTGTATAATAGCAAGGTACCAAGTGAATACGGGCTTGTAGCTCAGCTGGGAGTCCACACGGTACACTTTACGCAACACTTTTCGGGGGCGTAGCTCACGCGGTAGTCACGCGAGCCACATCCCAAACACAATTTAGGGCGCGTAGCTCACGCGTCAGGCACATGGGCCCATAGCTCAGCTGGGAGAGCGTTCGGTTCGCATCCGAGAGGTCGAGGGTTCGAATCCCTTTGGGTCCACCAAGAAAGCAGACTTGTTTAGGCAGGTCTGCTTTTCTTATGCCTCGATGCAGACGTTCGTTCTCTCATTTGTGCCGCCGCTGCACGCGGCCTGTAACTGCTGGAATTGCTCAAAGGAAACGTTGAACTCGACTTCCAGCGTATAGTCGCGGTAAACGCGGACGGACTTGATGAACTGCGACACGATCATTTTCTTAGCCGCGAAGTTGCAGTTGTCATAGAGGTCTGCCCATGTTTTCAGCTTGTCGTACTCCTGCTGTTCTGTCTCCATGTCTGCGATACGACTCTCAAGCTCCTGCCGTGCCGCTTCCGCTGTCTGTGCCAGAGCTTCTACGTCGGTCTGCGCTTTGTCGATCAACTCGTTCAGCAGGTCAACATTCAACCGGCTCTCCCCGCGAATGACCTTTATGGTTTCGTTTCGGTAATCCTCCAACTCGCGGCGTTTCTCGCTCAACTGCATTTCAGCCATATTGCACCTTGCCCGCGCCAGTTCCACGGCCTTTTCGTGCTGCTGGGCAATCACATCATCCTGTGAGGCCATCTTGATCTGCGCGAACTGATGGCGGATGATTTTCTCCACGATACCGTCCAGCTTTGTAACACCATAGCCGGATTGTCCGTCACACTCGCCGGGGTGTCGCAGGTTGTAGTGGCACTGATAGCGGCAGCGTATCTCGCGCCGAACCGTACCATCCTTTTGAATGGTCTTGCGCCCGCTGGTGGTCAGCGTCAGGCGGTTTCCGCAGTGTCCGCAGAAAATGTTGCCCACTAACAGGGATTGCCCTTTCATGTTCAACGGCGTGTCTGCGTGATGGGTAGCCCGCGCCGCCATCAACTGTTGGGCGGCATCAAACGTATCCTGGTCGATGATTTGCAGTTCGGGTATACGCTCCGATGTAGCATCGCCATTGTGGAGTTGGCCGACATAGATGGGATTTTTGATGATACGATTGATGGTGGTGTTGGGAAAATTCCTTCCATCGGCCTTGCGGATACCCAGCTCGGTCAGATAGCGGCACAGACGTTGTGCGCCGTAGCCTTCGTGAACGTATTTATAGAAAATCAGCTGAACGATCTTTGCGGCATCATCGTCAACGGTGAGGTCGCAGACCTCTCTGTTGCGCTTATTGATACGGCCACGCTTTTCCAAACGATAGCCGTATGGGATAGAGCCGCCGGTGAACAGGCCGTCTTGTGTCAGCTGTTCCATGCGGGTCTTGACGCGGACGGAGGTTTTTATGCTCTCACCCGCTGCCTGCCAATAACGTATGTAGTTCAGCAGCTTGTCAACGTGGTTGTCAAACCGTTGTTGCCCCTCCACGGAACTCCAGACTTCAATACCGTGATAGAAAATTTCTTCGTGCTGCTCAAAAGTGAGCTGCTGTATTTGCAGAAGTTCCGTTCCATGGAGCACTTCAAGCAGGAACTTGTTGCATATCTGGATTACTACAACAACCGCAGGATCAAGGCAAAACTGAAGGGCTTGCCGCCTGCAATTCACAGACAGCAAGCCCTTTCAGCTGCTTGAACAATTTTTACTTCGAAATATTGTCTAACTTTTTGGGGTCACTTCACTTTTGCATGGGAATGTCATCTTTTTCTACCTGTCCCGCGGTCGAAACGCGGTACAGGCAATATACTCGCTTTATGTTTCCCATGTTACATACACCTCATTTCCCCACCAGAAAATGGCGTATAGTCTTGAACTTTTTGTTCTCTATTTATTTTTCAAAGTACACCTTACACCATTACACCATTATTATCTCACACTTTCACCGTTATTGCAAAAAATCGGTTGCGGCGAGCTTTGGAAGTTAAACAGGCTATTTTGCACAGCGTGTGCTGCCGCCGGATCACCGCTTGCAGCATAGCGGAGGATAACGGTACACCCGTCAATAACAATTCGCTGGGAGACAGGAGACACAGAATTGCCCTTGTCATTCATTGAAATTCCCCCCTTGTATTTCCTTGATATTCTTCAGCGGCGGAATGGGCGACAGCGGCAACTGTCTCATAGGTCATGGCCTCCCTCCATTCTGATGGCGGGGCGTTCTACGCGGTGAAGCATAGCCAACGCAAGTATCTTACCCCTCCGCAAGTCATGGCGGTGGCACTGCCACAGTGTCGCCACGTGACGATGGCGTCTCTCGCTCCCGTCCCTGTGGACGATCTTGGCGCGCCTCTCACCGGCTCGTTGCTTCGGGAATGTACCCAAACAGCCCTATTCAGTTTTAGAATGGCATATAGCCGGACTGTTGCCAGCCCGTGAGAAGGCGCAGCACACTATGCCCTCTCACGGATCAGCAACACTAATCCGTTTCAATTACCTCACCTTCGGGCAGGCGGGTCGGATCAAACTTGTAGATGATTTGCAGCATTAGTTTGCTTTGCAGACGGCCTTCAGCTCCATATCCACGGCCACGCGGTGGTTGCCGTACTCATCGGTCATGGTTCGCTGGGCGCACATGGTTATGTAGCTGTCGTAATTGCGTAGTACCTGCTCCATGGCGATAGGATCACCGGCCTTGGCTGCAAGAATGGTCTGATAGGAAATCTTATTGTCCATACGAACCTCCCAGCAGTTTCCGCAGTTTGGCCAACGACGCTGTTCTGCGGTGCTGCACCGTGTCCGGCTTGAGCCGAAGCAACTGACCGATCTGCGGGTCGTTCATGCCTGCGAAGTAGTACAGCAGCGCCACGTCCCGCAGGCGTATCGGGAGGACGGCGATAGCCTGTCCCAGCGCGGCGTTCTCTACCGTCAAGGTATAACCGCGGATGTGGAACTCTACCGTATCTTCGGGGATACGGTCAACCATGGACAGCCGCGCCATCTCCGCGGGTGTAAGTGCCGAAAACACCGTCTCGTTCTTTGCGTGGTACGCCAGCTCCCGTAGGGCATCGGTACGCTCGTTGCGGATGACCTGCTTGCAGAAGGAGTCAAAGGTCTGCTCCGTGTAGGCGTAAAAGTCTGCGAGTTTCATAGTCGTTCTCCTGCTGTCTTTCGTTCTGATGTAGCTATCACGGACAGGAACGGCAAAACCCGAAATTTTCCCGAAAAGTAGCAGTAAAGTTACAAAAGGCTTTTGTGTTCGGCTTTTTTCGCAAAAGCGGGGTGAAAAAAGGCGTCTCAAGTTGGGCGTGTTGACAAAGTGGTTGACAAAAGAGAAGTGTTCCGGTATAGTATATT
>OLWB01000958.1_pt1 | contig 28859 bp, 25 predicted proteins | sample 1673331 | NCBI WGS metagenome assembly OLWB01 (sample SAMEA3178943, study PRJEB25190) | human gut metagenome | biome: human gut; feature: human-associated habitat; material: faeces | place: Austria | collected 2013
TGACAGGCCGAACCTAAAGACAAAGGAACCGCCCGCGGGCGGTTCCTTTCAGCCTTATTTCTTATAGGGCACGTGCCAGATGGTATCGGCGTACTGGGCGATGGCGCGGTCGGCGGCGAACACGCCGCTGCGGGCGATGTTGGTCAGACTCATGCGGTTCCACGTCTCCCGGTCGGTGTAGGTGTGGCGCATGCGGCTCTCCGCCTCGCAGTAGGCCGCAAAATCGGCCAGCACCATATACTGATCCGCCTGTCCGTCCACGCCGGTGACAAGCCGCTGGAACAGATCCTCGTAGGTCACGCCGTCCCGGAAGCCCACCTTCAGCTGATCCAGTACCCGGCGCAGCACCGGGTCGCGCTGGTACAGCAGGTTGGGGTCGTAGGTGTGGCGCAGATGCTCCACCTCGTCGGCCTTCAGACCGAACAGGAACATGTTGTCGTCGCCCAGCAGGTCGTGCATCTCCACGTTGGCGCCGTCCAGCGTGCCTACGGTCAGCGCGCCGTTCATCATGAACTTCATGTTGCCGGTGCCGCTGGCCTCCTTGCCGGCGGTGGATATCTGCTGGCTGACCTCGCTGGCGGGCATCAGCACCTCCGCCAGCGACACGCGGTAGTTCTCCAGAAACACCACCTGCAAGCGGTCTTTGCACAGCGGGTCGCTGTTTACCTGATCGGCCAGAGAGTTGATCAGGTGGATGATGCGCTTGGCCACGGCATAGCCCGGCGCGGCCTTGGCGCCGAACAGGAACGTCTGGGGCGGGATGTCCAGCGTGGGATCGTCCTGCATCCGCTGGTACAGATAGATGATCTGCAAAGCGTTCAGCAGCTGGCGCTTGTACTCGTGCAGCCGCTTCACCTGCACGTCGAAGATGGCGTCGGTGTTCAGCACCACGCCCTGATGCTTCCTGGCAAAGGCGGCAAAGGCCAGCTTGTTCTGCTTCTTGATGTCCTCCAGCCGCGCCAGCACCGCCTTGTCCCCGGCGTACTGCTCCAGCTTTTTCAGCTCCTGCGGGTGGGTCAGATAGCCCTCGCCGATCAGGTCGCGGATCAGCCCGTCCAGACCGGGGTTGATCTGGGGCACCCAGCGGCGGTGGTCGATGCCGTTGGTGACGTTCTTGAACTTATCCGGCTGCATCTGACAGGCGTCCTTGAAGAGATCCTTCCGCAGGATCTCGGAGTGCAGGGCGCTGACGCCGTTGACGGCCATGCTGCCGGCGATGCACAGGTTGGCCATGCGCACGCCGCCGTCCCAGATAATGGCCAGCTTCGCGGTCTTGGCCGGGTCGTGATAGAACTCCTCCACCTTCAGCTGCCAGCGGCGGGAGATCTCCTGCAATATCTGCCATATACGGGGCAGCAGCGTCTCGAACAGCTGCTGCGGCCACACCTCCAGTGCCTCGGCCAGCACGGTGTGGTTGGTATAGGCCACGCAGTGGGTGGTGATGTTCCACGCCTCGTCCCAGCTCATACCGGCGTCGTCCACCAGAATACGCATCAGCTCCGGGATCACCAGCGTGGGGTGGGTGTCGTTGATCTGGATGACGTTCTTCTCGTGGAAGTTCTTCAGCGTACCGTACTGCTGGATGTGCTTGCGGGTGATGGATTGGATGGTGGCGGACACGAAGAAATACTGCTGCTTCAGCCGCAGGGACTTGCCCTCGTAGTGGTTGTCCTCCGGATAGAGCACCTGACTGATGGCGTCGGCCATGGCGCGCTCCTCGGCGGCGTGGAGGTACTGCCCCTCGCTGAACAGCTTCATGTCGATGGGCTTGGGGCTGCGCGCCTGCCACAGGCGCAGGGTGTTCACGTGGTCGGTGTCGTAGCCGGCGATCTCCATGTCGCAGGGGATGGCCAGCACGCGGGTGTAGTCCTCGTGCACCACCATCAGGTGCCCGTTGTCCCAGCGGGTGCGCACCTTGCCGCCGAAGTGTACCTCCTCGGCCTCCTGCAGCTTGGGCAGCAGCCACGCGTCGCCCAGCTGCATCCAGTCGTCCGGCAGCTCCACCTGCTGACCCTCTACGATCTTCTGCTTGAAGATGCCCAGCTCATAGCAGATGGAATAGCCCGCCGCCGGTATCTCCAGCGTGGTCATGCTGTCCAGATAGCAGGCGGCCAGACGGCCGAGGCCGCCGTTGCCCAGACCGGCATCCGGCTCCATGTCGAAAATGTCCGCCGCCCTGAAGCCCAGCTCGCCGATGGCGGCGGTCAGCTCGTCCAGCAGCTCCAGATTGAAGGCGTTTTTCATCAGGCTGCGCCCCATGAGGAACTCCAGCGACAGGTAGTGTACCTTCCGCTTCTCCTCGTGGGCCGTCTCCTCGCGGGTCTGCACGCCGCGCTCGGCCATGATGTCGCGCAGCACCATGGCGCAGGCCTTCATCATCTCGCCGTCGGTGGCCTGCTGCTCGGTGCAGCCGTAGTTCAGCCGCAGCTTCTGGACGATGGCGTTCTTCAGCGTTTCCTTGTTGTAGGTCATGTGTGGTGTATCCTCCTATGGTCAAAGGTTCTCATAAATATGGCGGTAGCTGTCCGCGCTGCGCGTCCAGCTGAAATCCTCGGTCATGCCCCGTTGCCGCACGGTATCAAAGCCCGCCCGGTCGCCCCGGTACAATCCGGTGGCCTGCCCGATGACGGACAGCATGGCGCCCGCGTCGTAGTCGCCGAACAGATAGCCGGTGCCGTCGCTCTGCCCCACCTGACAGGACTTCACCGTGTCCGCCAGGCCGCCGGTGCTGCGCACGATGGGCACCGCGCCGTAGCGCATGGCGATCATCTGGCTCAGACCGCACGGCTCGCTGCGGGAGGGCATCAGGAACAGGTCGGCGGCGGCGTAGACGCGCCGGGACAGATCCTCGGCGTACAGGATCTGCGCCGACAGGCGTCCGGGGTACTGCCCCGCCTTCCAGCGGAAGAAGTCCTCGTACTGCCTGTCGCCGGTGCCCAGCACCACAAACTGGCAGCCGGTGGCCATGATGCCGTCCATGGCCTGCTGCACAAGGTCAAGCCCCTTGTGCCCCACCAGCCGCGTCACCATGGCGATCAGCGGCGTGTCCGGCTCCTGATGCAGCCCCAGCGCCGTCTGCAGGGACGATTTGCACACGGCCTTGCCGCCCACGTCCTCCGGCGTATAGTGCGCCGGCAGCGCCGGGTCGGAGGCCGGGTCGTAGCCCACGGTGTCGATGCCGTTGACCACGCCGTGCATTTTCCAGCCGATGGCGTTCACCACGCTCTCCAGCCCCTCGGCGTACCGGGGATCGTGGAGCTGCGCGGCGTAGGTGGGGCTGACGGTGGTAACGGCGTCCGCCATGAGCATGGCGCCCTTCATGAGATTCACGTCGCCGTCCATGCGCAGGGTGCCGTCGTCATACCAGCCCCGATCCAGCCCGAACAGCTGATCCACGCTGTCTGCACCGTAGCGCCCCTGGTACTCGATGTTGTGGATGGTGAACACCGTGCGGATGCCCCGCACCTCCGGCCAGCGGGTGGCCACATCCTTCAGATAGATGGGCACCAGCGCCGTCTGCCAGTCGTTGCAGTGGAGCACGTCGGGCATCCAGTCGAGGCTGGGCAGCAGGTCGATGACCGCGTGGCTGAAGAAGGCGAAGCGCTCGCCGTCGTCAAATTCGCCGTACAGATGTCCCCGGCGGAAGTATTTCTCGTTGTCCACGAAATACCACGTCACGCCCTGCCGCTCCAGCGAGAACAGGCCGCAGTACTCGTGCCGCCAGCCCAGATCCACGTAGATATACCGGCGGAACGTCATCTGCCGCCGCCACTGCTCCCCGATCTTGTCGTACAGCGGCAGGATCACCGCCGCCTCCACGCCGGAGCGTGCCAGCGCCGGGGGCAGGCTGCCCGCCACGTCTGCCAGACCGCCGGTCTTGCAGAAGGGGTACGCTTCGCTGGTCACATACAGAACTCTCATGCCGTACCTCCTTGCCTTACACCGTGGCGCCCTTGGCGATCACGATGGGATAGCGCTCGTGCCCCATCAGCGTCACATTTTCGCTGATGGTCACATACTTGTCCGTGATAACGCCCCGCAGCACCGCGCCCCTTTTCACCACCGTATCCTTGAACAAAATGCAGTTTTCCACACTGGCGCCCTTTTCAATACGCACGTTGCGGAACAGCACGCAGTTTTTCACGCTGCCCTGGATGTCGCACCCGTCGGCCACCAGCGAATTCACGCAGCCGCCCTCCGGGTCGATGTAGCTGGAAGGCGAGTCGTTCTCCTTGCCATACACCGGACGCTCCGGGCAGAACAGCCGTCCGCGCACGCCGGTATCCAGCAGCTCCATGCTGCGGTCGTAGTAGTTCTGCAATGTGCTGATGTGGGCGGCGTAGCCGTCGTACACGTAGCCGTACAGCTTCAGGCGATTCCCCATCTCCTGCAATATGTTCCGCCGCAGGCTGTATCCGTTGCGGCTGATGCACTCCGTCACCAGCTGCACCAGCAGCTCCGTCCGCAGGACGAAGATATTCAGGCAGCGGTAGCCCGACGGGGTATACAGCTCATAGGCCGTGTCGGTGATGCGCCCGCCGCCGTCCAGCCGGAAATAGGTGTCCCGCCCGTCGCCGCCTGCGGCGGTGCACACCGCCGTGATGTCCGCGCCGGTGGCAATATGCCGCGCCAGCACGTCCTCCAGCGGTATGTTGATGATCGTGTCGCTGTCCGACAGCACCACATAGTCCTGCCGGATGCCCTTGAGATAGTTCATCACGCTGTACAGCGCCTCCACCCGGCCGCGGAACTGCCCGTCGCCGTGGCTGCGCTCGTTATAGGCGAAGGCGGGCAGCAGCGTCAGTCCGCCGAAGTTGCGGCTGAGATCCCAGCTCTTTCCGCTGCCCAGATGATCCAGCAGCGACTGGCACTTGCCGTGCATGATCACGCCCACATCCGTGATACCGGCGTTGACCATGCTGGAGAGGATAAAGTCGATGATCCGGTAATCGCCGCCAAAGGGGACGGAGCCGTGTACCCGGTTTTCGATCAGCTCCCGCAGTCCGTTCTCCTTTTCGTAGGAGAAGATGATCCCGTGCAGTCCCTTCATCTCCGTACCTCCTTGCCGTCCTCGCCCAGCATTATGTTCGGCTGGATGACCTGTCCGCCGCGTACCTGCGCATGGGGTCCCACCACGGCGATGCCCCAGTGGTCAAAGTCCACGCTGCCCGGCGCGCCGCCTACCACGGCGTTCTCTCCGATGCGGCAGCCCTCGCCGATGATGGCGTAGGATACCTTTGCGCCCTTTCCGATCACCGCGCCGGGCATCACCACGGAGTAGGACACCTCCGCGCCCTCGTCCACGCAGGTGCCGGTGCTCAGCACCGAGTTCTTCACCTCGCCCAGCACCGTGCAGCCCTTGGCGATGGCGCTGTTGCCCACGTCGCCCTGCGCCCCGATGTAGGTAGGCGGACAGGTGGGCGTGCGTCCGTAGATGCGCCACTTCTTGTCCAGCAGATTCAGCCCCGAGCCGGGGGACAGCATGTCCATGTTGGCGTCCCACAGGGAGTCCAGCGTGCCCACGTCCTTCCAGTAGCCCTCGAAGCGGTAGGCCGCCATTTTCTCGCCGTTTTTCAGCATGGTGGGGATGATATTCTTGCCGAAGTCGTTGTCGCTGGCGGGGTCGGCCTCGTCCGCGATTAGATACTCCCGCAGCTTCTTCCATGTGAACACATAGATGCCCATGGACGCCAGATTGCTTTTCGGCTCCCTGGGCTTTTCGGCGAACTCCGTGATGTTGTCCCCGCCGTCCACGGACATGATACCGAAGCGGCTGGCCTCCTCCCAGGGCACCTCCATCACGGAGATGGTGCAGTCCGCGCCCGTCTCCTTGTGGCGGCGCAGCATGTCGGAGTAGTCCATCTTGTAGATGTGGTCGCCGGAGAGGATCAGCACATACTCCGGGTCGTACAGATCCACGAAGCCGATGTTCTGATAGATGGCGTTGGCGGTGCCCTTGTACCACACGGCGCCGCCGGCGCTCTGGTAGGGCGGCAGGATATGTACGCCGCCGTTCATGCGATCCAGCTCCCAGGGCTGGCCGCTGCCGATGTAGGTGTTCAGCTCCAGCGGGCGGTACTGGGTCAGCACGCCCACCGTGTCAATGCCGGAGTTGGTGCAGTTGGACAAGGGAAAGTCGATAATGCGGAACTTGCCGCCGAAGGGCACGGCGGGCTTCGCCATGCTGCCGGTGAGCACATACAGGCGGCTGCCCTGACCGCCGGCCAGCAGCATCGCCACACACTCTTTCTTCATCGTTGTGTACCTCCTGCTTCATCGTTGCGCCGCTTCTTTGTGTTCGCCCGCCGCAGCAGCACCGCGCCCAGCGGCGGCACCGTCAGCGACAGGGACTGCTCCCGCCCGTGGGAGGGTATATCGTCCACGTTGATCCTGCCGCCGGCGCTCAGGCCGCAGCCGCTGCCGCCCCAGCAGGTATCGTCCGTGTTGAACAGCACCTCGTACCCCGCCGCCTTCGGCACGCCGAAGCGGTAGTTGTCCCAGGGCACCGGCGCGAAATTCACCGCGCAGATCATCTCGTGTCCTTTTCTGTCCCGCCGCAGGAACACCAGCACGTTGTTGTGGTTGTCGTCGGCCACCAGCCACTGGAAGCCCTCCCAGTCCCGGTCGTTTTCCCACAGGCAGCGGTTGCGCCTGTACAGCCGGTTCAGCTGGCGGATGCACTCGTGGGTGGCGCGGCAGGCGGGGTCGTCCAGCAGATACCAGTCCAGCTGGCTGCGGAAATCCCACTCGTGCCACTGTCCCAGCTCGCTGCCCATGAACAGCAGCTTTTTTCCCGGATGGCACAGCATGTAGGTATAGAAGCCCCTTACACCGGCCAGCTGCCGCCAGTCGTCGCCGGGCATCTTGCCCCGCAGACTGCCCTTCATGTGCACCACCTCGTCGTGGGACAGGGGCAGTACGTAGTTCTCGGAAAAGGCGTACAACATGGAGAACGTCACATCCCGGTGGTGGAACTGGCGGAAGTAGGGGTCCATCTTCAGATAGTGGCACAGGTCGTTCATCCAGCCCATGTTCCACTTCAGGTTGAAGCCCAGACCGCCCTGCTCCGGCGGGTATGTCACCAGCGGCCACGCGGTGGACTCCTCCGCCACCATCAGCGCCGCGGGGTCGGCGGCGAAGGCCGCCCGGTTCAGCTCCCGCAGGAACTCGATGGCCTCCAGATTTTCTCTGCCGCCGTCCTTGTTGGGGCGCCACGCGCCGCCCTGCCGGTCATAGTCCAGATACAGCATGGACGCCACCGCGTCCACCCGCAGCCCGTCGATGTGGTACTCCCGCAGCCAGTACACGGCGGAGCTGAGAAGGAACTCCTTCACCTCCGGCTTGCCGAAGTCGAACACACGGGTGCCCCAGCCGGCGTGCTCCCATTTCAGCGGGTCGCCGTATTCATAGAGGCATGTCCCGTCGAACTCGATCAGCCCGTGGCTGTCCTTGCAGAAGTGGGCGGGCACCCAGTCCAGTATCACGCCCAGCCCCGCCCGGTGCAGCGCGTCCACCAGCGCCATGAAGTCGTGGGGCGTTCCGTAGCGGCTGGTGGGGGCGAAGTAGCCGGTGCACTGATAGCCCCAGCTGTCGTCCAGCGGGTACTCCGTCACCGGCAGCAGCTCCACGAAGTTGTAGCCCATGGACTTCACATACCCCGGCAGCTCCCGCGCCAGCTCCCGGTAGCTCAGGGACGTGCCGTCCTCGTGGCGCTTCCACGAGCCCAGATGCACCTCGTAGATCAGCAGCTCGCCGTCCACCGGCGGCTTTTCCAGCCGCTGCTGCCGCCATTTCTCATCCCGCCACGAAAAGCCCGCGATGTCGTATACCTTGCTGTCCGTCCCCGGCCGCGTGGCCGCGTGGAAGGCATAGGGGTCGGCCTTCCACACCACCCGGCCGTCCGCGCCGGTGACGACGTACTTATAGGCGTCGTACACCCTGGCGTTCTCTGCCGCCGCCTCCCATACGCCGCCGTCCAGCCGCGTCATGGGGCAGGGCGCCCAGCCGTTGAAGTCACCGGCCAGCGCCACAGCGCGGGCGTTGGGCGCCCACACCCGGAAGGTATAGCCCTCGCCGGTCGGGTGTGCGCCGAAGTAGGTATAGGCGTCATGCGCCGGATGCTGCATCATGCTCTCCGCTCCTTTTTCACTGTGTCAGTATAGCACTCCTGCCGCGCCGAGAGCGGCGAAACAGGTCGTTTTCGCTGTCCGGTATCGTTACCGAACATTGTACCTCTTTTTGTCCGTTCCGTCAACACGCAACCCCCGCCGTGTGTGAAAAACGCGAAAGGGAAACGCAGAGCACCTGCGTTTCCCTCCTCATTATGACTCCTTCTGCTGAACGGCGCTTCCCCCGTTCAGGCCGAAATCATCCGCTACGCTGGCGGTATCGCGCCGCAGCATAGTCTCCATCACCCGTATATCACTGTCGATGTCCATGGCGTCCGTGCGGTACAGCTCATCCAGCTGGTGCTCGAAGCCCGCCACGATGCTGTCCATGGTCTTTTCGATCTTGGCCTTGGCCTGGCTGAGATTCTCGCCGCTGACGCCGGCCTCCTCAAAGGCCGCGTAGTTCTCCAGCAGCTTCAGCGTGGTGGGCAGGTAGTAGCTCAGGAACGTACCGGCGGCCGTCCGCTTGTTCTCGTCCTCCTCGATGAGCCTGAAGATGCGTCCGGCCACCTGCTCCATGCGATCCATCTGCGCGCTGAGGTGCTCGTCGGCGATGCGGTCGTTAAGGTCGCGTATCTGCGCCAGGATCGCGGCGTAGCCCTCCGGCGCGGGCGCAGCCTGTGCGGGCTGCTCCTGCTCCGCCTTGGCGCGGTGGGCGGCGTCAAAATACGCCGTGGCCGCCTCCTGAGACTTGAACAGCATCCCGCTGCCCAGATCGATGTAGGCCTCGTCGCCCCACATGCCCTTTTCCAGCATCAGGTTGACATCCTTTTCCACCCGCTTCCGGGACACATCGGCGGCTCTTGCCAGATAATCCAGCGGCACGGCGGCCTTCTGCCCCGCCGTGCGCAGATAGGTGGCGAACCGCCGCTGGCGGCGCTTCATGGCGCCGCTGCCCAGCAGCAGGGACACGCCGCCGGCCATCATGCCCATGGGATAGAACACCTGCCGCAGCAGGCCCATCCAGTCATGCCATTTGATGGCGTAGCGCAGTTCAAAGTAGTCCACCTGCTGCACCAGAAAAAACGCGCCCAGAATGGCTACCACCGCGCCGATGATCTTCATGGTTTTGGCGCCCTTGTCGGAGTAGTTCGGCGTCTCCGTGACCTTGCGCACGGTGTTCTTCGCCGCAGAGGCGCGCGCCTGCGCGGGCTTCGCCTCGGCGCTGCCCGCCGCCGTCCGCTGCCATGCCTCCCGCGCCTGCTGGCGCATTTTTCTGCCGCCGCCCTCGCTGAGCTTGCTCAGCAGCAGGATCAGACCCACCGGCCACGCCACGGCGAACATCACCGCGATGAGGATCCACGAGCCAAGGTCGTTGTTATTGTTCTTTTTCGGAGGCTGCGGCTGCGGGCCGCTGCTCCCGTCGTATTCGTAGCTCATTCTTCCGGCTCACCCTTCCCCTGAAGCTTCCGCTTGTTGCCCTTTTCGTCCACGATATAGGTGTTTTCCAGCACCGCGCGGGCGTTGCTCATCACCGCGTTCAGGTACTCCTGCCGCAGCACGGCGCGCTCCTCGATCTCTGCGTCCGTCAGCCCCTCGGCCTTGGCCTTCCGCGCCAGCTCGTTGATGCGGTCGATCCTGCTCTGTTCCATACGTTCCACCTCGTTTCTCAGATGTGCGTCTATATGCGTCTGATCATATCATGAATACCGCTGTATGACGATGGGGAGCCGCCCCTTCCGGGTAGGACTTCCCACGCTGCCCAGCACGCAGCGTCCCCAGCCCCGGCAGGTGATGACATCCCCCGCCGCCACCGGCTTGTCCGGCTTCAGGCAGACGGTGTGGTTCACCTGCACCGCGCCCCGCTGGATGGCCTCCGCCGCCTTGCCCCGGCTGACGCCGAAGCCTGCGGACGCCACACCGTCCAGCCGCAGGGAGGCCACCGTGTCCCGCACCTCGGTAAATACCGGCGCCTGCGGCGCAAGGGCGGTGAGCGACGGCAGCGCCGCCACGGTCAGCCGTTCCCGTCCGGCGGAGTCCCAGCTCTGCACCAGATGCTCCGCCACGGACGGCTCCACGATCACCTGGCAGCCGCCCTCTGTCAACAGTATATCCCCTATCTTTCCTCTGGTCAATCCCAGAGCCATCAGACTTCCCAAAAAATCCCGGTGTGTCAGGCTGCTTCCGCTGCGGCACCGTGCCTCCACCGCCGTGATCTCCTGCTCGTCCGGCGCGTCCTTCCAGTCCGGCAGGAACACCAGCCGCCGCCGCTCCGCGCCCTCATAGCCGCCGGAGAAGGCATAGCCCTCCCGCATGCCCAGCGCGTTCAGCAGCCGCTGTGCCGCCGCCTGCTCCTGGGGCGACAGGAAGTCCGTGGCCGCGGGGATGTTCCTCTGGCGGCACTGCTCCCGCTTGTCCCACACGCGGCTGAGCAGCAGCCGCTCCTCCGCGTCCTGCGCCGTCCTGTCCAGCAATTCCCGTCTGTCCATGGTCACTCTCCCAGATTCTGCGTGCGGTACAGCCGGGCGTACACGCCGTTTTTCGCCAGCAGCTCGGCGTGGCTGCCCTCCTCGGCGATCACGCCGTCCTGTATCACCAGAATGCGGTGCGCCGCCCGGATGGTGGACAGCCGGTGGGCGATGATCAGCGTCGTCCGCCCCTGCGCCAGCCGGTCAAAGGCGCCCTGTATCCGCGCCTCCGTCACGCTGTCCAGCGCCGAGGTGGCCTCGTCCAGTATCAGGATGGGCGGGGATTTCAGGAACACCCGGGCGATGGCCACCCGCTGCTTCTGCCCGCCGGACAGCAGCGCGCCCCGCTCGCCCACATAGGTGTCGAACCCGTCGGGCATGGCGCAGATGTCGTCATAGATCTCCGCCTGCCGCGCCGCCTGCTCCACCTCCGCGTCGGTGGCGTCGGGACGGCCGTAGCGGATGTTCTCCCGGATGGTGTCGGCAAACAGGAACACATCCTGCTGCACGATGCCGATGGCGCGGCGCAGGGAGCGCTGTGTCAGGGAGCGCACGTCGTGCCCGTCCACGGACACGCTGCCGCTGTCCACGTCATAGAACCGGGGCAGCAGCTGGCACAGGGTGCTCTTGCCGCCGCCGGAGGGCCCCACCAGCGCCACCGTCTCCCCGGCGGGGATGTGCAGCGTCACGTCGTGGAGCACCTCGGTCTTTTCTCCGTAGGCGAAGGACACGTGCTCCACGTCCACGTCGCCCTTCACCTTCCGCAGCTCCACCGCGTCCGGCGCGTCCTGAATGGACGGGTCGGTGCCCATCAGCTCGATGAACCGGTGCAGACCGGCAAAGCCGTTGGAGAACATCTCCGCGAAGTTGGCCAGCTTGCGGATGGGGCTGACAAAGGTGGTGACATACAGGGAGAAGGTGATGAGATCCACATAGTCCATCTTCTCCTTCATAATGAGCCAGCCGCCCACGGCGATCACCGCCACCGGCAGTATGCCGGTGCAGAACTCCATCACCGCGTTGAAGCGCCCCATCTCCTTGTGGAAGCCGCGCTTGGCGGTCTTGAACACCTCGTTGGCCTCATCGAAGCGGCGCTGCTGCGCCTCCTCGTTGGCAAAGGCCTTGGTGGTGCGGACGCCGGACAGCCCCGACTCGATGGCGGCGTTGATGGTGCCGGTCTTCTGCTTGGCGGCGCGGGACGCGGCGCTCATCTGCCGCCGGCGGCGCAGCGCCACGGCCAGCAGCACCGGCAGCAGGAGCAGCAGCACCAGCGCCAGCTCCCAGCGCAGGCAGAACATCACCGCCAGTGCGCCCAGAATGGTCACGGCGGAGATGAACAGATCCTCCGGCCCGTGGTGCGCCAGCTCCGTCAGCTCGAACAGGTCGCTGGTCAACCGGCTCATCAGCTGGCCGGTGCGGTTGCGGTCGTAGAAATCGAAGCCCAGCTCCTGAATGTGGTGGTACAGGTCGCGGCGGATGTCCGCCTCCACCCGGATGCCGAAGGTGTGACCCCAGTAGGCCACCACGAAATAAAGCCCCGACCGCAGCAGATAGGCGGCCACCACCACGGCCATAACGATGAAAAACGTCCGGAACTGCCGCTGGGGGAGCCACGAGTACATGGCGGCGCGGGACACCAGCGGGAACGCCAGGTCGATGCACGCGATCAGGAACGCGCAGGTCATATCCAGCGCAAACAGCCTCCGGTGGGGCTTGAAATAGGAGAGAAATATCCGCAGAGGGCTGCGGGTACGGTAGTCTTGGGTAGTCATAGCACGCCTCGCTTCGTAATTTTGAGCATATAGTATAGCACATTTCCGCTTCTTTCGCAACGGATGTGAAAACGAAAACCACCGCAGTTTTTTATTTTGCGATTTTACAGGCAGCTTGTCGAAAAAGTCCATCCGGACTTTTTCGACAAGCTGGGGAGAGGTCTGCCTTTCGACAAAAGCGGTTTCTCGAAAAGAAAATTTCCATCGAGGTAAAACGCCGCTTTACGCATCCTTTATAACAGATGGATAAAGAAAAAGCGGCGCAGCGCCACCGGCACGTTAAGGAACGTGTGCCCCCATTTACACCGTCTTTTTTTCACGGTAAGATACAACCACGCCCGCCGGGTGCGGCGGGAAAAATCTGTGAAGGAGAGAAAACAATGGAAGAAAGAAAAGGCTTTGGAACCAATTTCGGTTTCCTGATGGCCGCGGTCGGCTCGGCGGTCGGCCTGGGCAACATCTGGGGCTTCCCCAATAAAATGGGCGCCTCCGGCGGCTTTACGTTCCTCATTATTTACCTCATTCTGGCGGTCTGCTGCGGCTTCATCGTTATGGTGGGCGAGCTGGCTATCGGACGCAAGACGGGCAAGGGTGCTGTGGCGGCGTACCATGCCATCTCCAAGAAGTTCAAATGGATGGGCTGGATGGGCATTCTGTCCGCGTTCCTGATCCTGTTCTTCTATTGCGCGCTGGGCGGCTACTGCATCAAGTACACCGTTGTCAACATCGGTGACCTGTTCAACGCCTCCTTCGGCTCCGGCGCAGCCGCTGAGCTGGCCGCGGCCAACGACACCTCCGTGGGCGCTGAGGTGTTCGGAGCCTTCCTCGGCAACTCCACCGAGGCCATCATCTACGGCCTGATCTTCGTGGCGCTGACCATGCTCATCGTTCTCGGCGGTGTGGGCGGCGGTATCGAGAAGGTCTGCTCCGTGGGTATGCCCGCGCTGTTTGTGGCGCTGCTGATCTGCATCATCCGCGCCTGCACCCTGCCCGGCGCTGTGGACGGCCTGAAGTACATGTTCGTGCCCGGCTGGGCGGTCGCCAACGGCGTTATTGAGGAGGCGCCCGACTTCCTGACGGTGCTGGCCACCGCCGGCGGCCAGATGTTCTTCTCCCTGTCTCTGGGCATGGGCGCCATGATCACCTACGGCTCCTATCTGCAGAAGAAGGAGAACATCCAGAAAAACGCGCTGTTGATCGTGGTTATGGATACGCTGGTGGCTCTGATGGCCGGCCTGTGCGTCCTGCCCGGCCGCTTCGCTCTGGATCCCAACGGCGCTCTGGGCGGTCCTAAGCTGCTGTTCATCACCATGCAGAACGTGTTCGACCGCATGGATGCCGTGGGTCCCATCTTCGGCATTATCTTCTATCTGCTGGTGGTCTTTGCCGCCATCTCCTCCTCCATCTCCCTGCTGGAGGTCATCGTGGCCCACTTCGTGGATGATGCCCGCGACGCCGGTAAGGGCGACAAGCGCAAGCCTTATTCCATCCTGGCTGCCGTCGCTGCCGGTGTCCTGTGCGTGCTGGTGTGCCTGGACGGCCTGGGCGAAAACGGCATTGCCCCCGCCACCCTGCTGAACATCGAGGCCAGCGGCTGGAGCGATTGCTGGCTGGACTTCTTCGACTGCGTGGCCGAGGGTATCCTGATGCCCCTGGGCGCTCTGCTGATGTGCATCTGCATCGGCTGGGAACTGGGTCCCCAGATCGTGGACGACGAGTGCTGCCTGGAGGGCAACCGCTTCAAGAGCAAGGCATTCTTCAACGTGTGCGTGAAGTATATCACCCCCATCATCATGATCCTGATTCTGGCCGGTCAGCTGGACAGCTTCTTCGGCCTGGGCTGGTTCTCCTGATGGAGCCAAACCTGTAAAAGCATCATGGTTATCCGGAGGGTCCGCCGACAGGCGGGCCCTCCGATGCGTTATTTTGCGTTATTTGTTGCATTTTCTCCTGGAATATGTTACAATTTATCTCACTATGCAAGAAGAAATGCACGAGGAAGGAATCATTTTATGAAGCACGAACCCAAGCCGCCCCGCCGCAAGCTCCGGGACCTGGGGCCCATCATCCGCCGCCGCCCGGCGGTGTTCGCCGTATACCTGGTGCTGCGTCTGATCGTCATCGCCGTTCTGGTGTCCTCCATCCTCCGGCGGGAGTATGAGAGCGCCTTCATCTGCCTGCTGGTGCTGGTGCTGTTTATGCTGCCCCTTTTCATCCAGCAGAACTTCGGCATCGAGCTGCCCTCCACCCTGGAGATCATCATTCTGCTGTTCATCTTCGCGGCGGAGATCCTGGGGGAGCTGGGGTGCTATTTCATCACCTATCCCTATTGGGACTCCATGCTCCACACCACCACGGGGTTCCTGTGCGCCGCCACGGGCTTCGCCCTGATCGACATCCTCAACCGCAACAGCCGCATCAAATTCCAGCTTTCGCCGGTGTATGTGGCCCTGGCGGCCTTCTGCTTCTCCATGACCGTTGGCGTCATGTGGGAATTTTTCGAGTTCGGCATGGACCGGCTGTTCCACATGGACATGCAGAAGGACACCGTGATCCAGTCCGTCACCTCCGTGATGCTGGACCCCACCAACAGCAACATCCCCGTCACCATTGACGGCATCCACTCCGTGGCCGTCAACGGCCAGGACCTGGGCTTTGACGGATACCTGGACATCGGCCTGTATGACACCATGGAGGACCTGTTCGTGAACTTCGTGGGAGCCGTGGTGTTCAGCACCATCGGATATTTCTATATCAAGCACCGGGGCCGGGGCAAGCTGGCCCGGGCCTTCATCCCCACCATCACGGAGGAGGAGCCGGAACAGGCACCGGAATAAAATACAACCCCCGCCCGACTCTGCTTGCCGCAGGGCCGGGCGGGGGGTTTATTTATATCATACCAAAACCTGTTAAAAAGCTTGAAAAGCTTTTTATAGCACCGAAGGTGCGTCAGGTTTTGTATGGGACGTCACAGCGTGTTTTCACACGCTGTGCGTGCGCGCAGCGCACGGGATTCTTGATTAAAATTTTAATCAAGAATCAGTATCAGAACCGCATGGGGTACTTGTTGGTGAAAAAATCCAGGCCATTCTGGCTCAGGGGGGTGAAGATCCCCACCTGGCGCAGGCCGCCGTCATAGAGATACAGCTGCTCCGGGGACTCCGAGCGGTATTCCATCACCCCCGCCAGCACGCCGCCCTTATACACGGCGTCCATGCCGTGATAGCTGTCCCCTGCATAGAGGATCCGGTTGACGATCAGCACATCGTCATAGCATCCCACGATCACTACGCCCTCATATCCCCATTCCGGGCTGTTGGGCGTTCCCTCCGGCCAGAGGGTGTCCAGCCGGGCAATGTCCAGGGGCTCCGTGACCTCCTGGGTCACCGGGTCAAAGGCCAGTATGGTCTCTCCTGCCGCCATATACAGCTTGCCGCCTGAATAGACCGGATTCTCAACCAGAACATCGGAAGCATAATCGGAGCCTACCTCCATCCGGGTCCACTCCGCCTGGCCCGGTTGTCCCTGGGGATACCGGGCCACGGAGACGGTAAGCCCCGTCACCAGGCCGCTCTGATCTGACTCGGACTTGTAGTAGACGGCCACCACTGTGTCCCCGTCCAGAACCACCTGGCGCAGGGCTCCCTCGGATTCCGGCGGCGTCTCCCGCAGGGTCTCGCCGTCCTTGGTACAGGCGAACGAGCCGTCGTACTGGTCGATGAACTGCGGCTGCCACTCCTCCGGCAGGCTCCGGGGCGTCAAGGGCGCCCACTGCTCCGTCTCATAAAGCTCTCCGGTGGTGATGCAGCCCTTCTGCAGGTCCCACTGACCGGTGTACCACTGCTGCACCTGGTTGTCCTCGCCGCCGTCGATGCGATAGACCGTCAGCAGCGGCACCGTCCACTCGCCCGCCTCCGGCAGGCCCAGACCCCGCACCGGGTCCGGCTGGTCCGTACCAACTCCGGCGGGCTGGGGCTTGGCGGCGCATCCCGCCAGAAGCAGCAGCATCAGGCACAGGGCCGTGCATACGCTGAAAAATCGTCTTTTCGAGTTCATGGTTTTCTCCTTTCCAACGGACAATATCCGGACTCCATGACTGTATTATACAGTTACTCCGCAAAAAAACAATAGATTTTCGTGTATTGTAACCATTTTTAACCATTGTAACGGTTTTGTTACCGTTTAGTATACTTTTGTAACCGCCCTTTTTTCGCCCCGGACCGACAAAATCGGTTGCAAAAACGTTTCCGGTGCGCTATGATAGGGCTATATCACGCAATTGAGGAGGTTTTCCCTATGGATTACAACGAAATTCTCAAAAACGCCCGGGAGTGCAGCGGCCCGTACTGCAAGGCATGTCCCGTATGCAACGGCATGGCCTGCCGCACCCAGGTGCCCGGCCCCGGCGGCAAGGGTACCGCCGCCACCATGCTGCGCAACTATCAGAAGTGGCAGGAGGTGTGCATCAACATGGACACCATCTGCGAAAATGCGCCCATCGACACCACCTTCACCCTGTTCGGGCGGAAGTTTGCCGCCCCCATCTTCGCCGCCCCCGTGGGGGCCATGAAGCTCCACTATGGGGATAAATACGACGATCTGACCTACAACGACATTCTGGTGTCCTCCTGCGCCCAGGCGGGCATCGCCGCCTTCACCGGCGACGGCACCAACCCCGCCGTGATGGAGGGCGCGCTGCACGCCATCACCGCCGCCTGGGGCCTGGGCGTGCCCACGGTGAAGCCCTGGAACATGGAAACGGTGTTCGCCAAGCTGGACGCCGTGCGCCGGGCGGACCCCATGGCCGTGGCCATGGACATCGACGCAGCGGGCCTGCCCTTCCTGAAGGGGCTGACGCCTCCCGCCGGCAGCAAGACCGTGGAGGAGCTGCGGCAGATCATCGACTATGCCCAGAAGCCCTTCATCGTCAAGGGCGTCATGACCGTTCGCGGCGCGCTGAAGGCCCTGGAGGCCGGGGCCAGCGGCATCGTGGTGTCCAACCACGGCGGCCGGGTCCAGGATCAGTGTCCCTCCACGGCAGAGGTCCTGCCCGCCATCGCCGACGCGGTGGGCGGCAAGCTGACCATCCTGGTGGACGGCGGCCTGCGCAACGGCACGGACATCTTCAAGGCTCTGGCCATGGGCGCGGACGGCGTGCTCATCGGCCGTCCCTTCGTCACCATGGTCTATGGCGGCGGATCGGAGGGCCCCGCCGTGCTGGTGAAAAAGCTCCAGGCGGAGCTGGCGGACACCATGGCCATGTGCGGCGCCCACAACCTGGCGGAGATCCGCCGGGACATGCTGTTCGGGTATTAATACTGATTCCTGATTCAAAAATTGAATCAAGAATCCCGTGCGCCGGGCGCACGCACAGCGTGTGAAAACACGCTGTGACGTCTCATACAAAACCTGTTAAAAGGCTTTTCAAGCTTTTTAACAGGTTTTGGTATAATCGCATCAAGGCGCAAAAAGGACCGGCTGCTTCGGCAGCCGGTCCTCTTGTTTTCACTTCAGCCCATCCCGGACCTGGTCCAGGGTCAGGTCCTGTTCCCGGGCGATGCGGGCCAGGTCCTCAAATTCCGGCTTCTGCCGCCGGACACCCCAGCCCTGGGAGGTTTTCCGGGCCACGGGGCCCCAGGGGGAGTCCACGGTGTCCTGGCTGCGGGACAGGGTATACCGCCGGTGCCGGGTCTCCCGGACCCCCAGGGTGGTGGTGTGCCGCAGCAGCAGATGCACCATAGCCTCCCGCTGCTCCTCCCGGCACAGGACGCACAGCATCACGCCGGGCCGGGATTTCTTCATGCCGATGGGCAAGGTGTACACATCCAGTGCCCCGGCGGCCAGCAGCCGCTCCATGGCGAAGGCGATGCCCTCGCCGGTCATGTCGTCCAGGTTGCAGGCCAGCTCCACCACGTCGCCGCTCTCCGCCGCCGTCTCCCCCAGCATGGCCCGCAGGCAGTTGGCCCGGGGAAACTCCTTCTGTCCCATGCCGTAGCCCACGGATCCCAGGGTCATCACCGGCATATCGCCGAAGCGGGTAACGAAGTGCCGCAGCAGAGCCGCCCCGGTGGGGGTACACAGCTCCCCCTGGATGGCCCCGCCATAGATGGGCACATCCCGCAGGAGATATGCCGTAGCCGGGGCAGGCACCGGCAGAACGCCGTGGGCGCAGCGGACGGTGCCGCCGCCTACATGGACCGGGGAGGCGATCACCTGATCCGCCGCCAGCTCCTCCATCAGCAGGCACACCGCCGTCACGTCCGCCACGGCGTCCATGGTGCCCACCTCATGGAAATGAATGTCCGTCACCGGCACGCCGTGGACGTGACTCTCCGCCTGGGCAATGGCGTCATACACCGCCCGGATGTCCGCCCGCACCTTTTCCGACACCGGCAGGTGGCCGATCAGATGGCTGATCTCCTCCATGCCGCTGTGGTGATGGTGGTGCCCGTGGTCATGCTCATGGTGATGGTCATGCTCGTGGTCGTGCTCGCCCTCTGCGTGGCCGTCCACCGTCACGGTGATGTGGGTGCCGGTGATGCCGCACTTTTCCGCCTGTTCCCGGTGATAGGTCACGCCGGGGATCCCCAGGCCGTTGAGCCGCTTCACAAACTCCTCCGGCTGGGGCAGCAGCTCCAGCAGGGCCGCCGTCAGCATATCTCCGGCAGCGCCCATGCCGCAGTCCAGATACAGGGTCCTCATTTTTTCACCTCCATGTGGTTGATCATGCTGGCCAGATACCCCGCGCCGAAGCCGTTGTCGATGTTCACCACCGACACGCCGCTGGCGCAGGAGTTCAGCATGGACAGCAGAGCCGACACGCCGCCGAAGGACGCGCCGTAGCCCACGCTGGTGGGCACGGCGATCACCGGGCAGTCCGCCAGACCGCCGATGACGCTGGCCAAGGCTCCCTCCATGCCGGCAATGGCGATGATCACCGAGGCGCTCATGATATCGTCCATATGGTGCAGGGTCCGGTGCAGGCCCGCCACCCCCACATCATACAGCCGCAGCACTTCGTTGCCGTGGACCTCCGCCGTCAGGGCGGCCTCCTCCGCTACGGGGATGTCGCTGGTGCCGCCGGTAGCGATAACGATGCGGCCGATGCCGTCAGGCTCCGGCAGGTCGCCGATGATGCCGCACCGGGCCTCGGCCCGGTAATCCAGGGGATACACGGCGGCGATCTCCGCCGCCGACTCCGGCGACAGGCGGGTGATGAGAATGGTTTTCTGGCCGTGCTGGCGCATGACGCCTACGATGCCGATCATCTGGGCGACGGTTTTTCCCGCGCCGTAGATCACCTCCGCCGCCCCCTGGCGGATGCCCCGGTGCATATCCACCTTGGCATAGCCGATGTCGGCAAAGGGCTCCTTCTTGATGGCCAGCAGCGCCTCGTCTACGGACATGGCGCCCTGCTGCACGGCCTCCAGCAGCTTTCTGGTATCGCTGTTCATCCTCGTCCCTCCAAATCCAGCCATACGCCGTCATAATCCGGCCCCAGGCGCTGCAAAATCTCCTGCCGGTGCTCCAGAAGCCTTGGCATCTGGGCGGCGGGCAGCTGAATTTTGGCGCTGCGGCCCACCATCCGCACCCGAAAATCCGTGAAGCCCAGGGAGAACAGATCCCTCTCCGCCGCCTCGGTAACGGCCAGATCCCGAGCCGTAATGGGCTGTCCGGTGGGGATGCGGGTGGCCAGGCAGGCGTATGCGGGCTTGTCCCAGGTAAACAGTCCTGCGTCCCGGGACAGCATGCGGACATCCCGCTTGGTCAGGCCACACTCCCGCAGGGGAGAGCGCACCGACAGTTCCCGCAGGGCCCGCATACCGGGCCGGTCTCCGGCGTCGTCGGAGGCGTTGGTGCCGTCCAGCAGCACGGTGAAGCCGTCCGCCTCCGCCGCGGCCAAGATGGTGCGGAAGATCATCTGCTTGCAGTGATAGCACCGGTCCGGCGGGTTGGCCGTTACGGTTTCCGACGCCAGCACGTCCACCGGCAGGACCTTCATGTCGGCGTTCAGTTCCCCGGCCAGACGCCGGGCGTCCTCCAGCTCAAAGGCCGGCTGGAAGGCGGAATTTACATAATAGGCCCTTGCCCGGGCCCCATAGTGCAGGGCGGCATACAGCAGGTAGGACGAGTCCACCCCGCCGGAAAAAGCGATGGCCACCCGGGGATTTTCCGCGAAAAATTCTTGCAGGTTCATATGGATATGCTCTTTCCCTTTGCTTTATTTTGCATTGGGCACGATGCCCAGGATCACCAGAGGCTCTGTGCCGGTGTTGACGACACTGTGGCTGTGACCCCGGGGGCAGTAATGGCACAGGCCCGGGCCCACCGGCACCTCCGCGCCGTCGTCCAGGCACACCCCGGTGCCGGACAGGAAGTACATGATCTCGCAGCTGTCCTCATGGGTGTGCAGACCGATGGAGGAGCCGGGCTGAAGCGTCAGCCGCAGAATCTTCCCCATGTCGTCCTGAAAGATCCGGGTCTCGGCCTCCCCCTGGCCGCCCTTGAACCGGGGCTGCACCAGGGAGGGCATGCGGTCAAAATCCAGCGTCATGGCCCGTCACCTCAGTTCAGAAAGTCCTTGAGCTTCTTGCTGCGGGAGGGATGGCGGAGCTTCCGCAGGGCCTTGGCCTCGATCTGGCGGATGCGCTCGCGGGTGACGTTGAACTCCTTGCCCACCTCCTCCAGGGTGCGGGTGCGGCCGTCCTCCAGGCCGAAGCGCAGCTTCAGCACCTTCTCCTCCCGGGGGGTCAGTGTGCTGAGCACGGACACCAGCTGCTCCTTCAGCAGGGTATAGCTGGCGGCCTCGCTGGGCTCGGACGCGCCCTCGTCGGGGATGAAGTCCCCCAGATGGGAGTCCTCCTCCTCGCCGATGGGGGTCTCCAGGGACACCGGCTCCTGGGCGATCTTCAGAATCTCCCGGACCTTGTCCACGGGCATGTTCATCTCCTCGGCGATCTCCTCGGGGGAGGGGTCGTGGCCCAGCTCCTGCAGCAGCTGCCGGGACACCCGGATGACCTTGTTGATGGTTTCCACCATGTGGACGGGGATGCGGATGGTGCGGGCCTGGTCGGCGATGGCCCGGGTGATGGCCTGGCGGATCCACCAGGTGGCATAGGTGGAGAATTTATAGCCCTTGGTGTGGTCGAATTTCTCCACGGCCTTGATCAGGCCCAGGTTGCCCTCCTGGATCAGGTCCAGGAACAGCATGCCCCGGCCCACATAGCGCTTGGCGATGGACACCACCAGACGCAGGTTGGCCTCGACCAGCTGTTTTTTGGCTTTTTCCCCGGCCTTCAGCTTCGCCTTGGCCTGGGCCAGCTCCTCATCGGTCAGGGTCAGTTCCCCGGCCTCCACCTGGGCCAGCCGCTCCTTGGCGGCGTTCCCGGCGGACATGGCGGTGGCCAGCCGGACCTCCTGGTCGCCGGTCAGCAGGGGTACCTTGCCGATCTCCTTCAGATACATGCGCACCGGGTCGTCGATGTTGAAGCTGTCCACCAGGGTGTTGGGGTCGACCAGCTCCTCCTCCTCGATCTCGGCGATCTCCTCCATGGCGGGCTCCATGTCCTCGGGGATGTCGTTGGTGAAATCCTCGGTGACGATGTCGATGCCCAGGTCCGCCAAGGAGTCATAGATGCGGTCCATCTGGTCGCCGTCCAGGTCCAGGGGGTCCACCACCTCGGACAGCTCCGCCGGCTCCAGGCGGCCCTTCCTCTTGCCCTTGATAAACAGCTCCCGGAGCTTCTCGTTCCCGGCCAGCAGCGCCGCCGCCGGGCACTTGGCCAGCTTCTCCTCCAGGGCCTTGTCCGCCGCGGGCTTTGCTTCCTCGGCCTTCTGGGCGGCGGCCTTTCCGGCCTTCTTCTTGTCGTCGGCGGCCAGCAGCTGGTCCGCCATTTCCTTCAGCTCCTGCTGGGTATAAACTTTATCCGTCATTGTGCTTTCCTCCATAGCCCTTTTTATTTTTATATTTCTCCGCCGCAGCCGCCAGGGGGTCCGTTCCCACCCCGGCGGTGCGTTTCTGCGCTTCTTCCCGGATGACCCGGCAGTAATCCGCCAGGGCCCGCTCCCCTCCGGCAGGGGATTCCGGCTTCTGCACCACCCCGGTCAGGTGGCTCATCTCCTCGCCAGTCAGCTCCCCGCTGAGGGAGGAGATGCTCAAAGGCCGCCCGGCCATGTGGCTCTCCCACAGGCTGGCGTATACCCGGCCCAGCAGCGGCGAGGAGAACGACTCCGCCGGAACCGGCGGCGTGTCGCCGAACAGGCTGTCGTCCAGCAGCAGAAGCCGGATGACCCCCTCCTCCGCCAGGGCGCTGCGGAGGTTGTCGTACCGCAGGCCACGCTCCTGGGGCTGCAGGGACGCCGCCGGGTTCAGCTCCCGGCGCTCCCGGGTCTTTTTCTCCTTGGCGGCCATGCGGCGGAAGGACCGCTGCACCTCCATTTTCAGGGCCTCCGGCGTCAGCCCCGCCGCCTCCGCCGCCCGGGTGGTGTAGATTTCCCGCTCCACGGCGTTTTCCAGGGTGCACAGCACCCCGCTGACCTCCTGGGCATAGGCCACCCGGGCCTGATCGTCCCGCAGGTCATACTTCCCGGCGATCTCGTGCAGCCGGAACTCGATGCCGTTGGCGCTGCCGGACAGCAGCCGCTCAAAGGCCTCCGGCCCCTGGAATTTGATGAAATCGTCGGCGTCCTGCTTCACATATTCCCCGTCCACCAGCCGGTTGGGCAGCCGCAGCACCCGAACGGTGAACTCCGACCGGTTCAGCAGCTCCAGAGCCCGCTGGGTGGCCAGTGCCCCCGCCTTATCGTTGTCGTAGCACAGCACCAGCTCCTTGGTATACCGGGACAGCAGCCGGGTCTGCTCCACCGTCAGCGCCGTGCCCATGGAGGCCACGGCGTTGTCGAACCCCGCCTGGTGCAGGGTCACCACGTCCAGATTGCCCTCGCACAGGATGATATTGGGCCGCTTGGTCTTTTTGGCCAGGTTCAGTCCGTACAGCACCCGGCGCTTGCTGTATGTAAGGGTTTCGGGGGTGTTCATATACTTGGGCTCGGACTTGTCCAGCACCCGGCTGCCGAAGCCCACCACGTCGCCCCGCACGTCGATCACCGGCAGGATCAGCCGGTTGCGGAACTTGTCGTATATGTGCCCGTTCTTTCCGCTGACGGCCAGGCCCGCCCGGATCAACTCGTCCTTGGAATAGCCCCTGGCGGTCATGGCGGTCAGCAGGGCGTCCCAGCTGTCCGGCGCGGCCCCCATGCCGAAGCGCACGGCGATCCTCCGGTGGATCTGCCGCCGGTCCAGATAGTCCCGGACGGCCTGGCCCTCCGGGGCCTGGAGGGTCTGATAGTACCACCGGGCGGCGTCCCGGTTCAGCCCCAGCATCCGGCGGCGGAGCTTCTCCGTGCCGTCGCTGGCCTCCTCCGGCACCGGGATGTTGGCCCGCTTGGCCAGAAACCGCACCGCGTCGGGATAGGACAGATTCTCGATGTCCATGACGAAGTTGATGACGCCGCCGCCCTTTTTGCAGCCGAAGCAGTGATAAAACTGCTTGTCCGGCAGCACATGGAAGGAGGGTGTCTTTTCGTTGTGGAAGGGGCAGCAGCCCCAGAAGCTGCCTCCCTTGGGCGTCAGGGACACATAGGAGCCCACCACGTCCACGATATCGTTCCGGGCGATCAGCTCGTCCAGAAAGCTCTGGGGAAACGGCATGGCTGCACCTCCTGTCCGGCCGGAATTCCCGTGATATCTATAGATACCCCTAAAATTCTCGGAATCCTCTTTTTTTGCGAAAATTTTTTGAAAAAATTTTTCCCGCCGCAGACGCGGCGGGAAAAACAGGATAAGCCCCGGTTACAGGGTGTATTTCTTCTGATATTCGGCGGAGTACCGGGCGAAGGAGGCGGACTTCATGGCCTTGACGCTGTTGAGGTACTCATGGGTGTCGAAGGAGTCGGATTCCAGCTCGATCATGGCCACGGCGATGTTGGAGCAGTGGTCCGCCACCCGCTCATAGTTGGTCAGCAGGTCGTTGAAAATGAAGCCCTGGTTCAGGGTGCACACGCCCTTTTGCAGGCGGTCCACATGGTGCAGCTTCATCTCGTCGCACAGGCCGTCCACGATCTCCTCCAGCGGCTCCACCCGGGAGGCGCCCTCCAGGTCGCCGGAGACGAAGGCCCCGACGGCCAGGTGCAGGATCTCGGTGATGGCCTGCTCCAGGGTCCGAAGCTCCCGCTCGGCCTCCGGGGAGAACACCACGCTTTTGGCGTTGATCTCCCGGGCGGCGTCGCAGATGTTCAGGGCGTGGTCGGAAATGCGCTCAAAGTCGGAGATGGTGTGCAGATACTTGGACACCTCCTCGCTTTGCCGCTGGGACAGCTCCTTGCCGGTGATCTTCATCAGATAGGTGCCCAGCCGGTCCTCGTAGCGGTCGATGGCGTTTTCGGCATCCTCCACTGCCCTGCAGCCCTTGTCGCTGAATTTGTGCACCAGATCCATGGCCCGCAGCAGGTTGTCCATGGCCCGCCGGGCCATGGCGTCGGTGACCTGGCGGCTCTGCTCCAGGGCCAAAGCCGGGTGCAGCAGAAAGCGCTCCTCCAGCCGGTCCATCTCCTGCTCCTCCCGGATGCTCTCGGGATTCTCGGGGATCAGCAGGCACACGCACTTTTCCAGCAGCCCGATCAGGGGGGTCAGAACGATAACGGTGGCCAGACGGAACAGGGTGTTCATCAGGGCGATGGACACGGTGGTCATGGTCATGGTCATGAAATCAAAGTGGGCGATGGCGTTGGCGATATAGAACACCGTGGCCCAGATCACCACGCCCAGCACATCGATCAGCAGATACACAAAGGCCGTGCGCTTGCCGCTGACGTTGGCCCCCAGGGCCGACAGCAGCACCGGCACCGCCGCACCGATGGCGATGCCCATGATGATGGGCAGGGCGATCTCGAAGGTGATGGCCCCGGTGACAGCCAGCGCCTGGAGAATACCCACGGCGGCACTGGCGCTCTGGATGACGCTGGTGAACAGCAGACCCACCAGAATGCCCAGCAGGGGGTTGGAGAAGGAGGTCAGGGCGTCGATGAACACCTGGCTGTCCCGCAGGGGGGAGACGGCGTCGCTCATGGCGCTCATGCCGTACATCAGCACCGCAAAGCCCAGCAGGATGTCCCCGATGTGGTGGGTAGAGGGCCGCTTGGCGGCCATGCGCAGGATGATGCCGACGACGGCCACCAGGCCCGTCAGGGTGGCGGTGCTCAGCAGGGTCACCCAGCCGCTGCCGCCGCTGAGACTGCTGAGGCAGAGGATCCACCCGGTGACGCTGGTGCCCAGAATGGCGCCCATGACGATGCCGATGGCCTGGTTTACCTTCATCATGCCGGAGTTGACGAAGCCCACCACCATCACGGAGGTGGCGGAGGAGGACTGGATCACGGCGGTGACGCCGGTGCCCAGCAGAACCCCCTTCAGCGGTGTGCTGGTCAGCTTATACAGCACCAGCTCCAGCTTGCTTCCGGCGACTTTTTTCAGGCCGTCGCCCATGATGGCCATGCCGAATAAAAACAGCGCGATGCCGCCTAACAGGCCGATGATCTCGGATGCACCCATACGCATTCCCCTCCCAGTATATGTCTATTCTATAGTATAGCAAATTCCGGGGAGCCGTGTCGATGGAAAACCCCGCAAAAGAATGGAGAATTGCGGAGAAAAAACGCCGGATTCTTTGTGTATTCCACAAAATCCTTCGGTAAAAAAATAACAATTCTTGCGTATCCCGCCGGGGCGGGGTATACTATATTATTATACCATCAATTAGACTGGCTTAACGCTGCAAAAGGAGCCCTTATGTTCAAGCATTGTCTCATCGTGTTTCTGGTGTCCATGGTGCCCATCATCGAGCTGCGGGGGGCCATCCCCTACGGCGTGGGCTTCGGCCTGCCCCTGTGGCTGACGTATATCATCGCCATTGTGGGCAATATGCTGCCGGTGCCGCTGATCTATTTCTTTGCCCGGAAGGTGCTGGAGTGGGGCCGGGACAAGCCCGTCATCGGCAAATTCTTCACCTTCTGCCTGGAAAAGGGCAAAAAGGGCGGCGAAAAGCTCCAGGCCAAGGCAGGCCGGGGCCTGTTCTGGGCGCTGCTGCTGTTTGTGGGCATCCCTCTGCCCGGCACGGGGGCCTGGACCGGCACCCTGGCCGCCAGTCTCCTGGATATGGATTTCCGCCGCAGCGTGCTGGCCTGTATGGGCGGCGTGCTGCTGGCCGGGTGCATCATGGGCGCCCTGAGCCTGCTGGGAGTCTCCGCCTTCGGCGCCATCGCCGGATAAAACAGCGCATAAACAAAAAAAGCCCCCCTGCCGGGGGCTTTTTTCGTGCCATCCTCCTGGTGAGCCGCTTACCGCTTGTCCCCGGGGCGGAAGATCAGCGCCGCCAGCACCCCGAACACTACGGCAGCGGCAATGCCCCCGGCGGCGGCCGTCAGCCCCCCGGTCAGAGCGCCCAGCAGTCCCTTTTCCGCCACAGCCTTCGCCACCCCCTTGGCCAGGCAATAGCCAAAGCCCGTCAGGGGCACCGTGGCTCCGGTGCCGCCCCAGTCCACCAGGGGCTGATACAGCCCCACCGCCTGCAACAGCACCCCCGCCACCACATAGCCCGTCAGGATCCGGGCGGGGGTCAGCTGGGTCCGGTCAATGAGGATCTGTCCCACGGCGCACAGCAGTCCGCCGCACAAAAACGCGTTCAGATAGGTCACGTTTCCCCCTCCTTCCCGGCGGAAAACACCACCGCGTGGCAGATGCCCGGCACGCTCTCCCCCTGGAAGGAGGAGGTGGGGCTCAATAAGGCCCCGGTGGGGGCAAACACCAGCCGCCGCCACCGGCCCTGCCGCAGGCCGTCCAGCAGATACCCGTTCAGCACCGCCGCCGAGCAGCCGCAGCCGGAGCCTCCGGCGTGCATGTCCTGCTTCTCCAGGTCGTACAGCAGCAGTCCGCAGTCCTGATAGTTCCGGGACAGGTCCACCCCGTCCCGGCGGAACAGGTCCGTGACGATGGCGTGGCCCAGGGCCCCCAGGTCCCCGGTGACGATCAGGTCATAGTCCCCGGGGCCGGTTTTCGTCTCCCGGAACAGGGCCGACAAGGTGTCATAGGCGGCGGGAGCCATGGCGGCCCCCATGTTGTTGGCGTCGGTAATCCCCTTGTCCACAACTTTGCCTGTGGTGACATGGGTAATAAAGGGACCGGTTCCTTTGCGGGACAGAATGACCGCGCCGGACCCTGTGGTGGTCCATTGTGCAGTGGGCGGCTTTTGCCCACCGTACTCCAGGGGGTTGCGGTACTGGCGCTCCGCCGAGCAAAAATGGGAGGAGGTCAGAGCCGCTGCGTAGGAAGCAAAGCCGCCGTCCACCAGCATGGCCGCCAGAGACATCCCTTCCGCCATGGTGGAGCAGGCGCCGTATAGGCCGAAAAAAGGGGCGTTCTGTGCCCGGAGGGAGTAGGAGGTGGCAATGCACTGATTCAGCAGGTCTCCGGCAAAGACATAGTCCAATTGATCGGATGAAATCCCCGCTTTGTCCAGGGCATAGGAAAGGGCCTGCTTCTGCATTGCCGTCTCTGCTTTCTCCCAGCTTTTTTCAGCGAAGCTGTCATCCTGGCTGGCGAAGTCAAAGCAGCGGCCCAGGGGACCTTGTCCCTCTTTCTTCCCTACGGCACTGCCAAAGCCGGCAATGGAGGGAGGGGAAGTGAGGCGGACGGTCTGCCGCCCAAGTTTTTTCGTGTCCAAAGCATTCTCTCCCTTGATTTGGATTGTGCCTTTATTGTGTGTTTTCCTGGCAGAATTATTCAAGAGAGGCAAAAAGATGTTTGGCTTCTACAACAGCCCGCCGCCAAAAAGAAAGGCCTGGACTTTCCGGCCCTTGCTGTACTATAATAAAGCCATCACCGATTGACAACGGAAGAAAGGATCTGGAGTTATGGCAAACGCAACATTAGTCACACAAAAAGTGCAGGAGATCCACCTGAGCAATAAATTAGAGAAATCGGGCCAAATTCAGCTGGACAGTTCATTTTCCCTCAACGTGAGTTTTTCCTCCGACGGCAGCCGCTGCGTGGGAAAGCTTCAGCAAACCCTCCGGGATAAGGAATTTGTGGGAGGCAAGTTTACCATGACAGTGGAACTGGTGGGTATTTTCAACTGTTCCAATGCGACGACAGACGAGGTGAAGCGCCAAGTGCATGGGGAGGTCTATGACCAGCTTTTTCCGTACATGCAGTCCCAGTGTGCCAGCCTGGCTGCTGCCTCGGGGGTTCCCGGATTGATGCTGCGGAAGGTCCCCATTGATCCGAACAACATTGCCATCAATAAGAAGGGCGGCCCAGACAACGACCGGAATCCCGACGGGGGGCCCAAACTGACGCTGTTGGAATGAAAAAGACCCTTTATCAGGACCTGTGGGAAGGGGCGGCCGGTATGGAGCCGGCAGTTGCCCTGCGGTGCGGGGACCAAAGTCTTACCTTC
>OLWB01000990.1_pt1 | contig 28298 bp, 28 predicted proteins | sample 1673331 | NCBI WGS metagenome assembly OLWB01 (sample SAMEA3178943, study PRJEB25190) | human gut metagenome | biome: human gut; feature: human-associated habitat; material: faeces | place: Austria | collected 2013
CATTTGCCGGAATTGGCGTTTCTTATATTAGGGACTTATTTTACAGCCCCTTTTTTTACTTTCCTTTCCTGAATGTGTATTTTCATGGGAAGAAGCCTCTTTTTCTTCATTTAGATTGTCAATCATGCGCTCAATCAGCATTTTCTTGATGTAGACATCAAAGCTCAGCATGCAGATAAAGCTGAATGTGTGAAGAAATTTCTGGTCCTCATCAGGAAAATCCTCAAATGTTTCACCGGCAATCTTGTATTTCTTGCCGAGATCCTTTAAGAGCTTCTGCGATTCCTCCGCCTCTAAGCTGAAAACCTCAGTATAGACATCCTGCATCGTAAATCCGTCATCATTGCCGAAATACTTCTCGGTAAGCGGATTAAGAATCGAGCGTATATCGTTGATGCTCAATATATTTTTGAAATAATATATAAAAAGCAGTGTGAGCACATGCTCCTTAGAATACTTTTTCTTGTCCGGAGAAGGGAGCAGATTGTTTTTTGCATAGTTGTTTATCATTGTCTTGGTAAGGATTTTGTCACTTTCATAGCGCTTTGATGCAGCGAGCTGCTCGTCCATGAAGGTTGTGACCTGATCCATGTACAGATCAATATTTGGTATATCCTCCGGCTTTATGTAATCTATTGATTTAAGCTGCTTTAATAATTCTGATAAAAATTCTTTAACGTCATTCTCCATATCATCACCTCAGGCTTTTATTATATAGTATTGAAAACTATATGACAAGTTTTTTTTGAATTTTCTCATATTGGGTTGTGCAAAACATATGTTTGTGATATGCTGTAGATAAATTATTTTTGTATTTATGGTATGTGTGCCTGTAATAAGACTGGAGAATTGAGAGGAAAACAGATGAACTTAGATATGTTGAATGAACAGCAAAGGGAGGCCGTTTTGACCACAGAGGGACCGCTTCTTATTTTAGCGGGGGCAGGCAGTGGCAAGACCAGGGTTCTTACATACAGGACTGCCTACCTGATAGATGAGTGTGGCGTCAATCCTTACAATATCATGGCAATTACCTTTACAAACAAGGCTGCGGGAGAGATGCGTGAGCGAATTGATGATATGGTGGGCTATGGTTCGGAAAGCATATGGGTTTCTACATTCCATTCGACATGTGTGCGTATACTGCGCAGGTATATTGACAGGCTGGGATATGACACGAACTTTACCATATATGATGCTGACGACCAGAAGGCTCTGATGAAGGACATCTGCAAGCGTCTTGAAATAGATACAAAGATGTATAAGGAAAAGATGTTCTTAAATGTCATTTCATCTGCAAAGGATGAGATGATTGATCCGATAGAGTTTGAAAACCGCTTCACAGGTGACTTCGTGAAGCGCAAGCAGGCACTTGTATACAAGGAGTATCAGAATGCCCTAAAGCAGAATAACGCACTCGATTTTGATGATTTGCTTGTGAAGACAGTAGAGCTTTTTAAGCTGGATAAAGAGGTGCTGGATTACTATCAGGAGCGCTTCAGATATATCATGGTGGATGAGTATCAGGACACAAACACCGTGCAGTTTGAGCTTATCAGGCTTCTTGCCATGAAGTATAAGAATCTGTGTGTGGTGGGTGATGATGATCAGTCCATTTACAAGTTCAGAGGTGCCAATATCTACAATATCTTAAACTTTGAGAAGCATTTTGAAGATGCAAAGGTCATAAAGCTTGAGCAGAATTACAGGTCTACCCAGAATATCCTAGATGCCGCCAACAGCGTCATTTCCAACAACGTGGGTAGAAAGGACAAGCGCCTTTGGACTGACAACGGAGCCGGAGACAGGATTACCTTTGAACAGCTTGAGAGTGGCTTCGAGGAAGCGGATTATGTGGCGCGTTCGATAGCGAGACTTGTGAGAAAGGGTGAGGCGCGCTATAAGGACTGTGCTGTACTTTACCGAACCAACGCACAGTCGCGTCTCTTCGAGGAGAAATTTATTGCTGCCAACATCCCATACAAGATTGTCGGCGGCGTGAATTTCTATGCCAGAAAAGAGATAAAGGATATCCTTGCATATTTAAAGACTATTGACAATGGCCATGATGACCTTGCGGTAAAGCGAATAATAAATGTGCCAAAGCGCGGCATCGGAGCCACAAGCATCAATAAGGTGACGGACTATGCCCTTGAGAAGGGGATAGATTTCTATACGGCACTGCGCTATGTCGATGAAGTGCCAGGCATGGCGAGGTCGGCAGGCAAGATAAAGCCTTTTGTGATGTTTATACAGTCACTTCGTGCGAGAGCCGAGATGGATTCGGTTTCGCAGCTTATACAGGCAATAATCGATGAGACCGGCTATGTCGATGAGCTGAAGGCAGAGGGCACGGATGAAGCAGAGCAGCGTATTGAGAATATTGATGAGCTTATAAACAAGGCTGTTGATTACGAGCAGGGTGAGGAGAATCCTACTCTCAGTGGCTTTTTGGAGGAGGTAGCGCTTGTAGCCGATATAGACGGTCTTGACGAAAACAGCGACTATGTGGTTCTTATGACTCTGCACAGTGCTAAGGGACTTGAGTTTCCGAATGTGTATCTGGCAGGTATGGAGGATGGTCTTTTCCCAAGCTATATGTCAATCACGAGTGATGATGCGACAAGCGAGATAGAGGAGGAAAGGCGTCTTGCTTATGTTGGTATCACGAGAGCCAAGGAGCATCTTACAATCACATCTGCACGCATGCGTATGGTGCGTGGAGAGACACAGTTCAACAAGGTATCGCGATTTGTGAAAGAGATTCCGCGTGAGCTTATGTCAGGTGAGATCTATGAGCCAAAGCGCCGTGATGATGACATTGAAAGAAATTCACAGAGCACTTACAGAAAGGCTAAGGAAGCCTTCAAAAAGACACCTACATACGGCACAGAGTATGCGACCACCTTTAATACACAGCGTACAAGGACACCTGTCTACACGCCTGTGAGCAACCAGAAGTCTTTTGCCAGTGCCAATACCACCGGCGGCCTTTCATATAAGGTAGGAGACAGAGTATCGCACATCAAGTTTGGCGCGGGAGAGGTCATGGCAATTGTAGAAGGCGGCAGGGATTATGAGGTCACTGTGGACTTTGACAAGGCCGGTACCAAAAAGATGTTTGCTTCATTTGCCAAATTGAAAAAAATTGACTAAAATTATTGTAATTTTTATAGGAAAATTGGATATAATATGCTATAATGGATTTAACAAATAGCATTTGACAATTACTTTTGGAAAAGGAGCGGATTGAATTATGAGTAAAGTTGAAGAATTATTAAAGGACAACAAGCTTGCAGAGAAACTCAGCATGGCAAAGCTTAATGACCTTCTCAAAAAAGAAGAGGAAGACAAGAAGCCTTCCAAGGCTGTTATCATATTTGCCATCATTGGTGTATTAGTTGCAGTTGCAGCAGCGGCATATGGTATCTACAGATTTTTTACACCGGATTATTTAGATGATTTCGATGATGAGTATGATGATGAATTCGATGATGATTTCTTCGAGGATGAAGACGATGATGATGCTGAAGAGGAAAAAGAGGCACCAAAGACTAAAGAAGAGAAATAATCGTTTTTAGATAATGGGGGCTACATATGTAGTCCTCATTTTTCTTTATGTGTGAAGCAAGGCATTTGCAGTCAGGCATACAAAGGAATAATAAAGTATAAAGAGAGATAAGAATTACATGAAAAAAGGATTTAGAGGAACAGGAACCGTAGAAAGAGTAGACTTCCCAAACAAGGGAATAGCCGTTACAGATGACGGCGACAGAGTAATTGTGAAAAATACAATTCCGGGACAGAAGGTGGAATTTGTTGTAAATAAAGTAAAGCATCAAAGGGCAGAGGGCAGACTCATGGAGGTAATTGAGAAATCACCTCTGGAGACAGAAGAGCCATGCCCTCACTTTGGAATGTGCGGGGGCTGTACATATCAGACAGTGCCTTACGAAAAGCAGCTTGATATGAAGCTTACCCAGGTGAAAAAGCTCATTTCGGATGCTATCGGCACTGAAAAAGAGTCAGGATATGAGTTTATAGGGATACATGGAAGTCCGAAAAAGAGTGAATACAGAAACAAGATGGAATTTTCCTTCGGTGATGAGTACAAGGATGGCCCTCTTGCGCTTGGCATGCACAAAAGAGGAAGCTTTTATGACCTTGTGACAGTATCGGACTGTCAGATAGTGGATGAGGATTTCAGGACAATATTAAAGGCAACACTTGATTATTTTTCAAAAAACAATATCCCATATTTCCACAGAGCAACTCATAAGGGCTATCTGCGGCATCTGCTTGTCAGAAAGGCAACAAAAACCGGTGAAATCATAGTCGACCTTGTCACTAGCACACAGACAGAGGGCTTCAACGAGGAGGAGCTACTCGCAGGCTTTAGATATGAACTTTTGACCAGGCACTATGACGGCAGCTTTAAGGGCGTTTTACACACAAAAAATGACAGCGTGGCAGATGTGGTCAAAAACGAGGGCACAGAGGTGCTCTACGGAGATTCATATTTCTACGAGGAGCTCTTAGGTCTGAAATTCAAAATCACACCATTCTCATTTTTCCAGACCAACTCACTCGGAGCGGAGGTGCTCTATGAGACAGCGAGAGAGTTTATCCTGGGAGATGACAAGGATTCGCTAAACGGTAAAACAGTCTACGACCTCTACAGCGGAACCGGCACCATCGCGCAGCTTATGGCACCGGTGTGTAAGGAAGTAGTAGGTGTCGAAATAGTTGAGGAGGCAGTTTGCGCAGCAAAGGAAAATGCAGCTCTTAATGGTCTTGATAACTGTAAATTTATCGCAGGTGATGTCCTCAAGGTGCTTGATGAGATAGAGGAAAAACCGGATTATATAATTCTTGATCCACCACGAGACGGTGTCCATCCGAAGGCTATTGGGCGGATTATTGATTATGATGTTGAGAATATGGTTTATATTTCATGTAAACCAACAAGCCTGGCAAGGGATTTGCAGATATTTATGGCCAGAGGGTATAGGGTGGAGAAGATATGCTGCGTGGATATGTTTCCGAATACCTATCATATAGAGACAATAGTTGCACTACATCGGACCGATATGTAAAAATCTTTGATTTTAGGCACTTTGAGAGGTTTTTCAGGTTTGACCAGAGTGACCGAAAAACATACAAAAAGGCAATTTCTGATGGAGTAAACGTGTCTGTGGTATTGGACTGCGGCTTCGGAAACACATCAAAGAGAAAGTAATACATTTATCATTCAACTAAATAACAGAAACGTGAAAGACCGTTCATTTTCAAGAAAAATTGAAAGTGAGTGGTCTTTTTTTATACCTCAAAAACGGATTTTTATTAAGACGTTTTGAAGGGCTGATTCGATGTGTTCGAGAAAGGCGATATTATGGAGACGATACGGAATATGGAGATAAATCAGTTGCATGATTTTAGGAATCATCCGTTTAAGGTAGAGGTAAATACGGAATTATGTGAGCTGATGAAAAGTATTGAGAAAGAAGGTGTACTTGTGCCACTTCTTGTAAGGACTAAGGTATTACTTGCAGCGGCTAAAATGGCTGAAAAGATTGTGGATGTGGTTTATGAGAAAGTTGTAGAGAAAGAGGTTCCAGTGTTGGTGGAAGAGCAAGAGCAGGCGGTTGAGATTCGGGAAAAGGTACAGCTTCCTAAGAAGCCGGAGGAACCATTATTGCTGTCTAAGTATCTAGTGATTATGGAACTGGATGCAGAATTGAAGCGTAGGAATAAGGAAATCTTTGCGGTTGAACAGGAGCGAGGTGATTTGGAAATTGAACTGTCTGAATGTTCCGGAGTGTTTAAGCAGAAGCAGAGGAAGGAGTTGCAGGAGAGAATTACACTTTTAGATAAAAAGGTGGAGAAGATGAAAGCGGAGCTTTCAAAGGTGCTTTGGGATGCCGGATATGCAAATGCTGCGGAATTCTTTACAGAACTTTTTGCGGTGCATGAGGAGAAGCGGAAGTATGAAGAGGCTTGTAAGGTATGGCAGGAAGAGTGTGTTAAGGCGGAGATTGAAGCGACGAAGAATAGACAGTATTATGAAGATGTAGTTCGGGTTAGCACGAACAAGAGCCGATAATATAAATATGGGTGAGTAAAAAATACTTACCCATATTTATAGATGATTATACGTCAAAATGTGGTATAATATTATAAAAGAATTTGTCGAATAAGGTAGATATATTTTCTAACATAATATAAGAGAGTTACTAAAATTAGCAACTAAGAAAGGATGAGTATATGGAAAAGTGGAAGAAACGTTATATTGTTATTACTGCCATCATATTTGCTATAACATGTGTCGCAACCGTTCTTTTTGCGTATAATATTAACCTGCTTTCTTCAGGAATAGTTGGAGTTGTAAGAACAATACTAAGTTCAATTTTTTTATTGATAGCAGTGGCTATGATAGTATATTTTGTTATCTGCGGAATTCTTACTATGAAACGAGGTATCCGTAATATTAAGAAGTGTGATGATGAACTTTTTAAGAAAATTGATCAATATAAAAAATGTTGGGGTGAAGATAAACATTATTATATAAAACAAATTCAAATAATAAACCTTTACTATGAAGAGGGTGGAAAAGTTGATGAGCTTGTGAAAAACAAAGAAATAGAAAGATTGTATGCACGTGCAGACTTTCTTTTGATTCAAAATTCTTTGTTTGATAATTTGATAACATGCTTCTACTCGTTAGTTATATCCGTCATTGCATCATTTGTATGTCAAATGATGGAGTGTGAAAATGTATGGCTTACGTTTGTATGGATGGTAACAATATTGCTTTCTTTCTTTGGAATTATTTTGTCGAGATATGCTGAAAAGGGACAGGCTGGATCATATAGATATTATATTGATGAATATGAAAGAGACTTGTTGTTACAAAAAATAACGGACTTAGAGAAGGAATTAACGATTACTGGTGATGATGAACAAATTTTAGAAACGAAGCAGATTGTAATAAATGAACTTATTCGTATTAGACAAAAGAAAAAACTAAAAAAACAAAAAGAAAAATTAGAGACCGATATAAAGCAGGTAGGACAATTGGATTTGTGTATAGGTGATTATAATGCATGCTATATTCAAAAAATTCATATAAATGGAGTGGTGGGGTGCTTGGTTTATGATCGAGAAAAGGGAAAAGAAAATAATTACATAGGTGAATTAAATTTGATAAATCAAGAGTATTCAATATTATATCAAATATTGAATAGATATGACCTTATCTCGTATTGTGAAAAAGAAAAGTAGAAATTCAAGGGAAGTAACGCTTCTTTTTGATTTGTATTAGATTTTTATAATAAAAGGATTGGTAAAATGAGTGTTAGAGAAGCAAATAAAGATGATTTAGATGAAATATTACAGTTATACCTATATCTTCACGAAGACAGGGGTCCTGAAGCTTCAGAGCATTTACGAAATACGTGGGATAGTATCGTTAGTGACAGGAATCATCATCTTATTGTGTGTGAAGCGGAAGGGAAACCTGTGGCATCCTGCGTATGTGTGATTATTCCGAATCTTACAAGGGGGGCGTCCATATGCATTTGTAGAGAATGTGGTGACACACGCAGATTATCGTAAAATGGGTTATGCTACGAGCTGTTTGGATTTGGCAAAGCAGATTGCTAGGGAGAATAATTGTTATAAGATGATTTTGCTTACTGGTTCTAAAGAAGAGTCTATATTGAATTTTATCGAAAGGCAGGGTATAATAGTTCGGATAAAACGGCATTTATTCAGTGGATAAATATGGAGGAATTGAATATAGAAAATAGTAAAATTGAAGAGGTGGCTGCATTAGGAGAATATATACACCATTTTAATGTGTATTACAACATATTGCTAAGAAGGTATCAACGTTTTGTAGAAGTAGATGAGCCACTGAATAATGATATAGATATTTCTACATATTTTGATATGATTATTGTTCAATTGCGTGCTATGTGTATTGAAAGTCCTAAGTTGAAAAATAATTATACGGCACAAATTCTATTAAGGAAAATTGGAGAACACGAATTAGCTGATAGAATAGACACAATGTTAGATCAACCATTCATAGCTGGAAGTGATATGACGGTTAGAAAAGCCATTAAAATTCTTGCGGATGGATTTATTTGTCATTATGATAATTTTGATGGTCCAGCTTCAGAGACATGGGGAATGGCGTTGGTGATTGAAAAGAGATTAAGAAATCCATATGACAAGATAAATTTAAAATATATTATGGAAGTGTTGATGGAATGTATAGGAGAAGGGCTTACTTTGGAGTAGTATAATATGCAGTAAGTTTTCTACTAGATAAAAAGGATTTAATGATGAAAACAGACAGATTATACGCATTAACTTTATATCTGTTTAATCACGGAAAATCTTCTGCATCAGAGCTGGCAAAGCATTTTGAAGTATCTGTGCGGACGATTCAGAGGGATATAGATGCTTTGCGTCAGGCAGGCATTCCGATTTGTGCTCTTACTGGTACAAATGGTGGATATGAAATTTTAAGTGATTTCCAAATGAATAACCAACTTGCATCGGAAGATGAATATGCCTATATTGCAACTGCCATAAATGGATTAAAAACGGTTACGAATAATTCGATGGCTGATGATATTTACGAGAAAATAACAGCTATATCTAAGAACAATAATACAGGTATGATTTTGGATTTTTCTGTATTAAGAGAAGGCGATGAGACATTGCTTAAAACTTTACAGTCTGCAGTTAAGAATAAGCAAGTGGTTAGATTTACATATACAAATAATGGAGGAGAAACAAGAGAAGAACACTGTGTAGAACCGATAGCAGTTATTTATAAATGGTATGCTTGGTATATGTTGGCTTATAATACGGCAAAACAGGATTATAGAACATATAAGTTGGTTAGGATGGAAGATGTTTGTATAACGGAAGATGAATTTTCCAAGGAGCACAAGTCACAAGTCGGCACAGGATGTTTTAAATGATTGTGACAATTCCTATCAGGGAAAGGACATATCCACAAGAGTTCGGATGCGATGCCGTGGAAATGTGATACACAGAATAAAGGAATATTTAAACGGACAACAAATAAAAAACTGTGATGACGGTAGTTCTATTATGGAGATTCATATTGTAGAGAAGGAACAATGGTGGATAGGTGTTGTTTTGTCACAGGGAAAAGAAGTCGAGATTATAGAACCGGAGCACATAAAAGAGCGGATTATTAATAGTGCAAAAGATATTCTTTTTTTATACGATAAACTATGATATATAGATGTCGTAATTTGTGTGGGATAATGTATATGAAGTTATTTAATGTTTAACAAATTACGATATGGAGGTTGATAAGAAGATGGGTATTGATGTGTATGAACAAATTCCTGTTATGGAAAGTGAAAAGTTTCTGCTGAGAGAAATTGAGGATGGAGATGCAGATGATTTGCTTAAGGTATATTCCGATAAGGATGCAGTACCGCTTTTTAACAGTGATAATTGTGTGAATGGTTTTTACTATACTTCAATTGAAGAAATGCAGGATACTATTGCGTTTTGGAAGAGAGAATATAAAAACAGATATTATGTACGGTGGGCTATTATTGACAAAAATGCTAACTGTGCAATTGGTACAATAGAATTGTTTAACCGAAAGGCAAAGGATTATTTCAATAATTGCGGATTGCTTAGACTGTTGGAATGTGAGACAAAACGATAGAAATAAAAAGTGAGCATTTAAAAGACTCTGTTCAGTATTATAACGAAAAAGGTGCAATTCAAACCGTTAGTACCATGAACAATCATTTAAATGCAATAAAAAGGTTTTTTGGATTTCTTTTTAAAGAAGGAATGGCAACAAATGTTTTTAATCAAATTCCAGATTATGATTTATTTAAGCAGAATATAATTGAAGGGTGTAATTTGAAGCTGGCAAGTGAAAGAGGATACTTTGAATCGGATCAGATAAAAGAATTATTGGATTACTTTAATAGCAAACCTAAAAAATATAGTAACATGACTATGATGGGGTTTTTCTTTAAGATTACTCTTTTGGCACCGACAAAGAGAAAAGTAATAGCTAGTTTAAAGGTTGGTGATTTTTCAGAGGGGTTTGATTATGTAACCATTAATGGATTTGAGATAAAATTACTTAGAGCATTGAGTTTGGATATTAAAAATGAATTAGAACAAATAAATAAAAATATTCAAAAAGAAGACTTATTTTTCGAATTGTTTTGTGGATGCAAATATTCAGAAAATATATTTAATACGCCTTTTTATTATGCTTTAAAGGAAATAGGGTATGATGTACCAAAAGATAAAGATACGTTTTCCGTAGAATGTATTAGAAATACGGCGATAGTTGATTTGGCAATAAATGGTGTAAATCCTTATCTTATATCACGATTAATAGGGTTGAGTTTGGGTGGATTGGATAATTTATTGACCAAGTTTGAGGTCGATATAGATGAAAAGGTGATATAAATAGAATTCTTAATCAGGAGATAAGCAAATTTCAGTTTTATCAGGATATATAACAGTATAAAAAAGAGTAGATTTTATCAGTGATATTTTCAGATAACGAGGTGACAAAATGTATATAGAAAAACTTACTATAAAAAACTTCAGAGCCTTTGATGAGGATGGAATTACATTACAATTTAATAAAGGTGTAAATGCAATTATCGGTGAAAATAATTCTGGAAAATCCGCTGTCATGGATGCTATCAGAATTGCATTTTCTACCGTAACATATAAGAAAGACATTTTTTTTACTAGAGCTGATTTTCATGTTAGTGAAGATGGAAATGCAGCTGATTTTGCATTGTTTGATATTTATTTGGAAGAAGTACCAACAAGATTAGTAGAAATATGGAATCCTGAAAGTGTGGGTGGACAAGGTGGAGAATTTCATATCCGTTTTGAAAGAGTGATTGCTGCTAATGGTATAGAAAAAGTAAGAGCAATACATTGGGGAATCGGAACAGAGGGAAACCCACTATCATCAGACACTTTCGATGCAATGGATGTAATGTTTTTGGGTGCATTAAGAGATTCTGAGAATGAAATGAAACCAGCTAGAAATAGTAAATTAGCTCAATTATTAAGAAGTTTGGTGCCAGATGAAGTCACACGAGCAGAATTAGTGGACATACTAAATAGTGCAAATAAAACCCTATTAGAAAAAGAAGAACTAAAAAAGACCAGAAAAACAATTAATGATAATTTGGCTCGTATAGAACAAGATTTTTTGAGCCAGCATGTTGATATAGGGTTAATAGAGCCAAGATTCGATTCGATTGCCTCATCGTTAAGAGCTTGGGTAAAACCTAAATGGATATTAGTTTCAATAAGTGATGGTGAGTATTCGAGAGCCCAGCAATATGCAAGAGAACATGAAGATAATAGAAAAATACAACAAAACGAAAAGGGAATATATTTTGAAACGTCTATTTTAGAAAATGTTGAAGATATGGCTCCGGAATTAGTAACAAGAATAAATGAGATTGCAAGCAGTTCATTTGAATTATATCAGAATGGATTAGGATACAATAATCTTTTATTCATGTCGACGGTGCTTGGTGATATGGCAATTGAACGAGGTGGAGTGTATCAACATTTGCTTTTAATTGAAGAGCCGGAAGCACATTTACATCCGCAATTACAGGAATTAGTACATACTTTTTTGTCTGATACAAATCAAGGAGATGCAAATATACAAATTATTTTCACTTCGCATTCACCAACATTGGCGTCAAAGGTGGATATAGGTAATATTAATTTGATTTATGAAAATGCACATAAAAAATATTGTTTACCATTTTCAGAAGCAAATTTAACAGATGCTAATAAAGAATATTTGCAGAAATATTTGGATGTAACAAAATCTCAAATGTTTTTTGCCAAAGGTATTATATTTGTAGAAGGCATAAGTGAAGCAATTTTATTGCCAGAGATTGCAAAAATACTGGACAGACCATTAGAAAAATATGCAGTTGAACTTGTGAATGTGGATAGTGTTGCGTTTAGTCCTTTTGTTAATTTATTTTCTTCGCAGAATGTACAAACCTGTTTTTCAAAGGTTGCAATTGTGACAGATGATGATAGATGTACCAAGAAAAGTGAAACTAATTATATCAATAAGGACTTTGATTATGATGATGTAAATAGTGATATATCGGGCAAATTATTGAGCGGGACACCATCGGAGCGCTGCAATGAACTTGAAACATTGTGTAGAGCTGTGGGTATCAATGTATTTAAGGCAACAAAAACATTAGAATATGCCTTGTGTTGTGATGAAAATAACATTGAATATTTTATAGAAGCTATAAAAAGTGAGTATTCACAGTTGGGACCTGCATTGGAACAAAAGGTAAACAGTTTGCATGATATGAATGAAAAAGCAGCTTGTGTATGGCTATTCATACGAGCAAGAGAAAAATGCAAAGGAGCGATTGCACAGTATATAAGTCAGATAATCAAGAAACAGTGTGAAATGAGAAAAAGGGGTGAAAATATCGAGAAAGAATTTGTTATCCCTGATTATTTGAAAGAAGCAGTGTATTGTGTGACGGAAAGGTAGATATGGAAGAGTTAACACGTGAGCAATTATCGTTTTTGGAAGCTGAGGGTAGAGTTATTGTAAGAGCCTGTCCGGGTAGTGGGAAAACATATTCTGTAGCGACTAAGTTATTGTCTTATTTGGATAACTGGGATAGATATCATCAAGGAGTTGCAGTTTTGTCATTCACAAATGTTGCTAGTGATGAAATCTACAAAAAAGCATTTTTGCTGAACAAGGGAATTGGTAAACTGGACTATCCGCATTATATTGGGACGGTTGATAGTTTCATTAATGAATTTATTGTTTTAAGATATGGCTATTTGAAGACACATGACAAAGTAAGACCAATAATTGCTTTGAGCGATAATTGGAAACTCCCTTATAGGTATTGGAGAACAGAATGCTATAGAAAAGGGTGTGTAGACAATATAGAGAAATTTCAGTGGGGAATTGATAATAAGTTTTATAAAGAAAAAGAAGTTGTTGCTTGTGAACTACATGGGAAGAGCCGACTTCTTCCGTGCCAGCAATATAAAGTGATGCTTATGAAGAAAAATATTATATTTCAAAATGAGGTTGCATCCTTTGCATATAGGTTGCTAAAAGAATATCCAATGATAGCAAAAGCAATAGTTGAACGTTTTCCGGTCATTATTATTGATGAGGCTCAAGATACATCAGAGGAACAGATGGCTGTATTTGATTTGCTTACAGAAGCAGGTATAAAATCAATATTCTTAGTGGGTGATCCAGATCAGGCTATATATGAATGGAGAAATGCAAGTCCGGAATGTTTTAAAAAGAAGATAGGTGCAGATTCGTGGGATCTTATTGAACTAACTGGTAATTTTCGAAGTTCACAGCATATTTGTAATGCAACATCTTGGTTTTCAGCAACATTGCAAGGGCAAAGTGCAAATGAGGCGATGGGAGATTATAAAGATGAGAGCCAAAAGCCTATACTACTTTTGACGAACGGCAATACAGAGAAAGATGTGATAGATTTTTTTCTTAAGAAATGTCGCAGTATGGAGATAGAAATTAAATCAGATAAGGTAGCTGTTCTTACCAGAGGGAGGATTCATTCAGATACAGATATTAATGACCTGTGGAAAAGTAAGGAAATAGAGTTGATTGCAAAAGCTGCATATGAATGGAAATGTGGTTCTCGAAAGAAGGCATGTAGTGATATGACTAAAGCATCGTTTAGAATCCTTATTGGTGAGGAAACAGATGAATATTTAATGAGTAAAAAAATAAGGGAATATACAGACGAGGATAATTGGAAAGATTTTATAATTGATGTTTTTTGTGGTTTGCCAAATATAGATTTAGGTATTGCGGAGTGGGTAAGTCAGCTTGCAAATTTGTATATTGATATTTTGCAAAAATATGATTTCAAAATTGCAGAGGGGACTAATATAAAAGATATTTTTAAGATAAAAATGAGAGATAAGAGTAATCCAGAGTTTAAGGATATACCATTAAAGAATTTTTTTGAAAAGAAAACCAGTGGAGATTATACAAAATCGTCAATTCATGGAGTAAAGGGTGAAACTTATGATGCTGTTTTGATTTATGTAAAAAGTAAGACTGGAAAAACACTTACACCCAAGTTTTTAATGGAGGGTGATTTGGAAGACGAATTGATGAGGATAGCTTATGTTGCAATGACGAGACCAAGACGACTATTAATGATTGCTATGCCAGAAAATAAAAAATTGAAGGAATATAAGCGCTTTCCGGTAGACAAATGGGATTATGAGTATGTATAGAGATTATATAAAATGCATTTAATCGAATGGAGGAGTGTATGCTTTCAGAATTACAAAAGGAAGAAATATTGGAGCTGATTTCTCTCAAGCAGGAAGGAGCTTATTGGGACTTTAAAAAGGAGTGGTACGAAGAGGGAAAACAGCCAGATTTGCTACATGATATTATTTGTATGTCCAATAATCTAGAGAATCGAGATGCGTATATCATCATAGGAATTGATGAAGAAAATAATTATTGTGTCAATGATATGACTAATGCAGAAAATCGAAAATCGACACAAATGCTAGTGGATTTTGTGAGAAACAAGAAGTTTGCAGGTGGGATTAGACCTCGTGTAATGGTTGAAACAATGCAACTGGAAACAGGCACGATAGATATAATTGTAATAAAAAATGGATATTCTACTCCTTATGTTCTGGAAGAGTCGTATCGGGGGGGTGAATGCTAACAACATATATACTAGAGTAATGGACAGTAACACACCTAAAAACAAAACTGCTGAAATTTCACAAATTGAATATCTGTGGAAAAAGAGATTTCGATTATTGATGGCGCCGCTTGAACAGGTATTTTATTTTTTGCTGAAAAGGGAAGAGTGGGAAGATGTACCAGATGATAGTTCTGTGACACGCATGTATTATAAGTATTCGCCAGAATATGTTATCGAATATGCTGGTTGCGATGATAGAGATGGATATGTTTATTATTTATTTAGTCAGACTGATAGTAGACCTCATTGGTATAATATATATGTTAAATATCATCAGACAATATTGTTTTCAACTATTGGTGTAGGATTGGATGGTGGTAGATATTTTACAAATGTTCCATGCACGGATTTTTTGTTTGATGATTGGCATCATGAAGGGAATATCTCTTTTAAATACTATGTAAAAGGAACGAAGGAAATGATATTACATGATTTCTTTTGTGATTATGATAGTCATGACGCAATGTATGCAAGAGACCGGTTTGAAGAATGCATATTGATATTTGTGTCAGATACGGAGAAAGAAAATTTTAAAGACTATGCGGCTTCGAAATGGTCAAAAAGACAGGATTATTTGGAAGATGTACGATTACCACGTATGGAATTGCCGGGTGTATATCGGGAAGATGCATTTAAGGAGGAATATGAGAATGCACTTGTACTGAAGAAAATGTTGGACGAGTATAGAACTTATTAGTAAAAAAGCAAGAAGGAGATGATGGTATTGAAAAGAAGAGCAGATTTATTAATAGACGGAAAATATAGAAGAATTACTATATGGGATGCATTAGATTGGAAACAGAATCGCCCAGATCTTTGGGAAGAATATAAAAATAACATTTATAGCATTTGTAAAAAACCGGAAAATAAAGTAAGAATGGTTTTTCAAACTGGGAAAAATGGTATACTCAAGAATAGCTATTTTAGATATTATAATGCCGATTTCGAAAACAAAGGAGAAGGCAGTGAGGAATCATATAGACATGAATTTTTTAAAGAATGTATATCTAGGATTGAGCGTCTAGAAATAAGGTGGAAGGGCGAGGCTTTAACGATATATCCTGATGAAATATTGCAAGAAGAATCTATTTTTATGGAAGATGGAACTAGACGAATTGTTGATTTACTTGTGAGTTTCACGAAAGCGGATCCAGCAATTTATGTTGAAAAATGGGAAGGTCAACTCGCAATTGAAATAAAAGATACTCATCCGGTAGATAGTAAAAAGATAAGCCAAATGAAACAAAAAGGACTTGCATGTTTAGAATTTACAGTCAGTAAATGGAATGTCAGAGAAAATTTTAACAATGCAGAGGATGAAGAGAAGCAAACTATTGAAATAACAGAAAAATTAGATGGGAAAAATGGTGGATATATTTGGGGTGAACTATTAGTAGATCCAATATCTAGGAAGTATTTTTCTACAAAATTGTATGAAGACGAAAAGAGAGAAAAAGAAAGAGCGATAGCTAAATTGAATGAGGTTAAGAAACTATATGGTCAAGTTATTGATACTAATAAACAGTTAAGGGAGCAGATACAATTGCTTGATAGGAATATTAATGTATATAAAAATAAATTATCTGGTTTTGAGGCGAAATTGAGAGTTACAGAGCAGGAGAACACAGAAATAAAATCAAGTTTTTGGTACAAGCTATTTGGTAAAAAGTAAATAAAGGATGATATAAAATAAGGTTTGCCCCACAGTTTAGGGCAAACCTCAACTTTTACAAATTCTATAATAGAGCGGAGTTCACGCATGAAGCTCCACTGACCGTGCGCCTCGCAAGCAACGCAGCACAACCATACATACTGTAAATCATAAATGACGCAAAAGCAACTATTTTTTATAGCAAACAATTTTTTCCCAGTTTTCAGGAAAACCCATTTTGGAAAATAGCAGTTCCTGGCTGATGTGTGGGCAGTTCTTGAGAATGGAATGAATCAATCGTTTGAGCTCAGCTTTAAATTGTTTAAATTCCTGATTGTCAATAAGATAACGCAAAGCAATCACTACTGCAAATAAATCCTTCTTTCCAATATCATATTGTCCTTTTTTCTGTGGTAGTTGTAATTTGCTATGTAAAACAGTATTAGGGATTGCTTCATTTACTTGGAATGAATAAAGTCTCTCGTTGTGAGCACATACATTCCTACAGCTTGCAAGGATACGGATGAGCTGATGCAACTGAACCTCTGACATATTGGCAAAATTCAGACTAACCTTGGTGCGGATATCAGAAGTCGTATATTGATACATTTTTGAAATTTGTCCAAACGTAAGCGCATTGGTTGCTACCCATAAAGGGACATTTCCATACACTGTTGCATGATGAGTGATATAACTATAGTTGCTTGGCAAGGCGATAGTTTTACTTAAGGTAGTAATCAGGCGATTTATTTTGCTTTGATTTCTGCGAGTATAGTTATAATTACCTGCAGTTAAATATGCCGTCTGTTGTTCTCCATATTTTTCGCAAAAGTAGTAGGAAAGCATGGATTTCAACTGTCTTTCCACATGTAAGATATATTTTAGAAAGAGCGTTCTTAATTCTTCATCAAAGTAATAGAAAGCTGTAATTTCTTCAAAAGTAACACCATGTAGATAATTACCGGATGGTTTATGTTTAAATAAATCCTTATAACCGCCAATTAAGGAAAAATAGCTTAACTTTTGTAAAGTGTTTTTTGCGAATTCAGGATCAGAAATAACAAGCTGTTTTTCTTTTTCCAGTTTTTCGATTTGTTCATCATATGTGAAAAATGTTTTATTAGGCATCTCTGAATCCTCCTTTGTTATGGCATAAAAAAAGTGGAGCCCACGCATGGAACTCCACCGGCTGCGGGCATCGCAAGTTTCCGCAGCGCAACCACTAGAGATACTATACCATTGATATCTGGCGATGTCAAACAGTATTTTTTAGTGGTATTAATAGTTTATGCGTTTCTGTGTGTGATATTCTTATTTTGTTCATTTCTGGCATTCAGCCATTTTTCTTTATATTCCAGTGCTTTCTCAGGCTTGTGCCATCTGGCATACAGATTATTCAGATATCCGTATACAGATTTTAGATAGTCATTCTTAGAAACATAATTATCATATGATGAAATAGCAGTATCAGACGAAGCTGAATCAGAATCACTGGTATCCATAGCAGCATTGATAATACTCTCTGCTGCCAGTAGATTCTTTTCGGCTTCTACTGGTTTACCTTCATTTAATGCAATTATTCCGGCGGCAAGCCGGCAACAGCCATAATCCAAAGTATTGTTGCCTTCATTAGTTGTCACAAGAGTATCATATTGATTAAGGACAAGTTGTGCAAGTTCTAAATCATCAGCAAGTATCAGCATATTTACAAGATTATCATCATCCGAATAAGGACAATGTGAAGAAAAAAGCTGTAAAAGGTCTTTTTCAGATGCTATTTCTTTAATCTTAATCGAAGCATATTGTTTTACTTCACAGCGTGTTGTGACAAGCAATTGGAAATCATTCTTTACAAATTCTTTGAAAAAAGCATCATCTTTAGGAAGTACATTAAAGTTATCCAGTATCACAAGGCTGTCCTGATGCAGAGAGCGTAGCAGTCGGTAATGTGAGTCAAATAGAGCATCCTCATCCATATCTGATGTATCATATGAAAATTCCATAGCAACCGGTCTTGCTCCATTACACCAGCGGCTGAAGGTTATATTATCCTCTGAAGCTTCACCATAGTCAGAGGCTTCATCCGAAAGGCAGAGCGAAAAAGGTCACGCACAAGCCGGTGCTGTGGGTAAGTCTTTATTTTATTGTCAAGTAATGCACATGCCACATGTGCAAATGTCAATTGATTTTTCATACTTTCTCCATGTCTATGTCAACTTCCAGTCAACATGTCGTCAATGTGTTTCATTTTCAAAATTCACTATCATTATCACAACAAAACATAGCCGGCAGACAGCAGAAGATATCAGAAATGGCTATAAATATTATAACATAGAACGAACATACGTTCTACAACTTTTTGTACATTGAAAACTAAATGAGCTTTATTATATGCCAACAGAACCAGCGAAGATGTTTCCGGTAGAAAACGGAGCGGGCGAAGACACTTCCGTCAAGGGTGGGAAAAGGACTCGAGCAGGAGTAGCCCACAGGTCACGAAGCGATTCGGGGGACTAAAGGTCAGTTGTGAGACTGACAGCATGTGATATGTAGAAAGGGGGTGTTTACACATGACTAAGGAATTGGAGTTAGCCAAGAAGCTGGCTGTACTTGGGTGGATTTTCCGTCAGGGGTTAATCACAGAGGATGAGTACAACAGAACAAAAATTCACATTATGGGCGAATATGGTGTAGTAAGTTTTATGACTGCATAATCGCACATTCGTTAACATTTTGATTTTGAATTATAGTGTTGGCAGTGACGGAGCTTCTGGTACTGTCAGTTAAATATACAGACATTTTTTGAAAGGAGATTTTCACATGGAGGAAAAACAGGTAGAAGTAACAAAGAAAGTCGAAGTTCCCATTGTCAGGGACAGCAGACTTATTGGAAAGCCACTGACCATAGAAAGAGAGTGGCGGCATATGTGCGTGTCAGCACAAACGGAGAGGAGCAAATATAGAGCTTTAATTCTCAGAAGCAATATTATCAGGACAAGATATCGTCCAATAAGGAATGGGTGATGGTTGGAATATATGCTGATGAGGGAATTATAGGAAGAGGAACTTATGAATAGAAAAGCCGGGGGTGCAAAAACGGCAGGAATAGAATAATTGAGAAACAGCGTCAGGGCAGTTATGAGTGAAATACTTGTAGCTGCTTTTTTTGTGCTTTTGGACACGATGTCCAGAAGCGGGAAGGAGAGATATATAGATGGAATCAATGAGAGATATTAACAGGGTAATGGAGCGTGAGATTGCGAAGGGGAGCTGCCCTTTGAAACTGGATCATATTGAATTTGGAAATTATTCGTATCAGGAAATAACATCAAAAGAGAAATTGCTGGAGATGTTATCGTATTTGTTGCGGATAGGTGATTTCAAGCAGTATGCCGGAAAGACTATCCTAAATAATGTTTATATGGACTTGCGTGGGAAAAAGCCTGTATTTAAGAGAACCAAGACAGCCATAGAAAGAAATAATATATTTGCAACAATCAAAAGGTATGCAAAGAAGCTAAAGCTGCAGTATAATGGAGATGTATATCTGGAAATGGTCAGATGTTATTTCGATATACCGCAAGAAAATCTGGAAAAGTGCCGATATACATATCAGGGGAACGAAACATACGTCTTTCTGATGTCGGATAAATATATCATGGCATTATATACACATTGTTTGGTGGCGAGGAAAGAAGCTGCTATACAAGGAGTTCAGGTTGATGGTTTTACAGAGAAAGAGTATGGAAGGGTAAGATTAGAGAATGTGGGGGATGTTTTGTTTCAGGCATTGTTGCTTGATGATATACAATTAAATTTTGATAAAATTATTGCAATGGAGATAACCATATTTATCGGAAAATAGAAACTGGTACAAAATGTGTGAGGTATGACAGATGAATGAATACGAGATATTGGGTGGACTACATAAAATTATTGACGATGATACGAACTTGAAAATGAAAGAATGGTTGGATTCACATAATGTGAATAATTATTTACTGTATCCACTTGCAGCAGTTGAATTAGGTGCAATAAAAGAAGCACCAGAAAACAATGAAAACTTATTAAGAAGGTGTGTGGCGTCATTTGTATATGCGAAAGCTAAAGAGAATGAGAAAAGTATTTTTATTAAAAAGTTTAATACACCTGGATTTAAGAAATATCTAAAATCATATGAAAGTGAATTGATTCCATTATATCAGAATTTTAGATTTTCGAGAGAAATAAATGATATAAATCCATTTTCAAAGCCACGTTTAGTGCAAGAAGGAGATCATAAATATAAACTTACAACATCTTTAGTATCTGATCATTATAGGGAAGAAGATTTTTATTTTTACGGGGAAGATGATAGAAAAAACGCAGAAAAAGAACAAGAACAAACATTTGATTTACATGTCAGATTTTGGAATAAAATTGTATTGGAACAAAAAAAGTATGAAGAATTGCGCAAATATCCAGATATGGAGCTATATAATTGTTGCATTGAAATTATTGAGAAGGATCTAAATAAGTGGGAAGCAAGGGTAAGAAGTAATGTTTTCGATAGTCCCAACCATTTAGCAAAAGTTATTGCTTATTTTTATTATCATGCAATGTTGAAATCTATATCAATTAGAATTGATATGGATTTTGAAGAAGATTTTTTTGAAATAGGAAAAGAATGTATTATGTACTTTGATAAAAAAGATTGCATTGATGATATAGTAAAAATTAGTAGATTACCAGAGCACAAGGTAGTCAATGTTGTTAATTATTTAATAAATGATGGAAAAATGAATTTGTTAGAATTTCCATTATTTGAGGTAGAGGACAGTTTGGTGACTATTCCGTCTTTGATACTAGTCAATGACTGGCAATTTACCATTATCAATGGTCATTATTTGAAGAATATTATCATAAGTAATCGAGAAAAAACAATATCTACAGTAACTGAGGAAAGAATAGAAAAGGCTCTGCTCGGGGTAACGAATGTTGCAGTGGCAAAAACAGTTCCGTATTCTTTTAAGGATGAGCTGGGAAATGAATTAAATAGTGATATTGATTATGCGATTTATGATTTTACTCATAACAAAATATTAATAATAGAGGCAAAGTGGATAGATAAGCATTATAAAGATGAAATAGATAAGATATACGGGAAAATATTTCAGACACTTAATTCGATATATACGAAGCAAATTGATAAGCATAAAAAGTTCTTACAAAAGCAGGAAAATATTGATTTCCTATTTAGCAACGACAAGAACTATAAAAAGGGGTTACCAACTCCGGAAATATATTATTTAGCTGTTGATAAAAGAAATCAAATGCATATTGGTGAGAGGCATATGGTTTCAGAGTATATGCTAATTTATTTTATTCATAAATATGTGTCGGACAATCAAATTGATTTGGAGTCAATGTGGAAGGAGATAAATGGATTACAAACGAAAGTAGAATATATTGCCGTGTCAAATGATTACTATGAAATAAGTGTGGGGGATGAAGTGGTTTTAGTGGAACAAGATGATTTATATTGGAGATAAAGCTGGAACTGATTAGTTAAAAAGGAGCAAATGGTTATGTTAGATGGAAAAGATATAATACCAGTAAAGCTATATGATGATAGAAAGGAAAATTATATAGAAATCAATTATACATTTGATAAAGTTTATAGAAGTTGGTTAAAAAAATTACTTGATTTTGTGAAAAAAGTGGCTGAGGAACGTGATAAATATTCTGAAGAAGTGTTGAAATCTGCAGAATATAGTTTTTTGGGTACAGCTGAATCCGTTGCCGATCAATTTTTCTATTTCTTAATGAAAGATGAAATGAGTGAGGCAACTGGAAATTCGCCATTAGATATGCTATGTAAATATATTTCCGATGAAAGCACACCAATAGAGTTTTTAGAAAATCGCAACTATATGATTAACTTATGTACAAAAGAATTTAATGCATTTTTACAAGGACAAATATTTGATTTTTATATAAGTATGTGGTCTTGCTTTGAAACTGCGATTAATGCTATTTTTTCTCCATATAGTGCACAGTTAGAAGATAAACTTAATAATAGCCATTTTAAAAAAAATCTTAATTTCCTTAAACAATGTTTTCAGGGAAAAGAAGAAAAAGAATGGGTATCAAATATATTTACTGAACATAAATCGGAATTCATAAAAAAGTTTCCTAAATATGTTTCGTTTTCAGATGAAATAAATTTTTTGTTTGGTGAAATTCTAAAAAACTATACCAGAGATAAAAAGAAAGATAAAGAAATTTTATTATATTGTGGTAGATTGAGAAATACATTGCATAATAATGGATTGAATAAGGGCGATGATAAAGAAATTATGATTGGCAATCATGTATTTAAAATGAAGCATTCAGAGAAGGTGTATTATGAATCTTATCAAGATATAATGTTATTAGTGAATGAAATCTTTGATATATATGCTGAAATTTTAAAAGCATGGAATATAGACAAAGAGGATAGATAATCTTAGGTTAACAGCGTCAGGGCAGTTATAAGTCGTGTATTCGTTATCAGTTCCCATAATATCTGTGATAATGCTCTCAGCAGTAAGCAGATAGTTTTCTGCTTTTGCAGGGATTCCCTCTGATAAAGCAAGCACGCCATTCATAAACTGGCAGATACCATAGTCAAAGGTCTGTGAGCCTTCATGCTCCAATACAGTATTCTCATAGAGTGTGGGAATCTGCGCAGCCATGTCATAATTCTTGGCAAGTATGAGCATATTTGTAAGGTTTATGAGCTGTTGCAGCAGGTCATGGGACTCTGTAAGTCCAAGTTTGCTATGCTGGCTGCGGATGGAGATTGCCTTTTCCAAAGCAGTTGCAGCGTCAGAAGGATTCTTCATCAGCACATAAATATTGGACAGATTATTATACAGGTTAGAGAACAGATTTACAGTGCGTAGGTCTGCTTTTTCGCTGTCAAGAGGAGTTGATTCCATAATGTTTATGGCTTTCTGACGCTTCTTGAGAGCGGTCTTGTAGTCCTTTTTCATAACGAGTAATTCTGCCTTGTAATCTAAGAGTAAGGCTCGGTTACATACATTAGAATTACTATGTTCAGAAACACTGCTGTTTGCATCATTGATTTTGCAACTCTTTTCAACCTGTTCAAGCTGGTTCATCATATATTCTATCCTGTCCACCAGCTTTGGCAGATAATCTGTCACAAGATATTTCTCCAGATATGGGAACATATCTTGTAAGAACAGCAGAAAATATTCCGGAGAATCCACAATTACATGCTCTGCAATACTGATAAGAGAATCTATCACATTCTGCGGTGTCTTTACATCCAGCCCATTGCAAAATATAGAAATGATAATGATCCCAGATTTGTCATTCAGAACTGGATGCGAAACAGAAATACAGTTGAGTTTTTGGCTGTTTGGGAAGAACTTCATAATCCAGATTTTAACCGTGTGCAATTCGAGGCGGTTAGAAGTGAGGCAGGATTAAACAGGTTTGTTATGACGCCAACCAAATGGATTGAACAGACCAATGCTATTGGAATAGTGTCAAAAGCAGGCAGATATGGTGGAGGAACTTATGCACATAGCGATATTGCAATGGCATTTGCTACATGGATTTCTCCGGAATTTCAACTGTATATTATGAAAGATTACCGCAGGTTAAAACAAGATGAAAATAGTCGATTTTCATTGGACTGGAACTTGAACAGGGCTTTATCAAAGGTGAACTACCGTATTCACACAGATGCGGTGAAGGAAAATTTGATTCCACCAGAGCTAACACCAGAACAGATTGCTTATACATATGCCAGTGAAGCAGATCTTTTAAATGTTGCTTTATTTGGTCAGACTGCAAAGCAATGGAAAAATAATAATCCGGGTAAAAATGGGAATGTGCGTGATGATGCAAATTTAAATCAGTTGTTGGTGTTGGCAAATATGGAAAGTTATAATGCTATTTTAATTGAGCAGGGTAAATCTCAATCAGAAAGACTTATATTGCTTAGAAATTTGGCAATCAGGCAGATGGATACATTAGTCAGTATAATCTGTCGGCAGTTTCGGAACTTCCTTGAGGTGATCAAGTCTATTAAGAAACGCAAGGATGGAAGTAACTATAAGGATTTTTATTATTATGGCTGCAAACACAGAAATATGACTAGAGGTCATAAGTGTGATTACAAAAAACAGGTGCATGAAGAAATGCTAGATGCTTCTGTTGCAGAGGTGATTAGTAATCCTAAATTTTCGGATTTAATCCGCAACAAAATAAATATGGAAGTAGATACTAGTGCATTAGATCAGGAAATAGAAAATTATAAAATACAATTAAGAAAGCTATATCATAATAAAGATACTATTTTATCAGATATGGATTCTCTTGATTATGAGGATAAGCATTATCAGCGAAGAAAAACAGATTTAGAGAACCATTTGTACAAGACTTATGATAAAATAGATGATGCAGAGGAACTGCTGGTATCTGCAAAGGCTAAGAAACGTTCTCTGCTGGCAGATAAGATTACAGGGGATAACATTTACAAGGCACTTGTGTTCTTTGATAAATTGTATGCTCAAATGAACGAAGCAGAGAAACGGGAGTTCCTGTCGCAGTTAGTGGATAATGTGCAGATTTACGAAGAACGCAAAGAGAATGGTCAGTGGCTGAAATCTATAGAATTTAAGTTGCCAATTATAGAAAAAGAGTTTACACTAAGTTTGGACAATGATACACAAAATGAGACTGTGGTAGGACTACACAGAAAGGATATGTAGAAATCCTTGAATTTACGCACTTTGTAGAGTTTTTCAGTTTCAACAAAATTAGTGAAAATCACAGGGAAAAAGATCTTGTGAGGAAAGTAACTGTTGTTGTAGCGTTAGACCTCGGTTGTGGGAACACAAAGAATTCTGAATATGAAAGTAAATAGAGAACTATCAGATATATTGATAGAACATAGGGATACTTGAAAGAGTGTCCCTATTTTTTATATTAGGGCATTCCATTAGGAGTGCCTTTTTCAATTCAATTTAAAAAGAGGTTCATTATGAACAACACAGCGTTAGGAGCAGAAAACCAAAAGGAACAGACAATTAATTTTATCAGCGAAGCACATGAAAAATTCTACTATGAAAAATTAAAAGAGGTGCGCTATCAGGATGTGTACCACAAGGCACTTTGCTATTGCCTTGGTATCAGCGATGATACGAGAAGAAATATCAATAGCATCTATGATTTTAAGACAGGATGTGTAAAAACTGAGTGCTTGCATGAAGGCTGGAAGCAAAAGACTATTTTGATTATATATCCCAATGGGAGAACATGCCCACTCACTACGAGTACAAAAACAGACAGAATTCTCATGTGCCATAAAGTAACATAAAAAACAACAGACAGCTGCCACAATTCCGTAATGATTGATGCTTGACAGTCTCCTTTAAGTTTGCTACAATAATAAATGCAAAATTTTAGTGGACTTTTCCGGATTCGGTCATCTTTTTGCCACACAGCTATCTTGTGATAGTTGTGTGGCTTTTTTGTTGCCTGTATCTCGGAAGTATTAGCAGAATGGAGGACTATATCTGTATGGAAAAAAATTTTTTGTCTCTTATCAAGACGCGCCGTAGTGTATGGGCTTATAAATCGGAACCGGTCCCTTCCAAGGCTTTGGACGCTGTACTGGAAGCAGGGACTTACGCTCCTACCGGCGGAGGACATCAATCTCCAACCATCATTGCAATTACAGACCCCAAATATAGGAAGGAGATTGCAAAACTAAACGCAGAAGTGATGGGGAGCAACACAGACCCTTATTATGGCGCACCTGTCGTGATTTTGGTTCTGGCAGATGGCTCCGCAAGCACCTTTGTCGAGGATGGAAGCTGCGTCCTTGAAAATATGATGCTCGCTGCCCATGCCCTTGGCCTGGGAACCGTATGGGTACATCGGGAACGTGAGATTTTTGACAGTGAAAGCGGCAAGGCTCTCCTGCGGGAGTGGAAGCTGCCGGAAACCTTGCGTGGCGTCGGGGCGATTGCATTGGGTTATCCAGCCCAGGGAAGCCGGCCAACCGCAGCACGCAAACAAAACTATATTGTTCGGATTTAATGTCCTGCTGTCCGGCGCAGTTTTCCTGCGCCGGACAATTTGTGGAGAGGAGGGAAAGTATGCAGACCAATAATAAAATGGCGGTCGCTCCTGTTGGAAAGCTCATCTGGCAAATGTCGATACCGCCGCTGATTTCCATGTTTCTGCAATATTCCTATAATCTGATAGACAGCGCGTTTGTAGCGCGGCTGAGTGAAAATGCTTTGACGGCGGTTTCCCTGTCGTTTCCCATTACAACTTTGATGAATGCGACATCTATCTGGATCGGCGTTGGCGTGAATGTACTGATTGCAGGGTATCTTGGACAGGGAAAGCAGAATGAGGCAAATACTACCGTCACACATGGATTGTTACTGGCCTTTGGAATTGGTGCTTTGCTCAATCTTCTGTCATTACTGATTATGAAACCCTACTTTAGGGCATTCACCAATAACGAAGAAATTTATCAGTTGAGTCTTGCCTATATGAGCGTATGTTCGTTCATGCAAATTCCCAACATGGTGCATATCGCAATCCAGAAGATGATACAGGCTACCGGGAACATGGTTGCTCCCATGTGCTTCCAGATTGCAGGAGTGGTCGTTAATTTTGTATTTGACCCACTCCTAATTTTTGGTATTGGTGTTTTTCCAGCTATGGGAATCCGTGGCGCTGCGGTGGCTACTGTTGCGGGCTATTTGTTATCCATGATTTTGGCATTTGCCTTGCTGCTGGGCAAAAAGCAGAAAGTGCGGATAAAGATCAAAGGATTTCATTTGCAAAAGTGGCTGATTGGCCGTATTTTCACCCTTGGACTGCCGTCTTTTATTATGAATGCCCTTAGTTCTTTTATGGTGACTTTTGTAAACTTTTTTCTGGTCGCCTATTCCGATACGGCAATCGCTTTCTTCGGTGCGTATTTTAAGGTGCAGCAGTTGATTGTCATGACGGTCAACGGGCTGATCCAGGGCTGTCTTCCTATTATGCGGTTTAACTACGGTGCGGGAAACAGAGATAGGCTGCACTCTGCTTTCCGCTACGGAACCGCTTTGGTCTCCGGTATGATGATACTGGGAACATTGACCGTCATCCTCTTTCCGGCGCAGCTTTTGGGATTATTTACGGCGTCGGAAGCCATGCGCTCCTTTGGAATATCCGCTATGCGGATTATGGCGGTCAGCTACCTGTTCTGCGGATGGTCTACCATGATCTCCACCTATCTTCAGGCAACAGAACAGGTCTTTCCAAGTATGCTGATCCAGCTACTGCGTCAGTTTCTGCTGCTCATTTCATTCATGTGGGGTCTGGAAAAACTCCTGAAGATTACAGGGATCTGGCTGTCCTTCCCTGTCACAGAAACGGCAACATTCGTTCTGGCGCTTCTGATCTTCCGAGCAGGCAGAAAAACAGAAACGCTTTGCAGCGGTACAAAAACACAGTAAGAACAGGAAAAGGAGAGACGATATGGAAATACATATTAAAAAAGGGCTAGATGCTCTGCAAACAGAAACCGTACTTCGCCTTCTATCTGGGCGCTGGAGATAACAGGAAAGCGGATCAGGCTGCAACGCAGGGACTTGTGCTTGCCGTGATTCATGGCGTTGTTATGACAGTCTGCTGTATTACGATCATGCCGGTTTTCCTGCGGATGTTCACTTCATCCGAAGCGGTCATTGAACTTGGCGTCCGCTATTCTGTCGTTGCGTTCGCCTTTACACTCATTGTTA
>OLWB01000999.1_pt1 | contig 28204 bp, 31 predicted proteins | sample 1673331 | NCBI WGS metagenome assembly OLWB01 (sample SAMEA3178943, study PRJEB25190) | human gut metagenome | biome: human gut; feature: human-associated habitat; material: faeces | place: Austria | collected 2013
ATGTATGATAACGAAAGATATAGTTGTACAATTAAAGCTAGTTCAACCAGTGAAGCTGATAGAAAACTAGCTTTGTTTGTAGCAGAAATTGAAAAAGGTAGTTATTCAAAAGATTCTAATTTAACATTTGTTGAAATGGCTCAAATGTTTTTTGATAAGTATGCAAATAGCAATTTATCCAAAACCACTGTAAAAAATTATAAGAGCCAATTGAATAAATATATCTTACAGGAAATTGGAATGTACAAATTATCTAAATTAAAAAGGATTCATATTCAAGAATTTGCCAATAAGCTATATGAGGAATATGATTTATCGTCTAAAACAATAAACAACTATATAAAACTAATCTCATCCATTCTAACAAAAGCAATTGAATGGGATTATTTACAAAATAATGTTGCTACTAATATAAGTATTCCAAAAAACTTCAATAAACAAAAAAAGAAAGTTATATTGTATAGTTATGATGAAGTAAATCAGTTCTTAACTGCATTAGAGAACTTAGAAGACAAAGAACTACAATTAGCAATATATTCATCTTTTGTAATTGGTGGACGTCGCGGTGAAATATTAGCTTTAACATTTGCAGATTTCAATTTTTATCGTTGTACTGTTGATTTAAATAAAAATTATGTTTCTATAAATGGTGGAACCGAAACAAAAGAGATAAAAAATAATAAAAATAGATTAATGTATGTTCCAAGGTCCTATATAGAAAAAGTAAAAGAATATTACAAATATCTAAAAAGTACAGATTTAAATACCAAATTATTTAATATGCATCCAAACACATATACAAATAAATTTAAATTATTTTTAGCAGATAATAATTTAAGAGCAATAAATTTAAAAGATTTAAGGGCTCTGAATGAAAGTATATTAGTTAACAGAGGTTTAGATATTGTAGATGTAGCTAAAAGATTAGGACATCTCCCTTCTACTGCTACTAACTATTATTTAGACCAAATTCCAGAAGAAGATAAAAAAGCAAGTAAAGTTTTAGAAGGATTATTACAGTAAAAAATTGGCGTAATTTTGGCGTAATTCATATTTATTTTAATTAGATTCTCTACACTTAAATATTGCTTTTCTTCAAAGAATTTTTTCTTTTCCTCTATAGAATATAATCGTATTAGTTCGTTTTCTGCAATAATAATTTCTTTCATATGTATTCCTCCTTGACAAATTTTGTAAAGGACTGTATACTCTAACTGTTACGTTTGTGTTAGAGTAACAGTCCTTGAGAGATAGATAAGTTCCAGTTATCTGTCTCTTTTCTTATTATATTTTAATGTCTAAAAAAGTCAAGAAAATTCGTTCGACACAAAGCGTTCTCTACCAGCTACATCTAGCACTTTTTTGAATAATTATATAAAATAATAAGATACTATTTTAAGAGGTATTTTATGTTTATTTTTAGAATTAAAGAGGTTAGAGAAAAGAAAAATATAACTTTATATAAATTAGAAAAAGAAACTGGTATTAGTAGAAGCTATTTACACGCATTAGAAAATAATAAAAAAAGCAATCCTTCCTTGGCTACAATGTATAAAATTTCTAATGCATTAGATGTAAATATAAGAGATTTATTCTATGCTACAGCAGATATAAATAGTTTAAAAGAAGAAATGTATGCCAGGATAGATAAATATGGCTTAAATTCCGCAGAAGTTATGGAAATAAGCCAGGTAATAGATTTGTTAATTAATATAGAGATACAAGAAAAAAGTTGACTCCACAATACATTTTAATAATAATATGTATACAACAGTAAAAGAGACTAACTTGCGTTAATCTCTTTCATTTTGGCATTTATTAATTTGTCCAGCTTTTGGCTTTGTTTTAGTATTATGCTATATTCTTTATCTTCTGTAATTAATTTTTCTAGTCTTGCACGGTTGCGGATTATTAGCAAGTCTATACTCATTTAATCACCTCTATTAATTATAGCATATTATGTTAATTATTTGTGTCGAAATTTGTCGAACACTTTATTTTTACATTTTTCGACTTTTCTGTTGATTTTAAATTTAAAACTTTATATAATCACTATAAATTATTTTTACGGAGGATCTATATGAAACACTTAGGATTTTTAAATTATATTAAAGAACGATGGTATATATTTCTTATCATAGCAATATTATTTATTGGATCAAGTATTTTATTATTTAATTTTTCGAGACAAACTCCTGATAATTTTGAAACACAAGAAATCTTTATTTTCGATATATCTCTTAATAATTGGGGAATCTGGATAACGGCATTAGGTGGAGTTTTAGCATTATTTTGGGGAATTTATCAATTTGATAAATCAAAAAATCTTTCTCAACAACAAAAAGGTGCTGAAATTGCAAAATTATTTTCAGACGAACTACTAAACAAATGTTATATAATAGGCACGGTTATTAGTAAAAGTAGCTTAGGAGATTTATTAGATTTAAAACATATTAATATGAATAATCTAAAGCGCTTTGATAGAGAAGAAATTTCAAATTTATATGAAAATCAACAATTTTGGAATAGTTATGAAGATTGCTTTAATAACGGAGATTTACAACTTACATATTTACATCTTTTAGAGCATAGAATTTCCACAAAAAGTATAAAAGAAATTATATATAAAAATTCAAAAGAAATCACCTCAATTATTGAAAAAATAATGTCTAAAAAATATTCCAAAAAACAACTTAACGACTTAAAAGCAAAAGGGCTACTTCATATCGAATTTAAAAAATTTTATCTGCAGAAACATTCTATAGATGAATATAATAGCCTATATAAAAGAACCTATACTGACGAAGAAGCAAGGAAATTATTTGTATTAGACAATCAAGGTTTACCATTCCGTTTTGGATCACTAGTATCGGACGTATTAAATGAATTAGAATATATATGTATGTATATTTCTAGCCAATCCGCAGGTACGTACTATATCTATCAATCTCTGCACCAAATTTTCCTAAGAACAGTAAAAACATTAGCAGCTACAATTGGGTACTATAATAAAAATTATGCAGATAAATATTATACTAATATTATACATGTTTATGTAGAATGGCAAAAAATTAGAAAAAAAGATGGAGAAAAAGAAGAAAAAAACAAATTAAAAGCTTTTAAATATTTAGAGCCAAAAATAAGAAGAGTATAAACTCTTCTTATTTTTATTTATTGTTTTCCTTATTATTGCCTTTATTAGAATCTACATCTAAAGGTACATTTTCCATCCAATCTTGATACATATATACCCCCTCCTTTTATATCTTATGTACAAATGTGTTTTTTAGTACATTAATTATATAAATAAAAAATATAAAATTCAATATTTTTTGATAAAAAATGTTCATTTATTTTTAATGTGTAATTATACGAAAATAAGTAAAAATCGACCTTCTACAATCGATTTTAAGCCATTTTTATTTTTAATTAATATAGTTTTATGCCTCTGTTTTAAAGGGTTTTGAGGATTTTTTAAAATTTTTAATTTTCTTTGAAAAAATGCTTGACATATACGTACGTATATGATAATATAATTACAGAAACAAAAAAGGAAGTGATGTTGTGTACGAATCTCAAAAAAAGTACATGAAAAACAATCTGGTTAAATTAGGCATTGATGTTAGACCAGAAGTAAGGGAAAAGTTTAAAAAAGCTTGCGAGGATAATAACACAAATGCCTCTAAAGTTTTAAAAGATTTTGTAAATAATTATATTTTTGAAAGTGAGGAAAAGAAAATGGAAGAAATGATTAAAGAATTAAAAGAGGAATTATTAAATAAGAAAATGACATTAGTAGAAATGGATAATACAGCTCAAGGTATTACAAATTGTACAGAAGGAATTTTTGATTACTTAGAAGATTGCCTAGCACAAAATAGTGTTGCTTATTATATAACAGAGGATAAAAATATTATAGTAGAATTTGAAGTCGTAAAAGAAAATGATGATGCTACAAAAATTGAAGTAAAGGTTACTGATATTTGGGAAGATTAGGAAAGAGGAGTTTAAAGGCTCCTCTTTTAAATTTTTTTGCAATAGTCTAAACATATCCAACCACTTTTTGTTAATCCCCAGTTGCCGTGTACTTTTGTAATATTACAAATTACACCTTTTTTGTATCCATTGTAATAATAATTACCACAAAGCTTATTTTGGTATCTTGCATTTTGAGTTAACTGTTTATATGTCTTTGCTTTATAATTTGTCCCTGCACACATTCTTACATGAATATTAGTGCTAACTTTGTATTTTCCTGTTGTATATACTGTAGAATTAATTTGATTAGTAGTATAATCTAAACATATCCAACCAGATGCAGTTTTGCCCCAGTTTTTATATTTTTGATAGATTGTAACAACTGTACCTTTTTTATAAGAAGAAATTTGGGTATAATTTGTACTTGCACCTTCTCGCACTCTCAAGCTACTTGCAGTTATTCTTACTTTATAATTTGTATCTTCTATATTGTTATCTGCTACTACAGTTTTTATATCTGTACTTTTATTTTCTGTTAAACCACTATCATTGCTGAAACACCAAAAACCCTTATAATTTGCATATTTCTTAAAATTATCTATACTACAATAAACCGTATTTCCATTTACAGTAACTTTATTCCTTCTACTAGCTGTATTGAATTTATTTGTATATAAATATGGATCATAAATCTTTATGTTTCCATTTTCTACTCCTACTAATACAATATAGTGCCCGCCGTAAGTGAATAAGCCACTTCCACAACTTGCGATTACATAATACCCTCTGCTTAAATAATCTAACATTGTATTGTAATTAGATGTATACTTATAATCATTAAAATTAAAATAATCAGCTATCCAGCTATATGCAGACCAGGCAGTACCACTATTGGCTGTTCTAAATCCATTTTGAACAAATAAATCCGACATCGTGGTTGGCAATATTGAACCTTTTGAACTAGATACAACCATTGCAGCCGATGTTGGACCACATGCACTACTTTTCATTGTTTGTGTAGAGTTATTTGTAGCTGTATATGGATAATTAGCCCATCTGGAATCTGCTTGACTGTAATATGTAAGCCCTGTACATTCTCCTAATAAAGATAGTCCATTACCAGTAGAACTTCCATTATATGCAATATTCTCTTGTTCAACAACAGCATCGGATTCGACTTCTTGTTCTACTTCTAATGTCTGTTCTTCCGTTTCTGTTGTTTCTACTATCTCTGTTGTAGATGTTGCATTATCAACATAGTTAACCACAGTTTCCACAGAATCGCTAATTTCTTTTACATCTCGTTCACTATAGTTGACGCCCCATATAGCACTAACTATAGCCAAAATAATTGTTACTATTGCAGTTATAATCATTTTTCTTTTATTATTATTCATAACTGTTCCCTCCTAATCAATAATTTCAAAATCTTCCACTTTTTCTACTAATGTTTCTACAAAAGAATTGCCCTTTAGCATCTTGTATTGTTTGTAGCTATACTCTATACTTTCTAATTGCCATTTAGTTATTTTTTTAGTATCTTTACATCTATCGTATATTTCTAAAATATCGTTCCTTAAGCTACATTTTGTGGCTTCTAGCATTGCTTTTCCAAATTTGTATATTGTCATAATAAAGGTACAGATAAATACTATCTGTACCCAATAATCTTTTATAAAATTAATTAATGCCATTATTCAGCCTCACTTTCTGCAGCTTCTTCTGTTGCTTCTGTATCTTCTACTACTGCGTAAACTTCTTCTACTTTTAGTGTTAAATTGCTGTATTCTTCATCTGTTATTTTAGACATTGCATAGAATACATTTAATTTGTTTTCTATTTCTTCTTTGTTTGTGTAATATTTTTTTGCAATTAAATTTTCTAGTAATTTTACTAATAGTTCATTCATCTTACTTCACCTCACTTTCTAAATCTGTTTGCATATTATCTAATAATAGTGCACTTGTTTCTGTTGTACTTAATAACGCTTCTATATTATCTAATCTTGCATTTTGCTGTTCTGCTTGTTTTTCTAGTAGTTTCTTTACATCTTGCACATACTCTATTTCTATCTCTGTATTGCCTAAGTTTGTTTCTGCCCAGATGTTATTAATGCCTTCGAATGTTTTTGGCAGTTCTGGAATTTGTCCTAGGTCAATTAATTCTGACGTTTCTAATGAATGGTAAATTATAATGTTATTGTCTGTTAAAAATTTTTTATATCCACTTTCATCATCTGTTTCTAGTCTTTCTGTTTTTACCCTAAAATATATTCTGCGGTAACCACCACCATCGCTAATCATTTCTTCGGATGTTCTTATTTTAAATCCATTTCCGTCATACGGTGCATATTGAAAATAATTGCACAGTAAACCACCATTCATCTTTATTATGTTATAAAAACCTATAGAATAAAAGGCTGAATATCCCTCAGCAGCTTCTGTAGCTTTTTTTAAGGTAAATGTACTTTCATTTGTACTTATTTTATCTACATTCTTTTGCAATGCCACATTACCGTTTTTATCTATTAGTAATTTGTCTTTTATTGTATCAGAAGCTGCACATAGTTTGTTGCCTTTTAGGTCTATTGCAACAGTTTGATTTTGGTATGGCTCGTATTCTGTTGCAACTGTTCCTTCTTCAATTTGTATGTAACCTCCTTTTGTTACCATTGTTGGAATTGAATTTTGACCTGCACGATATCCTACAAAAAGTGCCCCTGTTCCACCCGTTAAAACTGTTCTGCTTTTAGCATTTGAAATTGCTACTCCATTTGTGCTAGAATCCAATGTATTAGTTTCTGTATTTGTTGTTACAACTATGTATGCAACCGATAACTTTGGCTCTCCAATTATGGGCGACAGTGAACCGTCTGGGTTTGTAACCATATTTGTAGATATTGTATATTTTGTATTTGGCTTTAGATATATCCAGTGCCCTCTAAAACTTCCGATAGTTGTATTTGCAGTAAAATTTGAAATATTATAGCAATTTTTTCCTGTTACATACGTTTTTACTTCCTCAACCTGCATAATTTCTTGCGGATAATCTGGATTTGGTGATGGATTGCCTCCTGTATAGGACTCAAAAACAGTTTGCTTAGTCTTAGATATTTCAGGATATAATATTAAATTATTAGCTACAAATCCATTTATAAATACAAATGTACAGTCAAAAGTTCTGTCATATGTAATTATATCTTTTATAAAATTATCTGTTTGGTATCCTCTTGCATTATAGTAATCTGTACTTCCATATCCAGTACTTTTATTTCCTTGAATTAACATATAATATGTACTGTTCGATTGCGTTACATTATTAAAATTATAAAAATAATAATTTCCATCTTCTAAAATATTTTTTATACTTTTTTTAAAATATGTGTTTGCTGTTGCTGTTCCATTTATAACAATACTTCCATCTGTATTTATTTTAGCAGTAAGTCCATTTTGCTCTAATGTGCCATTATTAAATAGCATATCAGATGTATCAAGTAGATTTGCTCCAGTTGTAGTCTCTTGTTTATACATTCCACCAATTTCAGTATTCATAATTCTGCAAGGCTTTGCGTCTTCTATGTATAGCTCAGTTCCGCTTGCTTTTTCTGTATCTAATGCATTAAACAAATCGTTTGTTTCTGTTAAAACACTTTCTGCGTGTGCATCGTATTCACTTATCGCAGTATTTTTGGCTGTTTCTAATTCTGCCTCTTTATCTTTTTCGTACTGGTCTAGCGCTGGTTTAGATGTGTTTGCTACATAATTGTCTATTTCTGTTTTTTTAGTGTCTGTATATGTATCTAATACTTTCTCTTTTTCTTTCTCGTATTTGTCTATGTCTTTTTTTGTTGTATCTGTTACATATGTGTCTATTGCAGGTTTTACCGTATCTGTTACATAGTCGTCTAATTTTGTCTCTTTGTCTTTTGTGTAATTATCCAACTGTGTCTCTTTTTCTGTTATATATTTTTCCAAATCTGTTTTGCTATCTGCTACTACTTTGTCTTTAAACTCTTTTTGCTCTGCTTCTGTATTGTAATCTACTCCATTAATTGGTTTTGGTCCTGTAGGTCCTGTATCGCCTTTTTCGCCTTTTTCGCCTGTGTCTCCACCTTTAGCTAGCAACTGCCAATAGTCCGTATTTGTTGGAACTATTCCCGTACAGCCATCTTCTGCTATACACATATAACTTGCTCCATCATGTGTAACTACATCCAACCACTCGTAAGTTTGCTCATTTTTATAATCTTTTCGTGGTGTTATTGCTACTTTTCCTATATCTGTTATTTCAGTTTCCATTTACTATTCTTACCCCCAATCTTCCCCTTTTTTTGTTAAGTGTAAAACTTGTATTTCCTAATTTTTTAGTTGTTATTATTAGTAAATGCTTATTCTCCTTATTTATCTTAAAATTTGCAAATTGTATTGCTGTTGCCATATTTTTTACACCTTCGGCTATATCGTTTAGCTCTGCTGTTTTTTCTTCTGCTAAATCTTTGTAATCCTCATTTAAATTCTTTATTTCTGCAATCGCATTTTTTGTCTCTTCAGCTCTGTTTTCTTCTGCTTGTGCTCTTTTTTCTTCGCTTTCTGCCCTTTTTGCTTCATTTTCTGTTCTGTTCTCTTCTGCGCTCTTTCTGTTTTTTTCTGCTTCAATTCTGCTATTTTCATTTATAATTCTATCGGATTCATTTTTTATTCGTGTTTTTTCTTTTTCTATTCTTTCTTGCTCTGCTTTTTGTCTTTCTTCTTCTTTCTGTAGTCTATCTTTCTCGGATTCATTTCGTGTTTTTTCAGAATTGTCTCGGCTTGTTTCGGCTTTTTGTCGTTGCTCTTCGTTTTTAGAAATTGTTTGCTCTAGTTCGATCATCTTGGCTATTGCAGAATTTGCAACATCTATCCACTCCTCATATTGCTCTGGAACTGTTTCTGTTGCATCTATAGCTTCGTAGACTTGCATTTCAAAAATTTTGGATTTAAAAACTTCTTCATTAGCAGTTGTTATATGCAACTGCATTTTTATTGGCTTTGCTACATCTAATAAACTATTCTTAACGTTAAAAATATAACTTTCTTCTTGTCTTTCTAAACTTATAAAATATTTTTCTAGTTTATTCTCTTTGTTATATTTTTGTATTTCTAATATTGCCTCACCAATAATGAAAGCAGATAGTTTAAATACTATCTGCTCTATTTCATGCTCTCCAGCAATTCCCAGAAAATTACGTTCTCTGGATTTTATATTTCTTGTTTCTGTATCAATATAGATATTATTTTGCACTCTTTTCACTCCTCTCTGACTAAATATCCATGTACCGTAGCATGATATATATATGCTGTTCCGCCACCTTCATAATGCATTTGCACATTATAACCTGTTCCATCATAGTCTGTTAATTTTTGCACTGGAATACTACTTAATTCAAAAAAATCTGTATAATCCAAATATCTATAATTGCTTCCTGACCATGTTTGATGTTCAAAAAGCAATTTATTGTTTATTGCTATACCTGCCTTTGCTGTTGTATTTGTGCTTACATATGCAGATATTTTATACATCTTTTTATATCCATTTGGAATAGTAATATTTTTAAAAATATTAGCAAATAACCAATCGTTATAAGCTTCAATAACTGTTTTATATCCAGCTTCAGTCATAGTCGCTTGATTCCACATAACTGTGCTTCCAATATAAATTATATCTGTGTTTTTGGATTTTAATGTTCCTTTTATTTCAATGTCTCCAATAACAGTTCCTCCAGTTTTATCAATTTTATTCCCTACAGTTCCATCTCTTTTTTGTTGTCTCTGTTTATCAGTAAAATCAATTCTTAAATTTCCAGTTTTAAAAGATACAAAATTTTCGTCCGTTATTGTTATTGCACTTATATAACTATCGTATATGCTATCTTCTGTCTTTATCTTTATTCGTCTTCCTAAATATAATTTAGAAACATCTATAAGCTTAGAAGTTTTTGCTATACTAAATTCTACTAAATGTTTATATGTATTTGCTTTTATTGTGTTTAAAGCTTCTTCTTTTGCATTTTCTAATGTGTCACAGCTGATTGTTTCTATTCTTCCAAAGATTCTATTTGGATTATCTTTGTCTGTTGTTGTGGCTCTATCCGCTGTTAAATATAAACAATAAGTTGAAGAATCTGCTCTTATATATGCTTCTACTTTTGTTACTGGATCAACTTCATAAATTTTGTTGTAATTTGTAACTTCTGGAAGTGTTGCATCTATTAGCATCGTTTCTTCTAGCTTATAACCTACATCGATTTTTAATCTTTTATTTATTATAGAAAACTCTGTGTATATATCTTTGTATTGTCTGCAATTAATTAAGAAAGTGTGGAAGTTATATAATCCATTGTCTTCGTCTATGGCAACAGAAGATTTTGTATTACTATGTATATACACATCTATGTAATCTAAATTTAATATTGTATCATTCGTATTTACAAAATTTTCTAAGATTGCATCTGCTATAAAATTTTCAATTCCTTTTTCTTGCATTTTTTCTTTATCTTTTAATATTACTTTTCTATCAAAAATATTTGATATGTCTAAGGCTGAAACTGTTACACAAGTCTCATTTTTATTAATTGCTATATCTTCATCTACCACAAATAAAAATTGCTTATATAGTCCATTTAAGACTAAATAGCAACCTTTTTTTATTTTGTTTAAATCTGGTAATACAAATTCACTTATTCCATTTGTTTCTTCGTCTAAATTTAGATTGTAATCACATACATTGCAAACAGACATTATGTCAAGTGTTTTATTATCTACTACATATAATTCCAATTACATCACCTACAACCCTAGTTGATTTTTTAATCTTACATAATCTGCAGAAGTTACTTGTCCATCGCCGTCTATGTCTGCAGCCTTATATTGTTGCACTGTAAGTGGAATTTTTCCCATCATGTAATCCTGTATCATTTGTAAATCATCTTTATTAATGTTTCCATCATTATTAACATCACCTAGTGTATATTTAATTTCTTTTTGTTCATATTTAAGTAATACAATTTTATACTTATATTCATATGCTGTTCCTGTAGTAGGGTTTACAATATCTAATACAATTTTCTCATCAGTTAAATTTAAATATCTTGTAGAAGCCCCATTTATTAAGGAGCCAGAATTTACAAAATTTCCAACATAATTATAGCCTCTTAATTTAAGCATTTGCACACCACACGCAATAGGAACACAATTATCCTTATTAAATCCTTCTGGATAGTCTATATTTATAGTAAAGTTATTATTGCCTTGCTCATTCGCGTCTATATTGATATTTCCCTCTAAGACAATTATATTACTTCCAGATATATATTTTAATCCGATTTTTTTCACTAAGTTTACCAGAAATTTCCAAATCACCATCTATTGTTCCTCCAGTCTTAAGTAGAAAAGCACTTCCATCTTTAATTCCTTCTAATTCAACTTTTATTTCTTTCAATAACTTTTCCGCTTCTTCATTTTTTTCTTTGAACAATTTTTCAAAATTATTATTTATACAATTAAATAAACTATCCAAATTTAAGAATGTTCTTCTATCCTCAAAGTCAGTTATTCCCGATTCTGTTACTTTAAATCTAGCAAATTCAAATTGATATATGTTCCCACCTTCAAATAAATTTTCTTTTGTTAAATTTCCAAATCCACTTGTATTTCTTATTGTTTTTATGACAGCCTGATTTAACTCAGATTTTGTGTTTGTTTTTGATAAATCTAATTCACAAACTAAATTATAATATCCTGTATTTGTTATATCTTCTATTGTCTCATTGCCTATAATTTCTAAAAATCTTCCGCATATACAAAAATATCCTGCACCAATTGTTACAGAATCTGTTGTTTTACTTAATTCACAACCTTTTGTTATTCCCATATTTCCTTGTAGAAATATATCAATAAAATGTGCAAAGGCTTCATTCGCAAATGTTTGAAACTTAAATACATGTCCTCTTAGCATCTTTTTACCTCCCTTTAAACTGTAATATATTCAACATATATAGTTAATCTTGAATTTAATATTTCATTATCAGCATTTAATTTTACTTCACAAACTCCGTTTTGGTAGCTTAAAGAAATTAATATTATTTAAATCTAAATCATTAAATAAATTCTGCATCGTACCATCTTTCAGTTGTTTGCATAATAATAATTCATTATCTTTCGTTGAATATATTAACTTTTCATTTTCATTTATAGTTATATCTAATTTTAGTTCATTTACTTTTTCTTTATTTACATATACAGATATACACGGATTTAGAATATATCCTCCCATTTCTAATAAAAAAGGTGCTTTTACATGTCCTTTATTTTCAAATGTTACACTTCTATTTTCATAATCGGTAAATCTTGCATCCCATTCAAAATCCCATCGCAACTCATCAGTTATTTCTTCAACAGTATAAATATATTTGTTCTCTTCATACCACAAAGATAGACACGCAAATGCAATTGGCTCTGATATTACTCCTGTCGTCTGTATCTCTGTTTTTTCTAAACTTTGTATTTCTATATCTCTAAAATATGTATTTACTTTATCTTTTTTAGGAATCTTATATTCTAATTTTAATTTTTCTGAATTGATTATAAAATTAACAAATTTTTCATAATTATCATAATTTAAAAAATTTGCAATTCCACCAGGCTGCCCTTGCTGTAGTTCTCTAATGTTATTTGTATATGTATTTTCTATTTTACTATATTCTGTATTATAGCTAAATCCTAATCCTGTAATTTCTGTTAATAAACAATACTCATTTATATCCATAAATGAAAATTTTTGTCCTTTTTCATTTATCAAATTAAATTCTCTTACCAATATATCACCTCCTCATATTTATTAAAGCGCCAGAAAATTCATTCTAGCGCGAGATATTTTGAATTTTTTTTAATAAAAAGAAAAAGCCTTGATTTTCAAGACTTTCTCCTTTTTACTTATTAATTTCAATAAAATTTGCATCTATTTTAGGTAATGTAACTTTAGCTCCCATTATAGATGTATAAGAGCAATCTCCCTGTGCAGTCCCATATATGGTTATTATATCATTATCTAATATTTTATCTTCATTAGGTTTGGTATAATATGTAACATAAACTGTATCTGTATAATATGTCGAATATGAACCTTTTTTTGTTATATTTACTCTTAAATCTACTGAATTACTCCCATATAACACTTGAACAACTTCTCCAATTATTTTTACATTAGTTCCTTTAAATTTATCAGGGTTTCTTGCTATTTGTTCAAATGTAAACATTTTACAACTTGCTTTAAATTCTTGTTCTTCTTTTTCTTTTCTTATCTTTTCTTCTTCTTCTTTTTTTTCTTTCTCATAATTTAAAGTTTCGTTATATACATTTTCAATATTTTTATCATCATTTACATATATTAATTCCATTTTTCGATAAGATGTCCCTGTCATAGAATTACATATCAGATTTTTATCAGATTTTTCACATTTAAATTCACGGATTCTTTCATTAGAGCTATTCATTATAGTAATGTAGAAAGTAGAGTTATCATCTCTATTTAATCCGCAAAATCCATTATATGTCTTTGATGCATAATCGCTATCTATACTATTGAATTTAACTCTTACATTTCCTCCATTGATATTTATAGCTCCTACTGTAATTTTACTTCCTTCATTGATAATAAATTTATATGTTCCATTGTAATCATTCGTGATTTCGTATGTATTCTCTTTTTGTTCATTCTTTACAGAAATTACATTACTATTATTTGCTAAAAGGCTTCTCGTATAACTTACAATGCTAGCAAGTATAATTATCCCTATACTTATACCTATAATTATCCACCATTTATTATAATATTTTATTGGCGTCTCATCCTTGCCCTTTGTATTATCTTTGTGAAATGCAATTATACACTCTACATTATTTCCATTATTGTTTATTGTTAAATAATACTTTGTTATTTCTTTATTATTATATAGTTTAAATATTTTTTCTGCTAACTCATTTTTTATACAATCAACATAAATATATTTACTATTTTGTTCTTTTTGTAATTTATGCGCTGTTTTTTCATTTATTTTTTTTGTTTTTGAAATATATATGTTAAAACAAGGCTTGTTGTTATAATATACTAATTCAATTTTCCCTCCATATCTAATATTTCTTTCCAATTGCATCATATTTTCTTTTATTTTTGAATCATTTAGTTTTATATTTATTCTTTCAAAAAACACAAGATCCCCTCCTTGAAACAATTCTATACATAATTATAAATTATTTCAAGAAATATTTTTCGACATATTTCGACATTAATATAGTTTACCAAGTTTTCTATTTAAATATTTAAATGCACTGTTAAGTTCTGTTTCTGTCATTTTTTGTGGGTAAAATTTTAGCTCTATGTTATACGAGTTTTTAGTATTTGTTGTATTCATCATTTTTGAAGTTAAGTTGCTTTGCAATCTTGAATAGTTAGGTAATTTTATGTTTTCTAACATTTTTGTATATTCTTTATTTTCCTTAGCAGTTAATACTCTTTCCCCTTTGTGCAATCTTGCTACATAGTTATCTTTTGGAACATAATCAAGCCCATCTTTGTGTCCTGGCAATTTAGGTATTAAACTAAATACAGATACTTTTGGTTTTATTTCTAATCCACTGGAAATTGATTCTGCAACTCTTTTAGCCGTTGCAAATAATGTACCTGTAAAAGAAGAACTTTGTAACCCTGTATTTAAGCTTTTTAGTATATTTATTCCTTCATTTTCTGCTAAATTTCCTTTTCTTATACCTTCCATTACCTTCTCTACATCTTGAACACCAGCTTGATTTAATAAATTTCTTAAATTCTCGTCAGACATTCCATTCAACAATCCTTGTAAATTAGATACTGCCTTTGCTCTAAATTCAGGGCTTTTATCTAATTTTTCAATTATTTGTTGGCTCATTGATTGAGCTTGGTTTACTGCGTATGGTGTTTCTTTTACAATCACACCAGTTGCATCTTGTATACTTTTTGCCATTTCAGGTGCCATTTTACAAAGTTCAGCTTCATATACATCGTAATTAGTTGCCGCTAATGTTTTCCAAGCTTCTGTTTCCTGTTGTCCTAATTCTCCATTTATAATTCCTGTTTTCTTCACTAATTCATCAGCCAATGTTTGTATGTTTTTTTCTGCAGTATCTTTCAATGTTTGCGCTCTTTCCAAATCGGCTGTGCTAGCACTTCTTGAATAGTCAGCATATTCTTGTCCTACACTTTTTAAATTATTGGTTATATCCTGCAAAGTAGAATCACTGTAATTTTTTGTTAAAGTTTGATATTTAATTATATCGTCATATCTTTCCTCAGCATAAGCTTTTTGGTTTTCATTATACTGTTTTTCAATATCTGCAAAATTTCTGACTATATCAGTTCGCTCCTTATAAGCATTATTTAGACTTTCGAGCTCTCCATTTTGATTCTTTAATTCATTTATTTCTGTTTGCATTCTTACTTTTCCTGCTTCTGTAGACCATTCCTTAGCTTCTGTTAATTCTTTAATTTTATTTTTATTCTCTTCAATTTTATTTGAGACCTCTTCAACATTATAACCATATTTTTTGGCTGCATCTTCTAATTTGTGATATGCTGTATTTTGTTCAACTAATGCTTCATTTTGTTTTTTGACTACTTCTTGGTATTTTTCTTCGTTAATTTGCAAATATATTTTGGCTTTTTGCTTTGCAACCAATTTATCAACATTATTTTGCAATTCTTTATAGCTTTCAATTATATTTCCATTCATTTTATATTCTGTACCAAGTGCTTCGTTTAATTCTCCCAAAATAAATTTAACTCTAGTTTCATATCCATCTTTTACTTTTCCATTTTCATCAACAAGATTTGCAAGTTCATCCTTCATTTTAGAAATTCTATCAAGGTGATTTAATTCTACCGAAGCATTTTCTTCTATGCTTTTAAAGGTATCCTCAATTGCTTTTTTTTCTTGTGCTACAGAATCTGCATACTCTTTTGCAGCTTTTGATGATTGAAATGTTTTTTCGTTATAATAAACAGCTGCAGCAGCTAACGCTCCAATTGCTATAGTTGCTAGTCCTGCTGGACTTACAATTCCCTTTAAAAATCCAGCTAGTGAATTTACACTTTTGCTTGTAGATGTGCTCTTGTTATTTGCAACACTCAAAGCTTGTGAAAATATTCCAATTCCTTTACTTGTTGTCCCAATTACAGTTCCTGCAGTTCCAACTATTTTTATAAGTGGTCCTACACCTGCCACTAATAATCCTATGTTAATTATATTATCTTTTTCTGAATCAGATAAATTATCTAATTTATTTATAAATACTTCTACTTTATCTAATACTTTGTTCACAACAGGTAATAATTTTGTTCCTAAATTTGCAGAAATCGTCTTTATCCTTTTGATTGAGCTTTCTGCACTACTTTTTGTATTATTATACATTTTATCCATTGAAGACGACATTGTATTAGCAGTTTCATCAAACGCTTCACCATATGATGTCATCGAAAAAACAGCATCTTTTCCTAAATCTTCCCACATTGTTCCAAATATTGTCACACCAGCTTGATTTTGTTTTAACGGATCTTTTATATTTTGCAATCCTTTTACAATTTCCCCAAATGCCCAGGATCCTTTTTCACCACCTTCTGCGAATGCTTTTTCAAGTTCATTTGCATTTAATTTCATCGATTTTAACGTATCTGTTGCAGTGCCATCTTTTAGTCTTATTCCCATTTCTTTTATTGCATCTCCGACCTTGTCAATAGAAAAGGCTCCAGATTCTGCACCTAAGCTAAATGTATTAAACATATCGGTTGCACTTAATCCTATTTGTCTGAAATGTACAGAATATTCATTTATTGAGTCTAGCAAATCTCCATTTTTATCTAATCCTTTTTGATAGCCTTGGTTTATTAATTCAAATGCTTCATCTGCGGACATTCCCCATTGCTCCATTAACATTTTAGCAGCTCTGACACTTTCGTTAATTTCTGCATCAAATGCGTCTTTCAAATAATATGCTTTTTTAGTTATATTTTCTAAGTCTGCTGCATCGTCTAATCCTCGCATTTGTTGTTCAACAATTGCCATTGAATTTGCTATATCTTCATATCCTTCCCCAAAATTTGCATCGTTTATATCTGTTAACACTTTTTTATACTTTTCTGTTTCTTCTACAGATTTTCCAGCTTTAGCTATGTACTTATCTACGGCAGACTCTAAACTTGCACCTGCAGTAACTGCCGCTGTTGCTATTCCAACAATTCCTGTTGTTGCTTTCGCTGTAACATCAGTTCCTATTTTATTTATTTTTTCAGATGTTGAGTCAATATTTTGTCCCCATTTTTCTAATGCTTTTCCAGCTTTAGTAAAGTTTGAATTTTCTGTTTTAAAATTATTATATTCTTCTTTTAAATTTTCAAGTTTCTTTTGTGTACTAACTATTTCTCTTTGCAAATTTCTATAATTTTCTTGAGATATTTCTCCACCATTTTTAATTGTTTCATCTGCTTCTTTTTGTGCTTGTTTTAGTAGTTTTAGTTTTTCCTCTGTTTCTTTAATATTCCCAGTTAATACGGTTTGCTTTTGTGCTAATAGCTCTGTATTTTTAGGATCTAGCTTAAGTAAAGAGTTAATGCCTTTTAATTCCTTGCTCAAACCAGATGTTTCGGAATTAACTTTTTTTAATGCCTTTTGCAAACCTGATGTATCTCCACCTATTTCAACTAAAATTCCTTTTATGCTTCCAGCCATATTATTTCCTTTCTATATTAGAAATAGAGGCTTTTATAACCTCTATCCTAATAATTTATCTATATCACTTTGTGTTGCTTTTCTAACACCATTCTTATTTGTTTTTTTATTGTTTGTATCTATAAAAGAAATTAGCATCTTCATTATATCTACATATGTAAAATTTTTTAAATATTCTATACCTATTCCATTCTTCGCACACCACGCTAAAAATGTATGCTCTGGGAATTTATCTTCAACAGTGTTATCATTAGAATTTATTTTTTCTAATTCCTTTGATAAATCTCGGTCAACAAAAGCAATTTACGGCAAATTCCGCTACCTCTACAATCCAATCGTCATTTATTTTTAGTGGTGGTACAGTTCTTAACCAATCTTCATATTCATCAATATCGTTATATTCTTTTATAAGTATGTATACAATTCTTGTAGCAGATTCTACAAATTTTTCTATATTGTCTTCCATCATGAGTCTAGTTATATTACTTTCTAGCTCTTTTTCTGTAATATTAGGTACTTGCTGTTTTATATCATTTAGTATTATTGCTTGCTTTATTAAATATTCCTGCAATACCCTTAAATCATCAAAGATTGAGCTATTAAATACTTTTTTAAATAGAATATATGTATAAGCATTACAATCATACTTATATTCTTTATTACCAATTTTTATCGTTTTCATTTTAATCACCCTTTTTAAACATTAGCTTTTGCATCTTTTTCATATACTTTTGTAAAAAATGTATCGTAAACTGCTTGATTTGTTTCACTTGGCTCTATTACGGCTTTAATTGCTTTATCTGTAGTTCTAGGAGACATCGTAATTGACACTTTATCTGTTTGTGGTTCAGTTGAATCTTCTTTTGTACTCATTTCTGCCGTTGGTCTTGTTGCAGTACAGTCAAAATATACAAATCTTCTTTTCTTTTCATCTCCTTCTATTTCCCCCATTAATGCAAATCTTGCATTAATATCATCTGCATTTTCAAATAGAGCTCCGTTTTTATCTTTAGTTTGTCCCAATATTTGTGTTAAAAATTCTTCCACTAGCATTGCAACTTCTAAATCTCCGCTATATCCTTGATTTGAATTTGATATATAATACACAATATTATCTGCATAAAATTTAGTAATATCTCCTTCTGGATCTGCAGTTAAACTTTTAGCTCCTGGCATTTTAAATGGTGTTCCATAAGTTATCTTACCATCTTTTTCTGTTATTTTTGCAATATGTACATTGCTAAGTCCAAATTTTACTTTGTTCATATTTTTTTCCTCTCTTTCATTTTAAAATTTCAAAAAAATAACTTACATTCCAAACTCTTTCAGCTTGAATATAAGTTATAATTCGTTTCCACACTATATCGTGCAAAATTTCTTTTTCTATTCTTTTTTCTAATATTTTTGCTCTAGTATCTGTTGTTAATTCTAATCTAGCATTACATTTTTCAAAATATACATTATTGTCTGCTATAAAATTATCTGTATCAACTTCCGTAGACATTAGATGTGGAGGTTCTACTGGTCTGTCAAAATCATAGTGCGAATACGGTATCTTTACTTTATTTTCTTCATCTAAATAAAACTTATCTATTCTATTTTCTAACTCTTCCCAAGTCATATTCCCCTCCTTATTTTTGTTTCTAATTTTTGCTTAAACTTTTCTTTGTATTTTTCTTCTGTTTTTCTTATGTGCAGAATTGGTTGTGTTCTGGAACCGTCTCTGTTCGCATGCCCAAATTCTAACAAATGTGTTAGTCTGTAATATTGTTTGTTGTATACTACTTTAGAATATTTATCTTTAGCACATTTACTGGTTCTTTTAGCTGTAGTCCAAGAACTTGCATACTCTCCTGGTATCTGAAAGTTTTTTTCGCCAACTCCGAACTTTGAATTACTCTTTCTTAAATATACAGTTTTAGAAGCTTTTGGAGATATTTGTTTTAACTCTTTACATGCTTCTTTTGTTGTTTCATCAGCTATTTCTTTTACTTCATCTTCTATATTCTCCTTACATTCTTGTAAATATTTCATTATTTCTTTTTCTATATTCTCAACTGTCACTTTGTTAGTATTTGACATTATTAGATTTCCTTTCACAAACGAGTATGACTTCATCGTCATTATCTCCATCAACTCTAATTACAGTATAATGTTTTCCCATATATTTAATCTCTTCTTGATTAGAATAATTCAAACTACTTATTTTTATTCGAATTGATGGCTTTAAATTTAATTGGCTAGCCTTATAAAATTCATTTTTCCAAACCTTTTCAGTTTGTATTATTGGAATTTCCTGTTCAATAATTTCAAAACTTTCTCTTCCATTTTTATCTTTTAGTATATTGCCATTTTTATCTTTTTTATAATTTTTAGATAGCAATACACAACTTACATCATGCATTGCTATCATCTCCAATTCTGTATTCTTCAGATTCTTTTAAAGCTCTTATATTAGATATATACCTTGTAAGATATTCATTTCTTTTATTTATATCAGTATCTCCAAAATGAGCTTTAACATATAGCATTATTGTATTTATAACTAAATTATCATTAATATTATTTTCAACATCTATATCTACTCTTTTCATATCAGTTTTTGCAGAGCTTATAAGCATATTTATTTCATCATCTTTTAAAGTTGCAGTTTCTACTATTCCTAAACATTGTTTTGCTAGTTTGTTTAAATCGCTCATTTTTTAAATACCTCCTATTCTAAACAACATCATTCGATGTAATGTAACCGTATACTATTGAATCTTTATCTTTTATAACATAATCATCTCTAACAATAGCCCTTAATAATGTCATGTTTTTTGCAAATGCATTAAAATTACCTATATTAGCAACATTAGAAGCTAATATAGTCATTGATTTTCTATCATATTTTCTAATGTAATCATATAGATTTCCAACTATAAATGGCATTTTACCTTCATCTGATTTGAATATTTTATTAGGTAATACTTTTACAGGTAATACTGTTGTTCCACATCTTAATTGCATTTTTGCAGAATCTGTTGGATCTGGATTTAATAATGGTCTATCATTTTTATCTTTTAATGTATCAAGATAATTTAATCCGTCATCGTTTGTATATATTTTTGAACCATCTTTGTATGTTTGTCCTAAAGTTACATTCAAAGCTTTTTTTATTCCATCTAAATTCTTAAAATCAGTTTTTACTTTTTCTGCAACTTTTTCTAAAACTTTTTTGTTTGTTGTAGCAATATTTGCTTTTCCTAACCATTCTATTACAACTGCTAATATGTCTGAATCAGAATCTTCTACTAAATCGTTTGAAACTGGCATAAATCCTGCTCTATCTTGGATAGCATATGGTAATCTTTCAAATTTTGGAGCTTCTATTTCATTTGTTATTTCTCCATTTTCATCTATATCAACAAATGTATCTACTTCACCTTTTTTTTGAAATGTTCTTGAACCTTTATTAGTTTTAACTGTTACTACATCAATATCTTCAAGTAAACTGTAATCAACATCTTTATATTTTTCTATTTTTGTAGATACATCTTGTGGTACTGTATATCCTCCATCTTCATCAACACTTTCGACTAATCCTTTTCCTTTTATAAATCCTCTAATTACCTTCGCAACTGATTTTGTTGAATCTTCATCTTCTTTTTCACCCTTTTTATTTTCAATCTTTTTAGAAATTTCTTTTGCTTCTTCTTCGCTTAATTTATTAGTCTCTTTTTCTGTTTCAAAAATATTTTTTTCTACTTCATATTCTTCTTTTAATGTTTTAATTTCATCTAGTATGGCTTTTGCTTTTTCAACATCTTTGTTTTCACCTTCCATATATCCTTTTGCTAAAGCTTGTTTAGCTTCAATTTTTGTTAATATTTCTCTCATTCTTTTATTCATCTTCATTACCTCCATTTTTTTCTTTTTCTATAAACAAAAAGGAAGCAAGATTATCAATTTTTAAATTGATTTCCGCTTCTTCATTATTGTTTTTGTTTTTTTGAACTACCAATTCAGTTCCTCTATAGTGTTTTGTTGTTCCTGCTCTTGGTTGCGCTGGAACAGCTACAAATGATACTTCATATGCTTCTATCGCTCCATCTAGTGTAAAATAACATATTTTTTTTCCATTTACAGTTTCGTATTCTTTTCCCCAATAATGTGAACAATAGTTTTTCATATTATCTACACCACAAATTGAACAATAGGCATGTTTTGCTCTGCAACTAGTTGATACCTCTTTCTTAATTCCTGCTTTTATTTCAGTAATTAAATCTGCATTTTTTTCTGTTTTTACCATATAGCATTTTGCAACTAATTTTGTATATATCTCCCCTGCTCTAGTCATTTTGTTTCCATCTTGAACAAGTTCTGTATCATACACTCTAGCTATTTGATTGTCAGCTGCTCTGTTATGATCCTTTATCATTGTTTTTCCAATGTATAGCTTTTGCAAATCTTTTAACGCATTTAAATTGAATGGCTCATAATTTCTATCATCTAACTCGTTATCTCCCATTACTAACTTAAAAGCAAAAACTTCCTCAGATTTTAATGGAGATAATGTAAATTTATTTATTTTTTTTAAGTCATTGTCTGTTACTTCTTGATTTTCTAAACTTGCAGATTTACAAATCACGCCGTTTTCAACAACTTTGTCATTGTCTCTTCTATCGTTTTCTTTATCCAATCCTTTTCACCTTCCTTTCCATCATCTTTTATGTATTGTGTACCTGCTAATTGTACAGGTATACTTGCACCATTTCCCAACAATTGATCTCCACCTTCCTTGGCTTCCATATCTAATAATGCTCTTGCTTCGTTTGGTGTATATAAGAAATTTGATATTGCTTGGCACAGCGTATCCACTTGTGTCTTTAAATCAGCTCTTAATATTACTGCTACATTAAACTTAAAGTAGTATCCATTTGTAATTTCTTCACTTGTTAGCAATTTATAATTTAGCTCTTCCTCATACTGTTTTATTATGTATAATAATGTGTCAACATAAAAACTAAGTTGTTGTGCTTCTGCACTTGCATAGCTTGACTTTTCATAATCACCTATTTGGTTTGGTTTTATTCCAAATGCAGATGCAATTTGCAATGCACTATATTTTTTTACATCAACGAATTGATTATCTGCTAATTTTATATTTAATGGTGTTAATTGTGTACCTATCGGAATTGGGATAATATTTTTAGTTTCTTTATCATCCAAATCGCTTCCTGCAAATTTTTCAAGTTTACTTTTAAATTTTTCTAAATTTTTATCAGATAGTTCGCTTGTATATTGCACAACAGCTTTTGCTGTAAATCCACTTTTGTACATATTATTTAACATTTTTTGAGATTTAATATTTCCGTCAATTGTCATTTTTAGTTGTTCTCGTACTGCTATTCCTTTTATTCCATCAAATGTATTGGATGTCTTAAAATGTAATATTTGTTCAGATCCAAACTGATATAACTTTCCGCCATGTGCGTATATATAATAAATGTCTGGTATGTCACTTAGAATCTTTTGGTCATCATACCAAACTTCAACTTCATCTGATGGTAAAATCCATAATGTCATTTTACTGCCAGCGCCTTTTATTAATACATAAGCATTTCCAAAATGATTTCGATTTTGCTCTACAGTAGACCAAAAAGCCGTAGATGTCATGTATGGATTAGGTCTATCATGCACAATTCTGTACATTGGATGTCCTCTGGCATTTATAACACCATTATTGTCTCTATGTTGTAATAGTTTTAACGGTAATTTTCCAACAGATTCACTTAGAACTTTTAAACAAGCAAAATATGTAGCCTCAGATAAGGCTTTTTCTTTTGTTCCCTTTAACCCTAAAAAATCTATTAGTTTCTGCATTTCATTATATTTACTTTCTTTGTTGGTTAATATATTGAAAGCAGTTTTAATTCTTTCTCTTAATTTCATTTTTTCACCCCTTTCTAAATTACCAATCCGCTTCTAAATACTCAGACATCTCTTTGTTGTAATCAACAGGCTCTTTTTCATTAAATTTCATCTGTGTAATATGTGCATTTATCATTGCATCAACTGGATCTATTCTTTTTGTTCTTTTATTTGGCTCTTTATCTACTTTTTTCTCGCCGAAGCTATTTCTTACAATTTTTGCGTTTGAAACGCTATAACTTAATAGCTCTTCTTTTTTGTTATATTTTATTTTTCCAGATTCAATATTTAATTGCATATCTTCTGTCCCATCATTTAGAAATCTTGCAGATTGTTTTATTTCCAAAAGTGGCACACCGAAAATTTCCAAATCATCTAAAAAGCCATCTGCATTATGTGGGTCATATCCAATTGCTTGTACTTTTAAATCATAATTTTCTATAATATCTTTAAGATATTTAATAATAAACTTATAATCATTTTTATAGGTATCTTGACCTCCTGTAACTGTTATAAGCTCTTGTTGTTCCCACACATCATACGGTGCGATATCTGTTACAATATGTTCTTGTAATCTTGCTCTAGGCATAAAGGAATGTGAAAATTCAAAAAACTCTCCATTTTCTAATGGTATTTCCAATGCAATAGTTGTTAAATCACCACCATGTGATAAATCTAAACCTACATAACACTTTTTTTCCATTAAGTCTTGCAATTCTAAATTAGACTCACATTTTTTCCACTTATCTGGATTCATAAATTGGTCATCTGTGTTTTTTACCCATAAATTAAGAGACTTCGTCATAAAGTCTCTTAATTCATTTCCACCCATGTCTCTTGCCGTTTGCATATCTGTAATTAAAGTTTCTAAACCTTGTTTGGTTGATGCAAGAAACGGATTAGCTTTTATTAAATTTTTAGGATTAAAAATATCATCTTTTTCATTTAGTGCATATATGTCAACAAAAAAATCTTCTGCTGTTACTATTCCTTTTAAAATATTTATACAATATTGATCCATTTCGTAACAAGCACTGTTTAGATTATCTCCCCTTGTTGTTATAATACTTATTAATGTTTCTAATAATGCTTTTGTTCCATTGTATATTGCTTTATAAATTTTAGCATTCGGATGTTGATGATACTCATCAATAGACGCAAATATTGCTCTAAATCCATCATCTAATCCACTTTCTTTTGATAATGCTTCAATTGTAGATTCTGTATCTTTTGCCAATATTAGAGATTTATAATCTTTTATTTCAAATAGCTCTTGTAAATCAGCATCAGTTTTTATGAATTTTGCCATTTCCTCCCAAGCAATTCTAGCTTGTCTTTTTTTTGTTGCTACAGTAAAAAGTTTACCAAAATTATAGCCACTAAAATTTGCAATATAAGTTCCTCTAATACCATTTTTAAAGGATTTTCCATTCTGTCTAGCCATTGATTCATAAGACCTTCTAAATCTTCTTTTCCCATTTTCTTGTTTTAACCAACCGAATGGACAACCTAAATCGAAAATTTGAGATCCTAATAATTTTACAGGTTTTAATTCGAAACCTTCTGCAATTGTTAGGGTTTCTGCATAATTTAATATTCTTTCTGAATTTTCAGCATTCCAAATATATGGAAAATCTTTTGTTCCTTGTCTTTTTAAGTCTTCTAAATGTCTTTTACATGCCAGTATATGTAACTCTCCCATTATTCCTTCATCAATTGTTTTCTTTGCGTATTCAGTAACTCTATCAATCATTTATTTGTCACCAGGAATTTTGCAAATTTATTTTCTTTTGGAGGTTCCTTCGTTTGGGGCATAACAAGTTTGCATCTGGAAGATATTGATAATCCCATATCATTTGCACAATCTCTACATTGTTTTAGTGCTCTATCCTGATATTTTAAATATAAATCTATAAATCCGAGTATTTCCTTTTTCTTTTCTTCATCTTTAGACTTTGTTAACTTTTTCTCTAATGTTCTTAATTCTTTTGTGTAATTTATATAATTTGTATTAGCAATTAAATAATGCGCTAAACATTCTTCATCCAGCTCTGTCATTATCCCAATTTCTAATAATATATTAGCTATATTATTAAATTCTTTCTTTTCCTTTTCAGATAAATATTCAGGTGGATTTACATCAGTGTGCTTAATTTTAAGCTCTTTACTTTTCCTTTCTGCTATTTCTTCCTTGGTTAAATGTTTTTTTCCTTTTGCTATAATTAAATCTATAGGCTCTTTTGGTCTTCCTGCCATACTTGTTATCACCTTCTTTCTTTTTGTGCCTTATTTTTGAATTTAGGGAGTTTTTTCTACACTGTACCTAGGGCGCCGTTGTGCTAGCATTACTTATATACTTTTTTGACCACCCCTACCATTTTATTTGTATTGTATTTTTTCTTCTGATGCTAATTCACCGTTATAATATGTTCGCATTACTGTATAGTCTTTTTCTTGACCTAAATCAATTCCCATTTTATTTGCTTTTTCATTTATTTCTATTAACAATTGTTTTATTTGTTTTAGTTTTTCTATTGCTTTTTCCGCTTCTAAATTTATTTCTATTTCTATTTTATTATCTTCTATAAATTTATTTGCTTTTCTTGCTTTTATTTTTCTTGTATCAGTTGTATGATTGCATGGTCCACAATTTCCATATCCTTTGCAATCTTTATTTTTTTCTCTATCGCATTCATACATTATTTTTAATTCGTCATTATTAACTATTATCTTTGCATTATATTCTTTCATGTTATCACCTTCTCTTTCTGAATCTATTGTGTGCCATATCGTGATGTTCGTGACATAGTGCTATAAGATTATTCCACTCTAATCTTCTTAGCCATCCTGTTTCTTTTTGAATTGGATCCTTGTGATGAACTTCTTCTGCTAGCTGTATGTTATATTCTTTATTTAACCTTGCTTCCTTTTGGCACTCTTCACATAAATAATTCTTTTTAATATATTCTTTACTTAATGTTCTCCAAGCTTTGCTATTATAAAACTGTGCATACTTTTTATCTCTTTGTTTATTGTATCTTGTATTACTATATTGTTTCCCTGATTCTATTTGTTTTTGCATTATAGCTCTACACTTATTGCAATAAGTTGCTGGCGCTTGTACTACACATTGACATCTTGCACATAACTTAACTAACATTGTTCTTCTTCTTTCCTTTTGTGATATTATTTGATTTGTTTTCCGCTTCTGCTTTTTCTACAAAAACTACTTTATATTGATTTGTTTTTGTTAATACTTTATATCTTTCTTCTGTTACTTCAAATTCTTCTCCTTCTTCTGGAATTTTATTTAATTCTTTATCAGCTATATTTAATTCTTTATATTTATTTGTTGCTTTTACTAACATTTATATCTCTCCTTTCTAATTTCCACCTCTCAAACATTCGTTCTTAATTAAGTATGGGCAATAAACTTTTTGCTTTTTTATGCTTGTTATAACTAAAAAAGAACAGCCCTTACATTGCTTCGGTAACTGTTCTTTTATATTATTTAATTTTTCTCTATGCTCTGCTTTTTCTTGTGCTGTGTACTGTTCTGTTATTAATTTATCGTTATAGACTAATTTTCTTGCACACATACTAATTCTCCTTCTATATTCTTTATTATTTTACAATCTATATTCTTATTGCAATTCTTACAGTTCTTTTCTTTAAATTCTTTTAATTTTTCTTCCATAACACTACACACCTTTCTAAAAAACACTAAACAATAATATAATTATAGGATATATTAGATTCTATGTTATATTATTGTTTACTATATTTTTAAGACTTAACTAGGATTGTCTTATTTTGCATTTAAATACATTTTTTGAACATATATGGAAAATTATATATCAATTGCCTAGTATATTGATATTATTAATAAATAAAAAAGAACTAGCTATGTTATATAACTAATTCTTTTTTTGGGTTGTTTGTTATGTGGATAATTGCTATTCAACGTCCTATTTTTTTATTCTGCAATCTTTTATAGATTTGCTATTATATTTATATCACATTTTTTATGTAAGATTCTATAGGTTTTTGTAGGTTGTTTAAATTTTTGAATATAAATATAGTGCTTCTCCGTGTAACTCACAAGTGTATTGCCTTGTATATCCTAAATCTTCTGCTACTGATTCCCAACTTTTTCCTCTAGTGTATCTAAAAAACAATATATTTCTATATGGCTGTTTTAAAGTTTCTATTTTCTGATCTATTGCAAATTTTTTAACTATTAAATCTTCCATTTTTTTGTTGCAATCTATTTTTAAGTCTTCTAGCTTGTTTATTCCATCTGCAAATTTATCTGTCTCTGTGTTACTTGTATTCGTTTTTGTTATAGATAATGTAGTAGTAATTTTTTCTAATTTTGTCTTTAATTCTTCTGTATCGTTCATTTTTTCTTCTATATACTTAATATTTTCTCTATAATCCTTTAGCTCTTGCTTAGCTATTTCAATTTTTTCTTTTTCTTCCTTTGTTAATTCTTTTCTCTTTCCCATATGTACCTCCTAA